>Ga0224512_10004576_pt1 | contig 11612 bp, 10 predicted proteins | sample SF_May12_sed_USG_4_FD_169103 | JGI IMG/M metagenome (GOLD analysis project Ga0224512, IMG submission 169103) | Sediment microbial communities from San Francisco Bay, California, United States - SF_May12_sed_USGS_13 | ecosystem: Environmental > Aquatic > Marine > Sediment | place: USA... | reverse complement strand
GCGCGTGCGCCGCGGCAGTGCCCATTATCGCGATGCGGTCCACGTCGCCAAGGCTCTCTCGGAGGCGGGCTTCTCGATCATCACCGGCGGCGGACCGGGCATCATGGAAGCCGCGAATCGCGGTGCCCGCGAGGGCAAGGGCCGCTCCATCGGATTGAACATCAAGCTGCCCTACGAGCAGCGCCCGAACGAGTTCGCCGATACCGTGATGCAGTTCCACTATTTCTTCGCGCGCAAGGTGATGTTCGTCAAGTACGCGTGCGGCTTCGTCGCGCTGCCGGGCGGATTCGGAACGCTCGACGAGGTCTTCGAGGCGCTGACGCTCAAGCAGACGCGCAAGATCCACGATTTCCCCGTGATCCTGTTCGGCACCGCGTACTGGGAGGGTCTGGTGAGCTGGGTGCGCAAGCGGCTGCTCGAAGAGCGCATGATCTCACGCCGCGATATCAATCTCTTCCAGGTGACCGATGACGTCGACGAAGTCGTCGAGCTCGTGCAGAAGCACTACGCGCAGCGCACGCGCGAGCGCGGTCCGCGTGCGGGCGAGGGCCGCGATACCCCTTGATCCCGCAGGTCCACCCTCAGCACGCCCGGCGCGCCGGCCTGGATGCTCACCACGCGGCTCTGAGGGCGCTGCCAGCCGCGGCGTTGAAGATGCCCAGGAAGGGCTGGAACGGGAAGAGCAGCGAATTCATCGCGTAGCCGAAGCGCGCCCACGCGGTCGGCGGCACGTAGATGACGTCGCCCCCGACGACCTGGATGTTGGTGCTCATGTCGCCTCCCTGGATGGCCCGCAGGTCCACCATCAGCAGGGTCGGCGTGCCGCCCTGGGTTCTCACCACGCGGATCTTGCGCTCTCGCGCAAAGCTCGTGGTTCCCCCGCGGTTGCCCAGCGCCTCGGCAATGCGCGTCTCCTTCACCAGGGAGAACGTGCCCGGCGCGCGCACCTCCCCGAGCACGGTAACCGCGGAGCTCTGCGCCTCGGCAAGGGCGACCGTGGCGCGCGCGCCCCGTTTGAATCTCGAGATGCGCTCTTCGATGTCCGTAGCGATCTCGTTGAGCGTGCGGCCGCTCGCCATCACATCGCCCAGGAGCTGAATGGTGATCATGCCGTCCGGGCGCACGACCACCTGTTCATGGATCAGCGGCTCGGGGAGAATGGTGACGTTGAGAACGTCCGGCGCACCCGCCCGATAGGCCTGGAAAGGCACCGCCGGCGGCGGCATCGCCGCCGGATAGGCGCAGGCAAACACGCTCGACAAGGCGACGAGCAGCGCCCTCCGCGCCGCGCCTGCCCGCCAGCGGCTGAGCGATCGATTGCCGTGGCCGTCGTTGTCGTCCCAATCGGTGTCGTGCCAATCGGATTGGATCGAAGGCGAGATCATGGGCCCCTCCGCGGTCTCGACTCGAGCGCGACCCTGCGCGCCTGCGCCTTGTGTTACCGCAGATCGGGCCCCGCCGGGAGGTCTGGGGCGAATCAGTCCGCTGCTGGCCGGAGGAAGCGAAAGACCGTGTGGCCGACCTGGATCTCGTCGCCGTGCTGGAGCTCCTGGGAGCGGATGCCCTTGCCGTTGACCTTGGTGCCGTTCGTCGACTGCAGGTCTTCGATGGTGAAGACGTCGGCATCCGGGTCGAACAGAATGATCGCGTGCTCGCGACTGATGTTCTCGTCGAGCAGCGTGACGTCCGTGGTGGGATTTCTTCCGATCAGGGTTTCTTCGGCGGAGAGCGCATACTCCATGCCTTCGAAGCCCCCGTTGCAGATCACGAGCTTGGCGCTCGCCATCAGATCCCCTCCGACACAACCGTCGCCTTCCGGCTCTTTCGGCCCGGACTCACGCGGCCTTGAGAGCCCGCCGGGTGCTCAGAGCCGGCGGTGGCGCAGAGCGGGCAGGTTGACCCGAATCCGGTCCTGGGCAGCGAGGTCGCAGTCGGCGACCGCCACCTCGGGCCGATCGGCGAGCTCGGCCAGCACCGTTCCCCACGGGTCCACGATCAGCGAGTGGCCGTAGCTCGAGCGGGTCCCGCTGTGCCGGCCGCACTGCGCCGCGGCGATCACGAAGGCCTGGTTCTCGATCGCGCGCGCGCGCAGCAGCACCTCCCAGTGCGCCGTTCCCGTCTCGGGGGTGAAGGCGCTCGGCACGCTCAGGAAGCGGGCGCCGCGCGCTGAGAGCGTCCGGTAGAGCTCGGGGAAGCGCAGGTCGTAGCAGATCGACAGGCCCACGCCGCCGAAGGGCGTTGGCGCCACCACCAGCTCCGCGCCGGCGCAGACGCTCGCCGACTCGGTGTACGTGCCGCCACCCTGGCTCGCGAGATCGATGTCGAAGAGGTGCAGCTTGCGGTACGCCGCCTCGATCGCGCCCCGCGGCGAGATCAGCACGCTCGTGTTGTAGACGCGCGCTTCCCCCGGAATCGCCTCGGCGATCGATCCGGCCAGGATCCATGCCTGCAGCGTCGACGCCAGCGATCGGAAGCGCCCGAGAATCTCGCCTTCGATCGGCTGGGCGCACGGGAACGCGGCGCCCTCGCGCCGCAGATAGGGGAACATCTCGGGCAGCGCGATCAGGCGGGCGCCTCGCTGCGCGGCCTCGCGAACCCCCTGCTCGGCGCATGCCAGGTTCGCGGAAAGATCGTCGGTCGACGTCATCTGCACGACGCCCACGCGTATCCGGCTCGCCTGCGTCACGCGCGGATCAGCGGAACTCCGAGGGATCGATTCCGGTGCGGCGGATGACGTCGTAGAAGTCCTTGCGGTCCTTCTTGGCGAGGCGCGCGGCGCGACTGATGTTGCCTCCGCAGCGCCTCAGCAGACCGACCACGTAGCGGGTCTCGAAGGCGCGCTTGGCCTCCTTGAACGAGGGGACCTCCTCGGCGTCGGTCGCGAGCAGCAGCGCCTCGGCGGAGATCGCGCCGTTTCCCGCCAGGCGCAGCGCCTGGCGCACGCGCTCCGCGAGCTCTCTCACATTGCCCGGCCACGGCTCGACCACCAGCGCGTTGCGCGCGTCGGACGTGAACCCCACCGCTTCGATGCCCTCCTCTTCGGCGTACAGGCGCAGGAAGTGGGCCGCGAGCGGCAGCACGTCGTCCGGCCGTTCGGAGAGCGGTCGCAACACGATGCTGTGGTGGGGGAGCTCGCCGAAGGGCGACGGCTCGATCGGCTCGAGCGAGCTGACCATCACGCGCGCGCGCACAGGCAGCGGCGTGCTGCTTCCCTCGCGCGGATAGCGACCTTCGGCCAGCGCGATCGCGAGACGCTCGCGCAGCGCGCTTGGTACGCGTTCGATGTGGTCGATCAGCAGGGTGCCGCCCTCGGCACGACTCAGCGCGCCCTCGTAGGCCTCGGGCAATGCGGAGGTGAATCCGGCTGCACAGCCGAAGAGCTCGCGCGCGGCCAGCGGCTCGTTCAGTGCGGCGCATGGCATGACGACGATGGGGCCGCTCGCGCGCGCGCTCCAGGCGTGAATGGCGCGCGCGATGTGCTCCTTGCCCGATCCGGGCGGGCCGGACAGACGCACGGGGAGCTCCGACGCCGCTGCGGCCATCGCCAGCTCCACCGCTTCCTGGGTGGCGGCGGAGGCGCCCACCACGCGATCGCTGCGTCTTCGCCCCGTGGGGTGATCGACTTCAGACGCCAGTCGGGCGCCGGACCTGTCTCGTTGCGCTCGGATCTCAGTCATGGCCCGGCATCCCCCTTCGTTTGCACGCTGCACAAAGCTATTGAGTTTTCGGGGTCGCTGTCAATGAAATTGCGGGTCCAATGCACACCGGCTGCTGCAAATTGCACTCGGCGCCCGTTGATTCCTCATTCCGGGCCGGAATACTAGCCGCGGGGGGTTCGATGAGCTGCGATGGATCGCCGCAACGCAGCGCGACCCGCGTGCGCCGTTTGCCGGATGCGCTGATCGATCAGATCGCCGCCGGAGAGGTCGTGGAGCGCCCGGCTTCGGTCGTCAAGGAGCTGGTCGAGAACGCGCTCGACGCGGGTGCCGAACGGCTGCGCGTGGAGGTGCGCAACGGGGGCTGCGACTGGATCGCGGTGACCGATGATGGCGGCGGCATGACGCCAGAGGACGCTCGGCTTGCACTGCAGCGCCATGCCACCAGCAAGATCAGCGCCGCGAGCGATTTGCAGCGCATCGGAACCTACGGCTTTCGCGGCGAGGCGCTGCCGGCCATCGCGTCCGTCTCGAGCCTGCGCCTGCGCACCCGCACCCGGGACGCGGAGTCGGCCTTCGAGCTGCGCGTGCGCGCTGGCGAGATCGGCGCGGCGCGGGCCGTGAGCGGACCGATCGGCACCCGCGTCGAGGTCGCCGATCTCTTCGCGGCGATTCCGGCGCGGCGCAAGTTTCTGAAGTCGGCGCAGACCGAGTGGGGGCACATTGCAGACTGGCTGGCGCGCTCCGCGCTGGCGCTGCCGTCCGTGCACTTCGACATCCTGCGCGACGAGCGCGCGGCGCTCGCCTGGCCCGCGGCGCGGGATCCGCTCGATCGCATCGCAACGATCTTGGGAGAGCGCGAGGCCTCGGCCCTGCAGCGCGTGGACTACGAAGAGGGGAGGGCGCGCGTCGAGGGCTTCGTGTCGCGTCCGGATCGACACCGGCCCACGCTCGCCGGCGTCTATCTCTTCGTGAATCGGCGCCCCGTGCGCGATCGCGTGCTCCAGCACGCCCTGGTCGACGTGTATCGGGATCTCTTGCCGCGCGGGCGCTTCCCGAGCGCGCTGCTGTTCCTCGAGATTCCGCTCGAGGCGGTCGACGTGAACGTGCATCCCGCCAAATGGGAGGTGCGCTTCGCCGATTCGCAGTGGGCGCATCGCCTGGTGCGCAACGCCGTCCTGGCGGCGATCGAACGGCGCAGCTGGATCGGCGCGAGCGCGATTGCCGAGGGCCCGGCCGAGACACCGGCGCGCCGAGGCAGTGCCCCGCCGTACGCAGCGTCGTCCGCGCCGCGCCCGGCGAGCGCGCCGGCAGCCCAGGGCGAGATGGGCGACTGGAGCTTCGCGACCCACTTCGCGGCTGCCGAACGCGGTGCGGGCGCCGCCGAGATGGGGGTGCGCTTCGCCGATCTGCGCCTGCTCGGCCAGCTGCTCGCCACCTATCTGATCGTCGAAGCCAAGGATCGCCTGCTGCTCGTGGACCAGCACGCCGCCCACGAGCGGGTCCTCTACGAGCGTTTGCGAGCCGACTGGATCGGTCAGGGCGTCGAGCGCCAGGGATTGCTCGCACCTGTGCCGGTTGCGCTGGACCCGGGCGTGCTCGGAGCGCTCGAAGGCGGCGCCGAGTCGCTCGAGAGACTCGGCTTCGAGCTCGAGCCCTTCGGAGAAGACACGCTCGTCGTCCGCGCCGTTCCGGCGCTGCTCGCGGAGCGCGAGCCCGCCGATCTGGTGCGCGGACTGCTCGAGGAGCTGGCCAGCGGCGGGGGCCAGGGACGCGCGGCGGTGCGCGCGCTCCCGGAGGCCGATCGCATCTTCGCGACACTCGCCTGTCATGCTTCGCGCCGCAGAGGAGACGTGCTGGACGCGCGCGAGCAGCGCGCGCTGCTCGATGCGCTGGACGCGATTCCCTGGGCCCCCAACTGCCCGCACGGTCGCCCCGTGTGCGTGCCGATCGAGCTCGCGGAGATCGAGCGCCGCTTCGCACGGCGCTGATCGCGGGACTGCTAGCTTTCCCGCATGCCCGACTCTCGCCCCCCCGTCGTCGTCGTCACCGGTCCCACGGCGACGGGAAAGACACCGATTTCCATCGAGCTGGCCCGTCGTTTCGACGGCGAGATCGTCAATGCCGATTCCATGCAAGTGTTCCGGTACATGGACATCGGCACGGCCAAGCCGACCCCGGCTCAGCGGGCCCAGGTGCCGCATCACCTGCTCGACGTGGTGACGCCGGACGTCCCGTACAGCGCTGGACGCTACGCAGCCGAAGCGCGCAGCGCGGCCGCGCGCCTGCACGCGCGGGGCAAAATCGTTTTTCTGACAGGGGGGACGGGGCTCTACATTCGCGCATTTCTCGAGGGGCTGATCGACACCGCGGCAGCGGATCTCGATCTGCGCGAAGCGCTCGAGCAGGAGCACGAAGCCGCCGTGCGGGCCGGTGATCCGAGCCGTCTGCACCGGCGTCTCGCGAAGACCGATCCCGAAGCGGCGGCGCGCATTCACCCGAACGACGCGCGCCGGGTGATCCGGGCGCTCGAAATCCAGGCCAGCGCCGGCGCGCCGCCCTCCCAGGTGCGGCGCGACCACGCCTTTCGGGATCGGCCCTATCGCGTGCTCCATCTCGCGCTCGACCTCGATCGCGCCGTGCTCAACGCGCGCATCGACGCGCGCTGCGCCCAGATGATCGAGGATGGGCTGCTTCGCGAGATGCGCGATCTGATCGCGCGCGGCTACAGCTGCGCGCTGCGCCCGATGCAGGCCATCGGCTATCGGCACATGATTCCGGTGGTCCAGGGGTCGGACATCCTGGTCAATGCCTTGGCGGCGATGCAGCGCGACACGCGCCGCTTCGCGCGCCGGCAGCGCACCTGGCTGCGCGCCGTACCCGACGTGGTCTGGCTCGATCCGCGCGAGCCGAGCGAGATCTACAAGCGCGTCGAGTCGTTCCTGGCTTCGCGCGACGTGGCGGCCTGCGGGGGGTTGACGTAATCGATCCCGAAGCGGATGGGAAGCAGGCGCGTGTCCAGATCGACCAGCGCGTCGCTGTGCTCGCTCGGCGCGTAGAGCGGCTCGAGGTCGCGGTCGAGGGCGACGAGGCATAGCCCGGGGAGAAGTTCGAGCAGGCCGGCGACCTCGCGCACCACGGCGGCCATGGCCTGCACGCCGGTGTTCCAGGCGAAGCCGGGCACCAGGTAGGCGGCGCGGACGGCCGGGGGATCTTCGGCGCGCCGCAGGCTGCGGTGCACTCCCAATCCAGCGACGATCGGGGAAAGCGCCATGTCGAAAGGGGCAAAGACGATATTTCCGAGAGACCGCTTCAAGGTCTGTGGCGTGCCGCCTGCCGGTGCAGCCCAGACCAGGCTGGCCGCCAGGAGCAGCAGTGTGGCGAGCCGCTTCGCGCGCGCTGGCTTCGCGCACGGAGCCGCCGCTGCCCTCTGCTTCAGCGCGTAGCCGCGCATCGGAAAGCTCCCCGAACCCGGCGGATGCGATGCCTCGAGCGGCGCGGCGCGCGCCGTGCGTCTGCCGTGGATGGCAGCGAGGCTACGGATGCCGCTCGCGCTGTCAACGCAGCCCGGCGTCTGTGCATGTGCGCGCCGTTTTGAGTCCGCGACCCCGCGCGATACCCTGCAGCGACTCCCGCGAAGCCAGCATGTCCCGCCCCGCGCGCATCCCGATCGTCGCCATCGTCGGCCGCCCCAACGTGGGGAAGTCGACGCTCTTCAATCGATTTGCCGGCCGCCGCCGCGCGCTCGTCGAAGATCAGCCCGGCATTACCCGGGACCGGATCGCCGAGGAGGTCGAGGTCGACGGCCGGCGTGCGCTCGTGGTGGACACGGCGGGACTCGATCGCGGCGCGGAGGAGGGTCTCGCCAGCGCCGTGCAGAGACAGGCGTGGTCCGCGGTGGCGGATGCCGATGCGATCCTGCTGGTGGTGGACGGCAAGAGCGGCATTCTGCCGGAAGACCACGAGCTGGCGCGTACGTTGCGCCAGGCGTCGAAGCCCGTCGCGCTGGCGGTGAACAAGATCGATGTTCCCGCCCATGAAGAGCGGGTCGCCGAGTTCTACGCGCTCGGATTCGAGTGCACGCGGGGCATCTCGGCGGAGCACGGGCGCGGCGCCTGGGACGTGTTGGAGGCGCTGGTCGCGGAGATTCCCGAGGCGGTGGGCGAGGCGCCGCTCGAAGAGCCGGGCATTCGCGTCGCCGTCGTGGGACGACCGAATGTCGGCAAGAGCTCCCTCGTCAACCGGCTGGCCGGCGGGGAGCGGGTGGTGGTCTCGGACGTCCCCGGAACCACGCGGGACGCCGTGGACATCCACCTGGAGTGCGAGGGGGAGCGCTACACGCTGGTCGACACCGCTGGACTGCGGCGACCGGGCCGCCGCAGCCGAAGTGCCGAGCGCGGCAGTGCGCTGATGACGGTGCGCTCGCTGGAGCGCGCCGAGGTCGCGCTGCTCGTGGTGGATGCCGCCGACGGCTTCACGGATCAGGACGCCCACATCGCGAGCCTGGCGCGGGAGCTCGGCTGTGCGACCGCTGTGCTGGCCAACAAGTGGGACCGCGTCCCGGACGAGCGCCGCGAAGAGGTGCGCCGGGCGATCGCCCACGGCCTGCGCTTCATGTCGGACGCGCCGCTGCTCGCCGTCTCCGCGAAGACGGGCGCCGGCGTGGCCAAGATCTTCGCGCAGGTGCGTCGGCTGCACGCCGCAGCCCACCGGCGCATTGCGACCGCCGACCTGAACCGCTGGCTCGAAGACGCCGTGCGTCGCCACGAGCCGGCCATGGCGCAGCGCGGGCAGCGCCGGCGCCCGCTCAAGTTCTTCTATGCCGCGCAGACCTCGGTGCGGCCACCCACCTTCGTGCTGTTCTGCACGGAGCCGAGCTCGGTGCAGCCCGCCTATCGTCGCTTTCTCGAGAATCGCCTGCGCGAGGCCTTCGATCTCGAAGGAACCCCCGTACGGCTGCGCTTGCGCGCGCGCAGCGAGGGCAAGAAGCGGCGCCGGAGGTCCTGAGCCCCGCGGCGCTCGTCTCGATCCGCAGGACGGATCCGATACACTGCGCGCGCGGCGCGGCCCCGCCGCGCGGGAGGAAGCATGGCGCGCAAGCCGCACGCGGCCGGAGAGACGCTCGAAGAGATCCAGGACGCTGCCGATCGCCTGGCGGAGTGGATTCGGGAGCACCTGGTGGCGGTGGTCCTCACCGTCACGGTCCTGCTCGTGGTAGCCGGAAGCGCGCAGCTCGCGTTCTCCTGGGGTGAGCGCCGCGAGCAGGACGCATCGGCGGCGCTGGCCGCGCTGGACGCCGCGTACCTGTCGGCCATGGGCGCGCCGCCGGGCGCCCTGGAGGTGCCGGAGCTCGCCAACCCGGCGGCGGCTGCCGCCATCCGCAGCGACTACGTGGAGCGCTACGCGGCGCTCGCGCAGGCGCATGCCGGAACGGTGTCCGGAGCACTCGCGCGCCTCCAGGTCGGTGCGCTGCTGAGCACCGGGGGTGACATGGAAGGCGCGCGCGCCGCCTGGGAAACGCTGCTCGAAGAAGCCCCGGACCGCGATGCGTTGCGCGGCATGCTGCTCCAGCGCATCGCCGCCATTGACGAAGATGCGGGACGCTGGACGGAGGCGGCGGCGCGCCACGAGGCCGCCGGGGCGCTGCGCGGCTATCCGCTGCGACACTGGGCGCTGGTCGACGCCGCGCGATGCCTGGCGGCCGCCGGCGAGCGCGAGCGCGCGCTGGCGCTGTACGAGCGCGTCGAGATCGAGGCGCCAGAGCTGCGCCTTTCGGAGCATCAGCGCGCCCAGATCGACGCGCTGCGGGCTGCCCAGCAAGGCTGAAGCCCGAGGCGGCCCCGGAAGCCGCTCGGGGTCTCCCGCTCCGCTCTCGGATCGTTCACGTCCGATAAGAAGGATTATGTCAAATAGAGGAAGTCCGTGAGGCCGGCGGTGCTCCTGGCGCCTCGCTGCCGCGGGCGGCCTTCCGTTTGCATTCCGCGCCCTCGGTGCTAAAGGCAAGCGAATCGTGGGGTGTGCGAGGTGAGCATTCAGGGCGTGGAGTCGACCCGGATCAAGCGACTGCGCGAGCGCTTTGCGGCGCAAGATCAGGAGCACGTGTTCCAGTTCTGGGACGATCTCGATGCGGCGAGCCGGGAACAGCTCCTGGAACAGGCCGAGGCAATCGACCTGCCCGGCCTGCTCCGCGGCTTCGAAGCTGCGCTGCGGGCCCAGGATGGCTCCCGGCGCCTCGAGCCTGTCCGGGTCGAGGCGCTCCCAGAAAGTGGGGGGAATTCGATTCAGTGGCAGACAGCGCTCGAGCGCGGCGAGGCGCTCCTCGCAGACGGACGCGTTGCGGTGATGGTGGTGGCCGGCGGCCAGGGCACGCGCCTGGCGTGCGACGGCCCGAAAGGCGCCTATCCGCTCGGACCCATCACGGGGCGCACGCTCTTCGAGCAGCAGGCCCAGAAGATCCGGCGGCTGCGCCGGCGTTGCGGTCAGCCCGTCCCCTGGTACGTGATGACGAGCAACGCGACGGATGCGGCCACCCGGGACTGCTTCGCGCGCGCGGGCCACTTCGGCCTGCCTCCGGAAGACATCTTCTTCCTGTGCCAGGGCATGGTTCCGAGCCTGGATCTGGCGGGGAAGCTGATCCTCGCGGCGCCCGATCGCATTTTCGAGAACCCGAATGGCCACGGGGGCTCTCTGCTCGCGCTGCAGGACTCCGGCGCCCTCGACGACATGGCGCGGCGCGGCATCGACACGATCTTCTACTACCAGGTGGACAACCCCCTGACCCGCATCGGGAGTCCGACCTTTCTCGGCTTCCACGCGCAAGCCGCCGCGCAGGTGTCCTGCAAGGTGCTGCGGAAGCGCGATCCGGCCGAGCACGTGGGCGTGGTGGCACGCGTCGATGGGCGCGTCGGCGTCGTCGAGTACACCGAGATCGGCGACGCCGATCGCAACGCGCGGGACGCGTCGGGCGAGCTGGTCTACTGGGCCGGGAACATGGCCGTGCACGTCTTCTCCAGCGACTTCGTGCGCCACGTGGCGGCGCGGGCGGAGAGCGTCCTGCCCTACCACGTCTCGCTCAAGAAGATTCCGAGACTCGACGAACGCGGCCGGAAGCGAATCCCCGATGCGCCGAACGCCTACAAGCTCGAGCGCTTCGTCTTCGATGCGCTGGCGGCAGCGGAACGCGTCTGCGTGGTGGAGGCGCGTCGCAGCGAAGAATATGCACCGCTGAAGAATGCCACCGGCGCCGATTCGCCAGCCACCGCGCGTCGTGAACTGAGCGCGCAGTACCGCGCCTGGCTCGAAGCAGCCGGTGTCGAGCCGCCGCCGCCAGCGTGCATCATCGAAATCGACCAATCCGTGCTGGACGGCCCGGAAGATGTCCGAGCGCTCGGAATTCGCCGAGTGGAAGACGCCGCAGAGATCATCCGCACCGCACCCGGAGACGAGGCATGAGCCCCGCCAAGAAGACCCGAAAGAAACCCACGCGCAAGAAGCCGACCCGGAAGCCCGCGGTCGCGAAGACGCGCCGCAAGCCGAAGGCGGCGGCGAAGCCCGCGATCCGGAAAGCCTCGAAGAAGAAGGTCGCGACCAAGAAGGCTGCGACCAAGAAGGTCGCGGCGAAGAAGCCGACCGCGAAGAAGGCCGCCGCCAAGAAGGCGGTGAGCAAGAAAGCCCCGGCGAAGAAGCCGAAGGTCGACAAGGCCGGCGCGGCGCCGGCCACGCGTGCCCAGCTTCCCGAGCAGACGCCTTCTCCGGCCCGCCCGCCGGCGGCGTCGCGCCCGGTGTCAAGGAAGAAGAAGAAGACGCCCGCACAGCAGGACGCGGCCGCAAGAGCCGTGCCGATCGATCTGGGAGTCGGATCGAGGCCGGTCGGCGACAACAAGCTTGGCTTGAAGTACACCTGCTTCGCGTGCCAGGCGAAGTTCTACGACCTGAATCGGCCCGAGCCGCTGTGTC
>Ga0224512_10004575_pt1 | contig 11613 bp, 11 predicted proteins | sample SF_May12_sed_USG_4_FD_169103 | JGI IMG/M metagenome (GOLD analysis project Ga0224512, IMG submission 169103) | Sediment microbial communities from San Francisco Bay, California, United States - SF_May12_sed_USGS_13 | ecosystem: Environmental > Aquatic > Marine > Sediment | place: USA... | reverse complement strand
GGGCGAGACCCGCTCGAGCATAGGCGAAAGCGACGGCAGCACCTCGGCGCCGGTCGCCGCCAAGACGCCGGTTGCCGCCGCGATGGGACCCATGACGAAAAGGAAAACAGCCACTGAGATGCGTTTCATCTGGATGCTCCCTCGTTAGCTTTGACGGGGTGTCGCGACGGCATCGCGGCCGACGGCATCGCGGCCGGTGGACGCCGCGCGGCGACCTCCGGTTTCGACCAAGCTCTTCAATCGTCAGATAGTCAGCCGTGCGCTCCGATTCGAGAGCCTTTCTGGCTTTCTCGCGCAGCTTCGCAGACCGGAGCGCCGGACTTTCGTTGCGGCGTCATGGGCAATTGAACAGAGCGCACGCCCGAGCCCCGTGCCGCCATTCTCAACACCCGCCATCGGAAAGTCGGTCCGTGACAAGGAAATAAGATCGATTTTTCACCTCACATGCAATTTCCTTCGAATATCCCCTCAAAAAGCGCCGAAGAATCGGCACTGTGGTTACTGAGGCACTACTGCGTGTGTCATAGCTGTGGTATCGCGGTGATCTTTTGGTGACGCGGGGGAATAGTGATTGCTCCCGCTCGTAGTCTTCCCGATCATTGATCGATCGGGGGAAGGTTTTCATTTGGAGCGAAAAGACATGACTGGATTGAAGCGCTGGGTGCCCATCGTCGGCACCGCTTTTCTGCTTTCCCTGGGCTTGGCGGCCTGCGGCGAGGGTGGCCCCGAGCAGCAGAGCCAGGCGCCCGCCGCCGAAGAGTCGGGCGACGCGGCCGCCGCCACCGAAAGCCAGGAAGAGCAGACCAATCAGTAGATCCTAAGCCCGCCCGGCTGGGCGAAGCCGTGAGATATCCAAGGCTGCTCAGCCGGGTAAAGATTAGGCCCCTGCCGGTCCGCACGATCGGGACCGGTAGGGGTCGTTTGCTTTGGCGGAAGCCGAAGCCCGGAACCGAGACCGGGACCCTGCCGGTCGAGGATTAGCGGGCTCGCGGCGACGATACGCATTCGAGAAATGATAAAATCGACAACAAAGACGCGTGAAGGGACTTGACCATTCACGGCTCGCATTCCAGGTCAAGAGAGGCGGGCAATAAACGGCGACGGGGAGAGGAAGCCGCAATAGGAATACGATCTGCGTCATTCCGAGGGAAGCGGCATGGAGAAAACACGGAGCGAGCTTACCGATCTGATCGAGACGGACCGCCGGGCACGGCAGGGCGGCCATTGGGGAGGACCATTTCTCGAGTATCTGCAAAAGCTTAAGCAGGACCCCGGTCTGGCCAAATTGGCACACGCCCGGCTGTACAACACTGTGATCGACGAGGGCTGGACGGATCTGCAGGCCCGCGACGACCCGGCGATCAAGCGCCTCTTCGGCGACGAGGCGCTGAAGGTTTACAACTTCTTCAAGGACGAATTCTTCGGCATCGAGCGGCCGATCGCACAGCTCGGACGCTATCTGCACGCCGCGGCCCTGAAAGGCGAGGAAAACCGGCAGGTGCTCTATCTGATGGGTCCGGTCGGGGCCGGCAAGTCGTCGCTGATCGAGGCCATGCGGCGCGGGCTCGAGCACAGCCCGGCATTCTACGCCATCGACGGCTGTCCCATGCACGAGGAGCCGCTGCACCTGATTCCGCGCCATCTGCGCGGCGAATTCGAGAAGATGCTCGACGTGACCATCGAGGGCGAACTCTGTCCGGTCTGCCACTTCCGCCTCGAGACGGAGTTCGGCAACCGCTACGAGGAGGTGCCGATCAAGACGGTGACCTACTCGAAGCAGGCGCGTCGCGGCCTCGCCATCGTACCGCCGGTCGACCCCAACAACCAGGACACCTCGGTCCTGATCGGCTCGGAGGACATTTCCAAGCTCGACCGCTATTCCGAGGGCGACCCGCGCGTGCTGGAACTGAACGGCGCCTTCAACGTCGGCAACCGCGGCATGATCGAGTTCATCGAGATATTCAAGAACGAGATCGAGTACCTGCACACCATCATCACCGCGACGCAGGAAAAGTTCGTTCCCGCCCCCGGCCGCCACGGCACGGTATATGTGGATACGGTGATCGTCGCTCACTCGAACGAGGCGGAGTGGCAGAAATTCAAGGCCGATCCGACCAACGAGGCGATCCTGGACCGCATCGTTACCATCAAGGTGCCCTACAACCTGCGGCTTTCAGAGGAAATCAAAATCTACGAGAAGCTGCTGCAGACCTCGGGTTTCCGCTCGCACATCGCGCCGCACAGCCTCGAGATCTTGGCGATGTTCACCATCCTCACCCGCCTTGCGCCGTCGAACAGCTGCGACCTCATGACCAAGCTCAAGCTCTACAATGGCGAAGAGGTAGTCGAGAAGGGCGGCACCAAGCGGATCGACATCGACGAGCTGCGGGCCGAGACCAAGTCCGAGGGAATGACCGGGATATCGCCGCGCTTCGCGATGAAGGCGCTCGACAACGCGCTGACCGAAAGCCCCGAAGGCGTCACGCCGATCCACCTGCGCGAGGCGCTGATCAACATGGTGAAGGAGGCGGACTTTCCGGAAAAGGTTCACAAGCGCTATCTCGAGTTCCTGCAGGACACGATCCACAAGGCCTATCTCGAGATTCTCGAGCGGGAGATTACCAAGGCCTTCGTCTACGCCTACGAGGAGCAGGCCGACACCCTGTTCCATAACTATCTGGACCACGCCGAGGCCTACGTGAACAAGACCACGGTTAAGGACAACAACACGCGCGAGGAGCTGCAGCCCGACGAGGGCTTCCTGAAGTCGATCGAGGAGCACATCGCCATTATCGGGCCTGGGGCGGAAAGCTTCCGGCAGGAGGTAATCGCCTATCTTTGGGCCGCCGGCCGGCGCGGCGAGAAGATCTCCTATGCCAGCTACGAGCCTTTGAAGGAGGCGGTCGAGAAAAAGCTGACGAGCTCGGTGCGCGAGATCAGCCGCATCATTACCAAGGCGCGGACCCGCGACGAGGATCAGCGAGATAAGTATGAGGCTCTGGTCAAGAACCTGCTGGAGAAGGGCTACACGGACTACTCCGCGGACGTGGTGCTGAAATACGCGGCCAACAACCTATGGAAGGACTGACGCGGGCCGCGGCCTCGGGCTCTGCCGTAGATGCCATAACCGGGGAACAATCTGGTAAGCAGCGATGACGACGGTGTTTCGACCCTATTCCGGTTCCGAAGGCCTGCGCTCCGACCGCAGCGCCGGCGACCGCCTGCGCCACCGCCAGAAGGTGCGCGAGGCGATCCGTGCCAACGTGGCGGATATCATCGCCGAGGAGGCGATTCTGACCAAGACGCCCGACCGGGTGGTCAAGGTGCCGATCCGCGGCATCAAGGAATACCGCTTCGTGTTCGACGAAATGGCGCCGCGCGTGGCGGCGGCCGGCCAGGGCGAGATCAAGGAGGGCCAGGTGGTCGGTGCCGCGCTGGGCGACCAGAGCCGCCTGCCCGGCGCCGGCGACCGCCCGGGGCTCGACTACTACGAGACCGACATCACCATCGAGGAGTTGATCGACCTCATGTTCGAGGACCTCCAGCTCCCCGAACTGGAGCGCAAGAGATTGCGGGAGAACCTGATCGACCATGGCACCAAGCGGCGCGGCTATCGCCGGGTCGGGGTCCGGGTCCAGCTCGACAAGAAGCGGACGGTGCGCTCGCGCATCAAACGTAACATCGCCAGGCGCCAATCCGAGGCCGCAGCAGGCTCTGAACAGGGCCGCGCCCCGTTCCACCGCGAGGACCTCCGCTACCGCCGCCGCGTGCCCGACGTGCAGCCCGAATCCAACGCCGTGGTCATCTGTATCATGGACACCTCGGGCTCCATGGACGCCCGCAAGAAGTACTTGGCGCGCAGCTTCTTCTTCCTGCTCTATCAGTTCGTGCGCACCCGCTATCGCAAGGTCGACCTGGCCTTCATCGCCCATCACACACACGCGCGCGAGGTCACCGAGGAGGAATTCTTTCACAAGGGCGAATCCGGCGGGACGATGATCTCCTCCGGCTACCGCAAGGCGCTGGAGATCATCCGCGAGCGCTATCACCCTTCGCTCTGGAACGTCTATGCCTTCCACTGCTCCGACGGCGAGAACTTTGCCGAGGACAACCGCGAGGCGCGGCGGGCAGCCCAGGAGCTTGCACGAATTTGCAACCTCTTCGGCTACGGCGAGATCAAGCCGCCCGCCGCATATCACGGTGACAGCACGATGCTGAAGGTTTTCGACAGCCTGAAGGCCAAGAACTTTCACGCCGTCGAGATTCTGCGCAAGGAGGATATCTGGCCTTGCTTCAAAGCGCTGCTGTCGCACGAGCGCCGCGATGCGGAGACGGCGGCCTGAGAGCGGAATCCCACGAGGCAGCTGGCACATGGCAAAGGGCTACGACATCAAGGAACTCGAGCACTGGGATGGCCGGATCCGCGAGAAGGTCGCGGCCCTCGGTCTTTCGACCTTCGCCCAGGAGTTCGAGCTTTGCGACCACGAGCAGATGCTGAGCTACATGGCCTACCATGGCATGCCGTCGCACTATCCACACTGGTCCTACGGCAAGGCCTACGAGCGGCAGAAGACGCTCTACGAGCACGGCGTCTCCGGCCTGCCCTACGAGATGGTGATCAACGCGAATCCCTGTCTAGCCCTCCTGATGCGCAAGAACTCGCTCGCCCTCCAGGTCCTCACCATCGCGCATGTTTACGGCCACAACGACTTCTTCAAGAACAACTTTACCTTCCGCGCGACCCGGCCCGCGCGCCTGGTGAGCACGGTCAAGGCGAGGGCCGACCGGATTCGCGACTACATCGAGGACCCCTCTATCGGACTTGCCCGGGTCGAGGCCCTGTTCGACGCCGCCCACGCGCTTGCGCTGCAGTGCGGGCGCAACATCGCGGTCCGAAAGGTGTCGCGCGCGGAGCAGAAGGAGCGCGCCCGGGTCGCGGCAGAGCCGCCGCGGGACCCCTATCGCCGCATCCACAAGGCCCCGGAGATTAGCGAACCCGACCTGGACCGCCTGCCGCTCGAGCCCGAGGACGATCTGCTGATCTTCGTGCGCGACCACAATCCGAGGCTCGCCGATTGGGAAAAAGACCTCTTGACCGTCGTTCACGAGGAGGCGCTCTACTTCATTCCGCAGATCCAAACCAAGATCATGAACGAAGGCTGGGCCACCTACTGGCACTGGCAGATCATGGACAGTCTGGACCTGCCGCAGGACCTGCATCTCGAGTTCCTGGTCCGGCATAACCAGGTGGTTCGGCCGATCCCGGGCGACATCAATCCCTACCACCTGGGCTTCAAACTCTGGCAGGACATCCGGCGGCGCTGCGACGAGCCGCGGTCGGACGAGTTAGAGGAAAGCGGCGCGCCGGCGAAAGACGGCCTGGCCACGATATTCGAAGTGCGCGAGGTCGATCGCGACGTCTCCTTCCTGCGCCGCTTCCTGACCAAGGACCTGATCCGCGAGCTGGGGCTGTTCCAGGTCGAGCAGAAGGGCAAGGCCCTGGTCGCCACCAAGGTGGCCGACGACGAGAACTGGCGGGAAATAAGAGAAACCCTGCTCAGGAACGTCGGCATGGGCGGCATTCCGGTGATCCGCGTGATCGACGCCGACCATGGGCGGCGCGGACAGCTTCTGCTGCGCCACGAGCACGACGGCCGCGACCTGCACCTGGAGTACGCGGAACGGACGCTGGTTTACCTGCAGGAGCTGTGGGGCCGGGGCGTGGTGCTCGAGACCTTGCTTGACGGCGCGCCCAGTTGCCTCAAGCAGGACGACGAAGGCTTCGCAATCGAGGACGGCGCGGCCTGACAGGATCCTGGCGCTGCCTTACGGCTGTTGGATCGACTCCAGGTAATGGGTCAGCAGGAGAATGCGGACGCGCGCCGGCAGATAGCCGGGCTTGCCTTCGTCGCCGCGAAAGCGGCTCCAGAACCTCGGCATCTGGAAGGTCTCGTGGCCGGTGACGGACTGCGCGCCAGCGACGACCTCGTAGATCCGCCAGAACGGAAAGTCGCCGCCGTGCTTCGCCGCGATACCGGTCAGATCGGTGGGCGGCAGCACGAGGATCTCCGCCATGGGACCATCGCCTTTTCCGGTATCGCCGTGGCAGGCCGCGCAATGCCAGCCATAGTCCTCGCGGCCCTCGGCAACAAGCCGGGCCTGATCGGCCCTTGCGGGAAAGCCGCCGGGCGGAAGCCAGACCGCCCCGAGCAGGAAGACCGCCAGAAGCCGGACAGGACGAGACGCCACGGGTTCACCCCTTTCCGATGTTGATATTCTCTCTTAACAGCTCTGGCTCCCTCGCGGATTGAGCCAGGTCAAGCTCGCCTTCGAGAGTGCCGGTTGGAAGCCTTGATGCACGTCAATGCCGTTTCGGACGCGGCGGCCTAGACAGACGCAAGGGACTTGCATCCGACCGGACAGATCCCATGATCAAGACCATCCTGGTGCCGACCGACGGTTCGGAGCACGCGGCCAAGGCCGTCGGCTTCGCCGCCGATCTCGCCGCCAAGTACGGCGCGAAGATCCACCTGCTCCATGTGCTGCACGACCTGGGCACCGGCAACATCCCGCCGGAGCTGCGCAGCTACGCGCGCCTCGAGCATGTCGAGATGACGGAGCGGGACGTCGTCAAGTCGCTCGCCAACGAAATCCTCTACCAGGCGGCACAGCGCGCGCGTCAGCAGGGCGCCGACCGGATCGAGACCACGGTGCAGGTGGGCGATCCGGCGCGCGAGATCCTCGCGCAGGCCGAACAGACCGAGGCCGACCTCATCGTCATGGGCACGCGGGGGCTCAGCGACCTACAGGGCCTGCTCATGGGCAGCATAGCCCACAAGGTGAGCCACCTGGCACCTTGCTCCTGCATCACGGTGCGCTGAGGATAGAGCCGTGTTCGAGATCCTGCCGCAAAGCCACGGCCGTCGCGTCGCCCTGAAGGCCAGCGGCAAGCTGACCCATGACGATTACCAATGGCTGACCCCCGCGCTCGAGGCGCGCATCTCGGAGGTGGGTCCGCTCTCGGTGCTGTTCGACATGGAGAGCTTCGAAGGCTGGGAGCTGCGCGCCGCCTGGGACGACTTCCTGCTCGGCCTCAAGCACCTCGGTGACTTCGAGCGCATCGCCCTGGTCGGCGACCGCAAATGGGAGGAGATCGGCGCCCGCATCGCCGATCACCTGATCAAGGCCGAGGTCCGCTTCTTCGACGTCTCGGAGCGCGACGCCGCCTGGATGTGGATCGAGGCCAATAGCAAGGGTCGCTGATATCAGCCGCGCGCCATTTCCATGCGATCGAGCAGCTTCTTCCAGGTCACGGCCATCGAGACCGCCGGCTGGCGCAGGCCGTGGAAGGGAATCGGCCTGAGCGGACTGACCGGTAGCGGCAGATCCTCCAGCGCCGTCCCGCGGGCGCGCTCGGCCAGCAGCTTGCCGACCGCCGTCGCCATGGCGACGCCGCGCCCGTTATAGCCGAGCGCAGCGGTCACGCCGGGCGCCAGCTCGTGCAGGTGCGGCATGTGACCCAGGGTGATCGCCACCCGGCCGCACCAGAAGAACTCGAGCTCCGGCTCGCCGAGGTGCGGGTAGAGTCCCTTCAGGCCGCCGACGACATCGGCGTAGAACCGCGGCTCCTCGCTGTCGAGGAAGCGGCCGCGGCCGCCGACCACGAGCCGGCCCATGTGGTCCAGGCGGAAGTACTGCAGCAGGCGCCGCGTGTCCGAGGAGGCGTGGCCCTGCGGCAGGATGCTGCGGCGCAGGTTGTCCGACAGCGGCCGTGTCGCGACCTGGTAGCTGTAGACCGGGATCACCGTCCGGGCCAGTCCGGGCCAGAGGCCGTCGGTGTAGCCGTTGGTGCCGATCAGCACCTGCTCGGCCGTGACCGCACCCCCGGGCGTCTCGACCCGCCAGCGGCCGTCGTGCCGCTGCAGCGACACCGCCGGCGAGCCGCCGTGCAGCGCCGCCCCGGCCCGCTGCGCGGCGCGCGCCAGCCCCCTTGCGTAGCTCAGCGGCTGTAGCGTGCCGCCGCGCCGGTCGATCCAACCGCCGACATAGAACTCCGTACCGGTTACCTCGGCCATGCGCACGGCATCCACGGTCTCGACCGGCGCGCCGCGCGACGCCCACTGCCGCGCGCGGGCTTCGACCTTGCGCAGCGCCGAGCGGCAGTGGGCCGCCTGGACCCAGCCCTTGCGCGCCGGGTGGCAGTCGATGCCGTGCTTTTCGACCAGATCGAACACCAAGTCCGCCACGCCGCCGGCGAAGGCGGCCAGGCGCTCGCCCCGCTCCGCGCCGTAGCGGGCGGCCAGCTCGTCCGGATCGTGCTTGAAGCCCGGGATGACCTGCCCGCCGTTGCGCCCCGAGGCGCCCCAGCCCGGCTCGGCTTGCTCGAGCAGCACGGTCTCGACCCCCGCCTCGGCCAGATGCAGGGCCGCCGAGAGGCCGGTGAACCCGCCGCCGATCACGGCGACCTCGGCACTGCGCTCGCCCTCCAGCGTTGGCGTCTCCGGCGCCGGCGCGGCCGTGGCCGCCCAGAGTGAGTTCGGCGAGGGAGGTTGGGACATGACGGGAGCTCCTGAGCCTGGGCTGACTGCTTCCACGAGCATAGATCGCACCCTGGGCCCACGTCACGCTCCGCGCGCAGGCTAGCGCCCGCCGCCGGCCGGGTCCGGCAGATAGGCGATCGGATCCTTTAGGCTGCACGCCCGGCCGAGCACGCCCTCCAGGGTGGCATGCAGGCAGTAGGCCGCGTAGCTCGGCGCGTAGCCGCCCTCCTGCACCAGCACCAGCCTGCCGCCGCAGAGTTCCCCGGCCAGGGCGCGAGCCCGTCGGCCCAGGGCGTTGAACCCGGTCATGGTGACGCACTGCCGGCCGTTGGGGTCGAACTGGCTGGCGTCCTGGCCGGCGGCGACCACGACGAGCTCCGGCTTGTGGCGGCGCAGGGCGGGCGCGACCTGGAGGTCGAAGGCCTCGAGGTAGCGCCGGTCGCCCGCGCCCATGGGCAGCGGGATGTTGAGGTTTGCCCCGGTGCCCGCGCCCTCGCCGATCTCCTCCGCGCCGCCGGTCTGGGGATGGGAAGGCCCCCAGGCGCCGTGGTCCATGTGCAGCGAGACGGTCAGGATATCCGGGTCCGCGTAGAAGCCCTCCTGGGTGCCGTTGCCGTGGTGGACGTCCCAGTCGACCACCGCCGCGCGCCTCAGCCCTTTTTGCCGCGCCGCTTCAACCGCGACCCCTATGTTATTGACGAAACAGTAGCCGTCGGCCTGCGCTGGCTGGGCGTGGTGGCCGGGGGGGCGGACCAGGGCATAGGCGATTTTGCCGTGCCCGGACCAGACATGATCGAGCGCGGCGACCGTGGTCCCGGCGGCGGCCAGTACGGCCTGGTGCGAGCCCGGCGCGAAGGGAGTCGTGCCGGTGATCCAATGCCTCCCCTCGCCCTCGAGCGCGGCCAGGGAGTCGAGGTAGGCGGCGTCGTGGAACAGCAGAAGCTCCTCCCGCGTCGCCGCACGCCCCTCGACCCAATCGAGACTCTCGGCGATCGGCCCCCGCTCCAGCACCGCCTTCATGTTGACCAAACGCGCGGCGTTCTCCGGATGCGGCTCGGCGAGCTCGAGCAGCGCCGAGGGCCGGGTCTCGAAGAAGCCACGGCCGGTATCGTGGTCGTGCACCGCCGGATGGAAAAAGACCGCGATCCTGTCCTGACTGGTCACCGCTCTCACCTTTCGCTTTGACCCCAGAAGAACCCCAAGGCTAACATCGCCAAGCGGCCGCCAGAAGAAGCGGCTTGGGGAGCCTGGAGGCACCATGGGCGAAAACCGCGATCGGGTGCTCAGCGACTGCCGGCCGGCGCTGGAAGTGCCATTCGGCCTGGCGGAGTACGCCGCGCGGTTGGAGCGCATCCGCGCCCGCATGGCCGCCGACGGCATCGACCTGCTCTACCTGACCGCCCCCGAAAGCCTGTTCTACGTCTCGGGCTATACCTGCGAGTGGTACCAGAGCGAAAGCCCGAAGCAGTGGCCGCCGACCAGCGGCATCGCGATCCACGCCGGGCGCGACGACTTCATCCTGTTCGACACGCCGAGCGAGCAGGTCATGGTGCGCTTCGTCACCGTGGCACGCGACGTGCGGATCTTTCCCATCGAGGAGCGGCGCGACGGCATCGCCTTCATCGTCGACGAGCTGAAGGCCGCGGGCTGGCTCGGCGGCACGGTCGGCCTGGAGTTCCACAGCCACCGGCCGAACCCGGCGGTCAGCCGGCGCTTCCAGGCGGCCTTCGAGGGGGCCGGCTGCCGCGTGGTCGACGGCAGCGACGTGCTGCGCGAGCTGCGCTGGGTGAAATCGCCCCAGGAGATGGCCTATATCGAGCAGGCCGCGCGCATCGCCGACATCGGCCTGAGCGCCGCCAGGGAGGCCCTGGTGCCGGGCGCGACCGAGCTCGATGTCTACGGCGAGATGCTGCGCGCCATGGCCCACGCCGGCGGCGAGAACCCGGGCATCGCCCTGCCCGTGCTCTCGGGCCCCAAGGCGAACTGCGGCCATGCGCTCGCCAGCCGCAAGAAAATCATGGCGGGCGAGCAGGTCAACATCGACGTCTGCGGCGTCTACAACCGTTACCACTGCAACGCCGCGCGCTCCTTCTTCATCGGCGAGCCGCCGGCCGAGGTCTTCGAGCACTACGCCAAGGCCGCCGGCGCTTTTGAAGTCATCCAGGGCATCCTGCGCCCCGAGCTGACCGTGGGCGAGCTGGTCACGGCCCTGAGGGCCTACTACGAGGAAGCCGGCATTTGGAGCGACGCCTCCTGGGTCGGCGGCTACGAGATGGGCATCGGCTTTCCGCCCGACTGGGTCGGCAACTTCGTCTACGAGATGAGCGACACCCAGAGCGAGCGGGCCTTCGAAGCGGGTACGGCGGTCAATTTCGAGAGCGTCTTCTACGGCCCGCGCATGGCCGGGCTGACCTACCTGATCGACAGCCTGATCTTCAAGGCCGGGACCGCGGAGCTCGCCTCGCGCCTGCCGCGAGGCCTGACCGTGATCGAGTGGTGATCGACCAGAGCAGCTAGTGGACCCGCCCCGGGCGGGCCGAAACCGAGGAAAGGAGCCATGACGATGACCGCGAGCGAGCATATCGCGACCTATGCCGAGGGCTGGAGCCAAGGCGATGCCGCCAAGATCTTGAAGGGAACAGCCGAGACCTACGTGTTCGATGACCCCAACGCGGGCCACATCACCAAGGCCGCCTTTCCCGGCTATCTCGATGGCCTGAAGGCCATTGTCGAGGACCTGAGGGGCGGCGCAGGCCATAACCAGTTCATGGAGCTCAGCGAGGTCGTTTCCCAGGAAGACGGCGATCAGGTGACGGTCTGGTGCTGGTGGGCGATCCCCGGCACCGACATCGCAGGCAGCGGTCTGATCAAGGTGGGAGCCGAGGGTGTCGTCTCGGAGCGTATTGCCTATTACACGAAGCTTCCCGGCTGACGGTAACGCGTCCGGAGGATAGGGACATGGCCAAGCGCTACGACGCGATCATCATCGGGGGCGGTCACAACGGGCTGACCTGTGGCGCCTACCTGGCCAAGGCGGGGGTCAAGACGCTGGTGCTGGAGCGGCGCCACGTGA
>Ga0224512_10004574_pt1 | contig 11615 bp, 8 predicted proteins | sample SF_May12_sed_USG_4_FD_169103 | JGI IMG/M metagenome (GOLD analysis project Ga0224512, IMG submission 169103) | Sediment microbial communities from San Francisco Bay, California, United States - SF_May12_sed_USGS_13 | ecosystem: Environmental > Aquatic > Marine > Sediment | place: USA: California... | reverse complement strand
CCGTCCGTGACGGACTGTCAGGCCGATAAATGCGCCCCGCGCCATCGGGTCGGGATGAGGCGTCCGCTCTCCCGTCAGGTAAGGCAGGAAGAGCAAACCCTCGCAACCTGGCGGGACCGCGGCCGCTTCCGCGCTCAGCTCATCAAATCCCGCCTGCGGCGCGATCGCGTCGCGGAGCCATCGGAGGGAACCGGCTGCCGACAACATAACGCCCATCATGTGCCAGCGATGGTCGAGGGCGTGACAGAAGGCCTGCACCCGGCCATCCGGCTCGATCGCCGGTGACTCCGTTGCGGCAAACACGACACCTGATGTCCCGAGTGACAGTGTCATGTCACCTGAGTCGATCGCTCCCGTTCCCACCGCGTTGGCGGCCTGATCACCGGCACCCGCAACAACCGGGATGCCGGCCCGCAGGCCGGTTGCTTCAGCCGCTTGCGCCGAGACGACACCGGTCACCGTTGGGCCTTCGTGAGTCGGTGGCAGCAGCTTCGGATCGATGTGGAGTGCCTCCAGGAGATCGCCCGACCAGGTACGTGCGGCCAGGTCGAAGAGCTGGGTTCCCGACCCCCCGGCGCGGTCCGTGGCGTATTCGCCCGTAAGTTGCAGCCGCACATAGTCCTTGGGGAGTAATAGGTGAGCCACCTCACCGAACACTGCCGCCTCATGGTTGCGGACCCAGAGCAACTTGGACGCGGTGAAGCCGGTGAGGGCATCGTTGCCGGTGGTCGCGATCAACCGTTCCCTTCCGTACGCGGCCCGGATCTCGTCACACTCGGCGGCGGTGCGCTGGTCATTCCACAAGATCGCAGGCCGCACGGGCCGTCCATCAGCATCGAGCAGGACGAGACCGTGCATCTGGCCCGTGAGACCGATCGTGTCGATGGTGACTGGATCCACGTCCGCGGTGTCGAGGCACCGGGTAATGGCCGCAATCGCCCCCGTCCACCAGAGATCGGGATCCTGTTCGGCCCAGAGGGGCCGTGGCGTTTCGTATGGGTATTCGTCCACCCCAACGGACACAATCGAGCCGCTCTCGTCGACGAGCACCGCCTTGGTGGCGGTCGTCGAGGAATCGATTCCGAGGACGTGGCGCATTGGGTCTCTCTCTTGGCTCGGGCCTGCCGGCGCCTCCGACTCTAAACACCGGTCGCCGGACGTCAGTAGCCTCTGCCCACGCTGCGAAATGAGGTAACAATGCTGTACGGCCTGGCGTACTTCCCGACTGATACTGCCATGCAACCGGTTGCCTTTGGCGAGGCCGCCGAGGCGGCCGGATTCGAATCGATCTGGTTCGCAGAACACAGCCATATCCCGGTCAGTCGACGGACGCCGTGGGGTGGCCGTGCCGAGGCCCCTCCTCTGCCCGAGCACTACTGGCGAACCCACGACGCGATCGTTGCTCTCGCCGCCATCGCGGCTCGAAGTGACAAAATCCGACTCGCCACCGGGATCACCCTCCTGGCGCAGCGCGATCCCATCTGGACTGCAAAGGAGATCGCGTCGCTTGATGTGATTTCGGGGGGTCGAGTCATCTTCGGCGTCGGCTACGGCTGGAACCTCGAGGAAATGGAGAACCACGGCATCGACACGACGCGCCGCCGGGCGCTCGTCCGTGAGAAGGTCCTCGCGATGAAAGCGATCTGGACACAGGATGAAGCCGCCTTCAGCGGCGACCAGGTCTCCATCGAACCCCTATGGTCGTGGCCGAAACCGCTGCAGCAGCCGCATCCACCCATCGTGATTGGCGGGGCGCCCACCCCAGTCACGTTCCGCCACATCGTCGAGTACGCGGACGGGTGGATGCCGCTCTATGGTCGGTTTCCCATCATTGACCACATCGCCCAGTTGCGGCAACAGGCCGCAGCCGCCGGACGCGATCCGGCGTCGATCGACGTGACCGTCTACATGGCACCGCCGGATGCCGAAGTCATCGAGGAGTTACGCCAGGCCGGCGTCGACCGTGTGGTGTTCGGCGTCAAGTCGCTGCCGGCAGAACAGGTTGCGCAACAGATCTTTGATCTGAGGATCGTCGCCGCAAGGGTTGGCTGATTCCCCGACAGCTCACTCGAATGTGAAACCAGCCTCTTCGGCGAATCTGCGCAGCTCAGACGCCGGATAGAAGCCGAGCGCCTCCGTGATATCGTCCGCCACCGTTTCAGCCAGGCGGCCCTTCACGTCGAACTCGTAGGTTTTGCACCCGCCCTCAAAGATGAAGTACCAGGACCCCTCATATCGGACTTCGGGGACAAAGTCTTCGATCAGCTCCAGCGCGGCTGCCGGACGCAGGCCACTGCCGGCAATGGCGGCAATGTTGCTCCTCATCTCGACGGTTCCCTCTTCGGCGTCGAGCTCATCGATGATCCAGGCATATTGACCACGATCGAGAGCCGAATCGACGCGGGCTGTGACCGAGCGCTCCATGTTGTCGTCGATCATCAGCACCACCGGCCGATCATCGACTTGGGCGTCAGCGTACTGAGCCACCAGGACCTGGGCAGTCACAAGAGGTCGCTCTGCGGAGGGAACGATGGTGACTTCGATTTCGCCGCGCTGGAACTCGACGTCCTCGAACTTCTCAATGTCCTCGTATCCCGATTCGACAGCTGTCGCCCCGCTCACATCACATGACTCGGCGACTGTCGCTACCAGGATTCGGCGAACCGACTCGTGAATCTCGATGCCGGCTCGTCCGTTTTCGGCGAAGAACGACACGGAATCCCACCCAAGCTTCAGTTCGTTGAGGCACGGGGTGTATTTTGCAGCTGGCACGGCCTGAACGTTGAGGATGTTGGCCGACGAGATATCACGCTCCGGCGGTACACACTCTGGCTCTCCCAGGCCGAGGTTGCTGCAGGCGCCGGCACCGATCGCTAGGGCGGCCAAAGCCAGGAGAAGTCTACGGTTCACAATATCCCGCCTCCGCTGAACTCGGCGATCACCTGAGCAATGACGTAGAGGACGAGCAACAGAGCACCGACGGCCAGGAGGAGGCGACGTGGGCTCCAACGCTGAATCGAGATCTGCTCCGCGGGCGGAGCCAACTTCCGAAAAGCTTCAACGAGATCAACACCCTGCTCCTTCTTGAGCAGAGCCAATGAGCTGCGGGACTGGGAAGGCAACGTGATGCTGCGGGTGGCCGCGAAAGCCTCGGCAATATCTTGCGGTGCAAACTGCAGCAAAGCTCGTTCATAAACTTGCTCGGCGTCGGCACGCATTCCCAGGATCACCATCATGTTGGCCAGATCCACGGCCTGGCGCCACGGAGTTGGTCGGACGGTGCCGAACGCGACGTCGATCAGCACAACATGCCCATCGTTCAGCATCACGTTGGCCGGCTTGATGTCCCGGTGGGCCAGCCCGGCATCCCACATACATCGAATCACGTTGAGGGCCTTGTCGATGACGGCGTCGTCGATGTCGGCATTGGTGAGCTCCTCGGAGTCCTCGAGGAATTCACTGACCATCAGGTATTCACGCTCTGGCAAAATTTCAACTATTCCGAACGGCTCTGCGCTGGGAACGCCGGCGTCACGCATGAGGCGCTGGATGTAATCCTCATATTCGACGAGCCTGCGCACTGACGTGAACCGAACCTCGTCCTCCAGGGAGCCGTAGAGAATGGTTCGTCCCACCTTGTACCAGCGGTCGGACCGCAGGTGGGTCTGGCTGTAGAGCTTGGCGAACACGAACTGGTCGTCGGGATCGGCGCGCACCTTGAGGCGCAGCGGAGTAGATCCTCCGGACCCCTCGAGGCCGAAAGGCTTGATTTCGAGGACCTCGAGCCCGAGTTGCGACTCGACGGCAGTCTTGATCGCTTCGCCGCGGGGCCCGGTCACGTCGAGATGAGCCGTCACGCCCCGCTTCCAGCTCACGGGAAAGGCCGACTCGGGCGCAAACCACCGGAAGAGCACAATCGTGACGGCGAACGAGAAGATCGCCGACACGGCTGCGTCGCTGGGATGGTCGACGCCGTTGTAGAGCTGCGCAAAGATCAACGCGCCAACCAATATGCCCGATACGGCGAGGAAGATGTGCCGCCGGCGCCCCTTCGGCACCAGCGAGTAGCCCATTGCCGCCAATGTGACACCGAGCCCGGCGACTGCCACTGAGGGGTGCGAGGGCCCCTCCCAGTCGCCGATTATCGGGACGAATGGTCGCGGCCTGCCGACGAAGTCGCCGATCAGCTCAACGGACGCCTGGACAATCAGAATCGACAAGACGACCGCGAAGAAGTGCCGCCAGCGGCGCACGAAGATCAGGGCGAGCAACATCCCGATGCGCAACACCCGGTGGAACCAGGAAGCCCCCAGCACCGCGACCACGTCGGCTATCGACGTGAGCGTGCTGTTACGGGCGTCGACGAACAGTTGCACGATTCTTGTGTCGTGACGCGTCCACCAATCTGTGGTCGCCGGAAAAGCGAACAGAGATACCCATAGCGCGATCATCACGAACCCGGCGAGCAACCACAGCCGCCCGGCGGCACGCAGCTCACGCTGCAACGGGGCCCGCTCACCACTCGGGCGGCGCCGCCGGCCCGCGACGCGAATGCCTGCTATACGGACCTCGCGTCTCACACCAATCGCCGGAAGTCCGCGCTCGATCGGGCCGGGACTCTCGGTTAGCGATCCTGGTGGCTTTTCCATCGGCATTTCCGTTCGGGCGTCGCCATCGGACGCTACCACCCAGCGTGCGGACGGCGTACCTCACTCCGGTAGGGCCATCCGACCCTGGTCACGAGGACGGCAGAGCGACAACCTGTCGTCAGGCTTGTCTCCCGACAGCAGCTATTCGAATCGCGTTCCGGGAGGCGACGGATTTCACAATTTAGGAGGGACGCCATGCCAAAGGCATCCGAGTCGGAGCGCGGTAGTCGGGTTTTCGAATTCCTGAATCGAAGAATCACCTTGGTTGCCGCCCTGATTGTTGTCGTCGCCGTGGGGCTGGCCGTAGTTGCGCCTTCCATTGCCAACGAGGAGCAGGTCAACTTCGATCCGACCGGTGAGATCTACGATATCGGTGAGCGGGCCCAAGACGTTTTTGACCCGGTCGCGGGTGCCGCCGCCGCCACTTTCCTGGTGGAGGACCCGGACGGCGTCGACGTGCTCACTCGCGACGACCTGCTGACGTTCAAGCAGCGGACCGACGCGCTCCGCGCCGCCACCGGCGACGTTCAAGGCCAACCGCTCAACTCACGCCTCGTGACCGGAGTCGACTTGGACGTCGGTGTCGAGATCGATGGCATGTACTCCATAGCCGATGCTGTTGATCAAGCGCTGGGCGCCGGCGGCCTCGCCGCGGCCACCAACGACGAGGTCAAGCTCGCCCTTGCCAACCTGTTGGACGCCGACGCACCGACAGCTGCTCTCCGAACGACACTCAGCAACACAGCCCAGGCGTCTCTGCGTCTCGGCGATGCCGGAATCATCGAGGTGTGGAAAGCGCCTGCCTTCAGCGCCTTCATGCGGTATGACTTCGACTCATTTGACACCGATGCTGGCGAAGACCAACAGATCCTGGATTCGGAGGCCTGGCTAGTCGAGGCGCAGACGGTGCTGCGCGATGGTCACCGACTGCTGCCGCCGGATGCCGAGGTCAACATCTGGGGCCTCGGCATCGAAATCAACACCGCTTTCGAGGAGTCCTTCCTCGCCGGAGCACCGTACATCTTCCTGGCAGTAGCGATGATCGTGCTGCTGGTCGGAGCGCTGATGCGCTCGTATTGGGCGGCCGGCATCGTGGCCGCCGGGCTTGGCGTCACAATGATGGCCTTCAACGGCGTGGTTGCGCTCATCCAACTCGACACGTCTCCGTTGCTGCAATTGATCGTCCCCATTGCCATGATCAGCTTTGGGGTCGACTTCTACATTCACGGTGCGGGCCGGACGAGAGAAGCCCAGGTCCGTGGCGCCAGCCGGGAACGTGCCTACCCGCTCGGCATGACCGCAGTGTCCAAGGCGCTCCTCCTGGCCGCAATCACTTCCGCGGCGGCCTTCCTCTCCAACGCTGTCTCCGGGGTCGAGGCGATAACCGAATTTGGTATCGGTGCCGCCATCGCCCTGCTACTCGCCTACGCCTTCTTGGGAATTCTGGCGCCGCGAGTTCTGATCGGCATCGAGGACAGACTCAAGGGACGCCCGGCAGACCTGGGCCTGATGGTCGGCTACAAGATCATGTTCACGATCGTTGCGGTCATCGCCGGCATCATGGTCACGATGACCGTCGTCATGCCTCAGATCGGGGCCGCCACCTTCCTTCTCTTTATCGGCCTGTTCGTGTGGCTGCCGTACCGGCTGGCGCGGCGGCGTAATGAGCGTGCCGTGGCTGCAGGTCGCCTGCTGGTCGATCAAGTGCGAGGCGCCGGCCACGGATTCCGGGCCGCCGGATCTGCGATCCACTTTGTTGCTCGGTGGCGGGTCATAACTCTTCCCTTCGTGGCAATAGTTGCGGTGATCGGAGTCTTCCTCTTCACGCAAGTGGAGCGGCGATTCGAATTCACCGACTTCCTTCCATCTGATGGCGAGAGTGCGATCAGCCTCGACAAAGCGGATGAACACTTCCCCGGCGAGCTCGGAGGAGCCGGCTACATATACGTGGAAGGTGACCTGACGGATCCTGACACCCTGCAGCGGATGGAGGCCACACTCGTTGAGCTGGCCGACTCCGAGAGCGACCGAAGTCCAAATGCGGCAAGCATCGTCCGCGCCGCGATAGCTTCTCCGCCCGCCGTTGCCGCGATCTCTGCTGCGGGCACCGCGATCAACGACACCGATGGCGACGGGCTCGCCGACGATGCGACTCAGATCAAGGCGGTGTACGACTACGCATACGCCAACGGAATCCCGAATGCACAAGGTGTGACACTCCTGCGCGCCGACGTGGTGCAGCGATACTTGTACGTCGATGGGGCGACGCAGGCAACCCGCCTCGAGATCGACATCCCGACGTTCACCGATGACGCCGTGATCCTGGCAGCTCGGGCCGACCTGGAGGCCGGCGCTGAGAGCTTGCGCGGCCAGATCGGTGACCGGGTCGATACCATCGGAGTCTCGGGTGAGCCCATCAGAAACCAGGACGCACTGCAGTCGTTCATCGATTCGATGCTCCTTTCTTTGCCGCTGGCCGTCATCCTGGCGATCTTGATTGCCTCCTTCGTGATGCGATCGGTGAAATATGCATTGACTTCGATCGTGCCGATCCTGCTGGTGGTCGCTTGGGTCTATGGATTCATGTTCCTCACGGACCTCGCCATCAACCCGATAACGGCGACGATCGCGGCCATTGCCATCGGGGTCGGGATCGACTTCGCGACACACTTCACCGTGAGATTCCGCGAGGAACTCCAGGGTGAGCCGAGCCGGTTCCCCGCCCTTCGACGCGCCGGCGAAGGCACCGGCGGTGCACTCGCCCTGAGCGCCTTGACCTCGATCATCGGTTTCTGGGCCTTGAGCTTGGCGCCGACGCCGATCTTCGCAACGTTCGGCACGCTCACCGCCGTGATGGTTGCGCTGGCCTTGCTGGTGTCGCTGTTCGTGCTCCCGAGCTTGCTGCTCGTGGTCACCCCCAGCATCAAGGGAGAGGAGCGGCAACGGCTTCTCGAGCTCCACCCGGGTCCGGCCAGTGAGTACGACCCGCATGCCCGCAGGACGGCCGAGCGTGATTACGCTCCGACGGAAGGAGGCTGACGGCAGCCTCGCGGTCAACCGGCGACCGAACCGCCAAAGATCATGATTCGCCGTGTACCGGCCTGCCGCATTCGATCGCTCGATGACGTCGCTGCCGCCGTAGATTCAAGATCGCAACGGTCGGTGCTGATCTTCGATGCCGACAACACGCTGGCACCTCAGGGGGCCCCGGCTAAAGATTTCGGGGCGCTCGTCAACGATGCCATCGACCGGTTCGAGGCTAATGCGGCCGTCGCCAGGGTGATCGTTCTCACCAATGGACCGCAGCGAGGTGTAGCCCGCCTGATCAGCCGGGGCAACAAGCCCTGGACCACGCGGCGCCGGCTCGGTTTGCGCGGAGAGACGGCCCCGCTCATCGTCGTCGGTGACCAGGTCCTCACCGACGGCCTGCTGGCATGGAGGCTGGGTGCTGAGTACCTACATCTCGTTTTGGATGAGGAACGCGAACCTGCCCGCCAGGTCGTCTTGCGCCGAATCGGCCGGACCCTGAGTCGAGCCTTCTTCAAGCACGCCCAATGATCCAGATCAGGCCAGCAGGCTTCGCAGGCGACCCGCAGGGATGGTTAGAGCAGTCTCGTCCGAGTCCGCTAGAGAGCTGAGCCGCCACGTCTCAACGTGTTCGACAACCTGACCCGATGTCATGTGGGTCAACGGTCCCAGCGTCTCGAGCTCGCAGAATTCGGCATTGGCATAACACTGCAGCGAGGCCCCGAGATCGGCGTACGGAAGCGACGGGGCAACGGTGAAACTCTTTGTGAACAGCACGCCGTCCACCAGATAGGCGCCCCAGCCGGCCGAGCCGTTAGTTCCGATCTTGGTGGGGCTGGAGCGGCCGCGGCGCACGATGATCGCATCATCGGTGATTTCAAGCAGCGGATCGTGCCATGTCGTATAGGGCCACAGCACAATGCTGCGACATGCCTGGAATTGAGACTGATCGCCGGCTGCGAGCGGCAGCAGCGCATCGCCGCCCGGTCGAAGCATTGTGATCGCCCAGGGCGCGGCGACGATTGGCTCATCGCCGTCATAGCGAAGCTGATGGGTGACGGTAGCGATGGGATCGGCGGCGTGCAGCTCGACGACGAGACGGCGCCCGAACCGACTCCATTCGTTGGGCCCCGACTCGAAGGAGACCACTGCGTTGTCTTCGCTGACAGTTACCGGCTCGTCATCGGGGACGTACGTGGCGTCTGGCACCTCAGGTGCGATCCAAAGACGATGCCCGCCGCGTAACCGGAAATCTCGACCCGGGCGCCACGGTAGAACTGCGTCCGGCAGGTGCGCCAACACATTGGGCTGGTCGACGAGAGCGCATGACACGATCCGGGGACCAAATGCGGTGGCGACATCCAGCGTGATTGCCCCGTTGGCAATCCGTAGCAAACCTTCGTCGGTTTCATCGACGGTAACCATCGAGTGCCGCTCCAATGAGGCGAGCGATCATTGTAGATAGCCCGGTCACGGCGCCATTCGAGGGGACTAATACCCTGGCGCCGGGTCCGTTCGACCCTTACCGAGCTTTTCTCGATTCCATAGATTGGAAGCGTCGATCAGTAGTGCGCGATTGGAGGCTGATATGGAATCGAGCTACCGGCCCCAGATCTTGGTGCCTCTCGACGGATCCAAGCTGGCCCGTTCGGCGATAGAGGAGGTGTTGCCGCTGGCCAAAGCGACAGGTGCGACTATCACCTTGCTTGCCGTCATGGAACCCATAATGGATCGCCACTTCGAATCATTCGCCCACGCCGAGGACATCTCGATCAGTGATGCGATCGAGGTATACCTGGAGGGCGAAGCCCGCCAGTTCTCGCAAGACACCGGGCTTGTGTTCAGCTCGATGCTGCTTGGCGGGTTCGGGGAAAAGGCCGGAGACGTCATTGCTCAATTCGGTGCCGAACACGGCTTCGACATGATCGCGATGTCGACGCGCGGATTGTCCGGGTTCAAGCGTCTCATCCTGGGCAGCGTGGCGAAGCGTGTCGTCGAGGTAACCGAGGTTCCTGTACTGCTGTTCCCGGCCAAGTAGCCACACTTCTCGGACGGGAGCCGCGTTGCAGGTGAACGGTACCAAACGCGTTAGCTTTTCCAGCGTGGCACGCACCAGAAACTCGCTTATGCACAAGACCGCGCAGGCTTTTCGTAAACCGGCGCTGGTCAAAAAGTACGCCCGCCGCGTGCTCCGCAACAAAAGGCTGCAGCGGACTTCGCAAAGCCATCCCGAGTTCTATCGCGCAGTGATGGCCGACGACGTCAAACATCGCAAAGCCATCGGAGCAGTCGGGACCGAGCGGGAGGGCCGGTGGAAGGCGGTCGGCAAAAAGCAGTTCCGCTACCTGCGGAGCCACGGATTGGACCGCCATCACCATCTGCTCGAAATCGGCTGCGGCAACCTGCGCGCCGGCCGCCACTTCATTCGCTACCTCGAGCCGGGGCACTACACGGGGGTAGACATTTCGCCGGAGATACTCCTCGCCGCCCAGGACACGATCGTCCAAGACGGACTCCAGGATCGCGACTCGCGACTCTTCGTCGTCGCCGGAACGAGCCTGGCCTTCTTGCCGGCGGATAGGTTCGATGTCGTTCACGCCCATAGCGTCTTCTCGCACACGCCCATCGAGGTGATCGTGGCGTACTTCGACGAGGTCTATCGGGTGCTCCGCCCCGGTGGGTTTTTCGACTTCACCTACCACGACACCGACGAGAAGCCGTGGAATTTCCTAGAAGAGGACTACTACTACCCCACCGATCTGCTACTCGAGTATGCCCGCAAGGCCGGATTCGTGGGAGGCCCGGCTGATGAGTGGATCTATCCGCAGCCCAAGATTCGACTCGTCAAACCAATACCTGATGAAGTCGACAAGGCAACCGACTAACGCAGGATCTCTTCGAGAGCATCACCCAGTCGCTGCAGATCGTTGCCATCGGTGTAGTGCACGAACGAAACCCGCACGGCGCCGCTAGCGGCGTCCACGCCCATGGCCTCGACCAAACGCTTGGCGTAGAAGTGGCCGGCACCGGCCATTACTCCCCGAGCGGCCAGCGAATCGACCACCTCAGCCGGAGAACGATCGGCTGCCACGAAGGCCACGGTGGGACACCGATGCATCCCCGGCACGGATCCGGTGAGGGTGGGGCCGAGGATCCGAACCGACGGGTAGCTGCGGAGCCGCTCCAGCAGTTGGTCGAGCAGCCTGGTCTCGTGATGGCGCCATAGGGCCGAACAGAACTCCGCGGCGGCACCCAGATCGCCCTCCGGCCCCGAATGATGGCTCGCAAGCTCTTCGACATAGTCCAGTACTGCCCCGGCCGCTGCGATCTGGCCATGGTCCGGGCCGGCCGGCGTCAGCCGCTTGCCCGCAAGATTCTCGTTGAAGTAGTGGCCCTGATTCGGCAGCTCGTCGATGAGGCCGTTGCGCACGACCATCAGGCCCTGGTGAACCGAGTACGTCTTGTAGAGGCTGAACAGGTATACGTCCGGGTTGAGAGCCGCGATGTTCGGAAGCGAATGAGGGGCGAAAGAGACGCCGTCGACCATCACGCGTGCGCCGGCTTCGTGCGCCATTGCTGTGAGCTGCTGCACGTCGTTCTCCTGGCCAACGATGTTCGAGGCGTGCGGGAAGGTAACGACCTTGGTCTTTGAGCTCAGAAGCGCCCCAAGCTTCTCTGGATCCAGGGCCCCGGTCGCAGGATCAACCTGCCATTCGCGAACAACCGCCCCGCTTCTCTGAGCAGTCCGGCGAACTACTCCGGTGTTGGCCTCGTGGTCCTGATTCGTGACCACAACCTCGTCACCCGGGCCGAGCACGTCAGCGAATGCACTAGCCAGCACATAGGTGTTCATGGACGTCGAAGGGCCGAAGTGGACTTCGCCGGTGGCCACACCAAGCGCCTCTGCCCACCGAGCCTGTGACCGGTCCATCTTCTCGC
>Ga0224512_10004573_pt1 | contig 11615 bp, 12 predicted proteins | sample SF_May12_sed_USG_4_FD_169103 | JGI IMG/M metagenome (GOLD analysis project Ga0224512, IMG submission 169103) | Sediment microbial communities from San Francisco Bay, California, United States - SF_May12_sed_USGS_13 | ecosystem: Environmental > Aquatic > Marine > Sediment | place: USA... | reverse complement strand
GCGACGTACGGAGCCTACCCATCGCTCGGCCACGCCGTTCTGCCAAGGGCTGCGGAACGACGTGCGCTTCTCGGTGATGCCAAAGGTGCGAATCGTCCGCTGGACCTCGGCCCCGAGCTTGGCATCGTTGTCGAGAATGAGCCAGCGCGGCACGTCTTCAGGGAAGGCGTGCCGGAGCTGCTGCGAGACCCACGATGCCGTTGGATGCGCGGTGACGTTGACGTTCAGGACGCGGCGTCGCCCGTGGTCGATGACGAACAGGACGTAGAGCACACGAAACGTGATTGTCGGCACTGTGAAGAAGTCGGTCGCTGCTATCGCGTGGCGGTGGGTGGCCAGGAACTGCTTCCAGCGCAGCCGCTGGTCAGGATCGGCAGGTCGTCGCGGCATGAAGCGTGCGACGGTGCGCTCCGAGACGTCGATCCCGAGCATGGCGAGCTCGCCGTGGATGCGCGGCGCGCCCCAGGTGGGGCTCTCTCGGGCCATACGTCGAATCAACTCACGGGTAATGTGGGGCAGGGAAGGGCGGCCTGGACGCCGCCGAGACTTCCACCGCCAGTAAGCCCGGAAGCCGTGCCTGTGCCAGCGAATGACCGTCTCCGGCCGAACGATGAGGAGGATCTCTCGCCAGCGCGGGAAGGACCGGGCGAGCAGGATCCGGAGCAGTCGATCCGAGGGCTCTGTCTCCATGAAAGGCTTGCGAGCGGCGACGATGGCCAACTGTTGCCGTAGGGCAGCGTTCTCTATCAGAAGTGCGGCTCGAGGCCAGACAAGGTCGAACAGGAGCATTACGAGCCAATAAGCGTTCACGCGCATCGGAGGACGATGCCGAGGCGGATGAAGCTCAGCAAGCCGGGCCGAGCGCCGTCACGCGCCGTTCACGTAAGCCGCTTGAAATCAATGCGGACGGAGTATTGGCAAGCCACACCAGTCCCCCCGCGGAAGATCGAGTCCGTCAGGAGAGATCTGCCCGAACGGCGTGAGAGCCCGGAAGGCCCATGATCGGTCGAGTGATCGGCCCGTAACGACGAAAACCCGGGAACTCCCGGGCTCTCGTCAATCTCGGGACGGATGTTACCTCCGAGCTTTCGCCTCACGCAGGGGAGAAGTCGCACTGCTTGCTGCAGCGGTTGAAACGTACGTTGGCCGCATTGAGGCACTGCTGGTGATCCTTGACCGCCTGCTTCTGCTGCTGCGCGACGGCGTTGAGGCAGCCCTTGAGCCCGGGTGGGTCGCCGTTCTCGCCCTCGCGGCACTCCTGCTCCGCCGCTTCGTTCACCGCCGTGTCGGCGGCGAGCTGATCGTCACAGGCCTCGACCTCCTGATCGAACCGATCCATGCAGAAGTTCTCGCAACCAGTCGCTCCGGCCGGCACCGACCCGACGAGTGCGACGACCGCGACAAGAACGACGAACGCGAGCAGCACTTTCTTCGGCACCATGATACGCATCTCTATCGGCCCCCATTTGATCCGTTGAGTCGGTATGCGGAAACACTCCCCACTCCGCGACTGCCCGTATCCGATTGAGTCCAGATAGTAGGATACGGGAGGGAGAATCGGACTCTTCGCCGATCCTGCGACAATGGTGCTGCATATTCGAAGCATTATTGACCGGCAAGAGAAGGCAGACCCGGCCTCACCCACCACGATCGCTACAACCGCTTGCCGCGGATCGTTAACTCGGAGTTTACTTACTCGAAAACAATCGTCGAGTTCGCCCGGAGGCGGCGAACCCTTGCCTCGTGTCCGGATAATCCGTAACGCGGAACTTGGTCGCGCCGACGGGCTCGGCGTACAACCACTGCGGCTCGAGTTAAGGTGCAGTCAGGCGCCCTGATGGCGACGAGGGGCTGGAGCATGGTACGGGCATTGCCTGGCCGGCGATGGCTCGGCGCGATGCTCGCCGTCGCGGCGTCGAGTCTGGCGTTCGCCGCCCTCATTGACACTCTCGACGAGATCGACCTGTCGCGGGTCGCGTTCCTCGGCCTGTGGAACCCCTCCGATCGGGCGGGCACGCTCCTTCGCTGCGAGGTGTTCGTGGACGACATCCACTTCGAGTGAGGTTGGCTCCAGGGTCGGCGCGGGCCGCCTCCGGTTCAGGCGGAGGCGCCGGCTTCCGACATGTACCGGAGTCTCGGCACGGATCGTGCCCCGCCGGGCGCTACGTCTCGGGCAGCGGGAAGCCGATACGAGCCGCCGAGAGCGAGTCGTCCCGGCTGATAGCGATCCGGCGGCACGGTATGTCGATGGACGGTCACCGACATTTGATAGAAGTCAAACGCGTTTCGCCCTTCGCGCAATTCAGAATTCCGTCAGGGCGTACGTGTCGCGGCGCGACGTCAGCCAGACCGTTTCACATGGCGTGACACGCGAGACAGAGATCCGTCTCCCGGGGGCCGACCGCCAGCTCGCCCGTGGCGAGGCAATCACCCGCCCCCGGCGTCGCCGAGTTCTCCCGATGGCAGGACACGCACGAGACTCGTCCATCAACGAAGCGCACGGAATCGGGCAGCGCACCTATCGGATGGAAGTGCTTCGGTCGTTCGCCCACGTGCCGCTCGTAGTCCATCCCGATCGGATGGTTGACCGAAACGCCGCCCACGATTTGCATCCGCCCCGCTTCGCGGGCGGTGACGTACCGTGCCCGGGCTCCGTCGTGACAGGCCAGGCAAGTACCGGCGGCGGACGCGGGTAGCTGACCGCGGTGGGGACCGGAGCCCCACGGTATCGTCGTCGTCGAGATCAAGAGGAGCGACGCTCCAATCAGCCCGATACCCGCCATGCGCATGCATCCGCTCCGCCAGGAACCGACCCCACCGGACTCCTGTCGACGGTTTCCTGGCGGGCTTGAGTCCGGCTGGATGAATACCGGATCGATGGATTTCCGTGCTTTTCGACTCGGAGGCCTCTCGGCGACGGCCACTGGAGCGTTCCGAACGGGAGACCGCCGTTCCGGATCGGTCGAGCCTTGCAGTTCCGCATACAACTGTACGGCATCAGATAGGAGCGAAACAGAATGATCAAGAAAATCGCCTTCATCGGCCACCACGTGCATGACATGGAGCGCGCCAAGCGCTTCTACGGCGACGTGCTCGGCCTTGCGAAGACGGCGGAGTACGAGAACAAGTGGTGCGAGTTCGACACCCCGGAGGGGAAGTCGATCGCTCTCGACACGTTCTCTCCCGAGGGCGCGCCGCCGTACCTGGCCCTCGAGACCGACGACGTCGAGGCCGAGGTCACCCGCCTCAAGAAAGCCGGCGTCGAGGTGCTGATGGACGTCCGCGACAACAAGGTCTGCAAGATGGCGATCGTCAAGGATAGCGAGGGGAACGGCCTCATGCTGCACCAGATCGCCCCCGGGCGGGCCAAGTAGCGGTGGAGCCTCCAGCCTCGGCCGCGCGGGGCCTGTCGCGTATCTAGGGCCCGATATCGTCTCGCACCGTCAGGACGACGTTCCCCTTCTTGCGGCCGGTCTCGACGTACCGGTGCGCCTCGGCCGCTCGTTCCAGGGGATAGCTCTTGTCGATGACCGCCCGGAGCTTGCCTCCCTCGATGAGCTCTCTCAGGTGGTCGAGGTCTTCGGTCTTCTCGCTCGCGAACTGGATGACAACCTTCTTGTCGCTCGTCACCGAGGTCCAGATCGCTCGGAGCATCTGCGGAATCCCCGCGGGGTTCGTGAGGAGATAGCGCCCGCCCCTGCTCAAAGAACGAATGACGGGAGAGTACGACTTCGTGACGATCACGTTGAAGATGACGTCGTAGGTCTCGCCACTCTCCGTGAAGTCGACTCGCGTGTAGTCGATGACGTGATCGGCGCCAAGGGCGCGCAACATTTCGTGCTTCTCCGCGAGGTCCACGGCGGTGACCTCCGCCCCCATCAGCTTGGCGATCTGTACCGCGAACGTTCCGAAGCTCCCGCCGGCGCCGTTGACGAGAACTCTCTCGCCGGGCTGGACCTTCGCCTTTCGCAAGTAGTGCAGGGCATTGATCCCTCCGACCGGGACGACGGCGGCTTCTTCGTACGACATGTTCGCAGGCATCGCCGCGATCGCGTAGGTGGCGGGCAGACTGAGATACTCGGCGTACGCGCCGAAGCGGGCACCTGAGGCGCCGAAGACTTCGTCCCCGACCCGGAACCGCCCGACGTTCTTGCCCACGGCCTCGATCCGCCCGGCGAAGTAGGCGCCGAGGATCCCCTTGCGCGGCCTCCTGAGGCCGAACGCGAGGCGCACGAGGAACCAGATAGAGTTCGGGATGTCGGGCCGGCGCAGCTCGCAATCGCCGGTGTTGACCGCGACGGCACCGATGCGGATCAGGAGCTCGTTGTCCTTCGGCGACGGCTTCTCCACCTCCCTGACGTGCAGGACTTCGGGGGGCCCGTATTCATCGTAGACAACGGCTTTCATGAGCCCCCCTCCTTGATACCGGGACCGACGCGCCGCGGAGGCCTCACCTGCCGCAAAGCGGCATTCTTGATGAGAAGTGCGGCTCGAGGCCGGAAGAAGTCGACCAACAGGCTAACGAGCCAGTAAGCGTTCGTGTGCATCGAAGGACGATGCCGATGGAGACGTGTCTCAGCAACCAGCCCTAGCCGATGTCAAACCCAGTTCACACAAATCCCGCAGAGTCAAAGCGCACGGGGTTTTGGCAAGCCACACCGAGCCTCAGCCCTAGGCCGGCCCCGGATGCTCTTCGCGAACGCAGCGCTCCAGCGCTCGCGCGAGATCGCTGTCTCCCAATCGGTCCGGGATGCCGACTCGGGACTCGATCGTCTCGTCGTACGGAAGCGATCCGAGGAATCGAACACCGTGTGCGGCGGCCAGCTCACGCACGAGAGAGTCATCTCCCCGATCCATGTTGCCGACCATGCCGAGGATCCGGGCCCGATACCGGTTCAGCACCTCGACGTTTCTGCGGACGGTCTCCAGAACGACGCGCGATCCGGTCGCGACGACGAGGTGCTCTGCTCTCGGAATGAGGCGGACGACGTCGAGCGCCGCGTCACCGAGACCGGGGGGCATGTCGATCGTCAGCGTGTCCAGCTTGCCCCAGTTCGTGATGGCCAGGATCTCGAGCAGGACGTTCGTAACGTCTTCACCCCTGAGCGGCGCGGGCGAGGTCCCGGAAAAGCAGGCGACCGACATGAACGAGACGCCGTCCACGACCTGCGGCCGGACTCCGAATTCCTCCCTTGGCGCCTTCGGCTGCGCGCCGAGCAGCACGTGAGCCGTCGGACCCGTGAGGTCGAGATCGAGGAGGCCTGAAGAGCGGCCCGCACGCGCGAGAACGATCGAGAGGGTCGTCGCGACCACGCTCTTGCCGATCCCGCCCTTTCCGCCCGTGACGGCGAGAATGCGCTCGACACTGTCGAGGCGCTTTTCAACGGCGGCCAGTCTCGGGTCGATCGCCACGTCACTACTCCCCCTCGATGTACGCTATCGAGACGCCGCGTCCGTCCTGCACGGCAAAATCGCCGCTGTCGCATCCGGGACATCGTAGAAAAGCGTGAGCCAGCTCCGGCAGGAAGTGGATCGCCTCGGCCTCTTCCTTCCCGAGGGATCCACCTGTTTCTGACCGGGTGAAGCCTCGATTGCAAGCGCGGCAGCGGAATCTCGCCGGTACCGTCTCCAGCGTGAAGCTCGTACCGGCGAGACGTGGCTCTCCTGAAGGCATGACCTGCTCCAGCGCGAACTTGAACACGTCTTTGTCGATCTGCTGCAGCTCACCGATGCGCACCGCGATGCGCGTGACCTCCCGAAGCTGCTCGCGTTCTGCGGCCGCCAGCGCCGAGGTGACCACGGCGTCGGCCAGTGCCAGCTCGTGCATCTTTCCTCCTGGGTACAAACCTTCGGCTCGACTCGAATCGCCCCGGAGACTTCGCAACCGGATCGCTCAGCGCGCGGCGAGCTGGACGCGCGCGCCGGCGAGCCGATGGGCGAGGGCGGTCGCGATCCCGAGCATCAGGCCGAACCCCAGTTCGTGGTCCTTGTGCATCAACTCGCGTAGCGTGACGGCCTCGATCGCCAGGGCCGTGACGTCCGTCCGGGCCACGCTCGAAAAGCGCGCGCGGTAGGGCCGGACCACGGCCGACCACATAACCAGATCACCGGCCACCAGAATGTCGACCGGGGCCAGCTCACCGCTCCCTAGTACGAGCTGAATGTCCACCTCTCCGTCGACGATGATGAACAGGTGCTCTACCAGCTCGCCTTCGCGGCACAGGTGATCGCCGACGGAAAAGCTCTTCTCCTCGGTCATCATCGCCAGCTTCCTGAGGCTCTCCTCGCTCACCCCGGAGAAGCACGGGTATCGGCGAAGCTGCTCAGGGGAGACCATTCTGATCGTGCACATCTTAATCACCTCTCGCTGCGGCGAAATGGTAAGCATCACGCGCGTCGATCGCGGCGAGAACTTCGGACTCCGCGGTCGGTATGGCCGCCCCGACGGGCGGCGTGCAGCTCTCGCCGAACGTCTCGACATCGGCCGCCTCGACGCCGATCAGCACGATGTCGCCGTCGTCCGGCAACGCGGCGCCGAGCCTTCTGCCGAGCTTCAGGGCCGTCGCGAGGTTGACGTCGTGCCCAGAGGCGCTGTGCTGCGTCGAGAGCTCTCCCGGTCCGAACCGCCGCACGGTCCCGGGGGTTGCATCGCTCCGAGTCGCGTCGACCACGATCGCTCGGTCGAATCCGACCATCTCCTCCATCAGCGCCAGCCCGCCGACGCACGCCAGCTCGACGTGTACGTCGTCGCGACCGTCCAGCGTCTTGCGTAGGCGCTCCGCGACGTGCCAGCCGACGCCGTCGTCGGTCAGCACCGGATTCCCCAGGCCGATTACGAGCGTCTTCATCGTTCCCTCGTTCGTAGCGTCCCGGTCAGTCGAGATTCTGCCGCAGCCGCTCCACGATCTCGCCGTCAGGCCGTCTGATCACGACCTCCAGCGGCATCTGCCCCGGCAGGCTATGCGTCGCACAGGCCATGCATGGGTCGTACGCGCGGAACGCCATCTCCACCTTGTTCAGCAGACCCTCCTTCACCGGCTTTCCTGCACGGATCAGGGCCTTGGCCGCCTTGGCGATCGACATGTTGATCGGCGCGTAGTTGTTCGTCGTGCCGACGATCAGATTGACGCCTGTCAAGATACCTCGCTCGTCGCTCGTGTAGTGATGAGTCAGCGTCCCGCGAGGAGCCTCGACGCATCCGATCCCCTCCGTCGGAATCTCCTGTGGCAGCACGCGGTACGTCTCACCGGCGATCTCCGGGTCGGTCGCGAGCTCCACCCAGCGCTCCGCCGCGTAGAGCAGCTCGACGAGCCGGGCCCAGTGCGTCGCGAGCGTATGGTGTACCGGTTTGCCGCCGAGCGTGTCGTACATGCGCTCGTACTCGGCCTGAGCGAGCGGTGTTGCCATTCCGTCCGCGGCATTCAGCCGCGCGAGAGGAGTCGCCTTGTAGACGCCCGAATCGACTCCGTCTACGAAGCCCTTCCAGCCGATCTTCTTAAGGAACGGGAATTTCAGGTAAGACCAAGGCTCGACGTGCTCCGCGACGTACTCCTGGTAGTCTCGCGGGTGGTATTTGGCGTGCTCCGCACCGTCGGGCCCGACGACCCGGACCATCCCATCGTAGAAGTTCACGCGATTCCGCGCATCGACCGTGCCCATGTTGTAGGTCCTGTGCACGAACGCGTCGCTCTTGATGAGCCCGACGTACTCATCGTTATCGATCACGACGTCGTCGAACAGTCCGATCGAGAACTTCGCGAACTCGACGGCCTCCCGCCCCAAGTCTTCGATCTCCCGCCGCTGCTCTTCGGTGATGCCGCGGCTGACGCCGCCCGGCAGGCCCCAGTTCGGGTGCACTCCTCGGCCGCCCATCATCTTGATCACGTGATGGCCGTCGTGGCGCATCTTGATTACCTTGGCGCCGATCTCAAGACCGACCTTCTTGATGACCCCGAGGATGTTGCGCTCCGCGGGAGGCGCGTCGGGACCGACCACGAAGTCGGGCCCGCCCAGGGCGTAGAAGTGTGTCGTGTGATCGGTCGCGTAGAAGACGCTGTAGAGCAGCTCTCGCAGCTTCTTCGCCGTAACCGGCGGCTCGACGTGGAACAGGTCGTCGAGCGCCTTGGTGGCGGCCATGTGATGCGCCTCGGGGCAGACACCGCAGATCCGTGCCGTCAGGTTCGGCATGTCCTCGGCGGCCCGACCGACACAGAAACGCTCGAAGCCCCGGAGCTCGGGAACCTGCAGATAGGCGGAAACGACGTCCCCGGCGTCGTCGACGAAGATGTCGATCTTGCCGTGCCCCTCGAGCCGCGTGATCGGGTCGATCGAAATGCGCCTGGTCATCGGGAAACTCCTGTTCAGCCGTGAGCGGCGCCGGAGGGCGCTGGCTCGCTGCCCGCGACGTTCACCCTGCCGCGGCGCAGAAGGCTCTTCGGAAGACTGAATCGATAGAAGCTGCCTATGGGATCCGGGATTCCGTCACGGATGATGCGGTCGATCTCCTCAGGGTCTTCGGCGTCGATCACCGAGGCGAGCGCGGTCATCATGCGCGCCCCGAAGTCCTCCACGCCGTCGTTCGGGCCGTAGCAGCCGATGCACGGCGAGCCCACCTGCGGACAGAGGGCGCCGCAGCCGGCCCGCGTGGCAATGCCGCAGCAGAGCAGCCCCTGTTCGAGCAGGCAGGTCTCCGGATCCGGGATCGTCTGCCAGGTCCGCTTGAACTCCTTGATCGTCTTCTCGTTTCGCGTTCGCGGGCACTCGTGGCACACGGTCGTGTCCACGCCGATAACGGAGCCGGGCGCGGGCAAATCACCCTCCTTGATGGCAACGACCGCGTCCCAGATCCGTTCCGGCTCGGGTGGGCATCCGGGCAGGTAGTAGTCGACGCTCACCGTTTGATCGAGCGTCTTCACCGTGTCGTAGAAGATCGGGAGCCTGAGCACGACCCCGTCGATCTCGGTCTCGGGCTGCGGCACGATGCCATCCGGGTTTACCGTGGAGGGCGAGTCGAGGTAAGCCGTGCGGAAGATCTCGTCCCTGTCGTGGAGGTTGGCGAGGCCCGGAATGCACCCCTCGTGCGCGCACGAACCGAACGCGACGAGGACCTCGCTCTTCTTCCGCATGAGCCGGGCCATGTACTCCTGCTCGCTCGTCCGGACGCTGCCGTTGAACAGGCAGACGTCGATGCTGCCGTCCGGCATCGCCTCGATGTCGTGCACCTTGAAGTCCATGACACAAGGCCAGAAAACGACGTCGAACGCGGCAGCGACGTCCAGGATCCTCTCGGCCAAGCCGAGCACGGCGATCTCGCAGCCGCCGCACGACGCGGCCCAGTAGAGCGCGAGCTTGCCCTTCTGCTCTCCGTTGCCGCTCATGGCCGCACCTCCATAGACTCCGCGTGCTCCTCCGCGACGCGTTCGACCGCCGCGGACTGTGCCTCATCCTCGAGCCAGTTCGCGCGCCAGCGGAGCGGACCGAGCTGCCGGACCTCCTCCGTGACGCGATCGAACGCCGCCGCGAGCTGCCGTCCTTCCGCGGCCGACGCCCAGACGAGCTGTATGCGCTGCTTCTCGATGCCGAGCGACCGCAAGACGTGCCGCAGCATCGCGTGTCGCCGAAGCGTCTTGAAATTCTGCTCGAGATAGTGACACTCACCCGGGTGGCAGCCGGCGATGACAACGCCGTCCGCGCCGAGCCCGAACGCCTTCAGGACGAAGGCCGGATCGACGCGCCCGCTGCACATCACCCTGACGATGCGTACGTTCGACGCATAGCTGGTTCTCGCGGTCCCCGCAAGATCGGCCGCCCGGTACGAGCACCAGTTGCAGAGGAAGGCGACGATCTTGGGCTCGAACCTCTCCGTAATCATCGTTCATAGACCTCTCTGGGCTGGCGGTGGCGCGAGCGTCATGCCGCTGCACCGGTCTCCTCCGCCCTGGCGGCCCTTTGCGGCTCATCGCCGGCGTCCCACAGCAGCCCCTCCAGCTCGGCCGCGATCTGATCGTTGCTGAAGTGCGCGCCGCTGATCGCGCCCGCCGGGCAGGCCGCCACGCACGTGCCACAGCCCTTGCACAGCGCGGGCTCGACCCTGCTGACCTTGTCGCCCGGCAGAAACTCGATCGCGTTGAACGGGCAGAGGTTGTTGCAGATGCGGCAGCCTGAGCATCTCTCTTCGTGTATGGTCGCAATGACCGGCTCGATCAGCACCTCTCCCTTGCTGATCATCCCCTGCACACGCGCGGACGCAGCAGCGCCCTGCGCCACGGATGCAGGTATGTCCTTCGGTCCCTGACACGCGCCGGCGATGAACACGCCGTCCGTCATCGTCGCGACGGGGTCGAGCTTCGGGTGTCGCTCCGTGTACCAGCCGGCCATGCTGCAGGAGATGCCGCACTTGAGCCCGACCTCGCGCGCATCCTTTTGCGGCTCGAGGGCCGTCATCAGAACTACCATGTCGACCGGGACGCGCCGTTGCCTGCCCAGCAGTGTTTCCTCCGCCTGCACGATCAGCTTGCCCTCCTCTCCGGGAAGGCGCGCGGCGTCGGTGACCTCGGCGACCTTGCCACGAATGAACTCCATCCCCTCGTCGAGCAGCCGGTGGTAGAACTCCTCGTAATCCTTGAAGCTGGTCCGGATGTCGATGTAGAAGGAGTGCACCCTCGCGTTCGTCTTCTCAAGGGCCAGATGACCGAACTTGAGCGCGGTCATGCAGCAGACGTTGGAGCAGTAGCGGTTGTAGTTCCGGTCGCGGCTCCCTACGCAGTGAACGATCGCGATCGACTGCGGCTGGGTCCGGCCATCCCGCAGCACGATCTTCCCGTTGGTCGGCCCTGAAGCGTTGCACATCCGCTCGAACTCAAGGCTCGTGAATACGTTCGCCAAGCGGCCGTATCCGTACTGCGGGATGCGCCTCGGATCGAACATTTCGTAGCCCGTGGCCAGGATGATATTGCCGACCCTGAGCTCGATGATCTCGTCCTGCTGCTCGAAATCGATGGCCTTGGTCGGGCAGAGAATCTTGCATGCGCCGCACTTCCCCCGCTCGAACCAGATGCATGTCTCCCTGTCGATGACGGGTATTCTCGGGACGGCCTGCGGGAACGGCATGTAGATCGCCTTCCGCTCGCCGAGGCCAACCTCGAACTTCTGATCGACCACCTTGCGCGGACATTTCGTCACGCAGTGGCCGCAGCCGGTGCAGAGATCGGCGTCGACGCTGCGCGCCTTCTGGCGGATCTTGACCTTGAAGTCGCCGACCGAGCCTTCGACGTGCTCGAGCTCGGCGTATGTCAGGAGGGAGAGGTTCTCGTGTCCGCCCGCCTCCGACATCTTCGGCGTGAGGATGCAAGCGGCGCAGTCGAGCGTGGGGAAGGTCTTGTCGAACTGCGCCATGTGACCGCCGATGCTCGGCTCGCGCTCGACTACGAATACCTTGTGGCCGCCGTTCGCGAGCTCCAGCGCGGCCTGCAGCCCGGCGATTCCTCCACCGACGACGAGCGTGTTCGGGTTGACCTGCATCGGTGTGGCTTGCAGCGGCTCCTGGCGTTTGACCCGCTCGACCGCGGCGGCGATCATCGCCTTCGCCTTGTCGGTGGCCTGCTGCTTGTCTCCCG
>Ga0224512_10004572_pt1 | contig 11616 bp, 10 predicted proteins | sample SF_May12_sed_USG_4_FD_169103 | JGI IMG/M metagenome (GOLD analysis project Ga0224512, IMG submission 169103) | Sediment microbial communities from San Francisco Bay, California, United States - SF_May12_sed_USGS_13 | ecosystem: Environmental > Aquatic > Marine > Sediment | place: USA... | reverse complement strand
GGCATCGATGACCGCGATGGAGCGCGCCGTGGAGGCAGATGATCTGGCGCTCGACGTCCAGCTGATCCCGACGGGGTGCATGGGGCTGTGCAGTCGCGGGCCGCTTGTGCGACTCCTCCGCCGAGGTGACACCGAGACGATGTATCAGAACGTGACACCGGAAGTCGGCTCCGACATCATTCGGCGCCACGTTCGCGACGGACAGATCGTCGGCGAAAGCGTCCTCGACGAGCACATCCCTTTCTTCCAGAGCCAGCAGCGTGTCGTTCTCGCCAACGGCGGGATCATCGACCCAGATCGCATCGAGTCGTATGTGGCGCACGGCGGCTACGCAGCGCTCCACAAGGCTCTCAACGCCATGACACCCGAAGAGGTCCTCGAACAGGTCCGGATCTCGGGGCTCCGCGGTCGCGGAGGCGCCGGCTATCCCACCGGCAACAAGTGGACCCTCCTCGCTGCGGCCCCGGGCGACGAGAAGTACCTGGTGGCCAACGGCGACGAAGGCGACCCCGGCGCATACATGGACCGGACGGTCATGGAGGACGACCCTCATCGCCTCCTGGAGGGCATGGCGATCGCCGCCTACGCCACCGGGGCCTCGAAGGCGTTCATCTACGTCCGGGCCGAGTACCCGAGAGCCGTGGAGCGGCTCGACCGCGCCATCCGGGTAGCCCGACGAAACCGGCTGCTGGGACGCAAGGTCCTCGACACCGACTTCGACCTCGAGATCACCGTCCGGATCGGCGCCGGCGCATTCGTCTGTGGAGAGGAGACTGCGCTGATGGCATCGATCGAGGGCAGACGGGGCACCCCGCGGCTTCGCCCGCCCTACCCCACCGAACACGGCCTGTGGGGTGCCCCGACGATGATCAACAACGTCGAGACACTGGCGAACATCCCTGCCATCGTCATCAACGGCGGCGAGTGGTTCGCCTCGATCGGAACACCGAACAGCACCGGCACGAAGGTGTTCGCGCTGGCCGGCGACCTCGTCAACATCGGACTCATCGAAGTACCCATGGGAACCACGCTGCGCCACATCGTGGAGGACATCGGTGGAGGGATCCCGAACGGGAAGTCGTTCAAAGCGGCTCAGACCGGCGGGCCGTCCGGCGGATGCATCCCCGCCGACCATCTCGACACCCCGGTCGACTACGACAGCCTCCGGCAGCTCGGATCGATCATGGGCTCGGGCGGGCTCATCGTGATGGACGAGGACGTGCAGATGCCGGACGTCGCAAAGTTCTTCATGGAGTTCTGCATGGACGAGAGCTGCGGCAAGTGCACACCGTGCCGGGCAGGCACCGTGCAGATGCACGGGTTGCTGGACAAGATCACCCGCCACGAGGGAACGGCCCGGGACCTCAGGGATATCGAACACCTCTGTCGGGTGGTGCGCGACACCTCCCTGTGCGGGCTCGGCCAGAGCGCACCGAACCCGGTGGTGAGCACGCTGCACTACTTCCGGGACGAATACGAAGCGCTCCTCGGAGATCGGGAGGTCGTCGATGCCTGAGAGACGCCAGACCGTGGAGATGAGCTTCGACGGGGTCGAGATCGAGGCCTACGCCGACGAGTCCGTCCTCCAGGCCGCCCGGCGCAATGGCGTGTTCGTCCCCTCGCTCTGCTTCCTCGAGGGGCTGTCGGTGTGGGGTGGATGTCGCGTCTGCGTCGTGGAGGTCGCCGAGGACCACCGGCTGCGCCCGGCCTGCGCCACGCCCGTCGCCGCCGACATGGAAGTCCTCGTCGACACGCCGCGGCTCAGGGCGTATCGCAAGTCGATCCTCGAACTGCTGTTCGCAGAGGGCAATCACGTCTGTGCCGTCTGCGTGTCCAACGGCAATTGCGAGCTGCAGGACATGGCCGTGGCCTGCGGGATGGACCATGTTCGCTACGACGAACAGGACCCCCGGCGTAAGGTCGACGCCAGCCACCCCAAGTACGTGTTCGACCCGAATCGCTGCATTCTCTGCACCCGGTGTGTGCGCGTCTGCGACGAGATCGAGGGCGCCCACGTCTGGGACATCTCCGAGCGGGGCAGCTCTGCAGAGCTGGTCACCGAGCTCCACAAGCCGTGGGGCGAGGCGGTGTCGTGCACATGGTGTGGCAAGTGTGTGGCCGTTTGCCCGACCGGCTCGCTCTTCTATCAGGGAAGCGCGGTCGGTGAGATGAAGAACTCTGCCGACATGATCAGGATGCTGGCCTCGGCACGTCGGCGACACGAATGGGTCGACCCGGAGGTACCGGCATGAGCAAGCCACGTTTCGCCAGCGTCTGGCTGGGCGGTTGCTCCGGATGCCACATGTCGTTCCTCGACATGGACGAGTGGCTCTTCGAGCTTGCCGAGATGGTCGACGTGGTCTATTCGCCGATCGTCGACATCAAGGAGTTCCCGGGCGACATCGACATCACCCTCGTCGAGGGCGCAGTCGCCAACGAGGACAACGTCGAGGTCGCCCGCATCGTCCGTGCGAACTCGCGGCTGGTGGCCTCGTTCGGCGACTGCGCTGTCTCGACCAACGTCACCGGGATGCGCAACCCGTTGGGTGAGCCGAGCGGGATCATCCAACGGGTGTACATCGAGGGGCCCGATCGTGACGGTGTCGCCCCGGAGGCGGCGGGGATCGTCCCACCGCTGCTGCCCAAGGTGCTTCCGCTCCACAAGGTCGTCTCCGTCGACTTCTACATGCCCGGCTGCCCACCGTCGGCCGCAGAGATCCAGCGGGCGATCGAGACGCTGATATCCGACGACCTGAGGCACGGGGTCGCAGAAGACATCCGGCGCGGATAGGAGAGACCATGCACGATCTCGTCGTCATCGACCCCGTGACCCGGATCGAAGGGCACGCCAAGATCACCATCGCCCTCGACGACGACGGCGGAGTCGCCGACGCACGTTTCCACGTCACCGAGTTCCGGGGATTCGAGGAGTTCTGTCGGGGACGGCCGGTGTGGGAGATGCCCAGCCTCACGGCCCGCACCTGTGGGATCTGCCCGGTCAGCCACCTGTTGGCCTCGGCCAAGACCGGCGACGCCATCATGGGTGTCACCATCCCGCCGACTGCGGTGAAACTGCGAAGGATCGCCAACCTCGGTCAGATCATCCAGTCACACGCCCTGAGCTTTTTCCATCTCAGCGCTCCCGACCTGCTGCTCGGGATGGATGCCGACCCTGCGACGCGCAACGTGTTCGGGCTGATGGCGTCCGAACCCGAACTCGCCCGTCGTGGCATCCGGCTGCGGAGCTTCGGCCAGTCGGTGATCGAGGCGATCGCCGGCCGCAAGGTCCACTCACCGGGCATCGTGCCTGGAGGGATCGCGCAGGCGATGACCTCCGACACGCGACAGGCGCTCACCGACGGACTCGTCGAAGCCCGGGAGACGGCGGCCGAGGCGATCACGCTGTTCACCGGCATGCTCGACCGGTTCGAACGGGAGGTGCGAGCCTTCGGATCGTTCCCGAGTCTCCACATGGGGCTCGCCAACGACGCAGGCACCTGGGAGCACTACGACGGTCATCTCAAGCTGGTCGACGCCGATGGGAGTGTCGTGGTCGACGCACTCGCACCCTCCGAGTATCGAACGATCATCGGCGAGGCCGGACGCAAGGACTCGTACCTCAAGTCGCCCTACTTCAAGCCTCGGGTGTCCGAGTCCGACGATCCGAGCGCGGGCACCTACCGGGTCGGTCCGCTGGCGCGCCTCAACGTGTGCGAGTCGATGGGCGTGCCGGCCGCCGACGAAGCGCTCGCCGAATACCGAGAGCGGGCCGGCGGTGTCGCCAACTCGTCGTTCTTCTACCACTACGCCCGGCTCATCGAGATCCTGGCCGCGACCGAGCACATGGCACTGCTGCTCGCAGACGACGACATCACCGACCACCGAGTGCGAGCGACCGCCGGCATCAACCAGTTGCACGCCGTCGGAGCGTCTGAGGCTCCCCGCGGGACCCTGTTCCACGAGTACACGGTGGACGACACGGGAATCCTCACCAACGTGAACATGATCATCGCAACCGGACAGAACAACCTGGCGATGAACGCCACGGTCCTGCAGATCGCCCGGGAGTGGATCGACGGTCCGACGATCCCCGAGCCGATCCTCAACCGGGTGGAGGCGGGAATCCGGGCGTTCGATCCGTGCCTGAGCTGCTCGACCCATGCCATCGGCCAGATGCCACTCGTCATCGAGCTCGTCGACCCGGACGGCGAGACGGTCTGCCAGATGCGGCGTGACTGACCTGTTGGTCATCGGCTACGGCAACGACCTGCGCTCAGACGACGGCGCCGGTCGGGCCGTGGCCGAGATGGTCTCCGACCTCGACCTCCCGGGAGTCGAGGTCCGGACGGTGTCCCAGCTCACGCCGGAGCTCACCCTGGAGATCGCAGGTCGGCGCATGGTGGTGTTCGTCGACGCCGACGTCGACGCCACCGAGGTTGCCGTCCGTCCGGTCACGGCCGGCCCGCCGGACGACGGGCCGATGACCCACCACGGCGACCCCGCCACGCTGCTCTCACTCACCGAGAACGTCGGGCCGCTCCCCGAACGGGCCCTCGTCGTCTCGATCCCCGCGACGAACCTCGAGATGGGCTTCACGTTCTCGCCTCGCACGGTTCGTGCGATCGGCGAAGCCGTCGACCTGATAGCAGCAATGGCACAGGACGTGAGGGCCGAGAAGCCCTGAGAGGACGCCTCATGCGGCCGGAGTCGTCTGACTTGGCGTGGCTCAGTCGCCGACCCACGGCGAGTAGTCGCCGAAGCTCCAGATGTGACCCTCGGGATCCCTCGCAACGTAGTTGGAGCCGCCGTAGTCCTGTTCCTCGGTATCGGACACGATGTCGGCGCCGGCCGCCCGGGCCGCCCCGGCATGGGCCGACACGTCGTCGACGATCACATAGAGGCTCGACCGGCCGTCCGATCCGAGCAACTGGCCGAAGTCGTCGTCCCTGTGACTGCCCAGCATGATCATGCCGGTGCCGTGCACGAGTTGGGCGTGCTCGATGGTGTCGTTTTCCCCCTCGACCACCATCTGTACTTCGAACCCGAACGCCTTGGTCAGGAACTCGATGGCGGCCGGGGCATCTTTGTACCGAAGTGCCGGGATGATCGTCGATGACATGCTGTTCCACCTGCTCGGGTGGGTTGCACGTTACGGGTGTGTTGTACGTCACGAGCCCGATCGAGACGCGTCTTGGAGAAATCGGCTCAATGCTCGACGACGCCTCCAGGACCATGATTGCGGAGCTCGGTCGCGGTGAGACCGGCCATGCGCCTGATCTGGCTCGCGGATGACCGCGCGGGACGGTTGGCTAAGTTCAGCGATGTGAGGCAGCGGATTCGAGCCATCGTCCGGAAGCAGACGACCACGGTCTTCATCACGCTTGCCCTCGTCGTCGGGTTTGCGGCGGGGCTCGGCGGCGCGGCGCTCATCGCAGCGATCGGGGTGGTCGGCGATGGGGTCTCCTGGCTCGAGGAATCGCTGTCGTGGGGTCGCTTCATCCCACTCCTGACCATCCCGATCGGGATCTTCGCAGCATGGATGCTCAGCCAGCGCTTTCCCGAGCTCCGGGGCAGTGGTGTGCCGGGTGTGACCGCCGGCCTCACCATCAGGTCCGGCTATGTGCCCACCCGGGCCAGCTATCTCAAGATCCTCGCCACGGCACTCACGGTCGGGAGCGGAGGCTCGGCCGGACGAGAGGGTCCGACCGTCATGATCGGTGCGTCGATCGGCTCGTCGATCGGTCGATACTCGGGCATGGGCGAGGATCAGGTCCGCAGCCTGGTTGCCGCAGGGGCAGGCGCAGGTATCGGAGCGACGTTCAACGCCCCGATCGCCGGGATGCTGTTCGCCATGGAAGTGATCCTCGGCAATTTCGCCATCCGCCACCTCAACGCCGTCGTCATCGCCTCGGTCACCGCTGCCGTCACCACGAGGTCGTTGGTCGGCGAAGGACGGATCCTGTCGGTCAGGTCGCACACGCTCGGCGACCCGGCCGAGCTCGTGCTGTATGTCGCATTGGGTTTGGCAGCCGCCGGAGTGGCATTCCTGTTCCTCAAGGCGTTCGACACCGTCCATGCGCCCATCGAGAGGTTCGATGCCAGGCCGTGGCTTCGTCCGGTGACCCTCGGGGGCCTGGTCGCGGTGATCGTTGCCATCGAACCGAGGATCTTCGGGACCGGCCAGGCGTTCACCCAGGAGATCGTCGGCGGCGGGCTCGTTGACGTCGCGTGGTGGACGCTGCTGATCCTCGTGGCGCTCAAGATCGTGGCAACCGCCGGCACTCTGGGCTCACATGCGTCGGGTGGACACTTCATGCCGGCGCTGTTCATCGGATCGTCACTCGGAGCCGCTCTTGCCGATCTCGCCGAGCCTTTCTGGGGCTTCTCCGAACTCGAACCAGGAGCCCTCGCGGTCGTCGGGATGGCGGCGATGTTCGCAGCCGTTGCGCGCGCCCCTTTGACGTCGATCCTGATCGTGTTCGAGTTGACCGGGGACTACGGACTCGTGCTTCCGCTCATGCTCGCCACGTCGGTTGCAACCGTGGTGGCCGACCGGATCCACCCCGAGTCCGTCTACACCATCCCGCTCGTTCGCCGGGGGATCCGACTGTTGCGGACCAGCGACGTGGACCTGCTCGACACCGTCACCGTGGGCGAGGTGATGACGCCGTGGAACGAGGTGCTGCCGCTTTCGATGACCACACGAGAGGTCTCGGCCGAGCTCGATCGTCATCATCATCACGGGCTGCCGGTCGCCGACTCCGAAGGCCGGCTCGCCGGCATCGTCACGATCAGTGACATCATGCGAACGGGCGGCCCATCCGACGCCCTCACCGCTGCGGATGTGATGACCCCGCGACCAGTCACCGTGACACCAGGGACGCCGGTGTCCCTCGCGCTCGAACGCATGGCGAGCCTGGGCGTCGGGCGGCTGCCCGTGGTCGGAGCGGACGACCCGACCACGCTGGTGGGCATGTTCAGGCGAGAGACCGCGGTCAAGGCCTATCACCGTGCGCTGTCCGACGTCACCGAGAACGAGCTCCAGCGCAAGCGGCAGCGCCTGTGGGCGCGCCCCGACGCCGAGTTCTTCGAGTTCCACATCCCGGCCGGATCCATGGCAGACGGTCGGCAGGTGAAGGAGGTCCACTGGCCGGCCGGATGCACGCTGGTTGCGATCCGGCGCGGTCGAGCGGTCCTGGTTCCCGAAGGCGACACCGCTCTGCAGGCCGACGACATCGTCACCGGCTTCGGAGCCGCAGGGGCGCGCAGCCAGGTTCTCGAACGGTTGCGAGCCACGTCCGACGACGCGACCGAGACCGGTCAGACCGTCCCGATCGAGTAGATCACTCGACGGTCACTGCCCTCCAGCATGCCTCGGCGACCGTTTCGAGCTGGCCGTCCGACAGCTCGATGCCGGCTGCGACCAGCCGCACCGCCACGCCGAGGGTGAGCGCAGCGATCACGTCCATCGGGAGATCGATCAACATGTCGACCAGGTCGGGACGGGTTGCCTCCTCGACGAGTTGGTCACCCGACTCCTCGAGTCGCCTCGATGCTTCCGGGTAGAACGGCGACGCCTCGAGTTGGGCAAGGAAGCCGGCTCTTGCGGGTTCCTCCCGGTAGTGACGATAGATCGCCGTCCAGAGTCGGACGAAGCGGTCCTTCGGCGGGGCGTCCAGGTCCACCTGTGACAGCACAACGTCGCCCAGCTGGTGCTTGATCTCGAGGAAGGTGGCGTAGACGAGCTCTTCTTTGGACTCGTAGTGGACGTATGCGGTCCCAACCGCGACGCCGGCATGCTTGGCGACGGCACCCATCGATGCTCCGTGGAACCCGCGCTCGGCGACGAGGTCACGGAGCGCCCGCCGGATGGCGGCCGGCCGGTCGACGGTGGTGGTCACACGAGCTCCCTCGCCCCGTCGACGTCGATCCTCAGACCGGTCTCTCGCTCGGAGACCAGCCACAGATCGGCGATCGCCTGATCGAGCCCGATCTTGCGCAACACCGGTCGGCGCACCGGTGCACCGGCCATCAAGAACCGGGGCCCGTACATCTCCCCGCCGGAGGCCGCCGGGTCGGTCGCCGCTCGGATCTGCGGCAGCGCCCCATCGGGCACGGACATGCCCATCCTCCCGGCGATGGTCTCCCACGATCCTCCAGGGCCGCCCTCTCTCACCGTTCGGCTCTGGAGGTCGCTGTTGGTCAGCCCCGGGTGCGCCATCAGGCTCATCGCCGAAACTCCCGCCTCGTCGAAGGCGCGTTGCAGACCAAGCGTGAAGTGATAGTTGGCGAGCTTCGACTGCCCATAGGCCTTCCAGGGCTCGTACTCGCCCTCCAGGTGAGGGTTCTCGGGGTCGAGTTGCGACAACGTGTGGTGCGCCACGGAGGTCACGTTGACGATGCGGGCGGCGTCCGCTGCGCGCAGGTTCGGCATCAGGCGCGACGTGAGGGCCCAATGGCCGAGATGGTTCACACCGAACTGCATCTCGAAGCCGTCTTCGGTTCGCCGCTCAGGCAACGCCATGAGGCCGGCGTTGTTCACCAGGATGTCGACGACCGGGTGACGCGTTGTGATGGTCTTGGCGGCCTTCTCGACCGACGCCAGCGAGCCGAGATCGAGCTCGACGATCTCGATCGAGGCATCGGGATATACCTCATTGATCAGCTGGAACGCGCCTCGGGCCTTCTCCTGATTGCGAGCCGCCATCACGACGTGTGCGCCGGCTCCGGCGAGTCGCTTCGCCGTCTCGAACCCGAGCCCGCCGTTTGCTCCTGTGACGACAGCGGTCTTGCCGGTGAGGTCGGGGATGTCGTCGATGTTCCATGACATGATGGGCTCCTGTTGAAGGATTCGACTGAATGTTCATTCATTATGAACGATCATTCAGCCCCTGTCAAAGCGAGGTGCTCGAGCGCAGCGTCCGGTGAGCCGCACCCGAAGAGATGATGCAGTCGGATTCCGGATCAGGCAGTCCAACCTGAGCCGGGGTCCCAGGCGTAATCGATCTGTCGTGCCGTGGCGACGGCCAGTTCACGATCTACGAGCCGTTCGACCAGGTGCAACGCCATGCCGATCCCGCTGCTGAGACCACCGGCAGTGACCACATCGCCGGAGTCCACCCACTGAACGCCTCTCGTCGCTCCCTCCCCACCGATCGACCCGGCGAGGATGTCGATGTCCTCGAAGTGGGTGGTCCAAGGACGGGCGTCGAGCAGCCCCGCCCGGCCCAGCAGGAAGGCGCCCGTACACACGCTCGACACGACCCTCACGTGCCCGGACATCGAGCGGATCGCGTCGATCAGCGATCTGTCGGCGGCCACGCGATCGATCGCGATCGCCCCTGGGACGATCAGGACGTCGAGTTCGAGCAACGGGTCGAGCTTCGTATCGGGCACGAGGCCGACACCCCCGTAGGCGGTGACCGGTTCCCCGTCGAGCGTCAACGACCGCACCTCGAATCGCCGATCGTCGCCGGCTCTCCGCAGCAGCCGATCGGCGGTCAGAAACACCTCGTACGGGCCGCCGAAATCCAACAGGTCGACATCGTCGAACAACAGCAGACCGATTCGCACCAGCCATCCCTCCCTCGAACCCGGCAAGCGTATCCATCGCCGCAATCACGCTCGCGGCCCGACGGCACCGTTCGCATCGCAGGCTTCGAGCCAGCCCCAGAGCCCGCCCGACATTCGCGGATGACCCCGGGGGTCTCCGACTCGTCGAAGGACACCGAGATCGAGCGCCTGCGACTCGGGCGAACTCGATCAGTTCAACTCGACCCGGAACACGTTGTACGGACCTGTCATCGAGCCGAACCTTGCGTCGACGGTGTAGATCGCGTTGCCGAAGAGGTCTGCGGTGGTGGGGGTCTCGGCGCCGGCGACCTCGTAGACCGCCTCGACCGTAGCCCTCGAGCTGCCCGCGGTGAACTTGATTGCGCTGATCCGAGACACGGTGTTCTCGACGACATACACGACGTTGCCGCTGCGAACGAGACCGTCGGCGCCTTCCAGGACCACACCGATGTCGATGGCTTCGGCCTCTCCGGTGGTCGGGTCGACATCGAACAGCACCCCTCCGACCGTGTGCGCAACGACCAGCCGACGACTGCCCGGCAGGGTGTCGATCCCGTTGAGGTTCGGGAACGCGATGTCAGGTGCATCGACCGCCACCTCGTCGAAGTCATCATCGATCTCACCGGCGGCCCCGATCGGAACCACGAACAGTCGCGGCTCGCCGGCGAACTGGAAGTTGCCCGGATCGGGACTGTTTGCGGTGCCCGAGTCCGTGAAGTACGCGGCCTTCGAAGTCACGACGACGTCATTCACAAACGAGTCGAAAGCGTCGGTGAACTGGAACGTGGCGAGGAGCCCACCGGTATCGCCGTCATAGACACGGCCGGTGCCCGTGGGCCCGCCCGCAACCCAGATGCGGTTGCGCTGATCGACTTCGATGCCGACGGTCGAGAATGGTCCGGTCGGAGCCACCACCACTTCTCCCTCGCCGGTGGCGAGGTCGCCCTTGAAGACGGATCCGTCTGCGAGCGAGCCGACATAGAAGCTGGACCCTCGACCCACGGCGATGCCTTCCGGGAAGAACCCGTCCGGCAGCGCGATCTCATCGGGGAACTGTTGCGCTGATGCAGGGATGATCCCAATGAGCATCACTGCGGCCGCAGCCACGGTGACCAATCGTCGCACGAAAGTCATGACTCTCCTCCACTCCTCGGTACTCCGCACCGACCATACCAAGGCCCTGAACCCCTGGGGCGCGGAGAGCACACAACATGCTGCTTGCAGGCGAACGACCTCGCAGTAGCGTTCGAGCCATGAGCGGCGAGTACGAGATCCCCCGGGAGATCATCCAGCACTACGAAGAGGACTACGACGAGGCCGAACGGCTCTTCGGGGGCGGTTGGGGCCAGGTCGAGCTGCTCAGGACCAGGGAACTGATCCGCCGATTCATCCCCGACGCGCCGGCGAAGATCATCGACATCGGCGGTGGGCCGGGCGTCTACGCCGAATGGCTCACCGGCCTCGGATACGAGGTCCATCTCATCGACCCGGTCGCCAGGCACGTCGATCAGGCTGAGCAAAGATCGGCCGACATCGCAGTCGCCGAAGTCGGAGATGCGCGCTCGCTGGACTACCCCGACGACTCGTTCGATGTGGCCCTGCTGCTGGGACCCCTCTACCACCTGATCGAACGCGACGACCGCCTACAGGCGCTGCGTGAGGCACGACGGGTCACGAAGACGGGCAAGCCCGTTCTGGTGGCTGCCATCAACCGTTTCGCCTCGGCAATCGACCTCCTCTACGGCGGAACCATCGACGACCCCGAGTTCCGGGCCATCGCGGATCGGGACATGGTCGACGGCGTACATCTCAACACCACGGAGGATCCGCGCTACTTCACGACGGCGTTCTTCCACCGTGCCGACGAACTCGAGCGAGAGCTGTCCGACGCCGGTCTCACCGGTGTCGAGCTGTTCGCGATCGAAGGCATCGCTTGGGCAGCACCCGACCTCGACGAACGGATCGCCGACCCCGAGAAACGCCGGCATCTGCTCGGCCTGCTCGCCAAGCTGGAACGCGAGGAGACGCTGTTCGGCGCCACCG
>Ga0224512_10004571_pt1 | contig 11617 bp, 8 predicted proteins | sample SF_May12_sed_USG_4_FD_169103 | JGI IMG/M metagenome (GOLD analysis project Ga0224512, IMG submission 169103) | Sediment microbial communities from San Francisco Bay, California, United States - SF_May12_sed_USGS_13 | ecosystem: Environmental > Aquatic > Marine > Sediment | place: USA: California... | reverse complement strand
GAAGGCAAGGTCCTGCGATGGGACGTGCAGTATATCTCGGTGCAGACGGCGGACGAGCTGCGACAGGACATGCCGGCAGGCCAGCGGTTCATGCTCGCGCGCGGCCCCCTGCCGGAAACCGGGTTCGTCTACGTCGTGCTGTCGAACGAGCAGGGCAAGGCGATCGACGCGCTGCAGCCGCTCACGTACCTGACGATCTTGGGACGCGTGCGGGTCGCGCGTTCCCGCTTTCTCGGCAATCCCGTGCTCGATCTCGTCGAGTTTGCGACGAGCGGGCGCTGACGCGAGGTGACGCATGAACGAACTGCTCCGGAAGCGCATCGAACGACGCCTGGAGACCCTGCCCGACGAGCAGGGGTATCAGGTGCTCGACTACGTCGAGTTTCTCGAGTCGAAGTACGCCACCGCGGGGCGTGACCCCACCGTCTTCGAGCGCATCTCGGAGGGCGTGGAAGACACGCTCCGGGCCGGGCGGATCCCGGCCGCGGCCATCCGGGGCACGATGGGAGCCGTGGACACCGCGTCGCGGCTGATGGACCGGCTTGCCCAGGCGGGGCGCGCGGCGGTGGACGAGCTGAACAAGACGTTGCAGAGCGAGGAGCCCGCAGGACCGGAGGTGCCGACGGAGCCGGCGCCTGCGCCGCCGCCGAGGAGTTCGCCCGCGGATTCCGATCGCGCGCCGCCGTCCGCGTCGGCTTGATCCGCCCTCCGGGCCGTGCTACCTTCGGCCATGGAACCCTCGACCCTCCCACCGACGACCCGCAGGCCGCATTCGGCCCGGCGGGTCGCCGTGTTTCCGGAGGCCCGGCCATGAGCACGCTGCGCGCGGGCTACGGGCTCACGTTCGACGACGTTCTGCTGGTCCCACGCCACTCGTCGGTCCACCCCAAGGACGTGACCATCACCAGCCGGTTCACCCGGGGTATTCCCCTCAACATCCCGCTCGTGTCGGCGGCGATGGATACCGTCACCGAGGCCGAAATGGCCATCGCCATGGCCCGGGCGGGCGGGATCGGTGTGGTGCACAAGAACATGTCGGTGGATCGCCAGGCAGCCGAAGTCGACCGGGTCAAGCGGTCCGAAAGCGGCATGATCCTGAACCCCATCACGCTCGGGCCCGACCGCCCGATCAGCGAGGCCAAACAGCTGATGACGCGGTTCAAGATCTCGGGGGTCCCGATCGTGGACGACCGGGGGCGACTGGTCGGGATCATCACGAATCGCGACTTGCAGTTCGAGCGGCGCCCCGATCGACCCATCCGGGAGGCGATGACCAAGGAGCACCTGATCACGGCGCCGCTGGGCACGACGCTGGACGAGGCCGAGCGCATCCTGGGGGAGCACCGCATCGAGAAGCTGCCGGTGGTCGATGGCGACGGCGTGTTGCGGGGCCTGATCACCGTGAAGGACATCTTCAAACGCCGGGACTTCCCGGACGCGAACAAGGACGAGCACGGCCGGCTGCGCGCCGCCGCGGCGGTCGGCGTGGGCCCCGACACCATGGCACGGGCCAAGGCCCTGCTGGACGCCGGCGTGGACGTGTTGGTGGTGGATTCCGCCCACGGCCATTCCGACGGGGTGCTGCAGACCGTGGCGGCGTTACGCGAGGCGTTTCCTGAGGTGCAGTTGGTCGCCGGGAACGTGGCGACCGTCACGGGTGCCAAGTCCCTCGTGCAGCGCGGCGTCGACGCCGTGAAGGTCGGCATCGGCCCGGGCTCGATTTGCACGACGCGCGTGGTGACCGGGGTCGGGGTGCCGCAGATCACCGCGATCGTGGACGCCGTCGCGGGGGCCGGTGACGTCCCGATCATCGCCGATGGCGGCGTGAAGTACTCGGGGGACATCGTCAAGGCGCTCGCCGCCGGTGCCGCCAGCGTGATGATGGGGTCCATGCTGGCCGGCACGGAAGAGAGCCCGGGGGAGAGCTTCCTGCTCGAGGGACGCCGGTTCAAGATGATCCGCGGCATGGGTTCCATGGCCGCGATGCAAGACGGCTCGGCCGATCGCTACTTCCAGGAAGGCGAGATCGCCGCGCGCAAGCTCGTGCCGGAAGGGATCGAGGGACGGGTGCCGTACCGTGGCCCGGTGGGGGATGTGCTGTTCCAGATGGCCGGCGGGATCCGGAGCGGCATGGGCTACTGTGGCGTCGCCACCCTCGACGACCTCCGCCGGGGCACCGAGTTCCTGCAGATCACGTCCGCGGGTCTCCGCGAATCGCACCCGCACGACGTGGTGATCACGCGCGAGGCGCCGAACTACTCGCTGTAGCCGCGCTCACGCCAGCTTCCCCAGCAGGACGGTCGCGAAGCTGAGCACCAGGAAGAACCCGCACATGTCGGTGACGGTCGTGAGAATCGGGCCCGACGCCAGCGCGGGGTCGAGCTTGAGGGCCTTGAGCAAGAGGGGAATCAGACCGCCGAGCAAGACGGCGAGAATCGTGTTGAGCGCGAGGGCGGTGCCCACGACGAGGCCGAGATAGACGTTGCTCTTCCACAGAAACGCGAGCGTCCCGAGCAGGACGCCGAGCGCGAGCCCGTTGATGATGCCGACCCCGCCTTCCTTGAACACCACGCGCATGAACTCGTAGGGGCGCACGAGGCCGAGGGTGAGTTCCCGGATGCTGACGGCCACCGCCTGGTTGCCGGAGCAGCCGCTCATGTCGGAGATGATGGGAAGGAACACGGCGAGGGCGATGACCGCGGAGAGCGTGTCCTGATAGGCGGCGATGACACTCGCCGCGATCACATTGAGCACGATGTTGATCGAGAGCCAGGACAGACGCCGAAACGACCGGGTGCGGAGCGGCATCGAGCGCAGCTCCTCCGCGCCGATGAGACCGCTCACGGCCAGGAAGTTCTGCGTGGCCTGGTCGCGCAGCGCCTCCTCGACCGCGGCACGCCGCACCACACCCACGAGACGGTCGCCCGCGGCGATCACGGGCACGCCAAAGAGCGTGTGTTCCTCGAAGAATCGCTGGAGTTGCTCGAGCGACGCCTCGTCGCGCACGCGCAGCGGATCGGCCAGCATGATCTCCCGCAGGGGTCGATGGAGCGGGGCCAGCAGCAGATCCCGGATGCGCAGCACGCCCACCAGGCGATGGGCGTCCACCACGTAGACGTACTGCACGTTGTAGTCCGCGTACTCCTCGCCGTGGGTCCGCCAGTCATCGACCACGTCGCCGACGGTGGCGTGCACCGGGTACGCCAGGTACTCGGTGATCATGAGGCCGCCGGCGGTATCCGGCGCGTACTGCAGCAGGCGGCGCGCCGCAGTGGCGCGGGCCGGTCCCATCTGCTCGAGGATCGCCTCGGCGTCCTCCTCCTCGAGGTCGCCGAGCAGGTCGGCCTGCTCGTCGCTCGGGAGCTCCTCGACGATCGCCGCCGCGCGAGCGGCCGGGAGATCCTCGATCATGTCCGCCGCCTGCGTCTCCGGCAGCGTGTCGAGCAGGTCCGCCGCGTCGTCCGGCGGGAGCAGCGTGACGAGCGCGCGGCGCTCGTCGTCGTCCAGCCGGCTGACCGCGCGCGCGGGCTCACCGGGTGCGAGCGCGTGCAGGAACGCGAGGACGTCGTCGGCGCCGCCCTCGGCGATGAGCCGGCGCAGCTCGGCCCAGGGCTCCTGGGGGGCCGCGTCGGCGGGGGAGTGAGCGCCGCTCACGCGCATAGACACTGAGTCCGCTGGAGGTGGGCCGAAGATAGCGGGGCGCCGGCCCCACGCGCTACGGAGAAAACGCGCCGCGGCCCGGCGGGAGAGGCGCCGGGCCGCGGTCGGTCACGGGTACGTCACGATCAGGAGGGTGGCCGGTGCCGCCGTTCGCTCACCACCCGTCGGTGCACCTCGTAGTTCTCGAGCCACGGCTTCCGCGTGAAGTAGCTGTCGGTGAGCTCCTTCACCTTGCCGGAGAGCAGGATCAGCGCGAGCAGGTTGGGCAGGATCACGATCCCGAGCGCGATGTCGCCCATGAGCCAGATGACGTTCAACGAGACGACGGCCCCGAAGAAGTGCATGCCGACGAACACGATCTTGTACGGGAGGATGGCCCGCGGGCCGAACAGGTAGTTGGCGCAGCGGTCCCCGTAGTAACTCCACGAAATCGCGGTGGACACGGCGAACAGGAGCACACTCACGAGGACGATGAAGCGTCCGCCCTGGCCGGGCAGGCCTTCGCGGAAGCCGAGCATCGTGAGGGGGGCGCCGCTCTCGACCGCCAGCCCGAAGAGCGACGTGTAGGTGGTGCCGTCGTCGCCCACCGCCGTCCCGCTCGTGGACCGAATTACCCCGGTGAACGGCCGTGTCTGCGCGGCATCCACGTAGAGCCGCTCCACCGCCACTTCGTGCCACGCGAACCGTACGGGACCCTGCTGGACGCCGTCGGTGACCGGCACCTCCGCCGGGGGCGCGACGCGCGCGTAGTGCGTCACGGAGTCTGCGGCGACGTACGAGCGGTCGCCACCGGCAAGCGTGAACTGCGTCGGCACGGTCTGTTGCCATACGCCGGTCATCACGATCACGAGTCCCGTCATCGTGCAGATGATGATCGTATCGATGAACGGCTCGAGCAGGGCCACGACCCCCTCCGAGACGGGCTCGTCGGTCTTGGCGGCCGCATGCGCGATGGGAGCGGACCCCTGGCCCGATTCGTTCGAGAACAGGCCGCGGCGCACCCCCCACATCATCGTCACCAGCAGCGTACCGACTCCGGTGCCGGCGACGCCGGCGGTGGGATTGAACGCCTCGACGAAGATCATCTTGACGGCCGGGACGAACCACTCGGCGTGCAGCACCATGATCACCATGGCGCCGGCCACGTAGATGGCGGCCATCAGCGGCGCGAGTACGCTCGTGACCCGTCCGATGCGGGTGATGCCGCCCAGAATGACGAGGGACACGACGGTCGCAGTGGTGATCCCGGTGATCCAGACCGGGATGCCGAACTCCGTGCTGATCGTGTCAGCGACCGTATTGGCCTGGACCGCGTTACCGGTGAGAAACGCGGTGAAGCCGAGCATCAGGGCAAAGAAGATGGCGAGCGGCTTCCACTTGGCGCCGAGCCCCCGCTCGATGTAATACATCGGGCCGCCCGAGACCGTCCCGACCAACCGGCCGCCGGCGGTCTCGACGTCCCGGTATTGCTGCGCCAGCGTCACTTCGGAGAACTTCACGGCCATCCCGAGGAACGCCGTCACCCACATCCAGAACAGCGCGCCGGGTCCGCCCCAATGGATCGCGATCGCGACGCCGGCGATGTTGCCGATGCCGACGGTCGCTGAGAGCGCGGTCGTGAGGGCCTGGAAGTGGGGCACGTCGCCTGGCTCGTTGGGATCGTCGTATTTCCCCGACGTGACGGCAAAGCCGTGCCCGAGGCGGCGCAACTGGATGAAGCCAAGGCGCAGCGTCAGGAACACGCCGGTGCCCAGCAGGGCAATCACGACGAACGGGACGACTTCCCCACGAACGGGCACTCCCCGTTCCCACACCCAGCTGTTGAGGGTGCCGATGAGGTCGGTCAGCATGGTGGCGAGGGAATCGAGCATGCGCGGAAGCTCCAGACCGGCGGAACGGGACCCCGCAAGATGCGGGTGGCCTGGGGGTTGAGCAAGGTGCGGCTACGCAATTCTCGCGGGCGGCAGTAAGTTCCGGCCCATGGGCACACAAGCAAGCAATGGGCGGCGACGCGGCGTCGGCGTTCCGGCGGCCCGGCGCCGCTCGGCGCGGGCCGTCGCCGCGGCGGTCCGGCCGGAGCAGCGCGTGCTGCTCACGACGCACGTGAACGCGGATGGTGACGGGGTGGGGAGCGAGGTGGCGCTGTGGCACCTGCTCACCAGCCTCGGCGCCCGGCCGGTCATCGCTAACCCCACACCGTTCCCCGAGCGGTACCGGTTCTTGCTGGCCGACGCCGACGGGGCCGAGCGCTCGGCGCGCGCGGTGAAGGAGATCGACCGGACCGATCTGGTGATCGTCCTCGACATCTCGGATCTCGGCCGGCTCGGGCATCTGGCCACCGCGATCGCGGCGCGCGGGGTGCCCGTCGCCTGCATCGACCATCACGCGAGCGACGGGTCGTTGCCCCCCGGCCCGCGTCTGGTGGATGCGGCCGCCTGCGCGACGGGCGAGCTGGTGTACGATCTGGCGCGCACGATGGACTGGATGCTACCGATGCCTGCGGCGCGAGCGCTCTACGTCTCGCTGCTCTCCGATACCGGCGGATTCCGCTTCAGCAACACGTCGCCCCGATCCTTGCAGGTGGCGGCGCACCTGCTGTCGCACGGGCTCGACGCCGAAGCGATCTACACGCAAGTGTATGCGAGCGTCCCGGAGGGGCGCATCCGGCTGCTCGCGGAAGCACTCGACACGCTGGTCGTGGAAGTCCCGCCGGGGCTCGCGTGGGTGACGGTGCCGCCCGGTGCGCTCCAGCGGCACGAGGCGACCGCCGACGATCTGGATGGCGTCGTGGAGTTCCCCCGATCCATCGGCGGCGTGCGGCTGGCGCTGCTGTTTCGCCAGCTCGCGAGCGGGCGGGTGAAGGTGTCGTTCCGGTCCGTCGGCGACGTCGATGTCGCCCGTCTCGCCGAGCAGTTCGGTGGGGGCGGGCACCGCAAGGCGGCCGGCGCGTCGCTCGACGGCGAGCTGGGGGACGTCCAGGCGACCGTGCTCGCCGCGGCGCGCCGCGTCCTCGGCTGACGCGGTTGCTCGCCGCTCCGGCGCCCGCGTACATTCCGATTCCCATGGCGACTCCCCTCCAGGCCCGCGTCGCGGGCGCGCTCACCAACCTCCGATCCGCCCAGGCGGGCACCGATGTGATCTCGGCCGGCCTCGTGCGCGACCTCACGGTCGCCGATGACGGGACCGTGTCGTTCACCTTCGCGTTGTCGCGCGAGGAGCCGGCGAGTCTGGTGCGAGACGCCCGGCAGGCCGTCCGGGAAGTGGCGGGGGTGACGCAGGTGAAGATCAACGTCGTGGAGCCCGGCGGCTCCACCGCCGCGCCGCCGCGTCCCGCCGGGGCGGGGCAGGCGCCGATGCCCGCGCCGGCCGCGGCCGGGGACCTGGGCAAGGTGATCGCGGTGTCGAGCGGCAAGGGTGGCGTCGGCAAGTCCACCATCGCCGCCAATGTCGCGGTGGCGCTGGCCCAGCAGAACCGGCGCATCGGGCTCATGGACGCGGATGTGTACGGGCCCAACATCCCCCGCATGTTCGGGGTGACCGAACGGCCCCAGGTCCACGGCAGCAAGATCCAGCCGCTCGAGGCGCACGGGGTGAAGCTGATCTCGCTCGGGTTGCTGATCGAGCGCGATCAGCCGGCCATCTGGCGCGGCCCGATCATCACCAAGGTCATCCAGCAGTTCCTGCGCGACGTGGACTGGGGCGCGCTCGACGTGCTCGTGGTGGACATGCCCCCCGGCACGGGCGACGCGCAGCTGTCGCTCGCGCAGGCCATCCAGCTCGCCGGGGCCGTGATCGTCACGACACCGCAGGAAGTCGCGATCGGCGACGCCCTGCGGAGCGCCAAGATGTTCGAGCGCGTCGGCGTGCCGGTGCTCGGCGTGGTGGAGAACATGAGCTACTTTGCCTGCCCACACTGCGGCGAGCGCACCGAGATCTTCCTCTCCGGCGGCGGCCGGCGCCTGGCCGAGGAGATCGGTGCGCCGCTGCTCGGCCAGGTGCCGTTGCAGGCCCGGATGCCGGATCTGGGGGACTCGGGTGTGCCCGTGGTGATCGCCGATCCGGCGTCCCCCGCGGCGCAGGCCTTGCTCGCCATCGCGGACGCCGTGCAGAAACGGGCCGGTCGCGCCGCGTCTCTCCCCATCATCACCGGGTAGCGCCACGTGGCCGGCGGTCCGGTCATCACGCTGCTCACCGATTTCGGCACCGCCGACAGCTACGTAGCGGAGATGAAGGGCGTGCTGCTCACGCGCGCGCCCGGCGCCACCCTCGTGGACGTCAGCCACGCGATCCCGCCGGGCGACGTGCTGACCGCCCAGCACGTGCTGAGCCGGACGTGGCATCGGTTCCCGCCGCAGACCGTGCACGTGGCCGTGGTGGATCCCGGCGTGGGGACGGCGCGGCGCGCGCTCGCGCTGCAGGTTCGCGGGCACGCCTTCGTCGGACCCGACAACGGCCTCTTCACGCCGCTGCTGGACGGCGCCACGGTGGTGGCGCTCGGGGAACCGACCGGGGCGGCGCCGACCTTTCACGGGCGTGACGTGTTCGCCCCCGCCGCCGCCGCGCTGGCGACGGGCACGGCGCTCGCGACGCTCGGAGCGTCGGTGTCCGATGCGGTGCGGCGGCTGCCGCCGGCGCCGGCCCGCCACGGGGATGCCCTCCTCGGCACGGTGCTCGCCGTGGATCACTTCGGGACGCTGGTGACGAACATCCCGGTGACGGCCGTGCCGTCCGGCGCCACGGTGCACGTGCACGGGCATGACGCCGGCCCGATGCGCCGCACGTTTGCCGATGTGGCCTCCGGCACGCTCGTGGCGCTCGCCGGCTCCGGCGGCGCGTTGGAGATCGCGGTGCGCGACGGGTCGGCCGCCCGGCGGCTCGAGGCCGGTGTGGGCGCCGAGGTGCGGGTGCGCACGCCCCCGCGGCCGTAACGATGCGCGTTGCCGCCGCTCCCGACCCGCGGTAGGTTCGCTTCCACCCGTCGCACTCCCCAGGAGGCCCCATCGCGGATCCGACACGTCGCTCGGCCCTGACCGCCGCCGTCCTCACGGCCGGGGTCATGATCGCCTTCCAGACGGCGGGGAAGGCGACGCGCGACGCGTTGTTCCTGTCGAACTTCGAGCCGACCGCCCTACCCACGATGGTCATCGTGGCGGCCGTGACGTCCGTCTTGCTGGCGTACGTGACCTCGCGTCTGCTGCTCCGCTCGGAGCCCGCCCGGCTCATGCCGATCGCGTTCGCGGGCAGTGCGGCGCTGCTCATGGTGGAATGGGCGCTCGTGCCGGTGGTGCGCCCGCTCGTGGCGGTGGCGCTCTACCTGCATTTCGCCGGCCTCGGCGCCGTGCTCATCTCGGGCTTCTGGTCGGTGGTGAACGAGCGGTTCGATCCGCACACCGCCAAACGGTACGTGACCCGCATCGCCACGGGTGGCACGGTAGGTGGCGTCGCGGGCGGGGTGCTCGCGGCCCGGGTCGCGGACACGCTGTCGGTGGATGCCATGCTGCCGATTCTCGCGGTCCTGCACCTGGCTTGCGCGTGGCTGGTGCTGGCCCTGGGCCGGGGCGCGCGCGCGGAGCCCGGCCCGTCATCCGCCGAGGAGCCCCTGGCCGGCCTGCGGATCATCGGCCGCACGCCGTACCTGCGCGCGCTCGTGGCGGTCGTCCTGTTGACCACGGTGGGCGAAGGCCTGCTCGACTACGTCTTCAAGGCGGGCGCCCACGATGCGTCCGGTGGTGGCGAGGCGCTCCTGGAACTGTTCGCGTGGTTCTACACCGGGATCGCGATCGCCGCCGTGCTCGTGCAGATGACCGCGGCGCGGCTCGCGCTTCGGCGCCTGGGAGTCGCGCGCACGATCGGCGCGCTGCCGCTGAGCGTCGTCTTCGGTGGGGCGGGCGCGCTGGCACTTCCGGGATTGCCGTCCATTCTGGTGGCACGGGGCGGCGAGGCGGTGATGCGCAACGGCCTGTACCGTGCGGGCTACGAATTGCTGTTCGCGCCCCTCCCACCCGGCGAGAAGCGGGCGACCAAAGCCCTGCTGGACGTGGGGGCGGTGCGCTTCGGCGACATCGTGGGGGCGGCGCTCGTCCAGATCGTGCTGCTCGTCCCGCGGGATCCGGGCGCCGTGCTGATTGCGGGCGCCATGGTGCTGTCCGTGGGCGCCGCGGCGGTCGCGTTCCGGCTTCAGCAGGGGTACCAGGGAGCACTGGAGCGCAGTCTGCTCTACCGCGCCAAACAGCTCGATCTCAGCGAGGCGGAAGACCTGGCGACACGCACGGCCCTGCTGCATACGGCGGGGGTGCTGCAGACGGGGCTTGGCGATACGACGAGCGAGGTGCTGGCGGCCCGTACCCCCGCTTCGCCGAGTCCTTCCGCGCCGGCGACGATCGCGGTCGCCGACTCCCCGGCAACTCTGGATTCCGAAACGGCACGCGCCGTGGCGCTGCGCTCCCGCGACGCCGAACGGGTGCGCGCCGCGCTCGGCAGCGGCCCGCTGACGCGTACCCTGGTGGGCCGTGTCGTCCCGCTCCTGGCGTGGGACGACGTGGCGCAGGAGGCGGTGGCCGCCTTACGCGGCGTCGCGCCCCAGGCGGTTGGGCAACTGCTCGACCACTTGCTCGATCCCGATGAGGAGTTCGCGGTCCGCCGCCGCTTGCCGCTGGTGCTCGCGGCGTGCCGGACCCAGCGGGCCGTGGACGGCCTGCTCACAGCCCTCGGCGACGCGCGCTTCGAAGTGCGCTACCGGACGGGCCGCACGTTGAGCCGCCTCACGCAACTCGCGCCGTCGCTCCGGGTGGATCCCGGCGTCGTGCGCGCCGCCGTCCTCCGCGAAGTACAGGTGGACCGGGGCGTGTGGGAGAGTCAGCGCCTGCTCGACGCGGCGACCGACGACGAGGCGTGGTCGCCGGTGATGGACGACCTGCTGCGCGATCGCGCCGACCGCAGCCTGGAACACGTGTTCACGATGCTGGCGCTGGTGTATCCCCGGCAGCCGCTCAAGGTCGCGTTCCGCGGGCTGCACACCGAAGATCAGTTGTTGCGGGGCACGGCGCTCGAGTATCTGGAAGCGTCGCTGCCCGACGACATCCGCCGGGCGCTGTGGCCGTTTGTCCGCGATCAGCGGCGGGCGCCGGTCAAGCCCCGGCCCTCGGACGCCGTGCTCAAGGAACTGCTCGCTTCGAACGCGTCCATCGCGCTGAATCTCGAAGCGCTCAAGCGACGGTCGGACGGATAGGGAGGGCGTCGCTCAAGGCGGCGGCCGTGGGTCCCTGCGGGCGCTGCCATTGGCGTATCCCACGGACTGGTACGCCGGGCACCGTGCACTGACGCGTCCTCCGGGTCCCACCGCCGCCGACGTGAGCCGTCCAAGGCCCACCGCCAACCGCTCACCGCCAGCCAGTCACTGCCACGCGTCCGCGGCCACGTACGCGTCGATCACCGCCCGCTCACCCGCGCGCCCGGGCTGCGCGTTCCCGTGTTCCATCCCGAGGATGCCGGCGTACCCTTTGCCGTGGAGGTGACGGAACACGTTCCGGTAGTTGATCTCGCCGGTACCGGGCTCGCGGCGCCCCGGATTGTCGCCCACCTGGAAGTACGCGATCTCCTCCCACGCCGCATCGATGTTGGGGATGAGGTTTCCCTCGGTGATCTGCTGGTGGTACAGGTCCATCAGGATCTTGCAGGACGGACTCGCGACCGCCGTGCAGACGAGGTAGGCCTGCGGGATGTGCGTGAGGAACTGTCCGGGATGGTCGCGCAGCGTGTTGAGGGCCTCGAGCACCATCACGAGGCCGTGGGGCTCGAGGATTCCGGCGGCCCGCTTCAGCGCTTCCACGATGTTGGCCGTCTGGTAGCTCATGGCCAGACGGCGGTCCACATGGCCCGGGACCACGGTCATCCAGGTCGCGCCGACGCGCCGGGCGACGTCCACGGACGCGCGGATCTCCGTGAGGAACGCCTCGCG
>Ga0224512_10004570_pt1 | contig 11618 bp, 12 predicted proteins | sample SF_May12_sed_USG_4_FD_169103 | JGI IMG/M metagenome (GOLD analysis project Ga0224512, IMG submission 169103) | Sediment microbial communities from San Francisco Bay, California, United States - SF_May12_sed_USGS_13 | ecosystem: Environmental > Aquatic > Marine > Sediment | place: USA... | reverse complement strand
GATGAACACGCGAGCCATCCACTCGATCGGGATGGAAGCGGATGTCCTGATGGCATTTAACCAAGAAGCGGTGGATGTGTGGGGTGACCGGTTGGTGCCCGGCGGACTACTGCTTTACGATCCTAAGTATTGCCAGATTCCTGATGATTATCCCTTCAAGCAGTTTGCGGTTCCCCTCCACGATACCGCGATGGGTGAAACGGGTGCCCGTATTGCCAAAAACGTCGTGGCGCTCGCCGCACTACTGAAGATTTTGGGAATCCCACCCGAGGAGACTCGGGAGCTTATCTCGTCCAGGTTCAAGCACAAGGGCGAGGAAGTCGTCGAAAAAAACTCAAGGGCGTTCGACGCCGGGCTTGCGCTGATGGACGAGGCGCCGAACCTGCAGGTTTATGTCCTCGAAAAACCGGATGCAAGGGCTGAAAACAAAATCATTATCTCAGGAAACCAGGCGCTTAGCATGGGTGCCATCGCTGGAGGGTGCCGTTTTGTCGCGGGCTATCCCATAACGCCAGCGACACCGATACTCGAGTTCATGATGAAATACCTGCCGGGTTTCGGGGGCAATGTGGTTCAGGCAGAAGACGAGATCGCCGCCATCTCCTCCTGCCTAGGTGCGTCATACACCGGGGCCCGAGCGATGACCGCCACTTCCGGCCCCGGTTTGTGCCTGATGAGCGAACTCATCGGTCTGGCGTCGATGTCAGAGATTCCGGTGGTGATTGTGGACGTGCAGCGCAGTGGCCCCGGAACCGGTATGCCAACCAAGACCGAACAGTCCGACTTGATGTACGCGTTGTATGGTACTGCTGGTGAAGCTCCGCGAATCGTTATAGCGCCGACGAGTATTGAGGACTGTTACTATCAGGCCATTCAGGCGTTCAACCTCGCCGAGAGGTATCAGGTGCCGGTGATTGTGTTGAGCGATCAATCGATGGCCTACCGCACGCAGTCGCTCGATATCCCCGACACCGGGGGGTTGACCATTGAGGGGCGTGAGCTGGTTGGAGAGGAAGCGATGGAGACGTATCGTCGTTATCGAAACACGGCGTCAGGCGTCTCGCCCATGACGATCCCCGGCATGCGTAATGGCATGTACGTCGCGACAGGACTCGAACATGACGAGACTGGAGCCCCCAGCTACACAACGGATAATCGCGAGCGAATGATGGCGAAGCGTTATCGCAAACTCGACACTCTAAGCGCCGAGCTTGACGCGAACGGCAATGGTACCTGTGATTCGCCGCAGGGCGCCGAGGTTGGCATCATTGGCTGGGGTTCGACGGAGGGACCGATCCGCGAGGCCATCTCCCGGGCGGAAGCGGACGGAGCACGAATCGCTCATCTTCAGCCCAAGGTGTTGATGCCGCTTGCAAGAAAGAAGATCGAGGGTTTTCTCAAACCGTTAAAAAAGGTCATTGTCTTCGAAGAGAACCACACAAAGCAGTTTTCTAGTTATCTCAAGTCGAACTTCGCCATGGCGCCGATCGAAGTAAACAAATGTACCGGTATGCCATTTAGCGGTGACGAAGTGTTTGCGTCGCTACAGGAACACGTGTAACGGGCGTCCAAAAGCGGAGGAGTAAGCCACATGTCCGTCGAGACCATCCTCAAACCCAAAGACTACAAGAGTGACATCGTCCCCGTTTGGTGCCCCGGCTGCGGCGACTTTGGCGACTTGGCTGCGTTTACCCAGGCGCTTGCCGTTATGAAGGTCGATCCCAAGGATCTTGTGATAGTCTCAGGAATCGGCTGCTCCGGGCGCTTTTCCCATTTCGTCAAGTGTTATGCTTACCATACGGCGCATGGCAGAGCAGTGCCGGCCGCGGTCGGCGTGAAGACCGCCAATCCGGATCTCCATGTCTTTGTGGTCGGTGGGGATGGAGACGGGCTCTCGATCGGTGGCGGACACCTACCTCATGCAGCCCGAAGAAATCCCGATATTACCTATTTGATTCTGGATAACAGCGTCTACGGTCTGACCAAGGGACAGAGTTCCCCAACCAGCCCCGTGGGAATGGTGACGGCAACGGCACCGTTCGGCATGCAGGATCCCCCACTCGATCCGATTCTCATGTTTCTATCGTACGGGTTTTCATTTGTGGCAAGGGCGTTTTCGTCCGACGTCAAGGAGCTGGCCAAGCTGTTGCAGGCGGCTGTGGCGCACAAGGGGTTTTCGATAATCCAGTTGATTTCACCGTGCCCCACTTTCAACCAGGTCATAACTTTTGATTGGATGAAAGAACGTGTGGCCTCGATACCCGTAGATCACGACGCTACGGACATAGATTCCGCTTTCCGGCTGGCCCTGGATCACGAGTTTGTGCACACGGGGATATTCTATCAAGCCCAAAGGCCGACGATGGAAGAAAAAATGGCACATCAACGCCAAGAAACCAAGAAGAAACGGCCGCACAGGCTCGAAGATCTATTTCACGAGTTTGTCTAGCCCTTGTGTGTATGGGCCTCGTGGGAGAGAAGGTCTGCCCACATGAAACCCTCACTAGCGGTTTTCCTCCACAGTCATAGCTACGATCGCCTCTATGAAGCGGCGACCCTATTGCTCACCGCGTCATCTATGGGTTGGCGGTGTCATCTCTTTTTGTTCTATGGTGCTCTGGCGACCTACGTGGAGGGAAAATGGGATGACGTAAACATAGCGTCACTTACCGAGGAACGAAGAGGCACAACGCAAGCGCCACAATGGCCACAGCAGTTGCAAAAGAGTTTTGAACAGAGCAACGTCCCGTCTCTCTATCATATACTCGACAAAGCCCGCGGGGAACCCGGAGGAGTCCATGTCTGTGCTTGCAGTGCGTCGTGCAAAACACTGGCGCTGAATCCTGAGCGGGTCCACGAAAAAGTCGACGAAATCGTCGGTTTTCCCACGATGTTGAGAATCGCCGAGCGATGCAGGCACATAATGTATATCTGACTATACATCAACAGGTTGTCCAACGTCTTGCTGCAATCTTCAAGACGTTGAATATCGAGGTCGGCATCCCCCGGGGCCGTGCATGCCCATTCACCTATGCGGCTGATCGTTTTGAAAAAATTTGTTCGAATCTGCCAATGGCCTCTTCGATCTGATCGACGGGCGTCGCCGAGAATGACAGACGCACGTTGTCCACGAAGTGACGTCCAAAACAGGATCCGTATACCGTGGCAATGCCCTGTTGCATGAGAAGTTCGTAGATGTACTTCTCGCGTTGCTTGCCCCGCACGTGGGGCGGAATCACTTCGGTGAAGTTGGGAAACATGTAGAACGCTCCCTCGGGCTTGGACAGCCTTATCCCCGGCAGGCGCTCCAAACCGCTGTAAAGAGCGTCTCGCCTTTTCGCGAACTCGGCCTTCATCTCGCCGATCGCCCGATCGGCATTAGCCTGGTCGTCGAGAGCCTTTGCCGCAGCATACTGGAGAAACGTCGTCACCCCAGCGGTCTGTGTATAATTGCCGAGACGTAGTAACTGAGCGATTCTCTTGTTCCGCGTTACGACATAGCCGATACGCCAACCCGTCATCGAAAAGCTCTTGGACATAGTGAAAATGGCAATGATGTTTTCCTGGCAGTACTGAATCGTGGATCGGTGCTCGAGGCCATCGTAGACAAATTTCTCGTAAGCCTCATCCGAAATAATGTAGCATCCGTTCCGCGTGCAAATATCAACGATAGTTTTGAGTTCCCCCTTATCAAAGACCTTGCCCGTTGGATTCTGTGGATTGTTGAGATAAAAGAAATCCTTGCCACGCACATTCGCTTCCAGGCGCTCGTAGTCCACGGAGAAGTCGTCCTTCAGCGGAATCTCTGTAAAATCGAGCCCGGCGTATGGAACAAAATTCTCGAGCGCACAGCTCCACGTTGGTGAGAACCCGGCGCCGTTGGAGAAGAGTTTGAAAGAAAGCTCTAGCCCTTCCTGGCCTCCGTATGTCACAACGATATTGTCCGGGCTCAGATCGTTAACACCTTGTTCTCGCTCTAGCTTTCTGAGGATCGACTGCTTGAGAAAATCCTCTCCACCCGACTTTGGGTACTTGGTGAGTCCCCGGTCGAGACCCTCTTTGGCGGCTGAGATGATGAACTGCGGTGTACTAAAATCGATCTCGCCACGCTGAAATCGGATCATGCTCCTTCCGCTCTTCTCAAATTCCCTGGACCGCCTTCTTACCTCCTCGCTAATGCTAACGATCGGAGACATACGAATATTTTCGAGCGACGCGTCAAATCGTTCCCTGAACATGGATGGCTCCTACCTGTAAGTCTTTGTAAACGGGGTTATCGGTCTTCTCCGTCGGGGGGGAGAATAGCAAAGAGATGCTGTCACCAACAAGCGCTGTAAGTTATTGTCTGTCCTCTAACTAACAAGGCGGCTGCGGAGATGTAGCCGAAGGCTACGCGATTTTTCTAAGACGCCTCTTCAGCGCATGAATCCGCTTTCTGAACATGACGATCTTCTTCTTGTCCTTGCCGGATCGAGCCGAATTACGTTGTTCCTTGAGCTCGAGCATCATCTTTTTGATCGTCTTTTTATCCATTTTTGAGCCCGCAACCTTTTTAGGCTTTGGTTTAGTAGCCGTCTTTTCCAGGCCGAGCCTCTCGGCGACGAGCGTTACGAGTTCGTCTTTCTTCATTGCGGCGACGCCTTTGACATCGGGAAATTTCTTGGCCTCGTCCCGAAGTTGAATCACCGTCATTTCTTCCAATGCATGATAATCCATCAGAGCATTCTCCTTTGGGGTTGGAAATCAATCTTGTGTTACTATAATACACCCGTTTTCTTGTGCGAAGCAAGTTGTGATTTTGTCCGCGATACGAACTACTCGGGCGCTCGAGTCGGACCGCGGTCACGATCGAACCAAAGGGAAGTAGATGGCCACCGGGCATTACCTACGTGTAGCCACTTTGGCCTTGTGCACTTGTTGGCTCCTTACCTTAGCTCCCGCATGCTCGTGGCAGCGTATGCCCCCACCGCCCACGTTCCATGCCGCTGAGCCGATACCGATCATCGTCGGCGTTCAGCTCGTGCCGTCGAGCGCGGATCGCTACGGACCTCGTGTTGTCGCCCTGTTAAGAGAGATGGATGTTTTTCAATATTTGATCTGGCCGTACGATGCCAGCACTCCGGTTGACGCGGTTCTCACCTTGTTCATCGAAGGTGCTTGGGAAGACGGCAAAGGCTCGCGAGTAACGTCGGTTATTCTGGTAGCGCTGACGGCGGGATTGCTCGGTCCAGTGTTGGGGACCAACATGTCGGGCGTTCACGATGTGACTGCCAGGCTACTCGACTTAGAAGGCGAAGTGTCGCAATATTCATTTCGGATCGAATCAAAGGCGGCTCGTGGGTTAGGTGCCAACGCCGATGTGTCATTCATAAGGGCCGACGATCTGCAAATGCGCAGGCTCGCGGTCGAGCTGGCGAAACGCATGCATGCTGATAGAGAGAATATAATGAAAGCGCTGGTGGGATCCGATAAGGATTCCCAGGGGCCATAGCAAGCGGACGCGGACTATGCGAGGGAGCGAAAGAAGAAAAGTAACAAGCTGTCAGCTGTTGGGCCTCGCCGCGTTCGTGAGCATGGCTTCGGTGTCGTGCAGGCCCGATGCACAATCTCAGTCTCGCAGTCCGACGGCTCATGCGACAGTCGAGGTTTCGTACGAACAAGTCCCCGCGCAGGCGCGGGCCGCGTTCCAGTTTGCGACGGACGCCTGGTCATCGATTCTCGTCAGTGACGTGCCGATCAAAATACGGGTGTCATTTACTCCTTTGCTCACGAGAGGTCTTTGCGTACCAAATGCGGTAAGAGACTTTGACGGCGCCAGTGAGGCGAATACCTGGTATCCGTCTTCACTGGCAGATGCCATAGCGAATCGTGATCTGCAACCTGGGGAATACGACATGGAGATATTCTTCTCAACATCGACCAACTGGTATTTTGGCAACGATGGGCGACCAGCAAAGGGAAAGAGCGATTTTGTCTTCATCGCCATGCACGAAATATGTCATGGGCTCGGTTTTGCCAGTCTACTCAAGGTGAGCGGTGGCTTTGGTTCCTATGGAAGAAACGTTTTTGACAGTGCACCGCAGGTTTCTTTTCAAATTCCGGATCTTGGGGGAATGCCGTCGATCTTCGATCGCTTTGTCGAAAACCAGTCAGGGAACCGGCTGGTGGACGCTTTCCCCAGCCCATCTGTGAGATTGGGTATGGAACTGTCGAGAAGCCGCTTGTTCTTTGGTGGAGCTAACGCAATCCACCGTAACAGCAAGCGCCGGCCGCGACTCCACAGTCGCGACCCCAGCCATCTTGACCGGCAGTTCTATGAGCCAGACCCAATCAATGGCATGATGACACCCGGTCCCGGTCATGTCTCTGCGATTCATGACCCGGGGTCGATCGTCAAGGGTGTGCTCGAGGATTTGGGTTGGCGGATAAAAGAGGAGCGACGAGACGCCGAACCGGGGCTGTGATATGCGCACTGCACGCGCGTGCAGTTGATTTCGTACTAGAATGCGCACGAGTACCGGGAGAACTTCGCCGAGGATCAGGATAAACGGTCGGACTCGACTCTCGGCAGGTATTGCGATGGCTACTTCCTACGATCGCATCTATGCAATCGTCAAACAGATCCCGCGGGGCCGCGTGGCCACTTACGGTCAGATCGCGTCCCTGGCGGGTCTCTCCGGCCATGCCAGACAGGTTGGCTACGCGCTGCATGCGTTGCACGAGGGACACGACGTCCCGTGGCACCGCGTGATTAACGCTGCCGGCAGGATTAGTCGACGCTCTGGATCCGACTACGACGAGCTACAGCGCATACTTCTCGAGGCCGAGGGAGTGAGTTTTGACGGCCAGGATCGGATTGCTCTGGACCGTTTTGGCTGGAGGCGGTGAGTGACGCGCGGAGAGGTAGCAATGACGTAGCCGTTTTGTCGCAGCAGTCAACGCCAAGGCGGCGATGGCGCAAGGCCATCCTAATTAGTTTTCTCGCTTTGGGATAGGGTGTTTGAAGATCCGTCAAGTTATTCTTTTCACAAGAGGATTTTTCTGGCGGTAGAATCCGAGCCTGGGTATATTGCCAATGACAGCCATAATAAGGAAGACGCCGGTATCGCTTTTTTACCTCCCTTCCTGGAATGAGTAGTCGGTACTACTCTCCTCCGTTTCGTGCTCATGTGCCGAGTTACCTCCCTGGTAAAAAGCGATGCCGGCTTTTTTTGTATCCGCTGGTGTCGTCCCTCCCGTTCGTGTAACATCATCACAAAGAATATCGTAGGGGATTTTCTGTTTGTGGAGTTATTGAGGGAGGCGTGTCATGATCTACTACGATTTTATCCCCAATTCGCTGGTGGGCGATGTGCTGATCGCCGCTAGTGAAAAAGGTCTGTGTGCGGTCATATTTGGCAGGCGAACCAAGAAGGGCCACGTCAAGAAGCTAATGCAGATGTTCGCCACAGAGCCCGTGGCACGACGTCCAGCATTCATGAGGCCGTATCGTCGGGAACTCAAGGATTACTTCGCGGGCAAGCTCAGGAAATTCACACAACCCATCGATTTGAGCGCGATCCACGGGCCGTTCCAGCGCAAGGTGTTGCAGAGGCTGGCGCGTCTGCCGTTTGGCCAATTGATCAGCTACGGTGAACTCGCCGTGCGTTCTGGCTCCCCGAAGGCGGCACGGGCCGTCGGTTCGGCGATGGCGGCGAATCCGCTGCCGGTCGTCATCCCCTGTCACAGGGTGGTTGAGTCCCGTGGCAAGCTCGGCGGTTATTCGGCGGGTCTGTCGAAAAAGAAGAAGCTTCTGGCCCACGAAGGAGTCTTGCCCGAGCAGTTGAACCTCTAGGCACCACCAACGGGACGCGCGGAGAATGAGTCTGGTCAGGGTGTGGACTCGTCGTAGGTACTCATGTCGACGCGGGTCGGCAAAGCCTGGAGCAGGATTGCCGCCGCCGTCTCGTCATCCGAGATATCGTCTACCACCAGGTGTTGGCCATACATGATAAAGTTCGGGAGGTTGATATGCGCGAAGCCTATCGTGTGGCCGAGTTCGTGAAGCATCACGCTATATAGATACGACGCGTCGCTCGACCTGAAGTCGTCGACAACATGAATCTCCTCGCGCACCGGATGCCCTTCTTCATCCAGCTCATAGTGCGTAAAAGCGATCCCCGACATTTCCTCACGTGGCCTGTAGATCACTACGATACCGGTATCGGGGGCCGAATCGACAAGGGTAAAGATCGGTCTCCCCGTTCGTGCATTCCATCGCTGCGCCGCCGTCTTCGATGCGAGTTCGTAGTCGACACCGTTGCTGTTGACGAACGGCACGATGTAGCAGCGTACTGGGTAGTGTCGCCATTTTGCCAGAACCGGCCGATCGTCCGTCTCCGTTATCTGCTTGAGGAAACTCAGCAAGTTTGCGCCGTTGAGCTCCGGTGCCGTCGTTGGCTCGACCCGAATCATGACAAACACATGTGTGCTATCGCTGTCGAGAACAAGCAGCTGGCTTAGCCGGTGGTAGTCGATTGTGGAGGGACCGCTCACAATGTCAAAACTCACAGCACCCGGAAAGACTTCGTCCACAGAGAATTCCCCATTTACATCCGTGGTCACGTCAAAAACGGGACCGGAAGCGATGCGAACACCAAGCCCTTCGATGGGTACCCGCGTGTAGACGTCGACACAGCGTCCAAGGAAATCGAGTCCCGGTATGTGGGCCGTCGCAAGGTCGCTTGGCTGTGAACGGTTGTCCGAGTCATCGTAGCTGCGGATTCCGACATAGAGGTCTTTTCCGCGTTCCAGATTGTCGAAGATGTAGCTCTGCACAGTGCCCGGCTCGCCAGGGTCGGGCGGGTCGGAGACGGGTGTAGAAAGGTCCCAGAAAGCTGGCGGATAGGAACCACGCGTATAAGAAAACCGTATCTCGTAGCGGTCTACCTTGTCGGTCGGTGCGTCGTCGTGCGGTGCGGACCACCGGAAAACGATCTCGGTACCCGTGCTCGAGAAGTCAAGCGAAGCATCGGTTACAGCCGCCGGCGCAATCGTATCGCTTGGCTCTATGGGCGGTAATGTATCGTTGGGACTGCCGCCTTTTGGAGTGAACGGGGACCGGGACTCCGAACAACTCACCATGGCAGCGATCACCAAAATGGTCGAGAATCGTGTGAATGCAAAGAGCGGTCGTATCATAATGGACAGTTGGGGCCGAGGTGGGAGGCCGCTTAAATATAACGAGCACGTAAACCGTTGACAAGAAAAACCTTCGGCGCTATGCTAAGCAACGCGATGCCGGGCCAGTAGGACCGGAAAGCCGTTTCTGTCGCTTGACAATTGGCATGTTTTGCTTATTCTACGTTCGGGTTTAATGAGTCCATGGGGAAGGAGTTTAAAGACTTATGGAGCATGGCGTCAGAAAAGTCATCATTATCGGGTCTGGCCCAGCGGGCATGACGGCAGCCATTTATGCGGCTCGCGCCAATCTCGAACCGCTGGTCCTGGAAGGCGTCCAGCCGGGTGGGCAGTTGACCATTACAACCGATGTCGAGAACTACCCGGGTTTTGCGAATCCGATCATGGGGCCCGATCTGATGGCCACAATGAAGACACAGGCCGAGCGCTTTGGAACCGAGTTTGAGCTGGTTAATATCGACCGGGTGGAGTTGGGTGGCGATATCAAGCATCTCTACGCAGGCAATCGGTCGTTCGAGTGTCACGCCCTAATTATCGCCACCGGAGCCAGTGCAAAGTGGCTTGGTTTGGAAAACGAAAAACGTCTTCAAGGCCACGGTGTATCGGCGTGTGCGACGTGTGACGGTTTTTTCTTCAAGGGTAGGAAGATCGCGGTTGTAGGAGGGGGAGACACGGCGCTGGAGGAGGCCACGTTTCTCACCAAGTTCGCGAGCCAAGTCTATGTGATCCACCGACGCGATAAGCTTCGCGCTTCCAAAGCTATGCAAGAGCGGGCTTTCCACAACAAGAAAATCGAGTTTATATGGGACACGGTGATCACCGATGTGCTGGGCTCTCCCGATGAGGGTGTGCAAGGGGTGAGGCTCAAGAATGTAGAAACGGGGGAGGAAAGCACGTTGGACTGCGGCGGTTTTTTTGTCGCCATCGGACACTCACCCAATACGAGTATGTTCGAGGGTCAGCTCGACATGGACGAAACCGGTTATTTGCGGACAAAACCGTTTTCGACGCTCACCAGCAAACCCGGCGTGTTTGCGTCCGGGGATGTCGCGGATAAATCTTATCGTCAGGCCGTCACCGCCGCCGGCACCGGGTGTATGGCAGCCCTGGACGCTGAGAGATACCTGGTCAGCGTTGGTGCTGCGGATTAGTTCGTGTCGGCCCCGAACCACTGGAGCCCTTTTGAAGTCGCCCGTGAGCGCGTTGTTAAGGTTGGTGCATGCCGATCACGCGGGCGTGCAAGGATCGAAAGTGTATGATTTACCTCACGCGAAAGATGCGCTTCTGCGCCGCCCATCGTCTCTACGATCCATCGCTGTCGCCCGAGGCTAACCGGGACCGGTTTGGCGAGTGCGTCAACCTGCATGGACATAGTTACACGCTGGAGGTTACTTTCGCTGGCAAGCCCGACGCCAAGACCGGGATGGTGATTCATCTGTCGGACCTCGATGCCATCGCGAGGGAGCGGGTTGTCAGTATTCTCGACCATAGGAATCTCAACGAAGATGTCGAGGTTTTCAAACAGGTTGTTCCCACCATCGAGATGCTGGCGAAGTTTGTCTGGGACCGTCTTGAGGGTGCCGTGCCGGGCGCGCGGCTCCATCATGTTAGGCTGCTGGAAGACGATTCGATGTTCGCCGACTATTATGGGGAGACTGACTAGGTCCTATGGTGTATCTCACTTTTGTGTGCGCATTCAACGCGATCCACCGGCTGTGGAATACCGAACTCAGCGCCGAAGACAACATCGAGACCTACGGCGAATGTGCCAATGGCCACGGGCATTTGTTTAGAATCGAGATCACCGTCGCCCGCGATATCACCGGCGAAAACCCCGTTGTTGTGGAGAGACGGGCAATCCGCGACATAGTTGATTCTGTCCTGGCGCCGAAGCTCCGGCACGGCAATATGGATACAGCGTTCTCTATCGACAACTTCGTATCCACAGGTGAGAACGTGACACGTGCTATCTGGCAGCTCATAAAGTGCGAACTACCTAAGGACGTGGCGCTGGTCGCCGTAAAGGTGATTGAGACCCCAAAGAACAGCTTTGTTTATTGCGGCGAGAACGTTCCGCAAAGGGCCTCAGTGCCCATCCTGTGACCGTCATCGCACAAGACTAGTGAGAATTGAATGAGTGACACCAAGAGAAAAAGGGACAGGACCGCGCATTTGGTCTACGAACTACTCCGTGAGATCGGGGAGAATCCCGACCGTGATGGCTTGAAACAAACACCCAAGCGGGTGAGTGAGGCGCTCGAGTACTTTTTGCAGGGATATGGGATCGATGTCGATGCCCTGGTTTCGGGGGCGATATTTGCCGAAAAACAAAAGGGAATGGTCCTCCTCAAAGACGTCGATTTTTACAGCATCTGTGAGCATCACTTTGTTCCATTTTTTGGCAAGTGTCACATAGCTTATCTTCCCAAGAACAAGAT
>Ga0224512_10004569_pt1 | contig 11618 bp, 10 predicted proteins | sample SF_May12_sed_USG_4_FD_169103 | JGI IMG/M metagenome (GOLD analysis project Ga0224512, IMG submission 169103) | Sediment microbial communities from San Francisco Bay, California, United States - SF_May12_sed_USGS_13 | ecosystem: Environmental > Aquatic > Marine > Sediment | place: USA... | reverse complement strand
GCCGGGCGCTCGAGGAGCTGCTCGCCAGCGATACGGCCGACGTCGAAACGGGTCGGGCCGGTTGATCACCGTTCGCTCCCGGTCCGCTCCGGTAGGCTCGGGAACGTGGTGGCCTGGAAGGACGTCAAAGCAGCGGCTCCCGAGTTCGCCGAGCGGGTCCGCCGGTTGTTCGATGCCGGCCGTCACAAGACCATCGCCACCCTCCGGGCTGATGGTTCACCGCGCATCTCCGGTATCGAATGCGAGTTCACCGACGAGGGTGACCTTCGATTCGGTTCTATGACCGCGGCGAGGAAGGGTGCCGATCTGCGGCGCGATCCGCGTTTTGCGCTGCACGGTCCGACGCTCCACCCCGAGCCGGGCAGGGAAGCCGACTGGACCGGCGAAGCCAAGATCGCCGGCCGGGCGATCTTGGCGGACCGATTCTCGGTGGAGAAGATGGCGACCACGCCAAGCCTCAGCCGCACGGGGAATGGTTCGTGGCCGACATCGATCGGGTGGTCGTGACCGGGCTCGACGACGAGGCGACCATGCTGGTCGTCGAATGGTGGACTCTCGATGACGGGTTGAAGCGGTTCGAGCGGGCGTAGGCCGTCCCGCCGCTCCCGGCACCCCCCAACTCTTCCTGAACAATCCGCGCACTATGCGCGTCTGACGGGGGAAGAGTTGGGGGGTGGTCAGCGGCAGTGCTACCAGACGGCTCGACGGCGACCGAGCTGCACGTTCCTGCAGCGCTTCGGCCTGGGTCAGGCCCTCATGTCGATGACGTAGGCTCCGACCGCCGACTTGTCGATGAACGCCCGCTGGGCCTCGACCAGGTCGGGCAGCGCATAGGTGCCTGCGACAATCGGCTTGATCTCACCGGCCTCGATGTAGCGCACGAGGTTGGCGAACACGGCCGGAGCCAGCACGGTGCAACCGTGCATGGTCAAATCGTGGAGGTAGAGGGTGCGGACATCGAGTTGGACGATCGGACCGGCGATCGCGCCTGCCGTTGTGTAGTGACCGCCCCGGCGGATCACTTCGAACAACTCGGGGAATTGCTCGCCGGCGACGACGTCGGCCAGCACGTCGGTGCCACCGCCGGTGATGTCGCGGATCTTGTCGATGAGCTCGGGGTCCTGTCGGGCCAGCGTGTGATCGGCCCCGGTAGCGGCTGCAGTTCGCTCCAGCTTCAATTCCGACGCGATGGCGATCGTGTGGGCCCCACGACGCCGGGCCAGTTGCACGATGGCGCCACCGACGCCGCCGGAGGCCCCGGTGGCCACGACCCATTGCCCCTCGCTCACCCCCGGGCGTTCCAGCATGTGCTCGGCCGTCGCGTAGCTGCACGGGAAACTGGCCAGCTCGACGTCGGTCAGTTCCGTGTCGACGGCGTGGGCGTTGACTGCCGGAACGGTGACGTAGTCGGCGAAACCCCCGTCTCGCTCCGAACCCAGGTAACCGGCTTTCTCGATGTCCCCGCTGGGATCGCGCAGCCACGCGTCGCAGATGACGCGTTCACCGATGCGAGCGGGATCGACCTTCGATCCGACGCCGACGATGCGGCCCGCCGGGTCGGCTCCCTGAATCCGGGGAAACGACATGCCACCACCCCACGAGCCGTCGCCGTCGCCGGTGAGCACGCTGTCGCCCGTCGCCCCGGCCACCGACTTGGAGTACCACCCGATCCTGGTGTTGATGTCGGTGTTGTTCATCCCGCAGGCGCCGACCTTGATCAGGACCTCGTCGGGCTCGGGGCCCGGGGCCTTCACATCGTCCCGGTAGTCGAGCTGGTCGACGTCGCCGTGTCCGAGGAGGAGGACCGCTCGCATGGTCGACGGCATGTCCGTGTTGCTCATGTCGATCACCCTAACTCCGGTGGGATGGCCGGGGTCTGATCGATTGCGGTTCGACGGAGCCAGTCGACGAGACGATCCACGATGGCGGTGTCGACCGACGGTCCCGGAATGAGGAGGTACGCCATGCCCGGCCGGTGCAGCTCCGGGCCGACCGGCATGAGCGCTCCCGAGTCGAGATGGGGCTCGATCAGACCGCGCCACGCCAGCGCAACACCGAGCCCGTTCATGGCATCGGCCAGCACCACGGCGTCGTTGTTGTACGACAGTCGGGCTTGTTGCGGGCGCCAGCTCAGGCCGTGCCCGGCGAACCAGTCCTTCCAGGTCGCCCATCGTCGGTCACGACCGTCGAGGTGGAGTTTCGTCGTGTCGACCAGGCACTCCGGCGGGCACGTCGGGCCGAGATCGTGGGACGCCGCGTAGCCGGCCGATGCCACCGGAACCACACGCTCGTCGAACAGCAGGCGACTGCCGGCCGGTGCACCCGAGACAGCGGTGAGATGGATTGCGGCGTCGAACGGTTTCTCCGTCAGTTCGCCATCGCGGTCGAAGAGCCGGAGTCGAAGCTCACGCTCACCGACGACATCCTGGAGCCTGTTCAGGTTCGGCAACAGCCACTGCTGGGCGAATCCGGGATTGGCGGCGAGCAGGAACGTGGAGTCAGTCGCCTCGACGTGATCCAGCGCTTCCTCAACGGTGTCGAAGGCGACCTGGACTGCACCGAGCAGCTCGCTTCCGGCGCGGTTGAGAGTTGCACGGTTGCCGGTGCGATCGAACAGATCGCAGCCGATCGCTCGTTCCAGCCCGGCGATCTGTCGGGACACCGCCGGCTGGCTCATGCCGAGTTCGTTGGCGGCCGCCGTGAATGAACCGAGGCGCGCCGCGCTCTCGAACACGACGAGCATCTGCAACCGGGGCACCCGCTGCAGGAGGGTATGCACGCCTGCAGCATAACCTCCGGACATGGTGGCCCTGCCAATTGAACCCCTGTTCAGACATCGCGAACGCGCCCATGATCAGGTCATGACCGTGACCGTGGACAAGCAGTTGACAGGTCGACCCCGCCGGGGTGGGGGTCGGGAGGGGCGGGCAAGGCGAGGAGCGGAGCCGCTTGGTCCCGTGCTGTCCATCGAGCGGCGGCTGCCGACCTATGACCCGTTCAGCCCCGAACAGATCGATGCCATCGAGCGCCACGCCGACTGGATTCTCGACGAGATCGGCGTCGAGTTCCGTGGCGACCGGGAGGCGCTCGACCTGTTTCGAGCCGCTGGAGCCAGGGTGGAGGGGGAGCGGGTCCGGTTCGAACCAGGTCTGGCCCGTGAGTTGTGCTCGACCGCTCCCTCCCGCTTCGACATGGTGGGCCGAGACGGCCGACAGGTGCCGATCGGCGATCATCACGTGGTGCTGCTGCCCGCCTACGGGCCACCGTTCGTGACGGACCTCGATCGGGGTCGACGCTACGCCACGCTCGAGGACTTCGAGAACATCGTCAAGATGACCTGGTCGACACCGTGGCTCCACCACTCGGGCGGCACCGTCTGCGAGCCCGTCGATGTGCCGGTCAACAAGCGTCACCTCGACATGACGTATGCCCACCTCCGTTGGTCGGCCAAACCGTTCATGGGATCGGTCACCGCTCCCGACCGGGCCGAGGACTCGATCGCCATGGCTCGGATCGTTCACGGTGCCGAGACCATGGAGACCACCTGTGTCATTCAGGGGAACATCAACGTCAACAGCCCGCTCGTCTGGGACGATGTGATGAGCGGGGCGCTCAAGGCGTACGCACGAGCCAACCAGGGTTGTGTCATCTCGCCGTTCATCATCGGCGGGGCCATGGGACCGGTCACCGTTCCGGCACTGTGCGCCCAGGCCCACGCCGAGGCCATGACCGGCATCGCGCTCGGCCAGCTCGTCCGCCCCGGATCCCCGATGGTGTACGGAAACTTCCTCACCACCATGAACCTCAAGTCGGGTGCACCGACCTTCGGAACCGCCGAGTCGACCCTGGCCACCTACGTGATCGGGCAGCTGGCCCGCCGACTCGGTCTGCCGCTTCGCTGTGGTGCCCACTACACCGCGTCGAAGGTGGCCGACGGGCAGGCGATGTCCGAATCGGCCGACGCCATGGCGGCCGGCATCCTGGCCGGCACGAACTACGTCATCCACGCCGCCGGCTGGCTCGAAGGGGGCCTCTCGTTCGGCTACGAGAAGTTCGTGATGGATCTCGACCGGTGTGCGATGCTGCACAAACAGCTCGGCGGTCTGACCGTCGACGAGGAGCAACTGGCCACCGACGCGTACCGGGAGGCCGGTCCGGGAACGGCCTATCTGAGTACCGCCCACACGATGCGGCACTACGCCACCGCCAACCACGAGTCCGTCCTGGCCGACACCAACAGTTTCGAGCAGTGGGCCGACGAAGGTGGACTCGATACGGCCCAGCGGGCCAACGGGATGTGGAAGCGGATGCTGGCCGACTACGAGCCACCGCCGATCCACGACGGCGTCGATCGGGAGTTGCGGGCCTTCATCGACGAACGCAAGCGGTCGATGCCCGACCGATGGTACTGAGCGCCTCGGCTTGTTATCGCCGCTTCCGGGTGACGATCACCGGGAGACGGGTGTAGCCGTTCACGAACGAGGAGAACGTCCGCTCCGGTTCGTCCTGCACCTCGATGCGTTCGAACCGCTGAAGGATCTCCTCCCACAGGATCCGAAGCTGCAACTCGGCCAGTCGACTGCCCATACAGAAGTGGATGCCGTAGCCGAACGAGAGGTGGCGATCGGCATTGGGCCGTTCGATGTCGAGGGCGTCGGCGTTGTCGAAGACCTCCTCGTCACGGTTGGCCGACAGGTACCACATGAGTACCTGGTCGTGCTTGCGAATCTGCTTGCCACGGATCTCACAGTCGCGCGTCGCGGTGCGCCGCATGTACGAGAGCGGTGTCTGCCAGCGGATGACCTCGGGGACCATCCTGGGCACAAGCTCGGGATCGGCGATCAGTTTGTCGTATTGATCCGGGAACTTGTTGAGACCGTAGACGCTGCCCGACATCGTGTTGCGGGTGGTGTCGTTGCCCCCGACGATGAGGAGCAGCAGGTTGCCGAGATGGTCGGCCACCGGCATGTCCTTCGTCGCCTCGCCGTTGGCCAGCATGGAGACAAGGTCGTGGGCCGGTTTACCCCGGCGCTCATCCCACAGCCGCTCGAAGTACTGGACACATTCGATGAGCTCCTCACGACGCTGCTCGGGCGTTTCGACGAGACCCCCCGGTTCGGGGACCGCGAACACGATGTCGGACCACCGAGTCAGCTTCCGCCGGTCGTCGAAGGGGAAGTCGAACAGCGTGGCCAGCATCATGGTGGTCAACTCGATCGAGACGGTGTCGACCCAGTCGAACACCTCCCCCTCGGGGAGCGAGTCGAGCACCTGGACCGTTCGTTCACGGATCAGCGGATCGAGACTGCGCAGGTTGCTCGGCGCCGAGACCGACCGCACGGTTTTGCGTTGCTCGGTGTGTTCGGGCGGGTCGAGGGCGATGAAGGGGTTCACCCGACTGATGGCGTTTTCCGGAGGCGGCGTGCCGATCGGCCAGCCGAGCGTGATGCCATACGCCGAGGAGAAGGTCTTCCAATCGCCGTCGGTCGCCCGGACATCGTCGTATCGGACGAGCGACCAGTAGCGGCCCGCGATGCTGATCTCGTTGAGGTGAACGGGGTCCTCGCGACGGAGCCGTTCGAAGACCTCCTGCCAGCGGTGCTCGCTGAACAGGTGGGGGTTCGCCGGATTGATGTCGGCGATGGCCAGCTCGTCGACCGGCGGTACGTCGACCCCCAGTTGGGCCATCTCGTATTCCGGGAGCGGGCGCATCTTGGAGCCCGCCGGCGATCCTGTGGCAGCCGCCGCCGTCTCGGTCACGGTGGAACCTCCTGTTCGTCGACAAGCCGATTCGTTCGATCCGCCTGTCGAGGCCTGGTCCAACTGTAGACGTCGGCGGCATCGGACGAGGAACACAACACGGCCGTCCCTCGGGATGCCGTCCGCTACGTGACGTAGGGCCGGGCCTTCGCCCGCCTGCCCCGGATGCTGGATCCGTTGACGGCGGCAACGACCTCGTGCACGGCGGAAGGGGGAACGCCGACCACCGAGTAGTGCTCGGAGATCCTGATGGGGCCGATGTCCCGACCGGACAGGCCGGTTTCGTTGGCGATCGCACCGACCAGGTCGCCGGGTTGCACTCGTCCCCGACGGCCGACGCCGATGTAGACGAAGGCGGTGTCGCCGCCGGATCGTTGGCCCTGACGGCCATGGTGGCCGCCACCGGTGCGGTCGGATCCCTTCGAACCTTTGCGGCCTTTGCCTTTGCCGACCTTGCTCGGTGTCTCGGCCACGGCGGGGATGAAGTTCTCGTCGGCCGTCGGGTTGCGGGATTCGTGGACCAGCTTGATGGCAGCGAGAGCGATGTCGCGCAGTTCCGCCACATCGCTGAGCTCGTGGATGACCTGATGGTACTGGTCGACGTCGTCGCCCAGCTTCTCCTTGATTGCCGTGACGGTCAGCTCCAGCTGCCGGGCTCGGAGATCGTCGACACTCGGAACATCGGCCACATCGAGCTTGTGGCCGACGAGCCGTTCGATGTTGCGCAGTCGACTACGGGTGCTGGGTTCGGCCAGTGTGATGGCGACACCCTCACGGCCGGCCCGTCCGACCCGTCCGATCCGGTGGACGTAGCTCTCGGGTTGCGCGGGAACGTCGTAGTTGACCACGTGGGTCAGGGTGTCGACGTCGAGGCCCCGAGCGGCCACGTCGGTGGCAACGAGTAGATCGGCGGTACCGTCGCGCAGTCGGGCCATCACCCGATCGCGTTGGCTCTGGTCCATGCCGCCGTGCAGCGCCTCGGCACGGTAGCCGCGGGCGTTCATCGTGGCCGTGAGCTCGTCGACGTCGTTTCGGGTCCGGCAGAACACCAGGGCCGACTCCGGAGCTTCGATGTCGATGATTCGGCCCAGGGCTGCCGACTTGTGTTTGCGCTGAACGAGATACACGGCCTGGCGCACGAGGTTCTTCGCCGGGGCATCGTCGCCCATGCCGACCTTGATCCGCACCGGATCGCTCTGATGGCGAGCGGCGATCGCTGTGATCCGGGGCGGCATGGTGGCGGAGAACAGCGCAGTCTGCCGCGTCGGTGGCGTCGACTCGAGAATGAGCTCGATGTCTTCGGCGAAGCCCATGTCGAGCATCTCGTCTGCTTCGTCGAGCACGACGGTGGTGACCTCGGCCAGATCGAGAGCCCGGCGCTTGAGGAGATCGATGGTCCGACCGGGTGTCCCGACGACGACGTGGACTCCCCGTCGGAGCGCGGTGATCTGGTGGTGGATGGGGGAGCCGCCGTAGACGGCGAGCGCCTTGATGTTCTGTTGCCCGCCGTAGCCGGTGACAGCCTCGGACACCTGAACCGCCAGTTCACGGGTCGGCACCAGGACGAGGGCCACCGGTGATCGGGGTCGACCGGGCTCGATCCCGTTCACGATCGGAAGTGCGAAGGCCGCGGTCTTGCCTGTTCCGGTAGCGGCCTGGCCGACGACGTCGGAACCACGCAGGAGGTGGGGGATGATTTCGGCCTGAATCGGCGTGGGTTCGGTGTAGCCCCGGTCGGCGATGGCGCGCAGCAGTTCGTTGCGCAGGCCGAGGCCCGCAAAATCGATGGTCATGGTTTGGCTCCCTGTGTTTGCCGCATCTCTACTGCGGCAACGGCCTGAACGGCCCAGCCTCATGCCAAACCTGCAGTCCTTCAGCCTAGCCCCGGATTGGTCTGCTGCTGCGGGTGTGACGCATGCACCCTTGTAAACGAACGTATGTTCGTTCTACTGTTGTGGGATGCTAGGAGACACCGACCTCATGAACCCCCATCAACTCGAGGGCCTGCGCCGGTCCGTGGCGATGCTGCCGGCCAACACGGGCACAGGCATCCTGACTCGGGAGGAGACGTTGCACCTGCTCGACGCCATGCGAGCCGTCCTGCGCAACGCGCCACTCGACAGTGGCGACTCGTGACGTCGGCCGCACCGTTTCGTCCATGATGTCTCGCCCCATGGTCATGATGTTTCGTACCATGATGCGGTGAGGATTGCGCTGGAGGTCTGGTCGGCCCGCTTCGACGAGGTTCGGGCCACCTGCCTTCGAGCCGAGGCGTTGGGGCTCGACGGCTTCTACTACGGCGAGTCGCCCCACGCGCTCAATCTCGACTGCTGGACCACGCTAGGGGCGCTGGCCTCGATCACCGAGCGCATACGGCTCGGACCCGTCATCACCAATGTCCTCCCGACGTATCGATGTCTTGCGCTGCTGGCCAAACAGTCGGCGACCCTGACCGCCATCGCCCCCGACCGTCTCGATTTCCGAACCGGTGCCGGGGCGGCGATCGCTTTCGCCCGACCGTGGTGGGAACCATTCGGTATCGAGTACCCGCCCTACGATCATCGCCTCGATGAACTCCATGCCGCGCTGGGGCTGTTGCCGGATCTGTGGGCTCGATCGGGGGTTTCCGCGCCACCGATCACGATCGCCGCCACCGGACGGCGGGCCATGCGGCTCGCCGCCGAACAGGCCGACATCTGGGAGACATCGTTCGCAACGCCCGCCGAGTTCGGCGAGCGGTGGGCGGCCTTGCGGGCGGTCGGCGTTGGTCGAGATGTCCGCACCTCGCTCGAGATCGACGGATTCGTGTCGATGACTCGCGACGGGGTTCGCCGTCTGACTGACCAGGTTCGCGCCGAGCGTGGTTCCGAGGATCTCGAGGCTGTCCTGGGACGAGCGTTGATCGGTACCCCCGTTGAGGTGGCCCGACAACTCGATGCACTGGCGAATGTGGGTGTCGATCAAGTGGTTGTCGCCCTGCACGATCCCCACGAGCCCGATGCCATCGAAGCGCTGGCTTCGGCCCGCAGCGCGGCCCGATCACAGCATCGGTGCCGCACCTGAAGGGCCCGACGACGACCATCGCGCCACGTGTTGGTCAGCGGTGCATGCCGTGGATTCAGGCATGGTCCCCGAGCGCGGAGCGCCGTGTCGAGGCACATATACTCGTGTCGATTGGACGCACGGGTGGACGATGCCGGGCAATGCTTCTACAGTGTGCGCGTTCAGCCGGTAGGCTCTACTATCGGTTTTGACTAACATTGATAGCTTGGGAAAGGCGTGGGGCATGAATGTCAGGAATCGTATGAGGGCGTTGGTTGCGTTGTTCGCAACCGCCGTCTTGTTCATGGTGGCGGCGCCGGTGTCGGCGGCACTGCCCACCGCAAACGTCGTCGACGCCAAGGTGATGACACAGAACCTGTACATAGGCGCCGACCTTGATCGCATCCTGCAAGGTGAGTCGCCGGCCGCGGTGTTCCAGACGGCGTTGGCGTCGGACATCCCCGGGCGGTTGGCCACCTTCGCCGCCCAGGTCGATGAGCAGAACCCGGATCTGATCGGCCTGCAGGAGGTCACCAAGATCGTCGTGTTCGATTTCCAGGGCAACGTCATCGAACCGTTGAGCTTCGATTACCTGGAGATCGTGCTCGGCAACCTGAAAGCTCGGGGCGAGAATTTTGCGGTGTCCTCCGTGGTGGTCAATGCCGACGTCACTCTCCCCATCGCTCCGGGGCTGTTCGCCCGAGTGATCGACCGCGACGTGATCATCCACAACACCATCACCACCGCTGTGTTGAATCCGGCGTCCGCCAACTTCACCACCAACTTCGCCTTTGAACTCATCCCCGGTTTCCCGATCGAGTTCACTCGGGGTTACACGTCGGTCGTCGCGAGCGTCAACGGCGGACCCTCCTTCCGGTTCGTCAACACCCACCTCGAAGTGCAGATCGCGCCCTGTGTGACACTGGAGGGTCTGAAGATCTGCCAGGAGGTGCAGGCCGCTGAGCTGGTCGAGGCGCTGGCGGACGAGTCGCTGCCCGTCGTCCTGCTCGGCGACTTCAACGCCGAACCGGGCGAGCCGACGTACCAAACGATCGTCGACGGTGGCTACGCCGACACCTGGAACAACGACGGCGGCGACACCTGCTGTCAGAGCGAGCTCCTCAACGAGCCGAGCAATCTGACCCAGCGCATCGACATCATCTTCCACCGCACCGACAACGCCTCGCTGATCTCGGCAACCACCGACACGGTGACGGCCCAGACATCGCCAGGCGGCCTGTGGTACTCGGATCACGCCGGTGTTGTTGCCGATCTCCGCCTGCTGGCCACCGACATCTGCGCCGGTCTGACGCCTACCATCGAGGGCGACGACGGCGGCAACAACATCATCGGCACCGACGGCGACGACATCATCTTCAGCTACGGCGGCGACGACACGATCGACGCCGGGTTGGGCAACGACATCATCTGCAGCGGCGATGGCGACGACACCATCATCGCCGCCGGCGGCGACGATCGGATCGATGTCGGCTCGGGCAACGACACCGTGTCTGGGGGCACCGGCGACGACCTCGTCTTGGGCGTGTTCGGCAACAACACCGTCAACGGCGGTTCGGGCGATGACCTCATCATCACCGGACAGGGAGACGACACCGTCAACGCCAACGGCGGCGACGATATCATCGATGTCGGCGACGGCACGAACACCGTCGACGCCGGCTCGGGTGACGACGACGTCACTGGCGGCACGGACGCCGATCACATCGACGGCGGTCTCGGGAAAGACACCGTCGACGCCGGAGCCGGAACCGACACCTGCATCAGCGCTGAGTTCTCGGTCGGCTGCGAGCTCTGAGCCCACCAATCAACGGCCGGACGGTGCGGTGCGAGATCGCCGCACCGTCCGGCCGCTAGACTCCGAGCTTCCTTCTCCCTCCCGACCGACGGAAGCCGATGCTCATACCAGGACAACCAGCCCCGGACTTCAGCCTTCCCGATCAGCACGGTGAGATCGTCAGGTTGTCCAGCTTTGCGGGGCGATGGGTTCTGGTGTGGTGGTACCCCAAGGCCGCCACGCCCGGCTGAACCATCGAGGGCCAGGCTCTGCGTGACAGGGCCGACCGTTTCGACGAACTCGGGGTGACCATCCTCGGCGCGTCGTTCGACACACGAGAGGAGAACCGGGCGTTCGCCGAGGCCCAGGATTTCCCGTTCCGTCTCCTGAGCGACACCGACCGAATCAGCGGGATGGCCTATGAGGTGGCTCGTCATCCCGACGACAAGTTCGCGGCGTATCCACGCCGCTACAGCTATCTCATCGACCCCGAAGGACTGATCCATCGGGCCTACGATGTCACCGACGTCGCTCGTCATGCCGACGACGTGATCGCGGATGTCGAGGAGGCGCAGGCCGCCCGATGACCACCCAGCCCTATACCAGAACCGCTGAACCAAGGGTCGCCGACGCCGCTTCTGATGCCCGCGAGTTGCAGGAGCGGGTCACCGCCGTCACCCGAGGCGCGGCCCGTGCCGCCGTGCTCGGTGTGAACGATGGACTGGTCACCAACGTCTGTCTGATCCTGGCCGTGGCCGGCGCATCCTCCGGTGTCAGCGAAGTCCGCATCGCCGGCCTGGCCAGCCTGATCGCCGGCGCCTTCTCGATGGCGGCGGGGGAGTGGATCTCGGTCCGCAGCCAGGTGGAGTTGTTCCAGGGCATCGTCGAGGAGATGAACCGATTGGCCGAGCGGAACCCTCGCCTGCTGCTCGATGAGTTGACGTCAAAGCTGACCGACAGCGGCCTGGCCACCGACACGGCGCAGCGGGTCTCGACCGAACTCCCACTGGAGAGCAAACGG
>Ga0224512_10004568_pt1 | contig 11620 bp, 11 predicted proteins | sample SF_May12_sed_USG_4_FD_169103 | JGI IMG/M metagenome (GOLD analysis project Ga0224512, IMG submission 169103) | Sediment microbial communities from San Francisco Bay, California, United States - SF_May12_sed_USGS_13 | ecosystem: Environmental > Aquatic > Marine > Sediment | place: USA... | reverse complement strand
GCAAGGCCAAGGGCTTCCAGCAAATCCATGTCGGGTGGGACGGCGATGAAATGCTCGCCGACGATATCCGCCCACCAGCCGCTTTCCGCCGGCACAAGCGCCACCTGCTGGCGCCAGGCATTGGCCGGGATGGCGTTGCGGGCAATGCCGTTCAGCGCCACATCGCCGTCATTGGGATCGAGATCGGCGATCGCCCTGAGCAGCAGCGATTTTCCAGCCCCCGAAGCGCCCATCACCGCGACACACTCACCGGCCGCGACGTCGAGACTGACCGGGCCGAGCACGGGGCTGGCGAGATCACGCGCGCTCAGCATCAGTCCACGCTCTCGTGAAAATGGTCATAGATCGCCTCGGCCATGTGTGCCGAAATGCCCTCGACCTCCATCAGATCCTCGATGCCGGCGCGGCTGACCGTTTTTGCCGTGCCGAAATGGCGGAGCAGCGCGCGCTTGCGCGCCGGGCCGATGCCGGCGATTTCGTCAAGCGGATTGCCGGTCATGGCCTTTTTGCGCCGGGCGCGATGGCCACCAATGGCGAAGCGGTGCGCCTCGTCGCGCAGCCGCTGGATGAAATACAGCACCGGGTCGCGGTGCGGCAGCATCATCGGCTGCCGGCCAGGCCGGAAAAAGCTCTCGCGGCCGGCCTCGCGGTCGCGGCCCTTGGCGATGGCAACGACCGGCAGGCCGGTGATGCCGAGATCGTCAAGGACGCCCATGACGGCGGAAAGCTGGCCCTTGCCGCCGTCGATCAGAATGAGGTCAGGCCACGGCTTGAGGCTATCGGTTGCATTGTCCGCTTCGTCCACAAAATCGCTGCGCGGGCCTGCGTCCCTGAGAAGGCGGGTAAATCGCCGTTCAATGACCTCGCGCATCATGGCGAAATCGTCGCCCGGAGTCAGATCCTTTGAGCGGATATTGAACTTGCGATAGTGCTTTTTGGCAAAGCCATCCGGCCCGGTTACAATCATCGCGCCAACGGCATTGGCGCCCATGATGTGGCTGTTGTCATAGACCTCGATGCGCTGCGGCGGCGCGTCGAGATCGAAGGCCCGCGCCAGGCCGTCGAGCAGCTGGTTCTGGCTGGATGTGTCGGCCAGCTTGCGGGCCAGCGCCTCGCGGGCATTGGTCAGGGCATGGTCCACCAGCGCCTTTTTCTCGCCGCGGCTGGGCACCTGTACCACGATCTTGCGGCCGGCGCGCTCAGACAGCGCCTGGCTGAGCAATTGCCGGTCGGGAAAGTCGGCCGAGACCATGATCTGTTTGGGGATCGGCTTGTCTTCGTAGAACTGGGCGAGAAACGATTCCAGTACCGCCGGCGCTTCCAGGCTTTTATCGGCGCGCGGGAAATAAGCCCGGTTGCCCCAGTTCTGGCCGGTGCGGAAGAAGAACACCTGGATGGCGCTCATGCCGCCGTCCTGGTGGATGGCGAAGACGTCGGCTTCCTCGACAGATTGCGGGTTGATGTCCTGATGGGCGCCGACATGGGAGAGGGCGGCGAGGCGGTCGCGGTAGCGCGCCGCCGATTCATAATCCAGCGCCTCGGCCGCCGCCTCCATGTTGGCGGCCAGTTCCGCCTTCACCGCCAGGCTCTTGCCGGACAGGAACGCCCTGGCCTGGCCGATCAGGCCGGCATAATCGTCAAGGCTGATCTCACCGGTGCACGGCGCGGCGCAGCGCTTGATCTGATGCAGCAGACACGGCCGCGCGCGGTTGTCATAGACGGCATCGGAGCAGGTGCGGATCAAAAACGCCTTTTGCAGCGCATTGATGGTGCGGTCGACGGCGCCGGCGGAGGCGAAGGGACCGAAATAGCTGCCCTTGCGCTTGCGTGCGCCGCGATGCTTCATGATCGCCGGCGCATCGTGATCGCCGCTGATCAGGATATAGGGAAACGATTTGTCGTCGCGCAGCAGCACATTGAAGCGCGGGCGCAGGCGCTTGATGAGGTTGGCTTCCAGAAGCAGCGCCTCGGTCTCGGTGCGGGTGCGCACGAAGTCCATCGCCTCAGTGCCGGCGATCATGCGGGCGATGCGGTTGTTCTGGCCGCCCAGGCGGGTATAGCTGTGGACGCGCTTCTTTAAGCTGCGCGCCTTGCCGACATAAAGCACGTCGCCGCCGGCGCTCATCATCCGGTAGACGCCGGGTGCATTGGGCAGGGTCCGCACAGCCGCCGCGATCAGCTCAGGGCCGGCAAGGCCGTCAGCCGTTTCCTTCCAGAATATGTCGCTGGTCCTGTTACTGGCGATGGCGCTCACCGGTATGGCTCGGCCTTAGCTTGATATGATGTCGGGCGTGCGCCAGGCAAGGTGCTGGCCGGAATCCAGCGCCAGCATCTGGCCGGTCATCGACCGGGTCTCGATCAGGAACCGTATGGCGCGACCGATATCGGCGACATCGACCTGGCGCTTCAAAAGCGTCCCGGCAACTTCGGCAGCAAAGCCAGCCTCGCCTTCGTTCTGGTTCGCCAGCACCGGGCCGGGGCCGATGCCGTTGACGCGGATCTGCGGCGCCAGCGCCTGGGCCAGCATGCGCGTTGCCGTCCATAGCGCCGACTTGGCCAGCGTATAGGAGGTCATGTCAGGGCGCGGCTTGAGAACCCGATGGTCGATAATGTTGACGATGTTGCCGTCTTCACCATCAGGCAGTTGTGCGGCAAAGGCTTGCGCAAGGAACAGTGGCGCGCGCAGATTGACGGCAAACTGGGTGTCCCAGATCGCCGCATCGAGGCCGCCGATCGTGTCCTTGAGAAAGATACCGGCATTGTTGACCAGCAGCGTCACCGGTCCGAGCTTTTCATTGGCTTCAGGCAGGATGGTGCGGACGGCGTCGAGATCGGCGAGATCGGCCTGAACGAGCGCGGCGCGGCCGCCATCGCCATTAATGCGCGCCACTTCCGCTTCGGCGCTTGCGGCTGACGAATTGGCGTGGATGGCCAGCGCCCAGCCGTGGGCGGCCAGTTCGCGGACAATGGCCTTGCCGATACGCGCGCCACCGCCGGTGACGAGCGCTGTGCGGATGGAATCAGGCATTGTGCGGGCTCTTCAGATCGCGATGCCGAGCGCAGTATACATAACCAGCACATAGGCCAGTGTCATGGCCGTGCCGGTAACGCGGCCGATCGGCCAGCAAAAGACGACGAACGGCACCAGGAACAGCGCCGCGGCAATCATCGCCCAAATTTCGAAAGCGAAGAAATCGGCCGGCACCGCGACCGGAATGATCGTCGCGGTAATCCCCATGATTCCGAGAATGTTGAAGATATTGGAGCCGATGGCATTGCCGATGGCGACGGCGCTGTGGCCGCGCAGGGCGGCCATGGTGGCGGCCGCCAGTTCCGGCAGCGAAGTGCCGAGCGCCACCAGCGTGACGCCGATCGCCGTTTCGGAGACGCCATACATGGTGGCGACGCCAACGGCGCCGTCGACGACCGCCTTGGCGGCAAAAGGCAGACTGACGAGGCCGGCAAGGGTGAAGGCGACTGCGACCCACAGGGCGCCGGGGACACCTTCAATGGCATCCAGATCGACGGATTTGCGCGCGCGCCGGGTGCAGATGACCTGATCGGCGAAAAAGCCGGCAAACATGGCCAGCATAATGTAGCCGTCGGCATGGGAGAGGACGCCGTCCCAGCACATATAGAGGAAGGCCAGGGAGACGAATATCATGAAGGCGAAATTGCGCGTCGTGCCGCTCGCATCGCAGGCTGTGGCGCGAATGACAGAGGGCAGGCCGAGGACAATCAGGATATTGGCGATATTGGAGCCGACTATGTTGCCGATGGCAATGCCGCCGGAGCCTTCCAGGGCGGCTTGCATCGAAACGACCAGTTCCGGGGCCGAAGTGCCGAATGCCACGATCGTCAGGCCGACGATCAACGGCGGAATGTGGAGACGCTCAGCGATGCCGACGGAGCCGCGCACAAGCAAATCGGCGCCAACCGTCAGGATTGCCAGACCGATCACGAGTTCGATGAAACTCAGCATACGCTCGAATGCCGCCAGCCAGTGTTGGTTTGCCTTGGCGCTGGAGTGGAGCGACGCGGCCTGCGAGCGCTATATAGGGACATCATCGCCAATTTGTAATGCGGTGTCTTTCAGCTTTTCGCCTGATCTTATGATTGGCGGGTTTCATCGGCAAAGGCCTGGCTAGGCGCCGTTGCAGGCGAGCGCGCGGGCCCTGCTATCTGTTGCGGCAAAGCAACATCTCTAAATGGTCCAATAACTACTTTTTCATGCCACACTTTTATCGACAGAAAATCACATTACATAACCAGATAGTAAGCCAGAACAGCCGGCGGCGCTTTGCGCTTGGCCGGCTGATGATCTGGAGGTAGAATATGCGTATGCGCATGATTATGGCCGCAGCGGCCATCAGTTTCCTGGCTGCCCCGGTTCTATCGGCGGGGCCTGTGCTGGCGGCCGACCTCGGTCCGCCCGAACCGATTGCGGCCGCTCCGGCGCCGGTGATGGCGCCTGCCGCCAATTGGTCGGGCTTTTATATCGGCGCCCTGCTTGGCTATACCTGGGGCGATGCGGAGGCAACCACCGGCGGCTCGGCCGATTTGGATGGGTTTGACGGCGGCGCCTATATCGGCGCCAATTACCAGTGGAACCAATTCGTCCTCGGTATCGAAGCCGATGCATTGCTTTCGGGCGTTGATGGCGCCGCCGGCGGTACAAGTGCTGATCAGGACTGGTCGGCTTCGTTGCGCGCCCGGGCCGGTATCGCCCTCGATCAGTTCCTGCTTTACGGCACCGGCGGTGTCGCGGCGAGCGGAATGGAGCTCAGCAACGCCGCCGGCAGCGACAGCAACACCCATTGGGGCTGGACGCTGGGCGCCGGCGCGGAGGCGCTGCTGCGGGACAATGTCACGGCGCGGGTCGAGTACCGCTACGCCGATTACGAGGACAAGACCTATACACTCGGTGGCACCTCCGGCGATGTTGACCTGCAGACCCATTCCGTGCGGGCCGGTGTCGGCATGAAATTCTGACCGGTACTACCGTGCGGTTATGAAATGCCCGGGCATCTGCCCGGGCTTTTTCTTGCCGGATGTATCAGGCAGTGGGGGGATCGGCCGGCATGGTCGCGGCAAAGGCCGGCACTTTCGCAGCAAAATCGTCCAGCCAGGCAACAAGGCCGGGATGGCCGGCGCGCCAGTTTCCCTCAAAGCGGAAGTCGCGATAGCCAAGGGCGCAGGCGAGCGCGATATGGCCGATATGCGGCTGGCCGGTGATCGCCGGCGGCGCCGCTTCCAGAACCGACAAGGCACGGGTGACCTTTTCGTCCTGATAATCCAGCCACGGCTGATGATGCTTTTCCACCGGCCGGAACCGGCTTTCATAGATAATCAGAATTGAGGCATCCATCATGCCGTCGGCCAGCGCCTGAAGGGCCAAGGCGGCAAAGCGCGCCGCGCCGTGCGGGATGACGATACCGCCGCCGGCCTCCTCATCCAGCCATTCCGCGATCACCCGCGAATCGTAAATCGTCGTCCCGTCATCGGTGATCAGAATCGGAATCTTGCCGAGCGGGTTCTGGCGGCGCAGGCTGTCTTCGGGATCGCTGGTTTTGGCCTGTTCGATCGTTATCCTGTCGGTCAGCCCGCACAAAGCGGCGGCGATCCTGACCTTGCGGGCAAATGGCGATGACGGCGATGAGCGGATAACCAGCATAAATTTCTCCCTTTCGATGCCAGCGGCGTTCGGGCGGACTGTCCGGCGTTTACCCTGTCTTTACGCCGTTCGCAGATCATGGTGGTGCGGTCAATGGGCGAATTGGCCGAAAACGGCTGATTTGCAGCGTTTCAGCGAAGGAGTGCTACCGTGATTAAAAGCGCGGTCGGCGTCGTATTGTTCATATATTTCCTCGGCTCCAATGCAATGGCGCCGGTACGGCCGGATATTATCGGTGAGCCGATGGCGGCCTTTCACCGTGAAATCAATCGCGGAATGTGGCGGATTGTCGGCGTACCGGTCAAGGCGGCCCGCTCTGTCTTCAGCGGTTCGCAAGAAATGGATATCCCGCTGCGGCCGACGATCGCGCCGGGCGAAGAGGCTTCCGAGCAATACAAGAGTTGACCGCCGCCGTGACCGGTCGTTGCGCAACGGCGCGATTATTGTCGTTGCGCGAAATACTCAAAGATGACCGGCCAGTTCTCCGCCAGAACACCCTCACAGGTGTCTTGCGCTGCGAACCGCAGCAGCCGGAAGGCATAATCGCGCCAGAGCCATTGAGCGTCGGTGCCGCAGTCGCCAAGGCCGCGGCCCTTGTAGAAGGCCGATAGTCGTGGCCCGTCGATGTCTATGTTGAACAGAAGGTCGGTGCCGCCCCAGCCATATTCGCCCGACCATGTGGCGAAATAGAGAGTCTCCACGCCGCCGATTTCACCGGTCTCGCGCATATAGAGGCGGTAGGTGACGTTATAGGCTCCGGCGGTGCAGGGAATGGCATAGAGGATTGCCGTTTCGCTCAGTTGCGCGATGACCGGCTCAAAATTGCGCATCAGCTCAGTGGCCGGATCCTCGCAGCGGCTTTCGGCCACATGGCGGTCAAGGACGAGCTTCAGGTCGGCGGCGGTCTGTTCGGCGGTCCGGGGCTGCGGCTGGCCTGCGCCGGCCTGCGCCATTGCCGGTTGCGCGGCCAGAAAAACGAAAGCAATCGCTGCGGCCGTCACCAGGGCGGAGTTCAGACAAGTATCCGGGCGCATATCAGCGGTCGGCCGGCATGACCAGCCGTGATTGCTGGCAGCCATTCGCATCGACATTCTCACAGCGCCGGAACTCCAGGCCACGGGTCAGGCAGATGCGGATTTCCGACAACCGGCCCTCGCGGCACGCAACGGCGATGCCATTGGCCGCCAGGCCGGGGTTTTCAGTGATGAAGGCCTGTTCGGCCTGGCGCGCCGAGACCGTCTGGCGATATTTGGCGGAGCGAAACGCTTCGGGAATGGTGATGGCGTCAAAGGCGCGGCGGACGGTTTCAAGATATTCGCTCTGGGTCAGGCCGGTGCAGGTGCCGTGCTTGCGCCACTGGCCGCCCACCAGACCAGGGCTCGGCATGATGTCGAGCACCGTATCGATCAGCGAGCGTGGTACCCGCAGCGCCTGGTCGGTGGCGCAATTTTCCGGATAGCCACGCTCATATTGCGGCCACAGGCCGTGAACGACAAAGGCGTGGTCGGCACCGGCGCCGCATTGCAGACGGTTGGCGTAAACGCCCTGGCTCTGGCAATAGGTCGGCGACCAGGACAGGGCCAGAACGAAAAAATCGAAATCGCCGGCCTTGTCACCGGCGGCAATGGCAGTCAGCGGCGCGAGGGCGGCCAGCATGATCGCGGCAATTGCCAACCGGACAGAGGTCATTTTTCTAGCGCAGTGACCGGCAGGCGGCGCCATGCACCCGCCAGGGATCGAGACCGGCAAGACAGAAATCGACGCCGCTGCCGATGGAGGCAAATCCCAGGCCGGCGCTGACTGTGTAGAAAAGATTGCGCTTGGCGCCATTGGTCATCAGCGCGGTGGCGCGGCAATGACGATGGCGGATCATGCTCGGGCCATTGAACACCGTATAGCGCAGGCGCGGGCGCTCAATGGCGGCGATCAGGTAGCCGCGCCGCCAGGTGTTGCGTTCCGCCCAGGCAAAGCGCTCGGTGATGCGCGCCAGCATCCGGGAGTCGGCGCAGGCCCTGACATCGGCAGTTTTATAGTCCGATCCGGTATCGGCGGCGTCGGCCGGAGCGATGGAAATGGTCGCAGCGAGCGAAAGGGCCAAAAGTAATAAGCGCATTGTCTGGTTCCTCCCCGCTTGTTGGAAGCGTTGACGGCGACGCGCGAGCATGCGCCGGGAGCGGAGTGGAATCAAGGATAACGGGCATGCGGCATTCGCTGCTCTTGCCAAATGACCGCTGTCCTGAAACCATACCCGCCGAGCTCCGGACCGGGGCGGCGTATGCGGTGCGTTTCTAACCAGGCCTGGCGGTAAAAAACCGGCCGGTTGCAGACGCAGGCAGGCATGTAGGGAATAGCGCCCCCCGATCGCGGACGACGCAACGCATGCGCCGGCCCCTTGCGGCGGCCTGCATGTCTAGGGAGGGGCATAGTGAGCGAGACAAAAAGGAATTCCGGGCCGCGATGCATTGCCATCGTTGGCCCGTTCTCCAGTGGCAAAACCAGCGTTCTGGAAGCGATCCTGAGCCGCGCCGGGGCAATCGACAAACCCGGATCGTTGAGCGATGGCTCGACCATCGGCGATGCCTCGCCGGAAGCACGGGCGCACAATATGAGCGTCGAGCTCAATGCCGCTTATGCCGATTTCATGGGCGAGACCTTTACATTTCTGGACTGCCCGGGGTCAGTCGAATTTACGCATGAAAGCGAACCGGCGACGGCGGCGGTCGACGCGGCGATCGTTGTGGTCGAACCGGACGAGAAGAAGATACCGGCGCTGCAGGTGGTGATGAAAGCCCTGGAGGAGCGCGGCATTCCCCGCATCATCTTCCTCAACAAGATTGACAAGGCGACGATCGGCGCCCGCGATGCGCTGGCGATGCTGCAGCCAGCCTCCGAAACGCCGCTTGTATTGCGGCAGATACCGATCTGGAAGGACGGCATCGCCACCGGCTTCATCGATCTGGCGCTCGACCGCGCCTATGTCTACCGCGAACATGCACCCAGCGAGGTCGTCGATCTGACCGGCGATGACGCGGCGCGCCGCGACGAGGCGCGGTTTTCCATGCTGGAAACGCTTGCCGACCACGACGATGCGCTGATGGAGCAGCTGCTTGAGGATATAAAGCCGCCGCGCGATGCCGTGTTCAACGATCTTGTTGAGGAAATGCGTCAGGGCCAGATCGTGCCGGTTTTTATCGGTTCTGCATTGCACGGCAACGGCATTTTCCGGCTGCTCAAGGCGCTGCGCCACGAGGCGCCAGACATTGCCGCAACGTGCGCCCGGCTTGGCGTGGAGGAAAGCAAGACCCCGATCGTGCAGGTCTTGAAGACCATCCATACCACCCATGGCGGCAAACTTTCCCTGGTGCGGGTCCTTGCCGGCCGACTTGAGGATGGCTCGGAACTGGCCTCGGCCTCCGGCGATGTCGGCAAGGTGTCGGGCGTTTACAGCCTGCTCGGCCAGAAGGCGACGAAGCGCGGGCCGGCCGAAGCCGGCGAAACCGTCGCGCTCGGCAAGGTCGACGATGCCCAAACCGGCCAGACGCTGGTTCTGCGCGGCGGCAAAGTGCCGACCATCGCCGTGCCCGCACCGCCGCAGCCGGTGCTGCAGAAGGTTGTTGCGCCAACTGAGCGCAAGGACGAAGTCAAGCTGTCGGCGGCGCTGCAGCGGATGACGGAGGAGGATCCCTCCATCATCGTCAGCCACCGTCAGGAAACCGGCGAAACGCTGATCGGCGGCCAGGGCGAGATGCATTTGCGTGTTGCCGCGGAACGGCTGACCGGCAAATACGGCCTGGCGATCGAAACCCAGCCGGCAAGTGTGCCGTACAAGGAAACCATCCGCGCTGCGGTGACCGTGCGTGGCCGGCACAAGAAGCAATCGGGCGGGCATGGCCAGTTCGGCGATGTCATCGTCGACATCAAGCCGCTGCCGCGCGGCGAGGGCTTCGTTTTCGCCGAGACGATTTCCGGCGGCGTTGTACCGCGTCAGTATTTTTCCGCCGTGGAAAACGGTATCGTCGATGCCCTGAAATCGGGACCGCTGGGCGGCTTCCCGGTCGTTGATGTCGCCGCGACCCTGGTCGACGGATCCTACCATTCCGTCGATTCCTCCGAGCAGGCGTTCAAGATGGCCGGCAGCATCGCCATGCGCGAAGGTTTGCCCAAAGCCAAGCCGGTGCTGTTGGAGCCGATCATGAAAGTGACGGTTGCTACGCCGAGCGAGGCGACGGCGCGGGTCAACGCCATCGTGTCGGGCCGCCGCGGTCAGCTGATGGGCTATGACCAGCGCGAAGGCTGGACCGGCTGGGATGTCGTGGAGGCGCTGATCCCGGAATCGGAAATCACCGATTTGATCATCGAACTGCGTTCGGCGACGGCGGGCGTTGGCACCTTTACCTCGACATTTGATCACCTGCAGGAGGTCAGCGGCCGGCTCGCCGACGAAATCCTCGACAAGGCCAAGGAAAAGGCGGCCTAAGGGGCAAGCGCGGCGTTATCGGCCTGCAAGCAGCCACGCATGCGGTGTTTGCCGGAATCTTGACGTGAAGATCCGGTAATCCCATGATCGTTCTGAGGCGAGGGACGAGAGGCGGAGGTCGATATGGAAATTCTGTGGCTTATCATTGGTTTTATTATCGGCCTGCTGGTCGCGTGGTTTTATCTTGGTGCGCGCCACAGGAAACAGTCAGCCGAACGCGAGGCGGAACTCCGGGAAAACAGCCGCCAGGCCGAGGAGGCGCTTGCGCGCGAAGAAAATGCGCATGCTGCAACCAGGCAGCGTATGTCGGAGCTTGAGACCCAACACGCATCGGCGCGTGAGCGAGCCGAATCCCTGGCGGGCGAATTGGAGACGTGCCAGGAAAATCTGCGGCAGGCCAAGGCCGCCGGCGATGGGAACCGCGAGCTGCAGGAACGGCTTGTGCAACGGGACGCGGACATCAAACGGCTTGAATCGGACCTTGCCGATTGCCGGGCAAAAGCGGCAAGCGCAGCAGACACGCCGGCTGCCGGGGCGGCGGGTGGAACGACGCCGGCCTATGCCGCCAGCGCGCCGGCCGCCGGCGCTGCGGGCGGGACGGCGCCGGCCTATGCCGCAAGCGCGCCGGCCGGCGGTGCGAGCGATGATCTGACCAAAATCAAGGGCATCGGACAGGTGCTGAAAGGCAAGCTCAACCGGCTTGGAATTACGACATTCAAGCAGATTGCCGAATTCACCGATGCTGATATTGAGCGGGTGAATGCGGAGCTGGATTTTCCCGGTCGCATCGAGCGGGAACGGTGGGTCGAGCAAGCCAGGGACTTTGCGCGCCGGTAATCCCGGCGCCTGGACCCTGGTTCGCCGACCCCGCCTTAAAAGCTCCAGCGCCGGGCATTGGCGACCAGGAAATCGCGGAAAACCGTGACGCGGGCGGAATTGCGCAATTCCTCCGGATAGACGAAATAGGAATCAAAGCTCGGCACTTTTGCTTCCGGCAGGACGGCAACCAGCCCGGAATCGGGGTCGATGATGTAGTCGGGAAGCATGGCGATGCCGACGCCTTTCTGCACGGCGCGCTTGATGGCGACGACATTGTTGATCGTCAATACCGGGTCGCGCCTGTCGCCGCCCTTGCGGCCCGCCGTGACCAGCCAGTTGAGGTCGCGAAGATAGGGCGGTGCGTTCTCGCCGAAATTTATGATGCGATGATCATCGAGATCGGCGGCCGATTTGGGCTGTCCAAAACGCTTGATGTAGTCCGGCGAGGCATAGACGTGGAAATGCACCGTAAACAGCTTGCGCTGAACAAGATCGGGCTGTGTCGGCTGGCGCAGGCGGATCGCCACGTCGGCCTCGCGCATGCCGATATCGAGTTCGTCATCGGACAGGATGAGCTCAAGATGGATGCCGGGGTAAAGGTCGAGGAACTGGTTGACGCGCCAGGCCAGCCAGCTTGAGCCGAGCCCGAC
>Ga0224512_10004567_pt1 | contig 11624 bp, 9 predicted proteins | sample SF_May12_sed_USG_4_FD_169103 | JGI IMG/M metagenome (GOLD analysis project Ga0224512, IMG submission 169103) | Sediment microbial communities from San Francisco Bay, California, United States - SF_May12_sed_USGS_13 | ecosystem: Environmental > Aquatic > Marine > Sediment | place: USA: California... | reverse complement strand
GCACTAGCGTAATTCGCCGCCCCATCTCTACTGTCTTCCAAACGTTATAGGCCATGACGAACATGCCACCGAGAACCAATGCGCCACCGAGGAGCCGCACGCCGTAGAATGGATACGTCGCCTCGAGACTCTCGACGAAACTGTACGTCAGCGTGCCGTCCTCGTTGACCGCGCGCCACATGAGCCCCTGCATAACACCGGCGATCCACATCGAAGCGATGTAGAGCACGATGCCGATCGTCGTCGTCCAGAAGTGAATGTCGATGAGCCGGATGCTGTACATCGCTTCACGGCCGAACACACGCGGGATCAAGTTGTAGAGCGCACCGACGGAGATCATCGCGACCCAACCCAGCGCGCCCGAATGCACGTGGCCGATTGTCCAATCCGTATAGTGCGACAGCGCATTGACGGTGCGAATCGACATCATCGGGCCTTCGAACGTCGACATGCCGTAGAACGACAGGGACACGATCATGAACTTGAGGATCGGGTCGGTACGCAGCTTATGCCAGGCGCCCGACAGCGTCATGATGCCGTTGATCATCCCGCCCCAGGACGGGGCTAGCAGCATGATCGAGAAAACCATACCCAGTGACTGCGCCCAGTCGGGCAGCGTCGTGTAGTGCAGATGATGGGGGCCGGCCCACATATAGATAGAGATCAGCGCCCAGAAGTGAACGACTGAAAGTCGATACGAGTAGATCGGCCGGTTGGCCTGCTTCGGCACGAAGTAGTACATGATGCCGAGGAAGCCGGCCGTCAGAAAAAAGCCGACGGCGTTATGGCCGTACCACCACTGCACCATTGCATCGACCGTACCCGCATATACCGAGTAACTCTTGCCGGCCGTGACTGGGATTGCCAGGCTGTTGATGATGTGCAGCAGCGCGACGGTAATGATGAACGCCGCGTAAAACCAGTTAGCGACGTAGATATGCTTTACGCGACGCGTCGCGAGCGTGCCGAAAAAAACGACGGCATAAGACACCCATACGACGGTAATGAGAATGTCGATCGGCCATTCGAGCTCGGCGTATTCCTTGCCTTGGGTAAGACCCAACGGCAGCGTCACGGCCGCGAGCACGATGATGGCTTGCCAACCCCAGAACGTGAAGCCCGCAAGCTTCGGTAGAAACAGCCGCGTGTGGCACGTGCGCTGGACTACATAGTACGAGGTCGCGAACAACGCGCAGCCGCCGAAGGCGAATATCACGGCGTTCGTGTGCAGCGGGCGCAACCGCCCGTAGCTGAGCCAGGGAACATCGAAATTCAAAGCCGGCCAGATCAGCTGGGCGGCTATCAACAAGCCGACGGCCATGCCGACGATGCCCCAGACGACCGTCATAATCGCAAACTGGCGGACTACCTTATCGCTATAGGTATTGGCGCTATCCATGAGCAGATGGTGATCCTGGAAGAGACGAAACGGGCGCCGAGATTATGCTTTCGACTCGAAACGGGGTCGATAAGTACTTCTACGGAACCCGAACCTGCGGCATACACCTATTTATTACGCCCGGCCGTTGCCTATGCTCGGGATGTTAGACGCCGGGTTACGCGGCTCTGTCGGGGGTATGAGCTTGGAACCTGACCGCACCCAGGATGAAGAAATTCCACTGCCGTTCTGCGCGCCGTGTCGAATACTCGAGCCGACCGCACCGCTCGCCTGGCTCGCGCTGGGCTGGCGGGACTTTCGCCGGGCTGCACCACAGAGCCTGACTTACGGGGTCATCATGGCCGCGACGATGGCCGGGGTGAGCTGGCTGGCGTGGCGCTACGGCAGCTACTGGTTCATGCTCGCGATGCTCGGAGGCTTCGTCTTCATGGCGCCGGTGTTATGCGTCGGCCTGTACGCAATCAGCGCTCAGCTCGAGCGCAACCAGCCAGTTTCTCTCGTGCGGGCCTTCAGGGCCGGTTTCAAGCGCTACCTCGGCAACGAAATGGTCTTTTCGCTCGTGCTGCTGATCCTGTTTCTCGTCTGGGCGCGTGCCGGGTCGATGATCAGCATATTTTTCCCAACGACCGGACGCCCGGAGCTCGCCGACCTCGCCGTCTATCTCGGCATCGGCTCGGCCGTCGGTGCCGTCTTTGCAGTTTTCACGTTCACGATCAGCACGTTCTCTCTGCCGATGATCATGCATCGGCGCGTCGACGCAGTCACGGCAGTGATCACGTCAATCAATGCCGTGTTACGCAACAAGCTCCCGCTCATGATCTGGTTTGCGCTCATCATCGCAGGGCTCGTGATCGGTGTCGCGACCGCCTTCATTGGGCTGGCGATCATCCTTCCCGTCATCGGCCACGCCGTCTGGCACGGCTATCTCGACACGATCGACGCCTCGGCCTATCCGCGTCACGAGGTCGGGATCACGGCGACGCCGCGAAAGACCGGACCAGTGACGGGTTGAGTGCGCGGCCGCCCGCCGGTCATCGAGGGCCGGCCTTGATCCTCACAGCTCTCTTCGATCATAGTCGAATCGAAGAATGGCAATATCCCTGACAACTTTACGGCAGACTCTGCGCGACATCGCGAGCACTTGGCTGCTCGGGGCCGCAGTGCTGATCGCAGGCCTGGTTGTGACCTATCAGTTCGTCGGTCCGGCGCCGCCGAGACATATCGTCCTCGCGACCGGGGAAGAATCCGGCGCATATCACCTGTACGGCCAAAGGCTCGCCGAGATACTCGCTCTGGACGGCACGCGGGTCGAGCTGCGCACGACCGCGGGCTCTGTGGAAAATCTGGAGCTGCTCACGGAAGGGGGCACCGTCGATCTGGCGTTCGTCCAGAGCGGCATCGCCGACTCGGCGGATGCCGACGGCGTCGTCGCGATCGGCACGATGTACCTCGAGCCGCTGTGGCTGTTCGCTCGATCGGAGCTGCTCATCGACGATCTAGGCGATCTTCGAGGCCGGCGCATCGCCGTTGGCGCGAGTGGTAGCGGCACGAGGGCCGTGGTGCTGGAGCTGCTCGGCGCGAATGGTATCCATGAAGCCAACTCGCAGTTTGCAGAGGTGCAGACCAGTGAATTGGCGAGCGCCTTGTCCGACGGCCAAGTCGATGCCGCTTTCGTCGTCGCCTCGCCGGCTGCGGCCATCGTGTCGAGCCTCGTCGCATCGCCCGGCATCGCCCTGCAGAACCTGCAGCGCGCCGCAGCGTACACGCGTCGATACGCGTATCTCTCCGCGATCACTTTACCGAGAGGCGTGCTCGATCTGGAGCAAGACCTCCCTGCGCAAGACACGCACACGGTTGCGGTCGGCGCGATGCTCGTCGCCCGCGAGGAGTTCCATCCAGCATTGACCGACCTGCTGCTCGTGGCAGGTGCCGAGGTCTTCGGTAGCCACGACCTACTCGCGGATTCCGGGCAGTTTCCGACACCGCAGTTCGTCGATCTTCCGCTCAGCGAGGAGGCGGAGCGGCATTTTCGCTACGGCCCGCCGTTCCTCATGCGCTACTTGCCTTTTTGGGCGGCCACGCTCGTCGATCGCTTGTGGATCATGCTGTTGCCGTTGATAGGCTTGAGTGTCCCGCTACTCAGATTGGTACCGCCGGCATACCATTGGCAGATCCGCCGCCGTTTGTTACGCATCTACGCGGAGCTGGACCGGCTCGACCCGCAGCGCACACAGATTCGCGACGAGCATGACTTGCGACAGCGAATCGAAGAACTCGACCGTCTAGACAGCGACTCGACCGTGCAGGGCGTTCCCCATAGCTATACCGATGACGTCTACCGATTGCGGCGCGACATCGACCTCGTCCGTCGGCATCTTGGTGCTGTGAGCAACGCGCGATCCGCAGCGGAAACAGACGCCGCAAGGGCGGACTCGGAAGCCTAAAGATCCAGCGCGACGGACGCCTTACTGCGCCGCGCGCGTAATCCCTGCGTTCGGCCCCGCGATCTGAGCAACATCACCGTTGGCGAACACGACACGCTCGAGCCGCATGAAGTTGCTGCCGCTGCGAGCCGGCGAGCCCATGACGGAACGCAGTCGATCGCCAGGCTTGAACATCTCTCCGCCCAGGCCGCGGCGGCGGGCGTTATTTGCGCTCGGCATCTCACCGGACCACTCGACTTCGGTGCCGTCCGCAGCCGTGAACGTATAAACGAGCCGACCATGGGGATTGACGAGATCGTAGGCCACGACGGTCACGTCAGTATGCTCGACGCTCGCGTCCAGATCGAAGTAGGCCACGCCGCTGTGGTGAGCTGCGACCGGTACCGCGAAGAGCAGCACCGATAGCGAAAGGACTCTCAGCTTTCTCATTGCGCCCCCTTCGTCACTCGACGCCGGCGAATTCAGGTATGCATTCATATTCCCAGATCTCTCCATCCGGATCGAACTCCCAACGGGCGTTCACGACGTAGGGCTCTTCGTAGTACGTCGGGTCGTGGACCTCCCCGCGCATCGTCAGGACATCACCATTGCGCGACCACTGCTCTACGACGTAGGCATTCTCATTGCCCGAGAACGGAAAGCCCGCGGTCCACGTGTAGTTATCCGGAGACAAGTGGGTAGTCGTAACGACGAGCGTACCCCCATCCCATTCGCCCGTCGAATAACCGATTAGCGACGGCACCCAATGATCCGGCGCCGTCCGCCCGTCTGTGAACACTCGACGCACCTGATGGAAGTGCTCGTAGAGGATCAGTACCTGATGATCCTGCTGGACGATCTCGATCGGATACGGGTCGACGAGTCCGAGTGGAATACCGGGCATGAGACAGCGCAGCGTCGGGTCCTTTTCAGGACTGAACGCCTCGTACTCGGCCTGTCCCGCCGGCGTCAGTCTGACCGTCGCTGGGTCGGGTTGCCCCATGCGCGGTGGATGCGTGGGCCGCCAGATCCCTTCGAAATCCGCCTGAGCGCCGGCTGAACTAGCGAATAGAAACGCTGCCGCAGCCAGCGTGAGACTTCCAGATCGCATCATGTTCCTCGTTATATGCTGGAAGGTGAGCGAGCATGGTACTGCAGCCTCTCAGTTAGCAGCAACCAAGGCTAGAACGCTCACTCCAGACGGCGTTGGAGCGATCGCTGACGATAGAACGGATGTGCTGAAGGACTATGAGGGAATGGTGGCCAAGGGCGGAATCGAACCGCTCGAACCAGCCTCCCCCCATATCACATTAGAACGATGCGTCGTGCGCGAGCACGGATGCGATGCGTGATGCGGACCACTGGGACGTGTCCAATGCTTCGATCAGCAACAGCTTCGGACCGAACATGCTGGTGAGCTTCAAGGCGCGGACGGACGAAGTCGCCGTCGATGCCGCAATGCTATTTCCTGAGCCGAGCCCTGTACCGTCTGCCTTTGATCGGTTGATTCGCCAGCTGCTGAAATGCTTGCGATGACTGAGCGTTACGAACGGCGACGTAACTATAGGTATCGAAAAGATCGATCGAGCCTACGCTGTCGCCCGAGATGCCTCCATCGGCGGTGAGAGCACCAAGCAAATCACCGGCACGCAACTTGTTCTTGCGGCCACCACTGATCTCAATGGTTGTCATTGCCGGCTTCAAAAGATTTTCAGCACGTTCCGCGTTGGGGATTTCGCATTTCTCAAGCGCAGCGTCGGGCTGCAGTTCTTCGATTTCCCGCCACCGCCATTCCTCCAGCGGCTCCACCATGCTAACCGCCACCCCTTGTTTGCCTGCTCGAGCAGTCCGGCCGATCCGGTGAACATACGTTTCGGCCTGTTTGGGCAATTCATAGTTGAATACTGCGTCCAGGTCCTTCACATCCAGGCCGCGCGCTGCGACGTCTGTTGCAATCAGAACCGCGGCGCTTCTGTTCGCGAATCGCGCTAGAACTTCGTTGCGCTCACGTTGATCGAGATCGCCATGCAGGGCGACGGCAGCAATATTCTGCGCTACCAGGTATTTTGCGACTCCGACGCAGTCGGCCCGAGTATTGCAAAAGACGAGATTGAGCTCTCCGCCCCATACCCGCAGTGCACGAACGAGTTGGCGATTTCGACTATCCCGCGTTACGGAGCACCAGAGCTGCATTATCTGTGCGGGCTGCTCGTCGGCGGTCACATCGACTTTGACGGGACTTCGTTGCACGCGCAGGCTCACCGCCGCGATGCTTTTTGGGAAAGTCGCACTAAACAGAAGCGTTTGCCGATCCTTCGGTACGAATTCGAGAATCGCGTCGAGTTCGTCAGCAAATCCCATATCCAGCATGCGATCCGCCTCATCCAGAACCAGTGTCTGCAGGCCCGCAAGTTCTACCGTCTCTTTGCTCAGGTGCTTCAACACTCGTCCTGGGGTGCCCACGATGACGTGGGGACTGTGTTGCAACGATGCGAGCTGCGGTCTTAGAGGCACGCCGCCGCATAGTGTCAGTATCTTGATGTTCGGAACCCCACGAGCGAGCCGACGAATTTCTTTGGCGACCTGGTCTGCAAGCTCTCGAGTCGGGCACAACACCAGCGCCTGTGTTCGAAAAGATGTGGCGTCCAACTTGATTAGCAGCCCGAGCCCGAAAGCCGCAGTTTTTCCACTTCCCGTCTTTGCTCTGGCCAAGACATCGGATCCGCCAATCAGATGTGGCAGGGTCTCGGCTTGTACGAGCGTCATTTCTGTATAGCCCAGGTCATCAAGATTGCTGAGCAAGGCAGGCGGAATATCGAGGGAACTGAACTTGGCGCGGTTCGACATTAACGGATACTACGCGCCTCGGGGGAAGAATCGCCACAAGGGTCACGGGATGCGACACTATGCGTGCATACGACAAGGCCCTTGCCCATGCTTCCCCGCAACTTACTCGGCACCGCATCGATTCCTGATACTGATATGCAGCTGCAGCTGTATCAATCCGGCGAGTTGTTCTCAATCAAAATTCCAGGTCGAGGCGACCTGATGAACAGTCGTGTGCACGGCTCCGAAAAGGCCCTGGCAGATCTCGCCTGCGAAAAGCTGCGCCACAACGCAAACCCACGGCTCCTGATCGGCGGCCTCGGAATGGGGTTTACTTTGGCCGCAGCTCTGAAAACGATTGGGCCCGCTGCCGAGATCATCGTTGCAGAGCTCGTACCGGAAGTAGTGACGTGGAATCGAACGCTGATCGGCGCGCCGGCCGGCAATCCGCTTGACGATCCGCGAAGCCGCATATTCATCGGTGATGTGGCGGATGTGATTCGACAGGAGCCGGCCGGCTTCGACGCCATATTGATGGATGTCGATAACGGACCCGAAGCACTTGTCCGCCGCAAGAATAACTGGCTATACAGCACCGCCGGCCTGAAGGCCACACGCTCCGCGTTGCGTCTGCACGGCGTGCTGGCAGTCTGGTCTGCGGGTCCGGATCACCCTTTCAGCAAACGGCTGCGGCAGGCAGGTTTCGACGTTCGCGAGCACGTAGTGCGTCCGCATCGTGCCGGCAAGGGACCACGCCATCATATTTGGATCGGGACCTCGTAGCGGATGCTTCGCTACGCAGTGCGAGCTTACGTTGGGTCATAAGCTCGATTGCTCAAATTTGTGGTGGCCAGGGGCGGACAACCCGGTCGCTTCCGGCCATCCATGGCCCGCGCGCCACTCGTACATCCGTGTACAGCACAATAATTATGAGGCCGAATATACCTGTGTAGCCGACCAGTCCGTAGACCGGAAGGGCTTGGATTAACGGCCGACGCGGATCATCCTTCGCGTCAAGATGACTATTGCCCCCAAGCCCAGACCACCAGCATATCCATATAAATGTGTCGTGGCCGCGACCGGCATGTCGATGATACCGGCACTAAACTCGGATGGTCCGAATAGATGTTCCCACACGATCTTTATCCCGATGATCAGTAATACGCCGGAGGCGAGCAGCCGGTCGCGCCGCATGGCCAGGCAAGCCGCATACGCAAATAAGCCGTGCAATATCGCCGAGAGCCCAACGACGGAGTCGTAACCGCCGTACGGCAACCAGCTGACCTCATCGAACGAGAGCCAGCAGACGCCAATCACCGTCGAGATCACGGCATAAGCAGGTGCCCAGAAAACGGCCTGAAGTTCTTCGCCAAACATCTGTTGCAAGACGACCAGTCCGGTAAGACTCAGCAGCAGATGGGGCAATGAATTGTGGACGAGCGGCCCGGTCCAAACCCGCCAGAACTCGCCATTACCGAGCGCAGCCCTGTCCATGGATAGATAGTCCAGACCCACGCCTGACCATGGGCTCAGCAACAGAAACCCGGCCGCGATCGTATACACGGACAAACCTTGCGTATTGATCCAGCGCGTTAAAGCGCCGCGCAAACCCGGGCGCGATCCGTGACGCGCCTCTTTTCCAATACTAGCGGCTTCCACGGACCGTTTGGGTTCACTGCCCCAGATTGAGCCCGAGATATAACCCAAGGTAACGGGCATCACGATCAAAGGAATCAAGCTCGACACGTGCGAACCACTTCTGTGTGATGCGCCATTGTCCGCCCAGCCCGAGGGCTAGCTGGACGGAGGTTTGTTTATCGTAACTAACCCGGGCGTCGTTGGCGTCATTCAATATCGCGGATATGCCCGCTTTACCATACAGATTCCATATCGACTGCGGGTCACGCAGCCAGTAGCCCGCGAATAGAGAGACCATATCGTAGCCAATGTTCGGCGTACCGATAATGGCTGGGTTCAAATTGTCGAGCTCGGCTTTGCCGGCATCAGTATAGGCCAGCTCGGCGAACCAGCGTGGTTTGAAACGATAGCCGACCAGTAATTTGAATCCTTCACTGTTGTCATCGCTGGTGAGCCAGCCGTTTGACTCGCCTTCCGGGTCGACGCGCGTGATGCCGGCCCCGGCGCCAACATACCAGCAGGCAAGACGCTTTGAATCAATGCCTGGTTCACAATTCTCGGCGGCCTGTGCCGGCCCGCTGGTCTGAACCATTCCGACAATCAGGAGCACCAGCGGCAGGCTCAGATGGCTGCCCCTGAGTCGGCGCAGCACGAGCCAGAAACCCAGAAGAGTAAGGCTGAAGACATCCATGCTGCTTCCTCCAATGCCTGTGACCGCGGTTTCCAGACCGCCATCGGCCTGCAGGTTGTCGGGGAAACCATCGTTATCGAAATCGCCGTTCTCGACACTGTCGGCCAGATTGTCGCCATCGCTATCGAGATCCTGAAAATCCGGCACACCATCGCGGTCGGTGTCGACGGGTGTCATCGTCGTCGGCACTGAGTCCGCCAGACCATCACTGTTGACATCGACGGTATCGTCTACGACTCCATCGGCATCAGCGTCAAGAGCGCTGGAGCCAAAACCTTCGATGCTGTCCGGGATACCATCACCGTCGCTGTCCAGATCCAGCCGATCGACGAGAGTATCGCCATCCGTGTCGCGGTCGCTGCCGTCCAGCATTTCCTCGCCATCGGGAATTCCATCATTGTCATCATCGATGTCGGCAGAATCGACTACGCCATCACCATCGAAATCGTCGCTCGGGCCGACCCCGCCCGGATTCGGATCGATTACGTTTGGGATCCCATCGCCATCGGCGTCCGCGGCGTTTTCCGGATCAATCTGACCATCACCGTCGCCGTCGAAAGGCTCCGCATTCGTCCCGACGATGTCGTTGGTGCCATCACCGTCGCTGTCGAGATCCAGATAGTCGGGCGCGCCAACGCCGTCCGTGTCGGGCGGCGGATCGGCGATCGAACCGTCGTCCACATGTCCGTCACCGTCGTCATCGGGCAGCCCCGCCTCCGTGACATCGAAGACACCGTCGTTATCACTGTCCAGATCCTGGAGGTTGGGGATGCTGTCGTTATCGAAATCTGGTGGGACGGCGTCGTCGATCCCATCACCGTCGGCATCCGTTCCTCCAGTCTGATCGACATCAAACTCATCATCGATGCCATCGAAGTCCGAGTCGACTCCAGCTGCACCTGTTTCGACCGTATCGGGAATCCCGTCGCCGTCGCTATCGGTTTCGAGATAGTCCGGTAGGCCATCTCCATCGCTGTCGATCGGGCCCGGCGTCGGCGTATCGGTTGCGCCGAAAGCATCCGGGACGCCATCGTTGTTGCTGTCGGGATCGACGTGGTCCGGAAGGCCGTCCGCATCGCTGTCCGTAGGCGTGAAAGCGTCATCGATCCCGTCACCGTTCAGATCATTTCCGCCAGTATTGTCGACGTCGATCGCGTCGTCGATGCCGTCGAAGTCGCTGTCGTTACCGCTGAGTGGCGGCGTGCTGCTGTCCTCGATCGCATCAGGAATACCGTCGTTATCCGAATCAGTGTCTCTGAAGTCGGGTACGCCGTCGCCGTCGCTGTCGACATTGCCCTCGATCCGATCAGGAATGCCGTCATTGTCGGTGTCAGTATCTAGATAATCGGGCAGCCCATCACCGTCGAGATCCGAGACCTCGAACAAGTCATCGATACCGTTGCCATCCGCATCCGCGCCACCGGTGGCGTCAACATCAATCGCATCATCGAGACCATCACCATCGCTGTCGTTGCCGCTTAAAGGCGACAGCCCAGTGTCTTCCTCGCCATCCGGAATGCCATCGTTGTCCGAATCCGGGTCCAGAAAATCCGGCATGCCATCGCCGTCGGTATCCGCGACGCCTTCGACCGCATCCGGTAGACCGTCGTTGTCGGCATCGAAATCAATGCTGACCGAGAAACCAACGACCTGGGAATTGCCGAGCCCATCGTCAACCTCGGCGGTGAAGGTATAGTTCCCCTCGCTGATGGCCGAATTCGTCGTGCAGCTCCACGAATTCGTTGGCGAGCCGACCACTGGTGCAGCCGCGCAGACCGCTGTGCCCAGGTCATCTCTGACGGTCACGAGCTGCGCAGGCTGTTGGTCGGTCGTACCACTGAACGTGGGCAAACTGTTGTTTGTCGCGGGCACATCGTCGGCTGTCAACAACGGCGCGCTGACGTTCGCATATGTAACGGTATCGCTGGCCTGCGGCGCCGGATTACTCGCCGCATCGTTGACGTCCGCCGTTATTGAGATCGTCCCTGTATTCAGTCCACTGATATCGACCGCTGACGTGGTCCAGCTGCCGCCCGACGTGGATGCCGTTGCGCTTACCGGTGCGCTTACCCCGTCGCTGAACGAAACCGTTACGAGCTGGCCATTTTCGGCGTCCGTTGTGCCGCTAACGCTGGCCGTGGCAGCCTCTACGAGAGTGTACGTGTCGTCGCCGCCACTACCGTTATCGGTGATCGACAGCGCGGGCGCAATCGTATCTTTGTCGGCGCTCTGTGAATCGTTACCTGCGTTGCCTGCGGCATCTGTTTGCGACGCTGTTACCGCAATGGCGGTATTGCCATCGGCGATCGCGCTGACATCGAACGTGGCGTTCCAGTTGCCACCGACGCAACTCACACTATCCGCGGGGGGAGTTGCACCCGCGATGGCAATCGAGATGTCACCATCTCCGTTCGTACAGGTGCCACTGACCGGATAGTTCGTCGAATTGGCTATGTTGGCGGTCGGTGTGCTGCCGATCGCTACGAGCGGCGGCGCCGTATCAATCGTCAGCTCGTTCGTGGTTGCATCGGTGCTGCTGTTGCCGGCAGCATCGGTGCTCGTCACGCCGACGTCATAGCTGCCTTCGTTGAGCGCATCGATGGCCGGCACCGTAATGCTCCAGGTGCCGCCGCCCGTTGCCGTGGTC
>Ga0224512_10004566_pt1 | contig 11626 bp, 18 predicted proteins | sample SF_May12_sed_USG_4_FD_169103 | JGI IMG/M metagenome (GOLD analysis project Ga0224512, IMG submission 169103) | Sediment microbial communities from San Francisco Bay, California, United States - SF_May12_sed_USGS_13 | ecosystem: Environmental > Aquatic > Marine > Sediment | place: USA... | reverse complement strand
GACGTCAGGGCGCCGGCCCGCTCCACGACCGCGACTTGACGCCCCCGGTTGATGCGCAAGCAACGCGGCCCGATCAATTCCACGTGCCGACCTTCTCGATCGTTCCCCTCAAAGACACCGGCGGCCAGTATTCAGTGATCGTCGCCCAGACGCGCCGGCAGCTCCCGACGCCCGACCCGATTCTCTGGTACAACGTCGTCGACGTAACCAAGTGGCACCCTCTCTCCGGCTGGCAAGCGACCAGTCCTGACGTCTTCAACGTCGCCGGCCAGACGGTCGACAACTACCTGTACGGGATCCTCCGCTCTGACGATGAAGACGCTCAAGTCGTGGCCAGCTTCGACGTCCGCAACGTCACGCGGTCGATCTTTGATCTTCACGTCGACAACGATGGGATGGTCGAGAACGCCACCAACAAGCACGAAGCGATCGTCCCTGCCTTCTATAACAACACCGAGCTTGTATGGGGCGGCATCGGCACCATTCCAGGGCTCGGAGGCACACAGCCGGATATCTTGCTCGTTGCGTCGCCGGCCGGCAACGAAGACGTGTTTGTGCGTCGAGCTAAGACTCACGTCGGCTCGATCACTCCAAACTCGTGGGTGAGCGAGAGCATCCCTGATTCACCGCTCGTCTTTACGCGCAAGATCAACTGCGTGTTCGTCGGCGACAATCGAGTGGCGCCGGCTCGCGAGTTCATCTATGCCTACGGTGACGGTCCCGCGAATTTTGAGGTGTGGCGATCTGAATTCAGCGGCGGGAGTTGGGCGGCGTGGGTTCAGGTGTTCGACTTCGCGGACTTCCCCCAGGAAGAGCTGAACGATTTCAACGTGGTCAACGTCCACTTCCAAGGCGGCGACGACCACGTGATCATTCTGATCCGGACCAACGCAGCGGCGTTTGTGCCTTCGCAGCAGTCCTACCGGCCCAACGGGTCCTTCTTGGCCCCATACAACGCCTGGGTCGTTTTCGATGATCCCGATGCCGTCGCGGCTGCCGGGTTGTACACTGGACCAGCCGGAGGGGCGTACGCCAGTTTCTGATGCTATACTCGGCCTGAGCCCATTTCGAGAGCAAGAAGAGACCTGAAGGCGGGATTCGCGGGATCCCGCCTTCAGGCCACCGACCGAATCCCAGCCGCCCTCTCGGGCGGCTGTTGCTTTTTGAGTCCTCTAGTCCGCTTCCCAGCGGTTCCAGCCTTCGGCGACCTTCTGAAAGTAGATTGGCGCCGGCTTGATCGAGTCGCGATGGCTGCCCGTGTTCCAGGCGTCGGCGATCTGTTCAAGCGTCGTTGCGCCTCGACCGATCTCGTAGTCGAGCCACAGTGCGGATGCGACAGCGGACGTCAGGTTCAGACCGTCATCCGCCAAGAAGTCCATCGGCTTCACGTGCCCCTTCATGATCTTGTGGGCGTTCGGAAACATGATCTGCCACGGGCCCAGCGAGCAGGCCGCCAGATCGCCGAATTGTCGATCGAGTTCGTGTTGGAAATAGCGGCCGCCGCGAGCAAAGGCGGGCTCGTGCCGGGGCAGATTGAAGCGTCCGTAGCTCGACTCGATCGCACTGAGCGCGTACAGAAACCTCGGAATGTCCATCTTGTACCGATTCGCCGAGAAAGTGCCGGCGAAGCTGACGAAGTCACGGAAATTCGCTGGTTCAACCATGCAACTAGGGTATGAGAGTCCGTCGAGCGGAGCAAGCGCAGGCAGGGGCAACAGCAGTAGCAAAGCAAAGACTCTCAAAGCGTGGGGGGCCTCTTAGCGTATGGCGCGGTCGACCTTGATCGATAGATCGGTGATCTGCTTCTTGACGTCCTTAATGTCTTCTCGGCTTTCTTTGCTCTGGTCTTTCAGCGTGCCGACGGACTGACGCACGAGCGCGACGTCACCTTCGATAGCGGTCAACTGCACGGCTTGGCTTGTCATCTTTGCTGAAGTCGACTGAATGAAGGAAATGAAGCCGCCGACCACGATCGTCAGGAACAGGACGCCGAGAGCGCGCGCAACAGTCGCCCAGGTGATCCCGTCGAACGTTTTTCCGCCCATGCGAGAATCTTAACCGACAATCGCCCTAATCTGCTACTCTATCCCGCATGGGACTTAAGGGCGAAAAGGGAACACGCGGCCGGATCTCGGTCGATCGCGATACGGCCGACCTGATCAGACAAGCACACGGACTCTATGGCATCTCGCAAGGCGCATTCGTCAAGCAAGCCTGTGTCCGGTTCGTGCGAGAAAACCCCCCCGAAGCCCTCAAGGCCCTTTCCAGAATGTCCCGGAGGAAGACGAAATAATGATGATCCTAGAAATGGCGCGCGTTCGCGACCTGAAGCTGTCGAATGCCGAAGATAGCGACGGCATGAACTATGCTGTCGCGGAACTCAAGATCCAGTGCGAGGCGGATGCCGATTTCCTTCACTCGATCGGCGCACCAAAGGCGCTGATGGGCGGCCGCTCGAAGGTGAAGAGCGCGAAGATCGAGAAGCCGGAGACGGCGATGGAACTGGCGCTCTACTCTTTCCGTAACGTGAAGCCGGGCGGCGATCTCCCGGAAAACCCCGTCGCGAAGAAAGACTACGACATGAACATTCCGCTCGCGAGCATTCGCGAGTGGACCGCGTCGCGGGCCGGCGGGCGAACGACGGTGTCCGTCGTCGCGTTCGTGCGGCATCACGTCGAGATGCTCGCCGACTGGTACACAAACGGCCACGGCCACGCCTGGACCGGCGAAATTAAGATGGTCAAGTCGCAGAAAGAGATCGACGACCCGGGAGCCGACGAATCCGACGATTCAGACGACGATCCGAAACCGCCCGTTCAAGGCCAGATCAAGGCCGACAAGACCGAGGGTTCCGAAGCCGTTCAGTAGCCCAATGCTTTCGACGTTGCTGAAGATCTGGCGTTGCGAGCTTCCGGTGCTGCACCGGATACTGCTCACCCTGATCGCCTTTGAATTCAGAGCTAGGGAGAGACGCCATGAGCGGATTCACGCTGGAGCAGTGGACGGCACCCAAGAAGACCAAGCGCAAAACGGTTGAAGGGGTTGTCCTCGACGACGTGACCGGGTTCCTAGAAGCTCGCGGCTGGCTGGTCGTTCGCTTCCAGAGCGGTTTGTTCGTCGGCTACGGTCAGGTGAGGACGTTCATGGATAAAGCCCTTGAGCTACTCGACGGCTTCGACACGATCAAGGTGGCGAAGGTGAGGCTGCTGGGCCTGATCAAGAAAATCAGGCCCAGCCGCATCGGGACAACGACTCTCGGCTGGAAGGGCTTTCCAGATCTGATCGCGATCAGGCATAATGGGCGACCAGACGCCCCGCACACCACAACGCTGTTTATCGAATGCAAGCGCGAGAACGCAACGCCGGACCCAGATCAGAGGATGCTGCTCGAAAAGCTTCGGCGCGGATTTCGCATGCGGGCGCTCTACACCGACGGGCTCGACAACGGGAAGCAGCCGTTTCGCGACTACTACCAGCGCCGAGTCGCGCCGTTCCTAGATCAAAAAACTTAGCGCCCGGAGATTCGCCGTGCAATTGGCGTTTGCGTTCTATTCCCCCTTCTCGTGGAGCCCAAAAGACGAAGGTCTGAAGCTCCTACAAATCCAAGACCGGCTCCGGAGGCTTTCCGGGGTCAAGCTTTCCGACTCGGCCGTATTCGTAGCCCTCTGCTGGTTCTCCGGCGCCCAAGGCTGCTTCCCATCGCACGAATCGCTCGCTGACCGCTCCGGCCTCTCGCTGTCGACCGTGAAACGCTCGCTTGAGCGGTTGCGGGCGGAGGGCCTAGTCTCGTGGACGCGGCAGTCCAGAGAGCGCGGCAACCGATACAGGTTCCATCGGCCGGAGCTGTTCCGGATCGGCCCAAAACTGGCCTCATCTTCTCGACACACCCCAACGGAGAGCCGGGCGACTCCCGGCAAGGCCGGTACACCGGCGGCAGCTCGGATCTCCGGGCCGTCATTAGAGGGGCAGAAAATCGCTCAAAATGAGCTATCAAAATCGCTCAAACTGACCTCCGATAGCAGAGGAAGAGAATCAGAAGCTCGCTCTAGCGAGCGAGCCAAGCACGCGCGCGACGCTGAACCTGTCAGGAATGCGCTGGAAGAGGCCTTGGGGACGACACTTCCCAAGAAAGACCCGCTCCCAGGGGCCATGGCGGAGCTGGGAGCCCGATCCGGGGCGCCGCCGGAGCTCATAGCTGCCTGGATCGGGGCGAAAGCGGCTGGGCGGCGCGATATTCGAGGGTTTGGGTTCTTCCTGCACGCGATGAGGGCGGAATTTGACGATTGGAGCCGCGAACAGATCGACCACGAGCGCAGCGAGGCGGAAAGGAAGCGCTCGGAGCATGAGGAAGCGCTACGACGCATGACTGAAGTCAGCCAGTGCGAGGCGGATAGAGCCGCTCGGAGGCTTGCTTCCTGATGCGGATCAAGGCTCCACAGCGGCGAAGCGGCCGCCTGAGTCGCGCTGGAAGCGCCTATACGACGTAATCACACGCAAACGGCCGTTCGGGTTCGGAATCTGGCCGAGGCGCAAGGAACCGAGCGAAAAGAGGTGATCTGATGCCGACAGGATGGCCGAAGACAGAGCGACAGCTCGCAGCCGATGGCTGGACGAAAAGTTCCACCGGACGCTGCCACGCCAAAAGCTGCGCGCGCTCGATCGTCTGGTACAAGACGCCGGCTGATAAGCCCATGCCGATGACGCTGGTCTCAGCTACTGGCGTGCGGCTGTACGAGCCGCACTGGATCTCGTGTCCTGTCTCGGACCAGCGCCAACAGTCGCTGTTCGCGTGATCTTTCCGTGCTAGGCTGTCTTCGAGCGCAGCCCGCTCAGGAGACACGCCAACATGACACCACTTCAGCTCTTCCGGGGCTACAAGCCAGGCGAGCGGCCGGCTGACGATTTCACGCCGGACAAGTACCACTCGAGCGAGTTCAGGCTTCCGTTCAAGGAAGGGAAAATCGAATCACCGCCACACCTGGCGGCCCGCGACGCGAACAATCGCGTACAGCAGTCCTTGGGACACTATGGCGGCCCCGTCAGCGATGCTCAGCTATCGACCGCGATGGTCCAAGTCCTGAACGTCTCGACGCCCGAAGCCGAGAAGATCATACAGGAAGCGCGATCCGTCTTCGAAAAGGAACTCGGCCCGATCGAGTGGCACCTGTACGGTAACCGACCGTCCGAACTGGGCAACGTCGACGGCATGTTCCCGTGCATGTTCGCACCGGAGACCCTCACGGACGATCTAAATACGCCCGGTCAGGACGTCCGGCGAGGCGTTCTGAAGTCGGAACTCGGTTTCGACGGCATCAGGAACGCCGGCCAGACGCTCCGGTCGATCGCGACACGGCTGCTCGCGTACGACGAAACCGAGATCGAAGCGCCTTTCGGCCCGGATTCGATCATGAAACGCTTCCTGAACCAGGGCGGCTGATCGAAAAGCGCCCCAAAGTGACCTCGACGGCCCTCGGATCTCCCCGGTCCGTGGGCCGTCTCACATTCTAGGGGTTGCACTCCAGGCGATTCGCTGGTATGATCATCCCCGTTATCCCGAAAGGGATTCAGGGGCCAACGGATGAGCCTAAACATTTTAGTGCGACTCGGAGCTTTCGGCACTTCGAGGCTCACGCGCGCCGAACTGACGGCGGTCGACTACGCGGTTTGGTTCTACCTAGACATTTTCGCCCCTGACAGGAAAGATGATCTGCCAGCGCCTGCGCGCCGAGAGGAGCTGTGCGGCCTCTTAGAGTCGGCCCGCGCGAAACTGAAGCTATGAGTGAATCACCAATACAGCTCGCGGCAGCGGAAGACCAATACGGCTACGGCGACGTCATGATGCGCCGGGCTCGGACCTACGACAGGCTTCTGGATACGATCCGAGGCGGCGGAGCAACTCTAGTTCACGCCCACGATGCCGGCTCAGAACGGCTGAAGATCTTCCGCGAAGCGGAGGATCTGTTTCTGCTGGAGGAAGTCGTTGGCACCGCGATCGCCGGCGCTTCCGGCTCGGACATTTTCGATAGACAAATCTTCCCGGAAGCGATCGTCGAGCGTAGAGACGAGATCGTTCTATTCAGAGGCCGCGAACCTGTCGCCAGAGTGATCAAGCTCCACGATCGCTGGGCGCTCGACACAGAGCGTTTTGACGACGAGAACGGCCAGCTCGTGCAGTTTTCCGACCCGTACACCGCACTCGTCGCTGCCATCGAAGGGACCGCGCGAGCGGAGCGGCCTTCAGAGCCGGAGCCGGAGGCTAAGCCGAAGCCGAAGAGAGGGCGGGGCGCGCGATGAGCGTTCTCGACGATCTAGACGAGATCGACAGGATCAACAGGATCCTAGACGAGATCGACAGGATCCTACTAGAGGAAGGGCTAGAGCTGATGGCCGAGCAGATCCCAACAGTCGTGCACGGCTCGGCAGCGATGAAGGCAAGCGGCTGCATGGACTGCCACGGTGCTCGTAAGGAGCGGTACGGAATGGATTACAGACAGTGGCGAACGTTGATCGAGTCGAGCGCAGATGATTCGGTGGAGCTCGACCCTGAAAAGCACGAATACTTCGACAAGCGCGGCGGACTCAGAGACTGTCCCAGCGTGACGCAGATTCTCGAGTGCGCTGGGCTGCTATCGACCCTGAAGGACGTGCCGGCTGACGTTTTGGAGCTGGCAAAGGTTCGTGGAACCTACGTACACAAAGCGAGCGTTTTGATTGACCAAGGCAAGCTGAACTGGGACAGTCTCGATCCCGAGCTTCGCCCGCATTGCGAAGCTTACCGTGATTGGCAGCAGACGACTAGGTTTAGACCACTCATGGCCGAGAAGCCTCTAATTAACCGCGAGACCCGACATGCTGGGACGCCCGACAGAGTCGGCATCGTGGACTGCCACCTTCCCGCAATCGTTGATCTGAAGAGCGGGATCTATTCCCCGCACACCGGGTTGCAGCTCGCCGGCTACGCTGCACTCTTCGGCACGGCAATTCCATTCCTTCGCTTCGGCCTGTATCTCGGCAAGAACTCGAAGCCCAGAATGCGCGAGTTTCCGCTGTCTGAGCTGGGCCGCGACAGACAGACGTTCTTGGGGCTCGTGAAGCTCTACAACTGGAAGAAAGCGGAGGGGTTGATTTGACGCGCAAGAAGACAGCCAAGAAAAGGGCGCGCAAGCCTGAAACAGAGGTTGTAACCACTCCGACGGGGTCGATCACCGTCGTGATGCGAGGTGGCCCTGTCGTTGACGATGCGATGCGCCTTGAGGTCACCGACCAGCGTTCGGCAGATCAAGCCGGCGAGATGCGTCACGCGATCGCGGCCCTGATTGAGGAAGTCCACGGGGATTTTGACGAACACTGCGCCACGGCCAACAAGCTTCACAAGGGGCTTACAGCCACGCGGAAACGGCACCTCGACCCGTTGGCGGCCGCCGACACGGCGTTAGCTAACCGGATTGAGGCTTGGGCCACACGTGAGCAGACCAGGCGGATCGCAGAGGCGCTTGTAGCCGCCGAACACGAGAAGGGCGCCAGAGCCGTGGACGCGGCAGTGCAGATCGAAGAGCTCACCGCGCAGGGGATCGACCGTGATATAGCGACCGACGTAGTCGAAAGCGTTGGGACGCCCAGCGCCGATCCCGAACCGGTTGCAGTCGCGGGACACTCAGTCGGCGACGTTGTCGACTATGAGATTGAGGATTTGACGAAGTTTTTCGAGGCCATCGGGCTCGGCGAGTTGCCGCTTGGGCTGGCGAAACCAGACGAGAAGGGGTTAAAGGGCTATGCGAAAGCGCACGGGCGAGCGGGCTCCATTAGGGGAACGCTCCGGATCTTCCAGCGGGCCGCTGTTCGAAAGTCCCGCAAAACGTGAACCGAGAGAGGAGACGAAATCAATGGCAGACCAACCAGGCCGAGAGGCCCCCAAGCAGCAGCAGGGAAAGCCCGAGACGGCCTTGCAGACCTTCCATAGCTCTGTGGAGCGGATGGGCTCCGCGATTGCGGAGACGCTGCCGCAAGGCAGTCCACACGAAAAGGCGGCGCGTATCCAAAAGGGCGTACTACTTGCTGCCGAAGCGAACCCGGACCTGTACGAATGCACGGCTGCAAGCGTTCAGTTTGCTGTCCTGAAGGCCGCTCAGTTCGGCCTGATCCCCGGGATCGGCAACGAATGCTACCTGATCCCCTATGGGGACAAATGCGAGTTCATGCTGGGCTACGCGGGCTTCCTTCAGCTAATCCGCCGCTCGAATGAAATCCGGTTCTGTCAGGCGAAGGTAGTGAAAGCCGGAGACCAATTCGAGATTACCGAAGCTGGACCCAACCGTGGCGTGATCCATAAGCCTAAGGTCCGTGGGCGAGGGAAGCGGGGCAAGACGGTCGGCGCTTACTTCGAGTGCTATCTAAAGGGCGACGAACTGCCATATGTCGAATGGATGGACGTCGAACAGCTTCAGAAGGTCCGCGCAGCGTCGAAGGCTCCGAATTCACCAGCTTGGAAGAACTGGGAAGACGAGATGTATCGGGCCAAGGTTACGCGGCGCGGTTGCAAGTGGGTACCGATCTCGCCGGACGCGATGGAGCTGATCGAGAGTTCTGACCATGCCGAGTTCGGCATGCTCTTCGACAAGGCCGTGGAGTCGGCTGCGCAGTCGGCGAGAGAGCGGATCAGAGAACCGGAGGCGATCGATGCCGAGTGAGATCAAGGAAGTCACAGGCAAGGCCGCACGGGCGCGCTCTGAGCGCTTAACCCTCTTAGTAGAGGAAGCGGCCGAGATCGTCCAAGCGGCGACGAAGTCGATCCGATTCGGCCTCACGAGCGGGCATCCGACAGGCGGACCGGCCAACGACAGCGCCCTGGAAAGAGAGTGCGGCGATCTGCTCAGCGCCTTACGGCGACTACACGACGCCGGCGAGGTCGACCTAGATAGGGTCTGCGAACTCGGAAACCAAGCTCTCTCGGGTAAGTCCGCCTTCATGAGGCATCAGCCGAAACGGCACAAAGAGAGCGGGTTCTTCGCTTGGTGCAGGATCGCATGAGCATCGAAGACCCGAGAAAGCTTCACCTGTGTTGCCGGAATTGCGGCAGGCCTGACGACGGCGACACGTTTTCGAATCGGGCCGACTGGGAAAGCGAAAAACTCGGCTGCGAAAAGTGCGAGATGGCTCGGCAGAATATTTGGGTGGGACTGATGTCCCTTCCTTTAGCCGAGGGGGAAGAAAATAGAGAGACTGTGACGCAGATCGAACTCCCAGAACGGATGGCCCTTCGGATCCTCGCCGAGGTGGGCGAGATCCAACAAGCTCGCAAGCTTTCCAGCGAAGAGATAGACGGCCTCACGGCTAACACTCACCGGCTAGTCATCAAAGTCGAGGCGATCGACTAATGGACTTGTATGTCAAACACGGCTCAGGCTTCCGGCTCGCAAGCGCCAAGCAGATCCGTGCCGCTTGGATGGAACTGAACCGCCGCAAGGTGAAGACGCCGGGCGCGAAGCGGAAGCTCACTCAGAAGCAGGCCGATCAGATTGTTTCGTTCCGACGTCGCGGCGTCAAAGTGTCGAAACTCTGCGAATCCTTCGGGATCTCTCGGGCGACGTGCTACAGGCTACTGAAGGAAAACTAAGTGACGATGCACGAGATGGCTATTCTCAACATCTTGGCTCGCGAAGGGCCGCTGCCGGTGTACCGCATTGCACAGCTCTTGAGTGGCTCGGGCCGTGCAATCAGCCCGAAGCTGATCGACATGAAGGCGCACGGACTTGTGATCCATTCGGTTGAGGCGGACGATCGTCCTAGCCGAAAAGGTCGTTCGATGCCAGTCTGGCGACTGACCGAGGCGGGAATGAGACGTTGGACCAAGCCATGAAGCCGTACAAGGAATGTCCGGGCGGGTGCGGTACGCTGACGCGCGCGAAGTATTGCCCAAAGTGCGCCGCTCGACGCGGAGCGGACTACAAGCCGAAGAGCTCGAAGGCACGCGGCCTCGGAGGCCTGTGGCGTCGCAAACGGCTTGCGAAACTCGCAGCCAGGCCCTATTGCGAGCGATGCGCGCGTCTGGGCATCACGACCTTTGGAACTAAGGAACGACCGCTTGAGGTTCACCATATCGTTCCCAGGCGTATGTTCGTGAACTCGACCGATGATCCGGACGCGATGGACAATCTGGCGTCGACTTGCGTTCCGTGCCACCAACTGCTGAGCCAGCTTGAGAAGCATAGCATCCGGGCTTCATTTCTAGAGCTAACAAAGCCAACACCGAAGACACAATTCGAGGCCATCGCCTCGCAGCTGAAAGCAAGATGAGGATGCGGAGGAGAAAGATGCAGAAATGCAAGACGTGTGATTGTCCTGTCAGCGGCGTCTGGGTCGCCCCAGGAAAGTCGACAACCGATCAGACGGCGCTTCGGGAGTATCTAGACGCCAAGAGCGAGGACGGCTCGCCAAAGTTCAGCCTCGACGAAGCGACGAAGAAAGCGACGCGCTACGACGTTAACCCGAACATGGAGCGGCCAGCGTACGTGGAGTTTAAGGAAGGCTGTATCTACACGCTGGCATACCGTCCGGACAATGACGGCGAGTTCATGCGGTCGTTCAATCTGCGCGACAGGATCAGAACGTGCGCCAAGCGTGCCGAGTTCGCCGGCCCTTCCCAAGGAATCAAGATCGGAGAATAGAAACCATGCCCTTCTACGAATTAGCCATTGCTGGAGTGACCGGACTCGTCGCCGCGCTCCTAATCGCCTGGTTCATCTTCCGCCGTAAAGGTGAGCCGACGTTGCCGCCTGAGAAAGCCCTTCCGGTGCAGATCCTAGAGAAAGATTTCGCAGACGCCAAGCGTTGGCGCGACCGGCACTTTATGCCCGCCGGCCCGATCAAAGCTGAAGACGATGACGGACGCCCTTTTGCGCCGCCGCTGTGTCCGCGACTTCCTTACTGCAACCTGCCCGAGCTAGCGCAGCGCGATTCCATCATGGGCTCGGGTGAGTGTCCTTCTTGCGGCCGGACCTGCCAAGAGATGAAGGACGTGGCCCAAGAGCCGATCGCGTGGAGCGATGAACGTGTGTTCGCGGCGGCTCGATACTTGAGGGCAGGGCCCGGCAACGCGGCAAACCGGATGCTAGAGCGCATCCTCGACAAGCATGGCCTGAGTGAAGCTGTCGCAAAGGCGGCAATCGATGACACAGAACGGTACCTGAAGTTTCTCGAAGCGGCTTGGCTTGATCTCTGGAAGGAAAAACAAGAAACACCAGAAGCATTCGAACGGCCACGCTTCGAGCTGACTTGGACGGACGAAGGGCCAGAGAGCGAAGACGACGTTGGACAAGGATACGCGAGAGTCGGAGCAGCTCCGACGGGGATACACTGGATCTTCGTCATTCGAAGCGCGGACGGCGGACCGGCAAAGTCAGATAACAGCGACCGCATAGTGGCCAGGCATGCCTTGACCGAACTTCCTGCCCACGCCAAGGTCGAGCCTGACTGTTTCGTCATGTACGACAGTCAAGAGCCGGGACTGGTCTCGCGGCCTGACATCGTCCCTAGCATGATGGCCGAGGCTTGGGCACCCTACGCGGCCCTGTGGCTGAAGGCGGCCCGGAAAAAGCGGCTCGACGGCTCCGTTTTTTTTGCAGCCGTA
>Ga0224512_10004565_pt1 | contig 11630 bp, 14 predicted proteins | sample SF_May12_sed_USG_4_FD_169103 | JGI IMG/M metagenome (GOLD analysis project Ga0224512, IMG submission 169103) | Sediment microbial communities from San Francisco Bay, California, United States - SF_May12_sed_USGS_13 | ecosystem: Environmental > Aquatic > Marine > Sediment | place: USA... | reverse complement strand
TCATGCGAGTGCCCGTACGTTGCATTCTCGTGGGAATGCACTTCGACCATAGGAATGCCGGACAACAAAACAGAGACAGCCAGCAAGGTGAAAATACCTCTGCCAATCAGGCCTGTATATGCCGAATCTGAGGACATAGCTAAGGAACACTGCCATATCCGGCCAGCCTTCTCAACAACCTGGAACGCATATTGACGGTGCCGCAGGTCGGTAGGAATCTGCTGATTTAGCTATCAACGTAGATGAATGCACAAGCCGACCGGCGAGAGGCCCAGTCCTCCTGTCACACTTTTGTCACACTGCAAACAGGACCCAACGGGATCCAGCGTGACCGAACGTGATGGTTCGTGATGCTATGTGATTGACCCAAAAAGTGTTATCTTCGTAAGTGATTGATAACCAACGGGTTGATGACTGTCTTCGGGAGGCAGGGGCCGGAGGTTCAAATCCTCTCACCCCGACCAAAACATCATTCGTCATCGCGAGGAGGCCGAAGGCCGACGCGGCGATCTCTGGATTGCTTCGCTGCGCTCGCAATGACATACAGAAGGCCAGAGTCATATCCTCTCACCCCGACCAGCTTTTCACAGCTACGAAATTGTTCGGCCAAGCTCTTTCTTTGAAACACCCAGCGCAAGAAGCGATTTCACAAGTAGATCGATCGAGACGGTAGGGTCACCGGCTTCCATTTTCGCAACTCGTGATTGGCTGGATTCAATCGCCTTCGCAAGTTGAGCTTGCGTGAGCTTCTTTCGATGTCTGCGTTCCTTGAGTTTCTCACTAAGGGCAAGCTTCATCTCAATATAGGCGGATTCCTCAGCGGAAAGATCCAGGAATTCTGCAACCGTTCCTACTTTCCAGCCCTTTTTCGCTAATTTTGCCTTCTTACCCTTATCCATTGTCGTACTCTCGCAGTCTCGCTCTACAAGTCTCAATCACATGTTTAGGCGTCTTCCCGGTCTTCTTTGAAAACACCTCTGCTATGACAATCGCGTCCGTATCGATACGGTAGACGATGCGCCAACTCACTTTTTCATCCGAAATTCGCAGCTCGTGGCATCTCTTTCCGATTGACGGCATAGGCCGTGAATGAGGCATCGCAATTTTGTCACCACGTTGCAATCGCCTTAGCAGGTATCCTGCCTCAAGTCTCGCCAGCTTGGAGAACGGAGGAGTCTTAATCTCACCCTGCATCCATACAAGCGGCTTGTCCTTCGGACTCATAGCGATTATCAGTATATGTCAGAAATGACATATTGTAAATGGCAACATGGTGTCACAATCTTGTCACAGTGCGAAAGTGATTCAACGTGATGTAACGTGACCGAACGTGATGAAACGTGATCCTATGTGATTGACCCGAGTGGTGTTATTGTCGTAAGCTATTGATAACAAACGAGTTGATAATTGCGTTCGGGAGGCAGGGGCCGGAGGTTCAAATCCTCTCACCCCGACCAAATTCAAAAAGAAAGGCCCTCACACTTGTTGGGGCCTTTTTCTTTTTCGGCTTGGGAGGGATCTGGAATCGAAAATAAGGGTCACACCGCGGCCAACGCAGTTGGCCGACAGGCCGAATCGCGAAGCGATTGGCCCATCCTCTCACCCCGACCAAATCCAGATACGAAAAAGTCGGCTTTCTCACCCATCGGGGGAGGCGACTTTTTCGTATCTGGATGCCGGTCGGGAGATGGAACCGAAAACAAAGGTTCCACCGAGCACCGGCGCAGCCGGTGCGACAAACGTCGCGAAGCGACGGTCAATCCTCTCACCCCGACCAGGATTCCTTTCAGATCAATAACTTCTCGGCCGAGATTCTGCGGCACCTTTTTGCAGTCACCGATTTGTCGCACTGACATCGAGTTTTCGTCGTACAACACGTCGAAGATCTCTTTACAAATCAGCTGACGGCTTTACGAAATTAGCAGACGCTCGAACGACAGCTTTCGGGTCGTCGCGACAGGCAGCCTCGGTCAGTAGCAAACAATATAGTTGATGCTCGCCCAAGGTCTTATCACGATCCGAAGCGGTCGTTCGGTTATTGGCTCAAGCTGCGTTTGCTTTGTCGTCAAAATCCAGTTCGACATTTAGTCGGCCGCCTAGCGCCTGGACTGCGCTCAAGAGCGTCTGCAACGTTACTGAGACATTTTCCGGATCCAAAAGACGATCCAAAGCGGAACGGCTCGTGGCCATTCGTCGCGCCATTTCTGTTTTCGACAACGAGTGCTCCGACATCTTCTCAGCAAGTTGAAATGCAATAACACGCTTCACCGCTGCAGCCGTCGCCTCTTCGAGGATCCCTTCTTCCTGAAGAAATTCATCAAAGCTACTTCCAACATTCTTCTTTGCCACAACTACGACCTCAACTTTCTCAATCTGCGTTTCGCCAGCGCTAACTCGTTCGCCGGCGTCTTTTGGGACTTCTTCACAAACCCGTGCAAAAGCACGATCTGGTCTCCAGAAACCGTGAAAAACGTCCGCGCGATTCCTCGACCTAACTTTGACCGCAACTCCCATAGGCTGTCGTCCATCTTTCGAGCCAGTGGCATTCCGACAGGCCAGCCAAATTGGAGTGTTTTCACGTCCTCGCCGATCACCTTGCGATCCTCAGGCCCCATGTCTTTCAACCACTCGCGTACCGGCTCTCGCCCAGAATCGAGGCGAAAAAACCTAACCGAAATGGGCCTATCCTTGGACATCTAGGGAATGTACCAGAATTGGTACATAATGCAAGGTCTATGGCTGCTTACCCTACAAACAGCCGCTGGTCAGGGCCTCTGGCGGCTGACTGCAAATTCAAATGACCCCGATTCCTGAACACCGGCGAGCTTCATAATGAAGCTGCTGTGAAGTCCTCTTTATGACGGCTCAATGCGCAAATCAGTCGGTGAATGGCCTGCGCTCGTGTGACACTTTTGTCACACTGCGAACGGGATCCAACGTTATTCGGCGTGATCGAACCTGACGTTGTGTGATGCTATGTGATTGACCCGAAACGTGTTATCTTCGTAAGTTACTGATAACCAACGAGTTGATGACTGTATTCGGGAGGCAGGGGCCGGAGGTTCAAATCCTCTCACCCCGACCAAATCCAGATATTAAGAAGTCGGCTCCCTCACCCAACAGGGGGAGGCGACTTTTTGTATCTGGATACCAGGCAGGAGAGGGAACCTAAAACCAAGGTTCCACCGAGCACCGGCGCAGCCGGTGCGACAAACGTCGCGAAGCGACGGTCAATCCTCCCACCCCGACCAGGATTTTCTCATGGCTATCAGTCCTTTAGCGACGACTTACTAGAGCACTACTTTTTGCCGGAATTTGCAGCTGTGTTTGCGTCTGATATCCGCTCCTATCACCTGTCCTTGCGTTACGATTTGAGGTATTCGCGTAACGATATGATCCCGGTTTTCTGGTAGCTCCCGAGTTGGAGCATGGCCTTGTCCCCCGTAACGATCAGATCTGCCCTGCCAGTCCGCGCGCATTCGAGAATACGATTGTCAGCCTCATCCCGCAGCACATCAATTCGGCCCCGAGGACGAACTACACTTCCCAGGTCTGCCAGGAATACGGCCACGCGTGCAAGTTCGTCGGCATCTCGCGCAAACTTGCGCGCCAGTACAGTCAGAAGTTCGTCGATAATAGCTTTGGATATGACGAGTTCGTCTTTCTCAATGACCCGCTCGAGCGCAGCGTCTGCTCGACTGCCAGGCAGTACGAACGCCGAGACAAAGATATTGGTGTCGAAGACGACCCTCAATCGTTGAGGTACCTGCGCAAGTCTTTTTCCGTCAGGATGCCCTTCTCCCGGGCTTTAGTGCTCCAGTAGCTCTGCATGCCTTTGTATTCCTGCTTCAAGTACTCACGTCGCGCCAGACGCAACGCATCCTGGACTACCGCGCTGACGGATTTGCCCTCACTTTCGGCGATCTCCTCAACTTGCTGCGCCAAGTCGGGTGGCAGCGATATCGTTTTTTTGACGGCTGTGACCATAGTTTCTTCGCCAGATTCTGGGTATGAATTAATCATACCAGACTCGCCGCAGAGAATCCCCAGACTTCCGCTGCCCTTTTCCGCCAAGCTCTTACCGCTTTCTTCTTGTCACACTTTTGTCACACCGCGAACCGGATCCAACGCGATTCAACGTGGTCGAACGTGATGTTAGGTGATGCTATGTGATTGACCGCAGACGTGCTAACTTCGTAAGTCCCTGATAAAAAACGAGTTGATGACTGTATTCGGGAGGCAGGGGCCGGAGGTTCAAATCCTCTCACCCCGACCAGGTTCAAAAAGAAAAAGGCCCTCACGCTTGTTGGGGCCTTTCTCTTTTTGGGCTTTGGACGGATCCCGCAGGGCGGCGAACCGGATGTCCGACGTCAAATCCTCTCGCCCCGACCATGTTTTCCATCTCCAGATCAATACCTTACAAACTATGCGGACCGGCCACGGTCTTTCTGTGGAACCGCATTGTCGGGATCTTGTGGGGATAACGGCCACCGATATTTGGCGTCCAGCGCTGATCGATCACCGCCCAGTTTGAGGGCAGTTTGGCGAGATTCGAGCGTCTGCTGACGAAGCGTTTTCCGGCAATATGACTATTTGGCGGATTCAGCGATTTGGCAAATTTTGCTAATATTTGCCATAGCTTTCTTAAGGAGCCGCGGTGGCGACGCTTAACATATCGATGCCCAAGGCGATGCGCGAATGGATTGATTCGCAAATTAAAGCGGGTGAGTACGCAAACGCCAGCGACTACATTCGGGACCTGATTCGGCATGACCAACGACAGCGCGACCGGCTGCGGCTCGCCCTGATCGAGGGAGAAAAGAGCGGCATCAGCAAGCGCTCGGTAACGGACATATCACGCAGCGCCAAACGCCGCCTGAAGCGTGGCTAGATACCAGCTTTCCAATGCTGCGGCTGAAGACCTTGCAGAAATATACACGTATTCATATCTGGAATTCGGCGAGCTGCGTGCAGACTCCTACTTCGAGTCACTGGAAGACTGTTGTCAGCGCCTGGCGAATAATCCGCATTTGGGTGTGAACGTAAGCAGCCTGCGTCGAGACTACTGTCGATTTGTACACCAGCGACACTCTAATTACTACAAGAAGTCCAAGCGTGGAATTCTCATCATACGCATTCTTGGTCCAGGCATGTCTGCCGATAGGAATCTTCCGTGACTGCACCTCACGAGCTGCCCGACCATTGCCCGAGAATCCCCGCAAACATTCCCCAAGACACTCGGAGACTGCTGATTGAGTTGGCACTACAACTGCCTGAGCACGGCAGGCGCCTCTCCTATCCGTATTTCAGAGATGCGCCCCGCGAGGTCTTGTCGGCCATCCTAGAATAGACCGAAAAATAACCTTTCTTAATTCGTGGCTCCGGTGCTTGCCAAGCCTGTCGCCGGCGCTTTATCTCTACTTCGTCAACCAGCAAATCCAGCCGGGCATTCTCAACATCGATTGATATCGTGTCGCCGTCCTCAACGTGCGCCAGTGGGCCGCCCATGGCGGACTCGGGCGAGATGTGCGCAACGGCACAGGCAAGATAACGACTATTCGAGAATCGGACCGAACTTTGCCGGCGGTCTCCGGTGTCGGGTCTTCTGCTCGTAAGCGTATGCGAGCTCGATCAGAACCCCTTCTGAATAAGGGCGTCCTACGAAATGCAGGCCCGCCGGTAGCCTGTCGTGCCAGAAACCCATCGGCACGGTCAAAGCCGGCAGCCCCGCGTCGGGCACCAACCGATTGCTGTTATCGCCCTTGTGTTCCTCGCGCGCCTTGTCGAGGTGCGCCGGTGGATTCGACCACGTCGGGTAGATCAGGGCGTCTACCCGGGCATCGTCCATCGCGGCGACGGTATTTGCGAGCAGTTGGTTTCTGAGGGGATGGTTAGGCCAGGTGGGGCACGGTTCGTCCCAATCGTCGGGGCTGATGTCCAATGGGTACTGGGAAAAACGAACGAGTCCCTGTTCGGATTCCGGTGCATATTCCCCTGTCTCGAGCACACGGTTCACGTCAAGAAAAGGCGGATCATTCAGAGAGCGAAGGTAGTGGGAGAGATCGTATCGGAGCCGCCGGCAAAACTCGATTTCTTCGTCGAGTTTCTCGAAGTCCCCTATCTCAAAGGCGTCGACGATCGTCGCGCCGGCAGCTCTGAGATCGTCAACGGCTTTGTAGAAAAGCGCCTTGATTTCATCGTCGGCATCAGCGTGATCGACGAGGGCCCTGAGCACGCCAAGGCGCTTACCTTCGATGCCATCGGGCTTGAGAAAACGCAAGTAGTTCGGGTCCCTCTTGTCGGGAACGCTCAGCGGATCCGCAGGGTCGTGGCCAGCGATCACGTTGAACAGGCGGACGCCGTCTTCAACGGTCCGGGTCATGGGGCCAGCGATATCCCGATCGAAGTTGAGCGGAATAATGCCATCACGACTGGTCAGGCCTATCGTCGAGCGGATTCCGAACAGGGCCAGGTGCGATGACGGCCCGCGGATCGAATTTCCCGTATCGCTGCCCATGCCTGCCACGCCAAAATTCGCCGCGACGCTGGACGCGGTGCCACCCGACGAGCCCGCTGGCACGAAGTCCGTATCGTAGGCGTTTGCCGTTCGGCCATAGGAGGATGAGACCGTTTGTCTCGGACTGGCGGCCCATTCGGCCATATTCGTCTTGGCCAGAATGATCGCGCCGGCCTCGCGGAGCTTACGAACCATGAACGCATCATCGGGAGGATAGCTGTCGATCAGCGCAATCGAGCCGCCGGTCGTGACCATGTCGTGGGTGTCGAAGTTGTCTTTGAGCAGGATGGGCGCACAGAAGAGATCCGGTAACGCCGCGCCCTTACTGATGGCGCGATCGACCTTATCAGCCCTGTTCAGGGCATTGGCATTGATGACGGTGATGGCGTTGACTCCCGTCGCCTTGTCGTACGTCTCGATACGATTGATGTAATCCTGAACGACGGCGCGGCAGGACACCTCGCCCGACTTCACGGCATCTTGAATATCAGCGATTGTGGCTTCAATGAGCGAAAAGGGCCCTTCGGGCTCCCTGTCACAGGCCCCGAGCACAGTGAGCGCAGCGAGCGTCAAGCATAGACGGACGCAGCTCATCGGCTCATTAAACCAGCCGCGCTACTTCGATGGCGCGCCAAGTTCTACCGGCTGCCCATGCGGCGTATGGCGATAGGCATCCGCCCATGCCTCCTTGCGTTGCAGTAGCGCAGCCGCATCCGTCAGCTGCTTTTCGGTGACGAGCTTTTCCAGTGCTGCGAGCCAGTGTACGTAATATTGTGTGCCATCATCCGGCTCACCCCGGTCGACTGCGTTTTGCAGCTGCTCCGCGAGAACGTCCGCCCATTCGGTCCATGTGAAGTAGCCTGTCGCGGAGAGGCGTACCGCCAGCGCGAATGCCTGCGCCTGCCAGGGCTCCGCAAACACCGGCTCGTCGTCTTCGTGCGGCAGGCCCGGCGACGAAGCGAATTTCGCGACGTGATCGTTGGCTTCAGGCGGGCTCAAGATAGTCCTCCCACATATCGATGTACAGCGAGTCGCGCAGCGATGCCTGCTCTCCCCAGAGCGCCCGTACGGCAAACCGGATCAGATAAACGTGCTGCGGCTTCGGATCGAGGGAGTATTCCGCGGCATCGGGCAAAGCGAATACACCTCGATCGCGCTCGACCGTACCGACCTTGCCTCGCGTGTATCGGGGCATACGGGTATGCCCGGTCGGGTTCAAATTCCGACCTCGTACGCGCTGACCGACGCTGAATCGTGCCGGCAAATCGAGGTCCAGCTCCGATTTCCGGGCCCGGAAGAGCCGTTCGACGGCGGCTTGAGGCGTCAATGCCGGCGTCGCTTTCGGCACGGCCGGGTCCGCTCTGCCGCTCTCCAGCTCGGCTTCGGTGACCAGTCCACGGTTTACGACCTGCTTGCCGAGCATGGCCAGCCAGCGCTCGTAATAGCTCATGCGCAGGTAGTCGGCTGCCGGGATCGACTCGATTTCGATGCGGGAACCGCGAAACAGGCGCAGAGCCGACATCATCGCCATCACGCGGCCCTCCCAGGGTTCGTGGAACACGGGCTCGTTCTCCTGGTAATCGAGCTCGCCCAGGCCCTGCATGCCGCCCATATCGTGGATGCCGTTCATGCGCCGTTACCTCCAGTCGGCGCCGCAACTTTGGCGACGCCGATCATTGAGTCTCGCGTTACGAGCGCTGCGAGCTGCTCCTCGCTCATGGACTCCGTCCCGTCCGGACGCTGCGGCAATACAAAATAGCGAGACGCCGCGGTGCTGTCCCACACGCGGACTTCGACGTCCTCTGACAATTCGAGGCCGAGTTCGGCAATCACACCGCGCGGATCGATCACGGTACGCGAACGATACGCAGCGGACTTGTACCAGGTCGGCGGCAGGCCTAGAAGCGGCCATGGATAACAGGAGCACAGGGTGCAGACGATTACGTTATGAACATCGCGCGTGTTTTCCACCACCGTTAGTTGCTCGCCCTGCGCGCCGGAGAAACCGAACTCGCCAATCGCGGACGTACCATCTTCGAGCAAGCGCTGCTTGAAATCGGGGTCTACCCATGCGCGGGCGACGACCTGAGCACCGTTGCGCGGACCGACCTGATTCTCGTAAGCATCGACCAGCGCATCGAGCGCCGCCGGATCGACGAGGCCCTTTTCGACGAGCAGTGACTCGAGCGCCTTGACGCGCAGGGCCGGGTCCGATGGCAGTTCCTGATGATGTTCGTGGCTGTGGCCGGCACCCGGGGCACCCGCCGCGACGGCGCCGGCGGCGGCACCCTTGATGAAGCCTCGACGATCCATTGATCCGGGTTTCGATTGGCTCATTTCGTTCTCGTCAAAAATGGAGATATCGTTACCAGTCTAGTCTTCCGCATCGACCTCTTCCAGATTGTCCGACTACCGGGAAGGTATCGCCATATAGATGTCGTAGCCGCCATAGCCATCCGGGCGATCGGACGGGAAGTAAATCACACCACCCGCCGTGCTGCTGGGTAGTGTTTCATTGTGCACGGAGTTGATAGCCGGCCCGATATTCTCGGGCTCTGTCCATCGGTTTGTCTCATGAGACATGCCGGTGCGCCAGATGTCTGCGGCACCATATCCGCCCGCCCGCCTCGACCATATCAAGCCGTGTCTGGGCTCGAAGTGGTAGTCGCCGTCCAGGCTGTTGAGTTCCGGGACCGGCGACGCTGACTGCAACACCTCAACGCCCTCGCCGACCCGACTCACGAAGATCTGGAAATCTCGCTGGCCGCGACCTGAGTTGCGAACGAAATAGACCTCCGCGCCGTCGTTCTGCTCATCCGTTATGAAGAACGGGCATGCCTCATCAAATTCGGTATTTGCCGTACAGCCCAAGTGCTGCGGTGGTCCCCAGCCCAACGGATCTTCTACGTCGACCCTGTGCGAGATATAAAGATCGTATCCGCCGCAGCCGCCAGGCCGAGAACTTGCGAAGTACATCCAGTGGCCATCGTTCGAGAATGCGGCGCTGTGATCACCATACGGAGAATTGATTTCAGGTCCCAAATTGACGGCCGTTCCGAAGGGCTCGGTCACAGAACTGCGCCAGGCGACATACATGTCCCATTCTTTCCGGCCACGCGCATTGACGGGCCCGATCGAATCGGGACGATCGGAGGCAAAATACAAAGCGAGGCCATCTGACGAAATCATCGAGAAACGCTCATTGAATTCCGTGTTGATGGTCGGCCCGAGCCGCTCGACGACCCAGGACTCACCCCTATGGATCTCGTCCGCGCCGGCCTGGAACATGACTGACAGAAACATGGCAAAGGACAAATCACGCCTGATCTTCATCTGTCTGCCTCCGGTCATATGCGTGCAGTGAATAATGGAAACCCGTGCGTCCCTTAGCCTTTGTATCCCAATTGCCGGCGCAGCTCGACGAACTCGGGCTCCTCGAGAATTGGGTCGCTGAGCCAATTGTCACGGAAGCGACTTACCCTCGAAGGAGAAAAAGGGCGTCCCCCATTGAGATATCCGTTAATCACGGTCGTCCACTCGGCTAGAGCACGCTCCTTGTCTCTTACGCCCAGAACGCCCCAAGCCAATCTTCCTGTCCCCGGCAATCCTCGTGCACTGAGCAATTCTTCTACACGTTTTAGCTGGATGGCCGCTGTATCAAGGTCGCCAATTAGTCCGTACAGATACGGAATGTAATCTACTCTAAATGTAGTCGATGGATTCTGAACCGCAACCGCTCGATCCAGTCTTTGCTTTGCGGCAGCTTTGTCTCCCTTAAGATATTCGGCAAATGCGAGATCAAGATGCGTAGAGTCGAACATAGGATTAATCTCTATTGCTTCTTCCAAATGCTTACTCGCTTGTTCCAAATGACCCGCTCGTAGGTAAATGAGGCCTACCCGCCAGTGCACAAAATCTGAGGTTGGATCAATTGCAGCCGCGCGTTTGCCCAATTCAATTGCATCGGCATACTCGCCACTAACCTCTGCTAATTGCCCCGCTGACCTTACCAGTACCGTCGCGTTGTTCGGACTCAGCTCTATAGCACGCTCGTATGCTTCTTTCGCTTCGCTCCAACGATCGTAGTAGTTGCCGTAATACAGTCCAAGGACCGCATGTGCATAACCTGATAGAGGATCGAGCTCGATGGCCCTCAGCGCAGTATCCGGAACCGCATCGCGATCTCCGAAATTGTAGTAGGCCTCAGCCAACAGCGCGTATGCGTCAGCGAAATTCGGGTCTGCCTCTATCGCTTTTTCCAGAGATCCGACGTAATCCAACGTATATTGAGGCGCATAGATGGGATACGGCAAACTAAGTGCGTATAGGTAATGTTCGTAGGCTACCTGCGATTCTGTCGGTTGCCTTTCGATACGAACCCGCTCTTCCGGTAGGAGCTCCGCCTTCAGCGCTCCGGCGATTTTCTCTGCAACATCTTTCTGTACAGCGAAAACATCAGTCAGTTCTCTATCAAATTCGTCTGCCCAGAGATGGGCGTCTGTAGAGCCGTCGATAAGTTGTGCCGCGATCAATACGCGGCCATCTGCGTAACGAACACTGCCCTCCAGAATCGCCTCGACTTTTAACGCACGCGCTATGTCAGGGATGGATGGCCGATCTTCCTGAAATTGCATCACAGACGTCCGAGACATCACCATGAGATCGCTAATCTTCGCAAGTTGATTCAGCGTTGATTCGTGAATGCCGGCAGCAAAATAGGCATTCCCCGGATCTGGACTCAGGTTCTCAAAGGGCAGCACTGCTATCGAGTTGGGCAAGACATCAGAGAGGGTAACTGCCGTAACTTGATCGGCATCGTGCTCGCCGATGGTAAGAGGCTGTGTTACCTGCTTGGGCGTATCGAACTCGACTCGATACACAAGCCATGCCAGGGCAAGGGCGATGGTGCCGAAGAGCACATACTCTATTTTGAACCCGTACCTGGAGGCCGCTCCATCTACGCTCCCTTCCCGGGCGATTCCCTCAGCGGTCAGATTGAATCCCCAGCTCAAGATAAGTGCAATCGGGAATCCTACCGCCAGCAAGACAATTACAGCGGTATCAAACCAATCGGGGAGATTCAGGGGTTCTTCAACAGTGGCAACGATCTGGA
>Ga0224512_10004564_pt1 | contig 11636 bp, 13 predicted proteins | sample SF_May12_sed_USG_4_FD_169103 | JGI IMG/M metagenome (GOLD analysis project Ga0224512, IMG submission 169103) | Sediment microbial communities from San Francisco Bay, California, United States - SF_May12_sed_USGS_13 | ecosystem: Environmental > Aquatic > Marine > Sediment | place: USA... | reverse complement strand
TTGGCGGCCGCCAAGCCCGGAGAAAAAGGGCGGTATTTTGAGTCGTTTCGCATTACGTGTCAATGTGTTATCGCTGAAGACGGCGGCCGTGTGCAGCGCCACCGGCGGCACCAGCACAAGGTACCAGGCCGCGGGCAGTGCCAGCGGCCGCAGCTGCTCGCCGACGCCTTCGCCGATCGCGTTCTCGCCGAACACGAAGAACGGCACGTCGGCGCCGAGCTGCGCCGCCAGCGCCCGCAGGCGCTCGCGCGGCCAGCCGACGTCCCAGAGCCGGTTGAGGACGAGGAGCGTCGTGGCGGCGTCCGAGGAGCCGCCGCCCAGCCCGCCGCCGATCGGCAGGCGCTTGTCGAGCGCGAGGTCGGCGCCCCGCGCGCAAGCGCTCGCTTCCTGCAGCAGGCGCGCCGCTCGCACGCACAGATCCTCTGCCGCGGGCACCCCGGGCAGCGGATCGTGCCGTCGGATGCTGCGGTCGCCGCGCACCGCGATACCGACGCGATCGCCGCGCTCGATGAGGCGAAAAACGGTCTGCAGCTCGTGCATGCCGTCGGCGCGCCGGCCGAGCACGTGCAGGAACAGATTCAGCTTTCCCGGCGCCGGGAACCAGTTCATTTCCACTCGGAGACGGCGAGCCGCAGCTCCAGGCCGGGATAGCGCAGGCGCAGCCGCGCGGGGCGTCCGGCCTCGTACTCCAGGTAATCGATGCGCCATCCCTGCTGTTCGAGCGTGGCGAGGCGCCCGTCCCCGGCATAGGTCGATTGCGCCGGCACGCCGTCCACGGGCCGCGCGCGCACCCAGTCGGCCAGTCCGCGCAGCGGCAGTCGGAAGCCCAGCACCTGTTCCGTCAGCGTTTCGGCGTCAGCCGCCGTGTAGCGCCGGTCGTCGGCGGTAACGAGCGTGACCAGTGCGTCGCGCCGCGTTACGCGCGCCAGTCCCTGGCCGAAAGGCGAACTGATGAGCACTTCGTCGCGCGCCACGTCGTGGCGCCAGGCGAGTTGCCCCGAGGCCGCGTCATCGCCATAGCGCGCCGCAAACCTCGCCGTGAGCTCGAACTCCACGCTCTCATCCGGCGCGCGCGCGCTGAGCCCGGCGCAGCCGGCGGCGAGCAGCGCCGCGGCAACAGCGAAGGCGCGCAGGACAAGATTCACGCGTGGCGCAGGCCCGGGCGCGCTAGCGGCGCAGGCGCTTCAGGGTCTTCTGCAGCGTCTCGTTCTCGGGATGGCTCTTGAGCACTTCCTGCCACACCTGCTCGGCCTCGGAGCGCGCGCCCATCTGCCACAGCACCTCGCCGAGGTGCGCCCCGATCTCGGCATCCGGTCGCCCGAGATAGGCGCGGCGCAGGTGCTCCGCCGCGCTCTTCAGGTCACCCATGCGGTAGAGCACCCAGCCCATGCTGTCGATGATGTAGGCGTCCTCCGGCGCCAGCTCCAGCGCGCGCTCGATGAGCTTGCGCGCCTCGGTCAGGCGCAGGTTGCGCTCGGCATACGAATAGCCGAGCGCGTTGTAGGCGTGCGCGTAGTCCGGCTTGACCCGCATGAGCGTGCGCAGGCTCGATTCCAGCACGTCGAAGCGCTCGAGCTTTTCCGCGGTCAGGGCGTGGTCGTAGAGCAGCTCGGGCTGTTCCGGCTGCCCCTGCAGCGCCTTGCCGAGAAGCTCGAAGGCGTCGCGGTTCTGGTTGGCGTCGCGCAGCAGCTGCGCCTCGGCGATCAGCACCTGTATGCGCTGGTCGCCCCGCGCGTCCAGGGTGCGCAGATACGCGAGCGCCTCCTCCAGCCGGCCCTGCTTGGCCATCACATTGGCGATGCGCAGCCGCGCCGGCAGGACTTGATCGCCGCGCTCGATGCTGCCGTACCACTTGCGCGCTTCCTGCCACTTCTTCTGTTCCTCGGCCGCCTGTCCCAGCGTGTAGCGCACGCCTTCCGGATCGCGAAAACCCATTTCCAGCAGGCGCTTCAGGCTCGATTCGGCGGTGGCGTAGTCTTTGAGCTGCAGCGCCAGCAGCCCGACCGCGAAGCGCACGTCGCCGTTGTCGGGGAACGCCGCCAGCAGCTTCTCGAACTGCACGCGCGCCTCGGCGTAATTGCGCTCGCCGACCAGTAACCGCGCGTAGGCAAGCCGCGCTTCGCGCGCTTTCGGGTTGCGCTCGAGGAACGCGGCGAGCGAACGCGCCGCGAGCTCGGGTGAGCGACGCTGCAGGACCTGCGCTTCGTAGATCGCCGCCGCGTCCCAGTCCGGGCGCAGCTGCACGGCGCGGCGCGCGCCTGCCAGCGCCGCAGCATCGTCGTTCGCGGCGAGCGCCGCCTGGGCGATCGCCAGCTGTGCTTGCGGCAGCTCGGGATGGCGCGCGGCGAGCGCGCGCACCACGCGCAGATTGGCCTCTTTGTCGGGATTGCCGGCGAGCAGCCGGCTAAGCTGCAGAAAGCCGTTGGCCGCGGCGTCGCCGTCGCGCTCGAGCAGCTTCGCCAGCAACGGCTCGGCTTCCTCCACCTTGCTCGAGCTGACCAGCAGTGCGGTCAGCGTCTGCAGCGCCTGCACCGAGTCGGCGTCGGCCTCGTACCAGACGCGCGCCGCGTCCAGCGCGAACTGCGGCGTGCGCGCGAAATTGGCGACTTCCACTGCGCGGCGCGCGATGCGCGGATCCTTGGTGCGCTGGGCAAGGTCGGCGTAGGTCTGCGCCGCCAGGGCGGGGTTACCGCGTTGCAGCGCGATTTCGGCGAGCAGCATCTCATAGAGCAGCGGCTCGGTCAGCTCCTGCCCGGGCAGGCGCGCTGTAGAGGGCTCCACGTCGGCGGCGTCTGCGGCGTCCGCCGTCGGCGCGGACTCCTCGTCGGCCGCCGCCTTGGGCTGGGCGAGCGCAACGCACGCGGCGAGCGGCAGAATCAAGAGCAGGATGAACAGACGAATTGCTGCGAACATGTCGAAAAGAGTGTAGGTATATTTGGTGCCCCGCACAAGCAACAAAGTTCCATGCCAGAGCTTCCTGAAGTAGAAGTCACGCGCCGCGGCATCGCGCGCGCGCTCGCCGGGCAGCGCATCTCGGCGATCGAGGTCCGCGAGTCGCGCCTGCGCTGGCCAGTGCCGCCTGCGGTACGCGGCCTCGCCGGGCTGACCGTGCGCTCGGTGAAGCGCCGCGCCAAGTACCTGCTGCTCGACTGCGGCGACGGCCAGCTGATCATGCACCTCGGCATGAGCGGCAGCCTGCGCGTACTGCCGGCGGGCACCGCGTTCGACAAGCACGATCACTTCGACCTGGTGCTCGGCGAGCGCCTGCTGCGGCTGCGCGACCCGCGGCGCTTCGGCGCGGTGCTGTGGCGCAAGACAGGGGACGCGCCGCACCCGCTGCTCGCGCGGCTCGGCATCGAGCCTTTGTCGCGCGCGCTCGACGGCGCGCGCCTGCACGCGCTCACGCGCGCGCGTCGCGCGCCGATCAAGGCGTTCCTCATGGACAGCCGCCGGGTGGTCGGCGTGGGCAACATCTACGCCAGCGAAAGCCTGTACCGCGCGCGCATCGACCCGCGCACGCCGGCGCGGCGCCTGTCGCTCGCGCGCTGCGCGCGGCTGGCGCGCGCCATCAAGGACACGCTGCGCTCGGCGATCCGCGCCGGCGGCTCGTCGCTGCGCGACTACGTCGGCGCCGACGGCGGCTACGGCTGCTTCCAGCTGCGCATGCTGGTGTACGGGCGCGAAGGCAAGCGCTGCCGGCGCTGCGGCGCCGCGGTGCGGCGCATCGTCCTCGGCCAGCGCTCGACCTACTTTTGCCCCGCCTGCCAGCGCTAGCGCGTCACTCCTTGCCGAGCGCCTTGACCTTGGCGGCCAGCCGCTTGCCGACCAGGGGATGGACGAACTTGGCGACGTCGCCGCCGAGCAGCGCGATCTCGCGCACCAGCGTCGCCGAGATGAACATGTGCTGCTCGGAGGGCGTGAGGAACAGCGTCTCGAAATCCGGGTACAGGCTGCGGTTCATGCCGGCGAGCTGGAACTCATACTCGAAATCCGACACCGCGCGCAGGCCCCGGATCACCACGTGCGCGTCGTGCTTGCGCACGAAGTCCGCCAGCAGGCCGGCGAAGCTCGCGATCTGCACGTTCTTCAGATCGCCGAGGACCTCTTGCGCCATCGCGGTGCGCTCCTGCAGCGTGAAGAAAGTGCTCTTGCCGCGGCTGTTGGCGACGCCGATGATGAGCGGCGCGAACAGCTTCGCCGCGCGCCGCACCAGATCTTCGTGCCCGCGGGTGAGCGGATCAAAGGTCCCCGGGTATACCGCTCGGATCATGTTCGCTCCATTGCAGTAGTTGGTAGCTCACCTGCCCGGCGCGCGAGCGTTTCAGCTCGCGCCACGGTGCCGCCGCGACCGCCGGCTGCGCCCCCTCCACGTACACGCGCGCCCCGGGCTGCAGCCGAGCGGGCAGCGCGGCGAGCAGCGCCGGCAGGGCATTCTGCCTGAACGGCGGATCGAGGAAAACCACGTCGAAGCGCTCGCCGCCCCGCGCCAGGTAAACGAAGGCATCGCCGGCAACGATCTCCACGGCGGCGGCCCCGAGCTGGTCACGGCTGCGGCGCAGCGCCGCCGCCGCGCCGCGATCCGCCTCCACCATCACCACCCGCGCCGCGCCGCGCGACGCGGCCTCGAAGCCGAGCGCGCCGCTGCCGGCGAACAAGTCCAGGCAGGCGGCGCCGTCGAGCCGCTGGCCAAGCCAGTTGAACAGCGTCTCGCGCACGCGATCCGGCGTCGGCCGCACGCCGGCGAGCGCCGGCACGTCGATGCGCCGGCCGCGGAGTTCGCCGCCGACGATGCGCACGCGGCCGCGGGGCAGGCGCTTGTTAGAATCCACCGCACGATGTTAGCAGCGACCTCGTGGGCGGCGCGTCTCAGGCACGGCCTGGCGCGCACGCGCGCCGCCCTCGGCGGCGGCCTCGGCGCGGTCTTCGGCCGCGCGGCGGTCGACGAGGCGCTCTACGAGGCGCTGGAGGATGCGCTGCTCGCGGCAGATTGCGGCGTCGAGGCGACGCGCCATTTGATCGAGCGGCTTCGCGAGCGCGCGCGCAAGGAGCGCATCGCCGAGCCGCTGGCGCTCAAGCGCGCCCTTCAGGAGGAGCTGCGCGCGCTCCTTACGCCGCTCGAAAAGCCGCTCGATCTGGCGCGCGCCCGGCCGCTGGTCATCATGATCGCGGGCGTCAACGGCTCGGGCAAGACGACGTCCATCGGCAAGCTGGCGAAATGGCTGCAGGCGCTGGGCTGCAGCGTGCTGCTTGCCGCGGGCGACACCTTCCGCGCGGCGGCGCGCGAGCAGCTCGCCGCCTGGGGACAGAGGAACGGCGTCGCCGTGATCGCGCAGCAATCGGGCGATGCGGCCGCGGTGGTCTTCGACGCCGCAGCGGCGGCGCGCGCGCGCGGCATCGATGTCCTGATCGCGGATACCGCCGGGCGCCTGCCGACGCAATTGCACCTGATGGAGGAGATCAAGAAGGTGAAGCGCGTCCTGGCGAAGGCGCTGCCCGGCGCGCCGCACGAAGTGGTGCTGGTGCTGGACGCCAACACCGGCCAGAACGCGCTGGCGCAGGTGAAAGCCTTCGACGAGGCGCTCGGTCTCAGCGGCCTGGTGCTCACCAAGCTCGACGGCACCGCAAAGGGCGGCGTGGTGTGCGCGATCGCGCGCCAGCATCCGGTGCCGCTCCTGTTTGTCGGCGTCGGCGAGGGTATCGACGACCTGCGGCCTTTCGCCGCCGCGGAATTCGCCGAGGCGCTGGTTGATTAGCTTTTCCGCGGTCTCCAAGCGTTATCCGGGCGGCCAGGAGGCGCTCGCCGGCATCTCGTTCTCGCTCGCCGCAGGCGAGCTCGCCTTCGTCACCGGGCACTCGGGCGCCGGCAAGTCCACGCTGCTGAAGCTGATTGCGGCGATCGAGCGCCCCACCGCGGGCAGCGTGGTGGTGAACGGCCAGAACGTCGGCGCCCTGAAGCGCGGCGCGGTTCCGTACCTGCGCCGCAACCTCGGCCTGGTGTTCCAGGACCACAAGCTGCTCTACGACCGCAGCGTCTTCGACAACGTCATGCTGCCGCTTTCCTTCGGCACGCTGGCGCCGCGCGACGCGGCGCGGCGCGTGCGCGCGGCGCTCGACAAGGTCGGGCTGCTGGCGCGCGAGCGCGCCAACCCGATCCAGCTCTCGGGCGGCGAGCAGCAGCGCCTGGCGATCGCGCGCGCGGTGGTCAACCGGCCGGCGGTGCTGGTGGCCGACGAGCCCACCGCCAACCTCGATGCCGAATCGGCCGCGCGCATCGTCGATATCCTGCTGTCCTTCAACCAGGTGGGTGTGACCCTGGTGCTCGCCACCCACGACGAGGCGCTGGTCGCGCGCCATGGGCGGCGCGTGCTGCAGCTCGCCGCCGGCAGGCTGGCGCGCGCATGAGGACCTGGCTGCGCCAGCACCGCGGCGCCTTTACCCGCGCCGTGCACAAGCTCTTGGCGCAGCGCGCGGCGACGCTGCTCAACGCGCTGGTGATCGGCGTGGCGCTGTCGCTGCCCGCCGGCGGTTACGCGCTGCTCGCCAACCTGCAGGGCGTGGCGCAGCGCTTCACCTTCGAGCCGCAGGTGTCGGTGTTCCTGAAGCCCGAAGCAAAGCGCGCCGAGCTCGAAGCGCGCCTGCGCGCCGACCGGCGCGTCGCCGCGCTGCGCTTCGTATCGCGCGACGAGGCGCTCGCCGAGCTGCGCGTCGCCGAGGGCCTAGCCGACGTCGTGGCGGCGCTGGAGCGCAACCCGCTGCCCGACGCCTTCGTCGTGCGCGCCGCCGATGGCGGCGCGGCGGCGCTCGAGGGACTCGCCGGCACGCTGCGCGCCCTGCCCGGGGTGGCGAACGTGCAGGTGGATTCGGCCTGGGCCGAGCGGCTTGCGGCGCTGGCGCGCATCGGGCGGCTTGCGCTCGCGGCGCTTGCGGTGCTGCTCGCCACAGGCCTCGTGGCGGTGACCTTCAACACGATCCGCCTGCAGATCCTCACGCAGCGCGAGGAAATCGAGGTGTCGCAATTGCTCGGCGCCACCGACGCCTTCGTGCGGCGGCCGTTCTTCTATCTCGGCCTGCTGCAGGGGCTAGCGGGCGGCGTGCTCGCGCTCGCCATCCTGTGGGCGGGGCTCGCCGTGCTCAATGCGGGCGTTCGCGACCTCGCCCAGGCCTACGGCTCGAGCTTCCAGCTCGTCTTCCTTCCGGGCCGCGACGCTCTCGCCGTAGTCGCTTTCGCGGCGCTCCTGGGATGGCTGGGCGCACTGTTGTCAGTTAGCAAATACTTACGCTAAACGCATTATCATTAAACACTTATCTGACGGCGGGCCGGGGAACCTTGAAGGCCCTTAGCACTCCAATACGCAGAGTGCTAAGATCGAGCCCAGGAGGCGCATGATGCAATCCGCTCAGACCCTGCCCATGACGATGCCGATGCCGATGCCGATGGCGGCCGGCAGTCTCGACGCCTACATCCAGTCGGTGAACCGCCTTCCCCTGCTCAGCGCCGAGCAGGAGTTGGACTATGCGCGGCGCTTCCATCGCGATGGCGACCTCGAAGCGGCGCGCGAGCTGGTGCTGTCGCACCTGCGGCTGGTAGTGGCGGTGGCGCGCGGCTACCTCGGCTACGGCCTGCCGCACGCCGACCTGATCCAGGAAGGCAACATCGGCCTGATGAAGGCCGTGAAGCGCTTCGACCCGGCGCGCGGCGTGCGCCTGGTGTCGTTCGCCATCCACTGGGTGAAGGCCGAGATCCACGAATACATCCTGCGCAACTGGCGGCTGGTGAAGGTGGCCACCACCAAGGCGCAGAGAAAACTGTTCTTCAACCTGCGTTCGATGAAAAACGGATTCGCGACGCTCAGCCCGACCGAGGTGAAGCGCATCGCGAGCGAGCTCAAAGTCAAGCCCGAGGAAGTCGTGGAAATGGAAACCCGGTTCGCGGGGCGGGAAATGGCCTTCGAGCTCGATGACGACGAGGACTCCTACGCGCCGGCGCAGTACCTCGCCGACCCCGAGGCCGAGCCCTCGCGCCAGCTCGAGGCCGAGGAGAACGAGCGCGTGCAGTCCGCGGGCATCGCGCGCGCGCTTGATGCGCTCGATGCGCGCAGCCGCCGCATCGTCGAGACGCGCTGGCTGAAGGAGAAGGACACCGCCACGCTGCATGACCTGGCGGCCGAATTCAGCGTCTCTGCCGAGCGCATCCGCCAGATCGAGGCGAAGGCGATGCAGAAGATGAAGAAGGTGCTGCAGGCGCCCCCGGCGCGGCGCGCGCTGCCGGCGCCGGGCGCCGCCTAGCGCACGCGCGCGCGCAGCGCGTCCAGCTCCTCCAGCAGGTCGGCCATCAGCGCCGCCAGTTCCGGCGCGGCGTCGAAGTCGCGCTCCAGCGCGACCATGCGCCGCACGCGGCGCACGGCGATCGTGCTGAAGCGCCATTCGGGCGCCGTCGGCAGCAGGCCCTCCTCGACCCGTTCTCTTACCCACTCGGGCGTCACCGAGCAAACGAGCACCAGCTCTTCCAGCGTCAGCAGCACGTCGTCGCTCATGCGCCGTCTCCCGCCGCGGCGCGCGCATCGAACGCGAGCTTGCGCGCCATCGTCTCGTAGAGTTCGCGCGCCTCGGGCGTATCGGCCGGCGGCAGGAGCACGCGAAGCGTGAGCAGCAGGTCGCCCGGCGGCGCGGCCGGAATGCCTTTGCCGCGCACGCGCAGCACGCGCCCGCTCTGCGCGCCGGCCGGGATGCGCACGTTGAGCGCACCGCCAGGAACATCGACCTGCAGCACCGCGCCGAGCGCCGCTTCCCAAGGCGCGACCGGCAGATCGACGTGCAGGTCGCGGCCCTCGACGCGGTAGCGCGCGTGCGGCTTGAAGTGCACTTCGAGCAGCAGGTCGCCCGGCTGGCCCGCTCCGGCCGCGCCCTGACCGGCGAGGCGGATCAGCTGGCCCTCGCGAACGCCCACCGGAATCCGCACATTGAGCGTGCGTGTCTCGAGCGTGACGCGCCCGCGCGCGTCGGCCTTGGGCACCCGCAGTGCGATCTGGCGCGTGGCGCCGACAAAGGCGTCCTCGATGTCGAGCAGCACCTTGGCGTAGTGATCCTGCCCCTGGGCGCGCGCGCCCATGCGCCCGAACAGCTCGGCAAAGAAGTCGCTGAAGTCCGCGGGCGGCGCATCGCGATGCGAAAACTCGAAGCCCGCATCCCAGTCGGGCGGCGGCCGGAAATCCTGCCCGGGCTGGTAGCCGCGGCCGAGCTGGTCGTAGGCGGCGCGCTTTTCAGGGTCCGAGAGCACGGCGTTGGCCTCGTTCACTTCCTTCATGCGCGCTTCGGCGTCGGGCTCCTTGCTGACGTCGGGGTGGTACTTGCGCGCCAGCTTGCGAAACGCCTTGCGGATGTCGTCCGCGGCCGCGTCGCGGGCGACCCCGAGCGTCTGGTAGTAGTCCTTGAACTCCACGCCGACCCTACCCCCGGCCGAGCAGCGTGCGCAGGTCGGGCGCCAGGTCCTCGGCGATCCGATCATGGCGCACGAACAGGCGCACGCGCCCCTGCGGGTCGATGACGTAGCTCTGCGCGCTATGGTCGATCGAGTACTCCCCGGGCGTCTTGCCGGGTCGCTTCTCGAAGTACACCTTGAACTCCTGCGCCGCGCGCCGCGTCGCCTCGAGGTCGCCGCGCAGGCCGAGAAAGCGCGGGTCGAACGCCGGCACGTACTTCGCCAGCGCCTCCTCGGTGTCGCGCTCCGGATCCACCGTCACGAACAGCACCTGCACGCGCTCGGCGTCGACGCCGAGTTGGCGCATCGCCTGCGCCATGTCGGCGAGCGCCGTCGGGCACACGTCCGGGCAATGCGTGAAGCCGAAGAACAGCACCACCGCCTTGCCGCGGAAGTCCTCCAGGCGCCGCAGCTTGCCGTGCTGGTCGGTGAGCTCGAGCGATCTTCCGTAGTCGACGCCGGTGATGTCGGTGCTTCTGAACTTCGGCGCCTCGCCATCGCAGGCGGCGAGCGCCAGAGCGGCGAGCGCCGCGGCGCTAATATGGCAGATGGTGGTCAACGAGCAGCGCCGCGAACAGCGCGGCAAGATAGACGATCGAGTAGCGGAAGGTCCGCCGCGCCAGGCGGTCGCTATAGGCGAAGTAGATGCGCACCGCGTAGGCGATGAACACGCCGCCGAGGACGAGCGCAGCGCCGAGGTACAGCCAGCCGCTCATGCGGATGGCGAATGGCAGGAGCGACACGCCGAACAGGATCAAGGTGTAGAGCAGCACCTGCAGGCGCGTGTAGCGCGCGCCGTGCGTCACGGGCAGCATCGGCAGGCCGGCGCGCGCGTAGTCCGCGGTGCGGTAGAGCGCCAGCGCCCAGAAGTGCGGCGGCGTCCAGGCGAAGATGATGAGAAAAAGGAGCATCGCCTCGGGGGTGACTTCGCCCGTGACCGCCGCCCAGCCGAGCACCGGCGGCATGGCGCCCGAGGCGCCGCCGATGACGATGTTCTGCGGCGTGAGCGGCTTCAGGATCACCGTGTAGACGATCGCGTAGCCGACGAAGGTGGCGAGCGTCAGCCACATGGTGAGCGCGTTCACGTAGTGCACGAGCAGCCACAGGCCGAGGCCGCCGATCAGGCCGGCGAAGACGAGCGTCTGCAGGCTGGTGAGCTCGCCGCTCGGCAGCGGCCGCCAGCGCGTGCGCAGCATGAGCGCATCGACATTCTGCTCCACCAGACAGTTGACGGCCGCCGCCGCGCCGGCCACCAGCGCGATGCCGAAGGTGGCTGCAAGCAGCACGCGCGGCCCCACCATACCCGGCGCGGCGAGGAACATGCCGATCACGGCGGTAAAGACGATAAGCGACACGACGCGCGGCTTGGTGAGCGCGCAGAATGCGCGCGCGCGCTGCATGAAACTGTCGGGAAGTACGTGGGTGTTCAATCGAATCGGGCAGCGCTGCGGAAAGCGTAAAATTTTAGCATGGCATTGATGCGACGAGGATTTCTGGCAACGGCGCTGGTCGCGATGCTCGCCGCGCTTTTCGGCTGCGGTTCCGAGTCGAACGGCAAGCCCGCGGCGCCGGCGCCGCGGGCGCATCTCGTCGAGCTGGCGATCGCCGAACCCGGGCGTCTTGCGTACACCGCCGACCGCGCCGGCAGCCTGCGGGCGGTGCGCGAGGTGCGCATCGTCAACCAGGAGGAAGGCCGCCTCACCGAGGTGCGCGTGCGCGAGAGCGACCGCGTCGCCGCCGGTGAAGTGCTGGTGCGCTACGACGACCGTATCCTGCGCGCCGAGTTGGACAAGGCGAGCGCCACGCTCGGCCAGGCGGAACTCGACCACGAGCGCAGCCGCCAGCTCAAGGAAAAGGGCTTCGTCAGCGAGGACGCGGTTTCACGCGCCGCCACCGCGCTCGAGATCGCGCGCGCCCAGGTGCGCCTGCTGCGCGCGCGCGTGCAGCACATGACGATCGCGACGCCCTTCGACGGCGTGGTGGCGCAGCGCCTAGTGGAGCCTGGCAACGTCACTTCGCAGCACACGCACCTGCTCACCGTGATCGATCCCTCGCAGCTGGTGACCGACGTCAACGTCTCCGAACTGGTGATGCCCTACCTCGAGGTCGGCGACAAGGCCGAGGTGCGCATTGACGCCCTCGGCAAAACGCTGCATGC
>Ga0224512_10004563_pt1 | contig 11638 bp, 9 predicted proteins | sample SF_May12_sed_USG_4_FD_169103 | JGI IMG/M metagenome (GOLD analysis project Ga0224512, IMG submission 169103) | Sediment microbial communities from San Francisco Bay, California, United States - SF_May12_sed_USGS_13 | ecosystem: Environmental > Aquatic > Marine > Sediment | place: USA: California... | reverse complement strand
GGCGACCGGCTGGCGTTTGCGACCAACGATACCTACCGGTTCGAGGTGTTCGGCGCGGACGGCTCTCTCGAGCGGATCATCCTGAAGCCATATGACCCGACTCCCGTAACCGAGGCGCACCAACGGGCCATACTCAGCCTCATGCGCAAGCAGTTCGAGACGAGTGGGGTGCCACCGGGTCAGATAGACCTTGTGCTGGACGGCGTGTCCTTTGCGGACGCGTGGCCCGCGTTCACCCAGTTGAGGTCGGGGCCGGACGGCACCTTGTGGGTTCAGCGAGTCCGGTATCTGGAGGAGCTGACCGACGAGGAACTCGAGAGTTACAATCCGACGCTGGACCAGGGCTCGCCTCAGTGGGACGTGTACGATACCGAGGGTCGCTACCTGGGCGTCGTGGAAACCCCGGATCGATTCACGCCGTTCACGGTGGACGGCAATACGTGGTATGGGGTCGTGCGCGACGAATTCGATGTGCAGTACGTCCAGGTGCTGCGGATCACGGGCGCGGGTGCATCGGGCAGCTAGAATCCGCCCGCGAGGCCGTCTCGTTACCTTTCTGCTGCCTGGGTCGTCTTGCGGTTGGAACCGTGACGATCGAGCTCACGGCGAGACAGGAGTGGGAAGATGAGAACTTCACGAGGCAGACCTCGACGAAGATTCGTCGGTCGCATCGCGCTGATCGCGACGCTGGCGATTGTGGGTTCGGCGATGGCGACGCCCGCTCACGCCCAGAATCGATCGAAGACCAAGGCCCGAAGCGCCCAGGTACGCAAGCCGTCCACGCGCAGACCGGCGGCACGTCCGCAGGCGGCCCGCGCCAGGTCAGCAAGTAACCAGGCAACGATCAACCGCGCTCGTACCCGCGCCAAGGCGAGTCCGCCAACGCGGCCGCGCGAGGCCAGGCCGGGCACGCTTTCGTCAACCGATCGTCGCATCGTTTCACGGATGCCCGAGCGCGTGCGTCAGGCGGATCGGAACCGAGGCGACCGGGACGGCGCCGGCGACCGCGATCGCGGGGACCGGGACCGCAGCGCCGATCGTTCCCGCGACCGTGCGACCGATCGCTCGCGCGACCCCAGGTCTGATCGAGGACGCGTGGCGCGGAGCGACCGGCGGGACAGAGACAGATACGACCGCGATCGCTGGGATTGGGACCGGAACCGGGATTGGGACCGGAACCGAACCGTGCGGCGCGATCGCCGGCCGGACTACCGATACGGGCGGCACTGGAGTCGGGGTCCGAGGATCGGGTTCAGGGTCAACGTCCTCCCGAGACGTCACACCCGGATACGGGTCGGCGGCGTGTACTTCTATTACAGCAGCGGCACGTATTACCGCAGGTACGGAAGCTATTACCATGTCGTGATGGCACCGTACGGAGCTCGAGTGCGCTATCTGCCGGTCGGGTACCAGATCATCTGGGTGCGGGGCAGCCGGCTGTTCTACTACGATGGCGTGTTCTACCGGTACGACCCGTATTACGGCGGATACGTGGTGATCGACGCGCCCTACGGGGTGGAGGTCGAGTATCTGCCGGAGGATTACGACGAAGTCTGGTACGGGGGTGAGATGTTCTACTACTCCCGGGGCGTCCACTACCGGCCTGTGCACCGGTCGGGGCTGACGTTCTTCCTGACCGTTCGGTTCTAGGCAGGGAGCGCGGGTGTACTGCCCGCCGAAATAGTCGCGTTGCGAGCGGGGGTGCCGTCAACGGCACCCCCGCTTGTCGTCCGCCGAATCCCCGAGGCCTCGCATGCCGTAGATTCCTGCATGGATACGTTGCTGGCGCTCGGCGCCGTGGCCGCGATGGCCGTTTCCCTGTTGATCATTCCGCTGGGCCTGCCCGGCCTGTGGATCATGATCGGGATCCTGTCAGTCGGCCTGATCGCCGGCGAGATTTCTCTGGGCCTGTACGGCCTGCTCGCCGGCCTCGTGATCGGCGCGGAGGTCGCGGAGTGGATCACGGTCGAGCGACTCGGTCGGCGGTTCGGAGGTACGAACCGAACGTTCTGGGGTGCGCTGGCGGGTGGGGCGGTCGGCGCGGTCATCGGAGCCCCAGTGCCGATCGCCGGGCCGGTCATCGGAGCCTTTCTCGGGACGCTCGTCGGGGCCATCATCGCGACCTGGCTTCACACCCGACGCTTCGGCACGGCGGTTCGCGCGGGCTGGGGTGCCCTGTTGGGCAGGGCATGCGCCACCGCGACAAAGGTGTTTGTGGGGCTGGCGATCCTGATCCTGGGCGGCGGCGCCTGGCTACTTCGCTAGTGGAGTTTCTGCCTGGAAATCGGTCTGGATGTCGGCCAGGTGCACGTATCTTTCGATGTACCACTCGCGATCCGGTTCCCGCCGCCAGACGATCAGGTACTCGCCTGAATGGCTGCTGCGCCGTCCGTCGTGCCGGGAAATCAGAGCCGACGTGAAGGTCCCTCGGTCGACGGCCCAGTCGCCCGCGAGCTGGAGTCGTGGCCCGTGCACGGAGAAATCGTACTCGTAGAGTTCGAAGAACGGCACCATCCAGTCGCACACGGCCTTCCGGCCGCTGAGCGCCGCCATGCCCGGGGGAACCCACACGACGTCTTCGGTCAGCAGACGCGTACAGGCTGCGGAATCACCTGCGGTCGTCACGTCGATCCACGCCTGCCGTCGTGCCTCGATCGCAACTCGGTCACTCACGTGCCAGCCTCCGGGCTTTGCGCGAATCCGGCGGCAGGGCATCTGCCGGCGGCGGAATCCACTCTCAGAGCCAATATTGGGTTCGGAGAGGATCCGGCGCCATTGGCGGACCCCAGGTGCACCGGTCGGCGACCTCAGGCCCGGCCAGATCTCGTGTCGATCCTGACCCCCGCATTCACGAAGACAGCCCGGCGGAAGGTTGCCGCCCGCCGTTCAGAAGGCCCAGCGAATGGACGCATAGACCCTGGACCCCGTGAGGATTGAGCCACGCTGCAATCTCCCCGAGATGTCGGCTCGGACCCGCGGAGACAACGGGGCAGACAGGGAGGCGGACGCGGTGTGCGTGTGCGTATTCGCTTCGGGTTCGTTCGACCGGTAGAACGTGTACCATGCCCGTGCCAGCACGGCACCGAAGCGGCGATTCAGGCCCGGGCGCAGCGTAAGCGCTGACGACCGATCGTCATTCCAATAGCTTCCCGACAGGTCGAATCCGAAGCCGGACCGCGAGCTTACCCGCATGCTTCCCGCAACGTTGTGGCCGGCCGCTTCCTGCGCACTGGTGTCGTGTATTCCGAAGTCCAGGCTGGCCGATGTGCGGCCCGTCGAGTAGACGAATCCGATGCGTCCCAGATCACGCGTGTATGGCTGGAATTCCGCCCCGAACAGGTCGGTGGAGGGTTTCCGTCGAGAGTATGTGCCGCGCACCGATAGACCTCGCCCGAGGTCCGCCGTCGCGTCCAACAGCAATCGAGATACGCTCCATGTGGATGCCGAGGCATCGCGATCCAGTTGGAGACTCTGACCCAGGCGTACCCGGTTGACGCGCAGGGATTGCCGCAGCGTCGCGTACGTTCGATCGACCCGGCCGGTCTCCGCCGAGGGGCGCACCGACGTCAGCGACCCGACGGCCGAATAGCGAACGGAATTCCGCCGGTGTGTGAAATCACCGAACACCGACACCTTCGGCACATCCGTCGAAACGCCACTGTTCGTCCGATCCGGTTCGAAGCCGGCCGATACGCCTGCGCCCAGGCTCCGTCCCGCGTGGATGTACACTCCGTCGAAGTAGCCGGACGAAGCGTCGAACGGGTTGTATCCCCTCCCGACAGCGAAGTCGACGATTCCGGCGGATCCGGTCACCTGCGCCGAGTAGACGCGCACCAACCCGTCCGGCTGAATGAGATCGTCGTTCGAGTTTCGTTGCGACGCACGTGCGTGCAGTCGGAAGTTCAGGCCCGCCGGAAGGCGCGAAACCCGGAGGTTCAGCCAGGTCGACGGGGTGGTAAACGTCCGCTCGACGGGCTCCAGTCTGAATTCGTCCCACTCCGTCTTCGATTCTCTCGTCTCGAACGAAGCCCCGAAACTGCCGTGCACCTCGGCTCCGGTCTGTCGCGTCGCGGCAGGCGGCGGGCGCCGTGACACGGGGCCCCCCGCAACGTCCGGATCGTTCGGCTGAATGGGGGCAGCATCGGTCGTGTGCAGGGCGATATGCGTTCCGCGCGTAAGCGGGAATGGCGCACCGACGAACGTCACGGCCGAACGCTCCGCCCCGGCCTGGAGTACCCTCACGCGGCCGGGCGACGTTCCCTGCTCCACGAGGCGCAACTCGTACTCCGAACCCGTGGCGAGACCCGCGTCCGTGCCGGCAGATACGTAGAAATCCGTCCCGGCGATCTCCACCACCCAAGCATCGATCCAGACCTCCTGTCCTTCCTGCCCATGTAGCGATCGCGCCCCGGCCGCAGACCCGAGCAGCGCTACCGCGAGGCAAACGTGCGCCGAAAGGACGCGGGGCCCGTTCATTCGTGCCTCCCGTCGGGATGGCAATCGAGACAGGCGGAACTCTCATACACGTAGCCCGACTCACCACTGTGCTTGTCGTCCATCGCGCTCTGGCGATGCTCATGACAATTCAGGCATGTGAACGAGCTGAAGTCCCCGGGCACTTCATGACAGTCGCCGCACCCGGTCCACTTATTCCGGTGAGGTCCGCTCAAGATGGGGAAGAACTGCGGATCGTGGTCTTTGAACGTGCCGCCTGACCAGGTCTCGACAGTGTGACAGTCCAGGCACGTCGTCGGAAATCCGGTCCCGAGATGTTCGCGGTCGAAATCCGGCTGGTGGCAACCAATGCAGTCCTGATCGTCGACACCCGGGAACAGCGGTTCGAATCCGGGCAGCACGTGGCAGGCAGCGCAGGGAATACGATCGTGCGCCCCCAGGAGCCGGAACCCACCGGATGCGAGCGCGTGTTCGAACTGAATTCCGACACCGAACGCGATCGTGTTGTGGCAGCTGCTGCAGTCCGTTGGAAAGCCAGATGCCACGTGGTCGATACTCGTGGCGTTCTCGTAGTCCTCCCGATGACAGGCGACGCAGTCGGGGTTCAGCGTCGTGAACATTCCTCCCGAATCATCCACGTGGCATGACTCACAGGACACCTGGCCATGGACACCGGTGAGCGGAAACGCCGTCCGCAGATGTATCTGCAGTGTCGGGAGGTCACGAAACGACTCGGTGGTGTGACACGCCGTGCAGTCGGTCGACAGGTTCCCCAGATGAACGTCGACGTGACAGGCGCCGCAATCCGAAGCGCCCACTCGTGGCTCTGCGAAGTTCCAGCCGATGTGACATCCCCCGCACGTCGCATCGACGTGTGCGCCTTCCAGCGTGTATTCGGTGTCCCGGGAGTGGTCGAAACGGATCGGTTCCCTGACCGGCCGCCACGCTTCCTGCGTATGGCACGCCGTGCACTCGAGGGGGCGCGTGGTGCTACCGTGCGGGCTCTCCTGCGCCGGCAGTAGCGAGGCACCGCCGGTCACACTCCCGACAACGGCCAGCGCCGCGAGCCTGAGAACCATCCGAACTGAGACCATGTTCATGCTCCGTGACAATCGCTGCACCGGGCAACGGCGAGGGGCCGATAGATCACCACACGTCGACCGGCCGGATCCGTGGTTTCCTGGTGACATTCGGCACATGCCACCGCGACGTGCGCGCCGTCGAGAGGGTACTCCGTACCCGCGTGGTCGAAGTCAGCGATCCGGAACGAAGCCTGGCCGTGACAGTCGTCGCAGCCGCGGTCCGCGAACTGATCGCCATGGGGTTGCGTGGCGGCATGGCAGCCGTCGCACGTGGAGCCATCGACTTCGAACTGGCCGGCTCCGAGCGGCTCCGCGTGGCACGAGCTGCACGGTGTCGCGATGTGGGCCCCGACCAGCCTGAAAGATGTTTCTGCATCGTGGCGTGAGATGCCGAAATTGGCCGGATACCATGCCGACGAACCGTGACAGTCGGAGCAGACGGCGGTAGTCGGCGGCGACCCGAGCTCCCCCCGATGCAGGTCTAGGTGGCACGACGTGCAGTCGTCGGCGATGGGTGTCGGGTAGGCTCGTCCCGTCCCTGCCCGGTACGACATGCGGATCTCGGCGTCGGTCCGGGGCGATTCCGCATGACAGGCCTCGCAGTCGGCCGCGGCATGTGCTCCCTCGAGTGGATACACGCGATCGTGGTCGAACCCGGCCTGGAGATCCTCGCTGCTCACCCGGTTCCAGTCGTCGGTGGAATGGCAGCGCGCACAGGCCGCCTGCATTCCCCCGTCGTGCGGATCGGTATGGCAGTCGGCGCAGCCGGCGAACCGCAACCCGCCATAGGTACGACCCGGATCGGCTGCGTTGGAGCGATGACACGCATTGCACTCCACAGAGCGGTGGCGACCGGTCAGCGGGTATCGAGTCTGCTGGTGATCGAAGGACGCCCCGGCCGCAGCCCAATCCGATTGATCGTGGCAGTCGGAGCACGATTTCGGATCGAACCCGCCTGCGTGCGGGTCGTCGGTCTCATGGCAGCCCGCACAGGTGGCATCGAGACCCAGGAACGTGCGGTTGAGGGCCCCGTACTGGCCTTTGAAGGACCGTACCTGCCGATCACGAATCAACGGCGATTGATGGCAGGCCTCGCACTCGAGTCCGGCATGACTCCCCTCCAGAGGGTACGGCACGTCATCGTGGTCGAACCGTTCGGGTTCCCAGCGAATCAGGTCGTGGTCGGCGCCCTGGTGGTCCTGATGGCAAGAGGCGCAGGGCTCATAATCGGCGCTCCGATGCAGCCCGGATCCGGCAGCAATTCGACGTGCGAGTGGCTGATGGCAGGCCAGGCAGCGTTCAGGCGCGATGCCACCGGATCGCAACTGGTGACATTTTGTGCAGTTCCGGATCCCCTCGAGCTCGCCATGGGGAGAGGACAGTTTTCCCGGCGAGATCAACTGTGCCCGCGCACCCTCCGGGAAGACTAGCGCGAAACACAGCACAAATCCGATGCAAACGAGGCTCGGGGCTCTCATCATCCACGCACGTACTGCGAATTTCGTACCGAGACATCCGGACCAGCCTGGCCGAATGCGTACGCGACAAGCTAGCCTTCCGGTTTGACGAGGATCTCACCGAACGCGATGTCTTCCGCGGCGAGTACGAAGGCTGTGCTCGGCATGCCCGCGACTCCCGCCTGCACCCGCTCGTAGTACGCTTCCCACTCGGCGTCCGGCGTTCGCATGCCGATGAACACAAAATCGGCCCCGGCGGATGACTCGCGAAAGATATCGAAAAACGATCGGCCGCCCCCGACGATCGTCTCGCAACTGGCCTCCGTCCGCAGGCCGTCGACGATGCGCTTCAGGTTCGCCTGCGCCGGGGCTGCCGCCTCCTCGGTCGGCACGACCATCTTCACGTGCAATTCGGCACCCCGCCAGGCAAAGCTGGTCTGGAGCAGGTAGGCGACCGTCAGCATCAAGCCTCCGTTATTCTGGAGGCCTCCCCACCAGACGTCGATCCGACGACGCCGGCCGAAATCGAGCTCGTGATTGTGGTGCAGGATCACGACGTTGCGTCGTGCGTCGTGGAACCCGGTGATCATTCCGCAGTAGGCGCTCCGGTGGTGTTCGATTTCCGTGTCGCCCAGCAGCACCGTGTTCGGCGTCAGCGCTCCGATGCCGTAGGCTTCGATCAGGCGCGTTGCCCCGTCGAACGCGTCCGGCGCGCGGATGATCCGGATCAGCGCCTGCACTCCGCGCCGGGCCAGGTAATCACTGATGGCCCGTTCCATCTTGCGTTGCCGATCGATGGTGATCGCGTCGTCGGAGAGTACGCTGCTCACCGTGACCAGAGCACGCCGGTGGGCGATCCAGTTCGCGAATTCGATCAGGTACCACCGGCGGGTTGGCGCTCCGGAAAGAACGAGCAAGTGCGGCCGCCAGTTCTTCGGATCGCTTGAGTCCTGCAACCGAAACAGGCCGGCGCGGGTGACGGCCATCCACAGGCCCCGCCGGACGTCGCCCCAGGTCGTCTGGAGTTCACGCCGCTGAAGCCACACGTAGATGCCGACGACCACCGCGGCGGCGACGGCAGTTGCCCCTGGATTGATCAGCATCATGACGCTGATGCAGCCCACCGCACCGAGAGCCGAGAGATACCAGGGAACATGGAAACGGGGTCGGAAAGAAGGGCTGCCCAGCGCGCGCTCTAGGCCTGCCGCCACGTTTAGAACGCCGTACGTCGTGAGGAAGAACATCGTGAGGATCGGCGCGATGAGGTTCAGGTCGCCGAGCCACACGGCGGCGAGCGCGATGCACAGCGTCGCGATCGTGCCGACCCGCGGCGAATCGTCCTCACCGCTTCCCCTTCCCAGCAGCCGCAGCGGTCCCGGGAGGATTCCGTCCCGGGCCAGCGCCTGAAGCACGCGCGGAGCGCCCATGATGCTGCCGACGGCGCTCGACAGCGTGGCCCCCCATACGCCCAGTAGAATCGCGTCGCCCCAGAATGCCATGCGACGCATGATCATCGGGTCACTCAGTAGCTGGGCGGAGCCGGCGCGCGCCGCCAGGATTACCGGCAGCACCATGTAGATCACGTAGCCGACGCCGACGGCTGCCAGCGTCCCGCGCGGGATGGACTTTCCGGGATCGGCGAGATCCCCGGACATGTTCACTCCCGACATGATTCCCGTGACGGCGGGAAAGAACACGGCGAATACGACCCAGAATCCGTGGCGTGTCAGGTCGCCAACCGGGGCGTTGAGCGCGTCGTGCGCCTCGGGTCCGACCGAACCGCCGGCCAGCAGAGAGAGCAACGAGAGCCCGATCGCAGCCATGATGAAGTACTGCGCTCGAATCGCCGCCCGCGCCGATGTGAGAGCGAGGGCTGCGACGGCTAAGGTAGTAACCAGCCCGACCAGCCGCTGATCGAGAACCGGGAACACGTTCACGAGGCTCTCGGCAAACCCGATCGTGTACAGGGCAACGGACAGGGCCTGGGCGAAGAACAGCGGAATCCCCACGGCGCCGCCCGTCTCGAGTCCGAGCGAGCGGCTGATCATGTAATACGCACCGCCGACCCGAACACGCTGATCCGTGGCGATGGCCGAGATCGACAGGGCGGTCAGAAACGTGATCGACGTGGCGATCGTGACGATCAGCAGCGTCGCGAGCAGCCCGACATTGCCCACGACCCAGCCGAACCGAAGGTACATGATGACGCCGAGGATCGTGAGAATCGACGGCGTGAACACCCCACCGAAAGTCCCGAGGCCGGCGCCCTGGGTCTGGACGACGGTCTGGGGCTGCGGGGGTCCGGTGGTTCGGGAAGTCTGATTCATGGTCGCGAATGGATAACCGCCGAGTAAAGGAATGTCGAGCGGCCCGCGGCCCGGCTATCCTTTCCCGTGCATACGGGTGATGCCACTGCGGATACAGGGGAGATCGAATGCCACGTTGCGCCTGGGCCGGGACGGACCCGCTGATGGTCGCCTATCACGACGAGGAGTGGGGCGTGCCCGTTCACGACGATCAGAAACTGTTCGAGTTCCTCGTGCTCGACGCCTTCCAGGCCGGTTTGAGCTGGCGGACGATCCTGCACAAGCGTGAGAACTTCCGCGCGGCGTTCGACGGTTTCGACGCCAAACGGATCGCCGGGTACGGCGAACGGGAACGCCAGCGACTGCTGGCCGACGCCGGTATCGTGCGAAATCGGCTGAAGGTGGACGCCACTATCGGCAACGCCCGGGTGCTTCTGCGTCTGCTGGACGAACATGGATCGTTCGATGCCTGGATCTGGCAGTTCACGGATGGCCGGACCCTGCAGAATTCGTGGGCGTCGGTCGACATGATACCTGCGAGGACCACCGAGTCCGACGCCATGAGCAAAGCGCTGAAAGCCGAGGGGTTCCGGTTCGTGGGCTCAACGATCTGCTACGCCTTCATGCAGGCAGCCGGCATGGTCAACGATCACGAAACGAGCTGCTTTCGGTATACCGAGGTAGCAGAGGCGCCGGCCGGCTAACCCCTGGTTTCCACGATCGCGGTGCCGCCCGAGCGTCGCGGATCCGACTCCGCGACCAGGCCGCCGCCGGGCGACCACTCGGCGACGCCCACGCCGCCGAAGTACATCGACGGTCCCGTCGTCGTCCGCCACGGAATCCCGCCAAGATCCGTCGGGATTCCAGGCTCCGCGACCATGCGCGGACCATCGTCCGTCATCTCGAGGTGCATCCGCGGATGCCCGATCGAGCCGGCCAACGACATCCCGGCGTTCGCGTGGTTTGCGAACACCTGCCAGATGGCGGTCGTAATCCGATCCGCGCCCGGTGAACCGATCGAAAGCACTCTCCCGGTGGAATCCCGGGCCACGGTGGGCGACATATTCGAAACGAGCCGCGACCCGACGGGCCATGTGTGGAGCCCACGGCGATTCAGTTCGATCTCGCCGAGGCAGTTGTTGAGCCAGAGGCCCGTCCCCGGAACCATCACCCCGGAGCCGTAGCCCGCCGACAATGTGATCGAGCACGCGAGACCATCCGAATCGACGACCGACGTGTGCACGGTGGATGGTGATCGGAAAGCTGCCTGCATCTCCGCGATCGCTGCCTCGATGTCCTCCCGCATGTCGACGTGATCGCGCCGGTATCCGAGAACCGACTTCTGGACCTCGACCATGTGCTCCACATCCTCACGCGACCAGGGGTTCGAAGGTCGTTCGCCGATCAGCCTGAGCATCGCTCCCAGGACTACACCCCCGATCGCCGGCGATGGATTTGTGGCGACAATCCAGTCTCCCACGGGTCCGACAAGTGCGTCGCGCACAACGGGCCGGTACTCGGCCAGATCGTCCGCCGTGACGAGTCCGCCGTTTTCTGCCATATCCGCCGCGATCGCGTGCCCGATTTCACCCGTGTAGAAATCCGCGGCTCCGTTGCGGGAGATCCTGTCGAGGCTGTCCGCGAGCCCTTCGATATAGATCCGCTCACCGACTTCGATCAGCGATCCATCCTCGTGGTGGAGTGCTTTTCGGCTGTCCGGATGCCAACCGAACACCTTAGCGCCGGAGAATTCCAGGTACTGGCGTGCCGGCGGCGAAAGCTCGAATCCGTTGGTCGCAAGTTCGAGGGCCGGCTCGAGCGCAACCGCCCACGGAACCCGACCGTAGAGCTCCGAGGCGACGGACAGAGCCGCTGGCCCTCCGGGCGTACCCACGGAGCCGTGCCCGACGTGCATGGATACGCCGCCCCCGTATTCCAGGTGGATTTCCTGCGTTCCCTTCCCGAATCGTTCCGGCGGCAGGCCGCGACCGGGCATCTCGATGTAGCCGTCGATCGTTACAGGATCGGCACCCGGTCCCCATACGGTCACGAAACCACCACTTCCCGGTGCACAGATCCCCGGCTCCGCGACCGCTCCGACCCAGGCCGCGGCGATGGCGGCGTCCACCGCGTTGCCACCCTCTCGCGCGATGGCGGCCCCCGCCTCGGCAGCTACCTTTGTGCTGGACGCTACGGCTACACCTGATCTGGGAATTCGCATTCGAGAAGCTTAGCGGACGGGAACCTGAGGTCCAACCTTCGCTAATAGCGTCAGAGGCCGGTGGCGTGTTGAGTACTTGTCAGGAGCCTCGGCCTCGAGCCGTTCACGAGAGCGAAG
>Ga0224512_10004561_pt1 | contig 11641 bp, 12 predicted proteins | sample SF_May12_sed_USG_4_FD_169103 | JGI IMG/M metagenome (GOLD analysis project Ga0224512, IMG submission 169103) | Sediment microbial communities from San Francisco Bay, California, United States - SF_May12_sed_USGS_13 | ecosystem: Environmental > Aquatic > Marine > Sediment | place: USA... | reverse complement strand
TCCGGCGTCGCTCGAGCGCTTCGAAGTCGCGTCGTGCCATGCCCTCCCCCTCGATGGGGGAGAGTAGCACTGTCACTATATTATGCGAGTCTCTCTAGTTGCGGCTCGGGAAGACCCCGTTCAGCGCCACGATGTAGTTGATCACCAGGAAGGGCTGCACGTTGTTGTGCGCCTGGCTGCTCCCCGCGGCGGCGACCGTGGCGCTGCTCGCGCCCATGCTCACGTTCGCCCCGGCCGTCGAGTAGCCGGGGGTGACGGCAAGGCTGCTGTTGGTCGCCGTCGTCGTATCTGCGCCGGTCGCGTGGGCCCTCGCCGTCGGCGTGTGGGTGTGCGCCGGATTGGTGGCCGACGTCAGGTTGACCGTCTCGGCGCCGCTCTTGCTCCCTAGGGTCCTGTTGGGGAGCCCGGGCCCCGCCCCCGAGCTCAGGGGCACGCGCCCGCGCAGATCGGGCAGTCCAAAGGTCGTTCGCCCGTCGCCTCCGTAGGTCGTGCCGAACAGGGAGAAGAGGGCACTGTTCCCGCTGATCGCCAGGAGCTGGCCATCGCAGAACGCATACCCGCGCGGGGCGAAGTTGCCCCCGAAGATCCGGATCTGACCGATGAATGGTTCCGACACGGCGTGTCCTCGTGTGTGTGTTCGTTCCGACTCAGTTGCGGGACGGGAAGGTGCCCTGGAGCGCGATGATGTAGTTGATGGTCAGGAACGGCTGCATGTTCTCGTGCGCCGTCCCGCCCGTCGTGCCGACGCTGACCGCGCCGGCGTTCATGTCCACGTTGGGCGCCTGGTCCTGATAGAACGGCGCCGAAGCGAGCAGGTTCCCCGTGGGGTCGGTCGCCGTGGGCATGCCCGTGTTGGCGCGCATCAGGGCCGAGTGCGTGTGCGCGGGGATCTGGTTGACGTTGAGGTTGACCGACGGGGAACCGGACTTGTTACCGATGTTGATCCCGTTCGCGCCCCAGTGGATGGCCGTGCGGCCGCGCAAGTCTGGCAGCGCGAAGGTCGTCCGCCCGTCGCCCCCGTAGATGGTCCCGAGCAGCGAGAACAGGGCCTGGTTCGAGCTGATCGGCAGCAGCTGGCCCTGGCACAACGTCCAGCCCCGCGGCGCGAAGTTGAAGCCGACCATCGTGACCTGTCCGAGGAACGGATCCGACATGTCTCCGGCCCCTCTCTAGTTCCGACTCGGGAACGTGCCGACGATGGCGATGATGTAGCTCACGGACGTGAAGGGCATCATGTTGGTGTGCGGCTGGGCGCTGCCGCTGCCGCCGGTCTCGGCCAGCTCGACCGTGCCGGCGTTCATGTCCACGTCCGCGGCGTCGCTGGGCGTGTAGCCGTTCACGCTCGCGGGCACGTTGCCGACGGGGTTGCTCGCGTCGGGCGAGCCGGTGTTGGCGCGCATCACCGCCGTGTGCGTGTGAGAGCCCATCTGGGCGAGCGAGATGGTCTCTTCGGTCGTCCCGCCTCTCTCCCCCAGCCGCCGCGGCGTCAGCCCCGGCCCGGTGAAGTTGTGCATCGCCACGCGGCCCCGGAGGTCGGGGAGCCCGAACGTCGTCCGGCCGTCGCCGCCGTAGGTGGTCCCCAGGATCGAGAAGAGGGCCGTGTTGCTGGCGATCGAGAGCAGTTGTCCGTTGCAGAAAGCCCAGCTCCGCGGCGCGAAGTTGCCGCCGAACATGCTGATCTCACCGATGAAGGGATCCGACATCAGGCGGCACCCGCGCAGGACGCCGGCGACAGCGGACGGAACACCGAGACGCAGGCGAGGTAGAGGTTGCCGTCGGCGTCGCTTCCCGACGGTTGGACGAAGAGGTGGTAGGAGCCGCCGGACTCGGAGGTCGCGTCGTACGCGCCCTCCGGAACGCTGTCGTTCGCGGGCCCGCGGAACACGAGCCGGAACTGCTCGAGCTCGGGGGCCACCGGGACCTCGTCCACGGCGATCAGCCGGACGTGGTGGGCGTCGTCGTCCCGGAGCTCGAACCACGTGCCCTCCTGCGCCGAGAAGGCCGCCGCGGAGAGCTCGCCAGCGCTGCCCGCGCTGCGCCCGCTCATCAGCAGCACGGGCGAGAGCCCCGCCGCCAGCAGGCCCAGTGTGCTGCCCTTCACGAACCCCCGCCGGTCGATCATCGCCGTCCCTCGCCGCTTCTGCGTCCGCTCGAAAGATCTTGCCAGATCTTGCATATCTATGATACTATGATTTTGTGGGAAGGGGACCGCTTCGGCGGGCCCCTTCCCCTTTTTTTTGCGGCTCTTGTGCGGTGCTCGCGAGCACGCCCCGTGCGTGCGGAGGCAGATGCAGGAAGGGAACACGATGCGGCGTGCGTACGCGGCAATCTCGGTCGTCCTCGGACTCACGCTATCGGCGAGCAGTCCTGCGCTGGCAGGCTCGCTGCTCTACGTCTCCGATACGCTCACCGACCTGGCGAACATCCCGAGCGTGCTCTCCGGCGGCTCGGCGGAGGTCGCGCACGGCACAATCGCCGGTGCCACTTTCCGCCCGGCCGCGAGCGGCGACTTCCACGACGTCACCATCGTCGCTTTCGACTTCCTCGTGACCAACCCGGTCCAGTTCGCGGCGGAGGGCACGAACCCGACGCTCGCGGGTCTCACGCCGGGCGTCACGCTTGCGGACTACGACGCGGTGTACTGGAGTGCGAGCGGGCCGCACGAGCCGGACCTCTTCAGTGGCGGAGTGGGCACCGACGGCGGGCTCCACACCGATCCCGCCGTGTTCACGAGCCTCTCGAGCTACGTCGCAGGGGGCGGCTACGTCTTCGTCACCGGGCACGACGCGCTCGCCGATCCCACGAACCAGCTGCTGATCGATTTCGTCGCCGGCGGCGTGGGCACGGCCACCGCCACCCAGTTCGATCCGGCCTCTCCGGCGGCGATCGCCCTCACCGAAACCGTGCTTACCACCGGCGTGATGGACATCCAGGGGCTCTTCCCCGGCGCCGTCGCCGCGGGCGGCTTCCTCGGCTCCTCGGATCTCGACGCGGTCTCCGGGCTCGCTGCCGACGCAATGGGCCTAGTTGAGCAGTCGGGCCCGCCGGGGTCCTTCCTGTGGACGATCCGCGTACCCACGGGGCTCGGGGATCTCCTGAAGTTCGAGGCGGGACAGATCGCCTACGTCGCGAATGGGATTCCGCTGATCGAGGACCTGCCCTTCAACATACCGCCCACGCCGCCCTTTGTCTCGGACGGCGAGGACATCAGCTGGCTGAATGATCCCGCATACAACGCGGCGCTGCTTAACTTCGCCTTCAACGCGGCGATTCCGGAGCCCTCCACCGGCCTGCTGCTGGCCGCGGGGCTCGCAGGTCTTGCCGCCTGGCGGCGTCGCACGACCTGAGCCCGTGGTTGGGGCGCTGCGACTGCCCATCGACTTCGATGCGGAGGCGCTGCGCGGAGATCTCTCGCAGATCCGCGCCGAGGAGTGGACGCCCCACTTCAACCGCGGCGACTACGCGGGCGACTGGAGCGGCGTCGCGCTGCGCGGTCCGGCGGGCGCCAGCCACCCGATCCTGGCGCTGACGGCGCACCCGGGCACGAAGGAATGGGCGGACACGCCGCTGCTCGAGCGCTGCGCCTACTTCCGCCACGTGCTCTCGCGCTTCCAGTGTCCGCTCCAGTCGGTGCGCCTGCTGCGCCTGGCCCCGGGCTCCGTGATCCTGGAGCACTTCGACCCCGATCTCGGCCTGGAGGACGGCGAGGTCCGGCTGCACGTGCCGATCGCGACGAGTCCCGATGTCGAGTTCGTCCTGGATAGAGTCCGGATCCCGCTGCGCGCCGGCGAGACCTGGTACCTGGACGTGCGCCGGCCCCACGCGGTGGCCAACCGCAGCGGCGAGTACCGCGTGCATCTCGTCGCGGACTGCGCGGTGAACCCCTGGCTCGAATCGATGATCGGGGCCCCCTAGGGTCCAAGACCCTCGGGGGAATGGTCACTTCTAGCCCTTATGGTCATACATATCAGGCAGTATCGGCGGAGGAATACGAGCAGAAGGATTGCCCCATGATCTATTCTCCTAAAGGACACGTGTTGTTCGCGCACGTCAGCCGGACCGGAGGTATGGCGATCACCGAATGTCTGCGCCGTGCGCTCCCTGATGCCCAGGGGTTATTGGGTCAGCATGATCCCCTGGCCGCAGCGCGTCCAATATTGGGTACCAACTTCGAGGACGCGTTCAAATTTGCGATTGTGCGAAATCCATGGGAACGGTTCGTCTCATGGTACGCGCTGATCGGGCAGACGCGATACGGCGATACGGTGGATCGATCCACTCTCGTGGATCCGGAGTCGGACCACTGGAAGAACTTCGATGGCTTCCTCGAGAGTTGGTCGGCCGAAGAATTTGAAGTGGAAGGCGCGGTCCGCCGTAGGTTGAGCCAATGGGCCCAGTTGTCCGACGCTGAAGGGACCCTCCTCACCGATGACATGGGTCGATTTGAAAACGCGACTGAGGATCTCCACCGCCTCTTCGCGAGGATTGGACTGAACTGCTCTGCGCTGCCGGTAGTCAACTCATCACAACATCAACACTACAGTGTCTATTACTCAGATTTCGGACGGGAATTGGTAGAGCAGGTGTTTCGGGAGGATGTCGTAGGTTTCGGATATTGCTTTGAGAGGGCCGCCGGTGATGCCTGATGGCGGCAGGTGCCGAACGTACTGATAATCGTCACACGCAGTCTGGTTCGGGAGTAGTCACTGATCGCGCAGCCATCTGACCACGTGCGGATACGGCATTACGCCCAGTTCCTTCGCACGCTTTTCTTCGGCGGCCATGTCCAACGACTGCAGGTCAAGAAGTCGTTGACTAGACCGTCGGTATTGGATCAGCGTGGCTGGCTTGAGATAGGCGGCGGAGCGCTCCAGATAATCCGCGATCAACAGATCGCAAAGGATTTCATCCAGGGTTCCTTCAATCCGGCGAAGTTCGGCGAGTTCTTCGAGTCTCGTCCCTCCCGCGGATCTCCGAATCCGCTTCCCGCTCTTCTTGTCTCGATACGAAATCCAGAAACGATCCCCCCGTTGGTAGATATAACCCACCTGTCTGCTCCACGTCCCCGAAGGTGCTTGAGGCACATCGAGGCACAGTTGGAAGCTTTCAGGGAGTCAGGAAGGGACCGCGTAAACTCGCGAAAGGAATAGAGTATCTGGTGGCCCAGGGCAGAATCGAACTGCCGACACCTTGATTTTCAGGCCGCGGCGGCGACCGTCCACGGACGTCCACTGCGCCGACACACGTACGTTCCCAGGTACTTGGCGCCGGCCGAGATTCCACCAGCGTCCACTGCGAACGCCAACGTTCGCCGCCTTGGCGATACATTGGCTATCACGCGGGCCCCTTCGGGCGAAGATCCCGCTGCACACCAATCGCGTGGAGCGTGCCCGACGCGGCGTCGCCGTCGGGCGGAAGAATCACTACGACAGCCGGTCCGAGCGGGGCACACGGGTCGCGGCGCTGTTCTACTCGCTGATCGAGTCGGCGAAGCTGTGCGGGGTCGAGCCGCGCGCCTACCTACGGGAGGCCACCCTCCGGGCCGTCCGGAACTCGGGCACGGCCACCCTCGCGCGCGACCTCAAATCCCCGGAAGCCTGAGAAGAATCAGGCTCCTAGAACTGGGGTTCGGAGACTTCCTCGTTTACGACCGCTGAGCGCGCCTCGATCCCAAGGTGCATCCCCCCGCCATCCGGACGCCATCGTTGTGTCTCACCACCTCCCCCAGGGTGCCAACTGCGCCACGGTGACACCTCCTCCCCTTGAAATCGCCCAGTCGGCTCGGGCCACTTTCTGCGCAACCAACCCTGCGGGTCCCCTCCCCGATACCCGGCCAGCATCTGAAAGGGCCATATTCGGCTCTTGCCTCGGGCGGCCCATCAGGCCGCCAATCAGCGCTCCCGCTGCGGTCGCTACGGCTTGGAATCGCCCGGCCGCCGGATCCCCGTAGGGAATTGACAAAGCGCCCATGCTCGGACTTGGGCATCGGACTTGGGCGGAACGCGGCCTGAAGTTCCTAAGCCCTCCGCCGGTGGAGTTCGAGCAGCTGTCCCATGAACGGCAAGGAGTCCCGGCCATGGGGGTTGGACTCAACTACAAGAACCTTCGGGGAAGCCGGGGTGATTCAGCCACGCCTGAAAAAACCTTGACGGGGTTTTTCCCAACATTCATAGTTATTTGCACTGTCAGACTAGGTTCAGAACGATCAGAAACGCCCGCGTGCCAGTTCCTTGGAGGGGAAGCAGCTATGACGTTACGCATCTGTCTGTATCGTGAGTTGAACCGGTTCCTCAGTCTCGCCGCTCTTGGCACTCTTGCCATCGGCCTCGCGATCCTTTGCGTACCCGTAACCGCTGGCGCCGCAGAGACCGTCCTCTACCCGGGAGATTCAATCCAGGCGGCGGTGGACGCAGCCTCACCTGGGGACAAGATCATCGTCATGCCGGGGGTGTACTATGGGCCCGCCGAGTCCAGGCGGGCAGTACGCATCAAGAAGGATGGCATTCGCCTGATCGGTAAGCCCGATGGGGACGACAAGGTCATCCTTAGGCCTAACCCGGACGGATCCAACGAGGACGGGATCCTCGTCGAACCCGAAGGCGGCGGCGAGGGTCCCGTCATCCAGGGTTCCCGCATTCAGGGGATGACCGTTGAAGGATTTCCGGGGAACGGGATCAAGGTGGAGTATGTCAACAACTTCAAGATCCTGGACAACGAGTCCATCAACAACCTGGAGAATGGAATCCAGCCGGAGCTTTCGGCAAATGGCCTGGTCAAGAACAACCTCTCCTACGGTTCCCTCGACAGCGCGATGTGGATCGAGGGCGGCACGAATGTCCGGGTCATCGGCAACGTCCTCCATTCGAGCACCACCGGCCTCGAAGTCACGATCTCCAAGGATCTCGTCATCGTGAACAACGAAATGTACGACAACACGGTCGGGATGGGCCTCTACCACCCGTCGGCTGCCTCAGAGCCCCCGTTGCCGGTGATGGAGGATTGGAAGGTCATGAACAACTACATCCACGACAACAACCTGCCGAACGGTGCGCCAGGTGGTTTGCCCGCCATCCTCCCGCCCGGTGGGGGAATTCTGCTCATGGGAGTGAGCGACAACAAGCTCGAGGGCAATCGGATCGAGAACAACGGCTTCTTCGGGCTGGCGATCATCGACTTCTGCTTTGCGTTAACGGGATCCCCGGCACCTTGCGACCCCAACCCCAACTGGTCCGGGGAAGACCCTGTGCCGAGGAACAACCAGGTCGCGGACAACACATTCGTCAACAACGGCACCGATGCGCCTGACCATCCGCTAGCGCCGTACGCCGCGGACATCATCGAGGCCGTTTTCGATCCCACCGCGGGCAATTGTTTCGAAGAGAACACCTACGACACCTATTCCTCCCTGGTAGGGGCGCCCGCGCCGCAGCAGTGTCCCTGAGAAGCGAAGCGGTTTGAATCATTTCAAGATCTCCCACCCGAGAGCCCTCGCTCTCGGGTGGGGGCTTGGAACGGGCTCGAGTTTCTCTCGTCGATTCGATCCATTGGGCGCCTGTGGGGTCGAGTTGACAATGCCTCCGACTGAAACGGATGATCGAGTTCAGCAATTGAGCTGTCCGGATGACCAGATCAATCCGGGCGATTGCTCAGCCCTTCTCCGCCGGGTTGGCGGGCCCGAGGCCGACGAACTGTATTTCCTCTGCCGGCCCGAGTATGGGACGACCGATGTCGCCGCGCAGGCCGAAGCCGTATACCGGGCCATGCTCCAACTGCTCGCTTCCGAAGGCGCGTCCCTCGCGACGGTGGCAAGCGAGACGCTGTTTGTAAGCGACATTCGACGGGACCTCGAGGTCATCCTCGATACGCGCCGGCAAGTGCTCGAGGAAGCCGAGCCCGGGCCGTGCGGCCCGGCGACGGCCGTCATCGGGCAGCCTCCGCTCCGCAAGGGAGCAAGCCTGGAACTCTTCGTGCTTGCCGTCATTCCACGCCGCCGGCAGTCGCGGTCCGCAACCGAGGTATGGAGCACGCCTGTTTGCGGCTGCGAAGCCTGCTCGCGTCTGCCTGCAAGGCTCGTCCGCGTCGGAGAGCAGGTGCACGCATACGCCGGCAACATCTACGGGTCGGGCGAAAACGCGTTCGAACAAACCTACGCCATGTTTTGCTCGGGCGAGGAGTTGTTGCGCGAGGCGGGGATGAGCTTTCACGAGGTGGTTCGCACCTGGATCTACCTGCGCGATATGGATCGAGACTACGCGGAATTCAATCGAGCACGGCGAGAGTTCTTCCGCAGCAGGGGCATCGAGTTGATGCCGGCCAGCACCGCTGTCGGAGGCGAGCCTGCTGCGGATGCTCACGACTTTTCCATGCGTCTGTACGCCGTGAAATCGCCGGGGCCCCTGAACGTGGAGGTCATGTCGACCCCCACCCTCAACGAAGCCTGGATGTACGGCTCGGATTTCTCCCGCGGGTTGAAGACAGAGGATGCGAACAAGATCACACTCCACGTGTCGGGAACGGCGAGCATCGACGAAGCGGGACGCACCGTTCATGTAGGCGACTTCGGAGCTCAGGCGGAGCGCATGCTCGCGAACATCTCCGCCTTGCTCGAAGCACACGGAGCTTCGTTTCAGGACCTGGTCTCCGCCGTTGCATATCTGAAGAACGCGGGGGATGCGCCCTCGCTTCGCGCGATCTTTCACGAGCATGGATTCGAACGCTTCCCGTGCACGCTGGTCGAGGCTCCCATATGCCGCCCCGATCTCTTGTGCGAGACCGAAGCCGTTGCAGTCCTGCCGCTGCCGGGGCTGGCAAGGCCGAAGTGAGAAGGAATCCGCAACGTGGGGCACCGGCTCCGACACAAGCCCGTACGTCGGCCCGGCGTTATGCCGTTGTAGGCCTTGCCATTGCCCTCGTTGCTCTCGCGTCGGTTGTTCTCCCCAGCTGTGGAGACCGCGAACCGTCGACCGAAGCGATCGTGACGCTCGCGGGTTCTGTCCCGCCCGAAGGGCAGCTGGCTATCAAGTATCCGCAGGACGGGACATTGTTTCCGCCGGAGATCGTGGCTCCGACATTCCTCTGGAGCGACGAGTCGGCAGGCACTGATCTGTGGTTTCTCCTGGTCCGTTTCCCGACCACCGACGAAGTGCTCAGGTTCTCGACACACGCCGCGAGCTGGAGGCCCTCGGAGGAAGACTGGGAACACATCAAGCGGAAGTCACGCGACTCCGATGCCGAAATCTTCATCGTCGGCGTCGACGATGAGGCGCCGGGAACGATTCTGTCACGGTCCAGCGTCCACATCCGTACGTCGAAGGACGAGGTGCGCGACTCCATCTTCTATCGTGAAGTGCCGCTCCCCTTTCTCGAGGCTGTCCAGGATCCTTCCCGGATACGCTGGCGTTTCGGCACGGTCGACTCGCAGGCCGCCCCCCCGATCGTTCTCCAGGACCTGCCGGTCTGCGGCAACTGTCATTCCTTTTCGGCGAAGGGCAAGGTTCTCGGCATCGATGTCGACTACGGCAATGACAAGGGTGCGTATGCCGTCATCCCGGTCGAGAAAGAGATGGTGATGGATGATTCGAACATCATCACCTGGGCGGATTACAAGAGGAACGACGGGGAACTCACCTTCGGGCTGTTGTCGCAAGTCTCGCCCAACGGCAGGTACGTGATCAGCACGGTCAAAGACCGGTCCGTGTTCGTTGCCACGCCGGAGATCGCCTTTTCGCAGCTCTTCTTTCCGATCAAGGGGATCCTCGTCGTCTACGACCGGCAGACGGAGACCTTCCAGGCTCTGCCAGGGGCCGACGATCCAGCCTACGTGCAGAGCAATCCTTCGTGGAGTCCCGACGGGAAGGAGATCGTGTTTGCCAGGGCGAAGGCCTACGAACTGTCGAACGTCGCCAACAAGAACAGTGTCATCATTGGTCCGGAGGAGGTTCAGGAGTTCGTTATCGAGAAGAAGCCGTTTCGCTACGACCTCTACAAGATTCCGTTCAACGACGGCAGGGGTGGATTGGCCGAACCGCTCGCCGGCGCCTCGAGCAACGGTATGAGCAATTTCTTTGCCCAGTACTCGCCGGACGGAAAGTGGATCGTCTTCTGCAAGGCCAGGAGCTACATGCTGCTGCAACCCGACAGCGAACTCTACATCATACCGGCGGCAGGCGGTACGGCGCGACGACTACGTTCCAACACCTCGCTGATGAACTCGTGGCATAGCTGGTCGTCGAACAGCCGCTGGCTGGTGTTCTCGTCGAAGGTGAATACTCCCTACACCCAGTTGTTCCTGACGCATATCGATGAGAACGGGATCGACTCGCCGCCGGTATTGCTCGAGCACTTTACCAGCATTGACCGGGCCGCGAACATCCCCGTGTTCGTCGATCTGGGTTCTGACGCGATCGCGCAGATCGGCGAGGACTTCCTGGACGCATACTCGTTTCTGCGGGCAGGGATGGCCAACGAGAGGACGGGCGATTACCCGGGGGCCGAGCGGTCCTTTCGAAGGGGTTTGGAGCTCGAACCCGAGAACGTGGATCTGCACAACGCACTGGGGTGGACCCTCTTCCAGCAGGGAAGGAGCTCGGAAGCGATTGCGGAGTATGAAGAGGCATTGGCCGTCGATCCCGAGGATGTGAAGGCCAACAACAATATTGCGCTGGCCCTGACCGAGCTGGGGCAACTCGACAAGGCGGCTTTGCATTTTAGAAGGTCGCTTGCGGTCGAGCCGAAGGCAGAAATCTACAGCGACCTGGGGTTCGTTCTCGACCGACAGGGCAGGGGCGAAGAGGCGGTCGAGAACTACTACAAGGCGCTCGCATTGGATCCGCAGTGCGCATCGGCACATTTCAATCTGGCGGTGTCCTTGCTGAGACGAGATCAACTCGAGGAGGCTGCGGTTCAGTACAAAGCGGCCCTGCGCGCGAAGCCGACCGCAGAGACCCACAACGGCTTGGGGTTTGTTCTCTCCAAGCAGGGCAAGGTGGACGAGGCCATTGCCCAGTTCCGAGAAGCGATCCGTGCGAATCCGAAGTACACGGCAGCCTACAACAACCTGGCGGGCAACCTGATCAAACAGGGGAAACTGGACGAAGCCGCGTCGTATTACCAAACCTCGCTCAGCGAGAAGCCGAGTGCCACACTCCATTATCAGCTGGGTGTGGTGCTCATTCGACTCGGCCGAACCGATGAAGCCGCGCAGCAGTTCCGCAAGGCGATCGCGATGAATCCTGGGCATACTGAGGCGCGTAGGAATCTTGCGGCCGTTGGCGAGAGTCGCGGGCATTAGCGCGATCGGCGGATTGTCCGAGCCCAGCCCGCGCTGACGCTCGAACCTAACTCGTTGGAATCACGATAGGAATCATGGTGGCCCAGGGCAGAATCGAACTGCCGACACCTTGATTTTCAGGCCGCGGCGGCGACCGTCCACCGGCGTCCACCGCGCCCATACACGTACGTTCCCAAGTACTTGGCGGCGGCCGAGATTCCACCGACGTCCATCGCGAACGCCAACGTCCGCCGCCTTGGCCATCATCTGGCTATCAGAATCGGTGCTTCTCGTGCAGGTCGGCATCGGGCTCGGCCAGCTGGCCGACCAGCCATACGGAAGACCGAGTCCTTCATCCCTCGGGGAAGTCGG
>Ga0224512_10004560_pt1 | contig 11643 bp, 8 predicted proteins | sample SF_May12_sed_USG_4_FD_169103 | JGI IMG/M metagenome (GOLD analysis project Ga0224512, IMG submission 169103) | Sediment microbial communities from San Francisco Bay, California, United States - SF_May12_sed_USGS_13 | ecosystem: Environmental > Aquatic > Marine > Sediment | place: USA: California... | reverse complement strand
GCGCGACCCGGCCAACCGGTTCGAATCAGGCTCAGCCGAGCCTGTTGCGCTCCCGCTCCTCGATGCGGGCCGCCATCGCGGCGGCCTGGGTTCGGCGGTCGATACCGAGCTTCAGGAACAGGTTTGAGATGTAGTTCTTGACCGTCTTCTCGGCCAGGTGCATTTCGTCGGCGATCTGGCGATTGGAATAGCCGTCGCCGATCAGCTCGAAGATCCGATGCTCCTGCTCGGAGAGCGAGTCGACCCGTCCCTCCTCACTCTGTCGCAGCCGGCGCAGGGTGAGTCGAACGATCGCGGCGTCGAGCAGCTGGGCGCCGGTCGCCACCTTCCGGATGGCGGTGACGATGTCATTGCCCCCGATCTGCTTGAGCACGTATCCCGCCGCACCGGCCATGGCTGCGTCGATGATGGCGTGATCGTCGGCAAACGACGTGAGGATCAGGCAGGCGATCTCCGGGTGGGCCGAGCGAATGTCCCGGCAGACCTCGATTCCGTTCCCGTCGCCGAGGCGAACGTCCAGAACGGCCACATCCGGGTTGCAGGCCTCCACGGTGCTCAACGCCGAAGCGGCCGACGTCGCCTGGCCGACGACGGTGAGGTCGGTTTGGCTCTCCAGGAGGTCCGCGAGACCCCGCAGCACGATGTCGTGATCGTCCAGCAGAAAGATACGGATTGGTGAGGAGTCGGTCATGTTCATTCTCCAGCAGGGCCGGTATCCAGCCTACTTGCTCAGCTGTCGGCGATGGGTATCCGAGTCCGCCGCGTCACGTGCGATACTTGGCCCGTGGCCACCAGTTCAGACACAAACGCCAATCCGGGAGACGACCGTGGCCTCCAACGGATTGGTGTGGACCCGGTTGAGGTCATCGAGTCCTCGCCCGACGGCATCGTGATCACCGATGCCGACGGCACGATCCTGCTGATGAACCGATGCGCCGAGGCGATGTTCGGCTACCCCCGCTCCGAGCTCATCGGCCGTCCCATCGAGATACTCGTGCCCAATCATCTTCGCGGTCCGCACGCGGCACACCGCACTCGGTACCGGGTCGAACCACAGTCGCGGCCCATGGGGAGTGGGCTGGAGCTTCGCGGCCGGCGGCGCGACGGGAGCAACTTCCCGGTCGAGATCTCCCTGAGCCCGATCGGGGCGGGCGACGATCTCGCCTTCTTCGCTGCGGTTCGCGACGTCGGCCGACGCATCGAGGCGGAAGCGGAAAGCGACGCGATCCGCCATGTGGTCGACTCCGCTCACGATGCGCTCTACATGTTCGAGCCTGATTCACTCCGGCTGGACTACGCCAACCGGGGTCTGGTCAACCAACTGGGCTATGACCGTGACGAGTTACTGACGATGACCCCGCTTCATTTCATGCCCGACGTCTCGCGGGCGGCGCTGATCGCCCAGCTGCAACCTCTTGTTGCCGACGAGGTCGAGTCGGTTCGTCTCACCACCACCCATCGGACACGCCGCGGCGCCGACATACCGGTCGATGTCGTGATCAACTACCCGCGTCCGGCTCGCTCCGACCAGAACCGACGGCTGGTGGCCCTGGCGCGCGACGTCAGCCGACGTCACGAGATCGAGCAGGAACGCGACGACGGAATGCGGTGGCTGGAGGCACTGGCCCGGATCCGGTCCATGCTCCTGTCGGAGCCGACGCTCGAGGGTGCGTTGACCCTGATCGCCGACCAGATCCGGTCGCTGACCGGGGCCGATGTCGTCATCGTCGCCGAGCCGGCGATCGGGGTCGAAGGCGGCGGGATCGATACGAACCCGGCGGTGGTTGTACCCCGCTTCCAATCGGTATCCACCGAACAACGTTCGTTGGTCGATTGGTTGATGGCACGGCGGTTCGATGTTGACGAAGTCGTCGGCAACGTTCTCCGGGGTGGCATCGTGATCGCATCCCGGACGGCGACCCCCGGACGGCTCGACATCTGGAATCAGGCCATCGTCGAACCCTTCGACCAGGTGATGCTGTTGTCGCTCGAACGGCTGGGTACGGTGCATGGCCTCCTACTGGCCGGCCGTATCGGACCCGAGCCGTTCACCGAGGCCCAGGTGGCCATGGCCTCGAGCCTGGCCGAGGAAGGGGCCCACGCCTACACCTTGGTCGACGCCCGGCGGGCCAAGGTCCACTTACGGCTCCTCGAGGATCGTGAGCGCCTGGGGCGGGATCTGCACGACCTGATCATCCAACGCATCTTTGCCGCCGGTCTTCGCCTCCAGTCGGCGCAGGGACTCATCGAGGATCCGGTGGCCGCCGGACGCATCGCCGAGGCCATTACCCAGCTCGACGACATCATCGTCGAGCTTCGCAACACCATCTTCCAGCTGAGCACCCCGGTCGACCTGGTGGTCACGGACCGTCTGCAGACGGTGGTCGATGAGGCCGCCCGGTATCTGGCGGTCCGTCCCGATCTCATCATCACCGGCGACCCGTCCCGTATTCCGGACGACGTCCTCGGCGAGCTGGAACCGGCGCTGACCGAGATGCTGGCCAACGTGTGGCGCCACGCCTCGGCATCCCGGGTCGAGGTCACCGTCCAGGTCGGCGATCAGGACGTTCGCGTCAGCGTAAGCGACGACGGTCTGGGGTTCGACCCCGACCTCGTCGATCGGGGCAGCGGTCTCCGCAATATCGAACTCCGGGCTGAACGGCTGGGTGGCACCTTCCGGGTCGACTCGACGGTCGACCGAGGAACGACCGTCCACTGGACGGTCGCGCTCGAGCCGACGTCGAGCCGATCCGAGGTCTCCCCGTAACGGCCACCGGCCGGGGTACCTACTGGCCGGTGTCGGCTGCTCCGGCCTCAGCGGCCTCCCGCTCCTCGACGCCGAGGGCGCCGTCGTCGTCGAGTGGCGTACCGGCCGTCTTGCGCCAGTTGGTCGGCTGGACCGGGTAGAGGTCGGGATCGTAGTCCGGGTTCTCGTTCACCACGATGGCGGTGACCATGCCGAACATACCCGTCTCCCGCTCCACGTGGGTCAGGATGTGGCAGTGCCAGACCCAGACGCCGGCGTCATCGGCTTTGAACAGCACCGTGAAGCGCTCACCGGGTGCGACGTTGAGCGTGTCGACCCAGTAGGGCTCGTCGAGCGGCACACCGTCCTTGGCGTACACCAGTTGCGGGAACTGGTGGAGGTGCATCGGATGGATCTGGAGGCCCTCGTTGTAGTAGGTGAGACTGACCCAATCGCCTTGATCGACGACCATCGGCTCAGTGGCGGGAAAGCTCTTGCCGTTGAGCGACAGCCCGATGACGCCGGCATCGTTGAGCACCATGGGGATGTCGAGAACGACGTCCATCTCCTCCTCGGTCGGTAGGGTCACCCCGCTGACCGTGGCGCCGTAGGGGATCGGGTTGTCGCCGATACGGAACACACCGAACATGCCGTTGACCACCTGCGTCTGGGCGTGGTTGTGGGCGTGGTACATGCCGATGGCGTCCTCTTCGGCAGTGAACTCGTAGGTGAACGTGCCGCCGTTGGGTTCGATGAGGTCCTGCGTGATCGGAGCGACACCGTCCTGATCGTTCGGAGTCCGAACACCGTGCCAGTGCACGTCGGTACCCATGGGCAGGTTGTTGACCAACCGGACCTGCACTTTGTCGCCCCGGTCGAGCCAGATCTGCGGAGCGGGAACCACGCCGTTGTAGGTCCAGGCGTCGACGATCCGGCCCGGCTCGACCTCCCAGGGCGTGATCTCGGCCGTGAGATCGAACACCTTGGTGCCGTCGGCCAGAATCTCGGTCGGCTCGAGCATCGGGTTGCCCCGACCCTCGGTCTCGGCCGGGAAGGCCAGGATCGATTCCATCATCGCCTGGTCCATGGCCGCGTAGTCCACGTCATCGCCGTGGCCGCCGGCGTCGGCGGCCGCTGCCGCCTCTTCGGCGGTGCCGGTGATCGTGAGCGTATCGACCATGCCGGAGTCGGCGTGACCGGCGATGTTGCAGTAGATCTCGTAGGTACCGGGGGCCAGATTGCCGAGCGCCAGCTCGACGGTTCCCCCGGCGCCGACGTTGTCGCTGATCAGACCGAGTTCGCGAACCCCGATGTTGTGATCCTGCGAACCGTCATTGGTGAGCCGGAGAGTGACATTACCGGCCGGAGCGACGAGATCGCCGAAGTAGCCGAACTCGCGTGCGCTCAGCTCCAGCGTCGTCGACACGACATCGTCCGACGCCGGTCCGGCTGCGCTCTCTCCGTTGCCGCCGACAGTCATCACCACGGCGATCAGCGCCACGAATCCGGCGGCGATGATGGCGGCCAGCCCGAGCACGAAGCCAAGGATGAGACGAGAGCTGTCAGGGTCGGGGCCCGACGGTGGGGCGGCAGTTCGTACGACCCGACCCTCCTCACCACTGCGACCTGATTGGGACTCGACAACCGTCATGAAAATAGCTCCTTTCGGGGGCGGACGGACCGGCGCGATCCGTGCCCGTGCCGACCCATCCTCGTCGTGCAGGTGATGATTCTTTAGGGCCCTAGGTCCCTTCTGATCGCGACCGCCTACTGCGACCATTCAGTCATGACACGAGTATTGGTTGGCGTCGATGGATCACCGGCTGCGATAGCCGCCCTTGATTGGGCGGTCAACCACGCAGAGGACGACGACACGATCGTTCTCTGCCACGTTTGGTCGCTTCCGGTGGTTGCGGGATTCGAGTCACCGATGCTCGAACCGGGCCCGTTCAAGGACGCAGCCGAGAAGCTGGTGGCCGAGATGGCGGCACCCTACATCGACAGGGCCGATGGCCCGACCATCGAGACCGGCGTGTCATACGGCCACCCTGGTTCGGTCCTCATCGACCTGTCGGAGGACGCCGACATGGTGGTCGTCGGCAGTCGCGGCCACGGCGGTTTCAGGGGTCTACTGCTTGGCTCGGTCAGCACCTATGTGGTCCACCACGCCCGCTGCCCGGTCACGGTGGTTCCTGCGAAATGAACTGGCCGGTCGCGGTCGCACCGGCCCGTTGAGGCCCGCTGGTCACGGTTCTTCGGGCCCGTCGACGTAGGTGGTGTCCGGCACCAGCTTGCCGGCTCGGCGCAGGAAGAACCGCACGGCCGTGTAGTCGACGGTCAGATGGCCGACAATCGGGCCGATATCGGCGAGCTGGCCCGACGTTGCCGCGGTCGCGGTGGGTGAGTTGGACAAGTTGGACGAACGTCTACCATTTGACCGCTCATCGGGCGCATTCCCGACCACCGTTCGCACGGCGGCGTCGACGGTCTCGGTGATCGTCCCCTCCGAGGAGATCGGCACGGCCTCCGACCAGGTTTCGAACCGATCGTCGAGCCGCCGAGCCAACTCGGGGGTGGCGTCCGACGGATCGTCGGCAACAGCCCTGCGAATCTGGAGGCGCTGGCAGGCAAGCTCGAGGGGGGCCATCACCTGGATCGTCGTCAGGTCGCTGTGGGTTCGGTCGGCCAGCTCCCGGGCCCAAGCCCTGCGCCGCTCGTAGGACCAGGTGGCGTCGAGCACCACACTCTCGCCGCGGACGAGTAGAACCTCCGCCTGCTCGAGCAGGCCACGGTAGACCCGGTCCTGGGCATCGACGTTGTACTTCGGTGGACCAACGTCGCCGCCCGCCTTCCGGACCTCGTCGGTTCGCAGCCAGGTGGCGCCGATCGCGGCCGCCAGGCCGTTGGCCACTGTGCTCTTGCCGACCCCGATCTTCCCTCCGACCAACACCAGACGGACCCGTCCGACACTCAGATGCTGATGCGCCAGTTGGTGGTAGGCCACGACCTCCTCGGCCGCCGTCTCGTCGCCCTGAGCCAGCCGGATTGCCGCTATCTTGGCCCGGACGTGGGCCCGGTAGGCGACGTAGTGATGGGCGAGTGTCGACGGGTGGTGCTCGTACGTGAACTCGCAATAGTCGTGAATGAGCGAGCGGGCCAGCTCCGGTCCGGCCAGGCGATGGAGATCCATGGCCAGGAAAGCGATGTCGTTCAACACATCACTGATGCGGAAATCGTCACGAAAGGCCAGGCAGTCGATGATCCGCGGGCCGTCGTCGACACAGAACACGTGCTCGGCCCGCAGATCGCCGTGACCGTCTCGAACCCACCCCTGGGCGATGCGCTCCGCGAACAGCCGGTGGCGGCCCTCGATGTAACGTCCGACGAGGGTTCTGACCGTCTCGAATTCCTCCCGGTCGATCACCGTGCCGGCCAGTTGTTCGAGCGCTTCGAAGTTCTCCGCCCATCGTCGGGCCAGGGTGTCGACGGATGCGGCGTCGGAACGCTCGTCGGTGATCGGCGGCTCGGCGGCGTGGAGGGCGGCGACGTGTTTGGCCACCTCCCAGACTCGGATGGTGGCGTCGGGGGAGGTGGCCAGTCGATCGAGCTGGCGGTCTTCGGGCAGCCGACGCATGACGATCATTCGGTCGACGAGGCGGCCGTTCTCCTCCACATCGGCGGTGCCAAGATAGACGTCGGGGGCGAGACGGTGGTTCAGCTCGTACTCGTTCGTGGCGGCCACGATCCGCTCGTCGGTGTCGGCGAAGCTGACGAACGGCGTCGACACCGGTTTGAGGAGCTTGTAGACCCTATCCGGGGTCAGGAAGAGCCGCGAGATATGGGTCTCACGGACGCCCAGCGACGTCCCGGTTATTTCATGGTCCATGGCTTCAGTGTTCGTCCGGTGTCGCGCGCTTCGATAGGGCCCTAGGTCACCGATCGGCGATCGGAGTTGTACCCGGTGCCATGGTCCGGTGCCGGGGTTCTTTTGACTTGGTCCGGTGCCACGGTCGGTGTAGTGGAACGTACGGCGGGTCGACCACTAGCATCGGGCGAGGCGTGGTCGGAAACCCGGCCTGACTATCGTCGGTGGTCGGGTCGCACATCCAAGATCGGGGGGATGGTGAAGCCGTTCCGACTCAACCACAATGGGAAGCTGGTGTTCCCGTCGAGCATCTTCGTTGAACTCGATTTCTCGATCATCGCCGATCTCGACCACCTCCGGGCCATTGTCCGCCGAGACTTCGAGGTGAAAGCGCCAACCGGCACCGAGATTGCGGAGAAGGCCTCGGGCGACGGCTACCGGAACCGCTACGAACTGCTTCGCGACCTGGGCCTGCACTTGTTCTGGGCGAACCGGTTCGCCCTGTTGATGTACGACAAGCGGCCGACCCGGTGGCGCGACGTGCCCCGGACCCGGGACGACGTCTTCGTGCCGCTCATGGCCCGATGGGATGACCGCCGGGCTCGCGCCGACGCCGTGCTGTCCACCTGGCGGCATCTGCCGGCGAGATGGAACGACGCCACCGAGTCGGAGCTCTTCGACACCCTGTTCGACGTGTTCTCCAACAAGCTCTACCTGGCCGCCGAGCTGCCGCCGATCAAGGCGACCATCGCGGAGGCGTTGGCCGACGAGGCGGGCCTGTGCACCGTGCTCGACGAGTTCGACCCGGATCATCGGCGATATTCCGTCGACGAGATCCTCGATGTGAGTGAGGCCCGGCCCGAACTCGAGTCGCTGCGCCGCTGGACGATGGTGCTGCACAACCAGCATCCGTGGGACCGCTCGAAGGCCCGCCTTGCGTCGCCCTCCTCGCTGCAACCCGACGATGTGGTCGTGGTGTTCCACCCGCGGAACCGGGATGTCCTCGATTTCATCAACCGGGTGAAGGAGGGGCGCTCGCTGCCCGGTCGACAGGACCGACCGGATCCGCCCGTCGAGCCGATCCGGCCGCTGCCGCCGGTCGTCGTGTCGGCCTCGACGACGGTGCGACCCAGGGTCGAGTCGCTGGCGGTGCGCAAGGGTGAGGTGGTGTGTTCCAATGACGACGTCGTCCGCAACGCCCCGCCATCGTGGTCGCCGATGAGCGCGGACGAGATCGTGGCCAAGACGGGCATCGAGCGGCGGCGCTACACCCAGGACTCGCTCGAACACATCGCGCTTGAGGCGGCCCGGGCCGCGCTCGCTCATGCGGGGCGAAGACCTGAGGAGATCGGCGCCGTTCTGGTCTGCTCGTGCACGTCGAACCGGCTGATTCCGTCGACGGCATGCTGGATCTCCGGCCAGCTCGGCATCACCCAGACCCACGCCTCGGCCGACATCGTGGCCGCCTGCGCCGGCTTCCCCTACGGTATGGCCGAGGCCATCCGCCTGCTCAGGGAGGTGGAACGACCGGTGCTGTTGGTCTTGGCCGAGAAGTTCTCCGACAAGATCGGCAGCGCCCGACCATCGCGCATGATCTTCGGCGACGGTGCCGCCGCCGTCGTCGTGGCCCCGGCGGCTACGGGCGAGCGGGGCGACGTCGAGGTGGTACAGACCTACGCCAGCGGACCGTTCAGCCAGGTCAACTCGATCATCTGGCCAAACCATGATTTCGACCATGACATCACCGTCTACGGTCCCGAGGTGAAGGCGCTGGTCAAACGGTATCTCGACCAGATGGTTGGTGAGCTCACGGCGTTGCCGTCGATCGGCTCAGCGGTGAGCGGCGAGGCGGCCGGCAACGGCGCCTCGCTCATGGACGACATCGAGATGATCATCCCGCACCAGGCCAACAAGACGATGATCATCGACATCGCCGAGCCGCAAGGCATCCCGGCTTCGCACATCTTTTTCAACATCGCCGAGGTGGGCAACGCCTCGGCCGCCAGCATCCCGATAGCCATCTCCGATGCCGTCCACGAGGGCGCCGTGTCGAAGCCGTCGCTGATTTTCGCCCCGGGCTTCGGCGCCGGAGCGGTGGGCGGCTACGTGGTCATGACGATCGACCCGTCGGTGGTGGCCCCGGAGGTCACGGCCGTCGCCCCGTCGGATGCGGTCTCGCCCGACCGGCTCGGAGATGGCGGCCCGCACTCGTCGATGGAGGACGTGGAAGCGGCGTTCGGCGGCTGAGCGTCCGACCCGAACCGCTTCGAGCCGGCCTGCTTCGACACCGAACAAACAACCACTCGCAGACAAAGGAGACAAACATGGCACTCGACGGCAAGGTCGCCCTGGTAACCGGTGGAACCCGTGGCATTGGCGCGGCGATCAGTGAGGCGCTCGCCGCCGACGGCGCCCAGGTGGTGGCCGGCTGCACCAGTAAGGAGAAGGCCGCCGCCTTCTATGAGGCGGCCGACGCCAAGGGCCTGGCCATCGCCGTGGCCGAGGGCAATGTGGGCGTGCCCGAAGACTGCGAGCGGGTGGTCCAGGAGGCCGTCGACACGTTCGGACATCTCGACATCTTGGTCAACAACGCCGGGATCACCGTCGACCGGACCGTACGCAAGATGACGGTCGACGACTGGCACGCCGTGCTGCGGGTGAACCTGTCGGGAACCTTCTACATGTGCAAGGCGGCGCTCGAACATCTCGTGGCGTCGGGATCGGGGAGGATCATCAATATCAGCTCGGTGATCGGCGAAACCGGCAACTTCGGCCAGGCCAACTACGCGGCGTCGAAGTCGGGGCAGTTCGGTCTGACGAAGTCGCTGGCGCTGGAGTATGCGTCCAAAGGCGTCACCGTCAACGCGATCACACCGGGGTTCATCGACACCGAGATGATGCAGGCCATTCCCGAGGCCATCCAGGAGCAGATTGTGGCCAAGATTCCGGTCGGCCGCTTCGGCCGCCCGGAGGAGATCGCCCGGGCCGTCAAGTTCCTGGCCGAGGACGACGCCGGCTACATCACCGGCTCGATCCTCTCCGTCAACGGCGGCCTCGAGATGCAGTGAGGTAGCCGCCCGTCAGCCGTTCCCTCGCTTGCCCACTCACGGGCCTTCGGCTTGGACTGGGTCGTCGGGTTGTGGCCCGTTGTGCAGTCGATCCGGTCGAGTCGTCGAATACCTCGTGCCGTCGGGTCGGAAGATGTGCAGCCTCCGATCCTCTGCCAGCTTCACCGACCATTGGCCCTCGTGCACTGCGTGATGGTGACGTCCACAGAGCGGAATCAAGTTGCAGAGGTCGGTGGCACCGCCCTGCTCCCACTCATCGAGGTGATGGATCTGACACCACGCCAGAGGACGATCACAGGGGCTCCAAGCACAGGTGCGGTAGGTTGCTCGGATGGCCTGCCATTGGCCGTCGGTTGCCGTGCGATGGCGGCGCCCGACCTTGATTGGCACACTGCGCTGGTCAAGCACAATTCGTCGAATGGTGGCGTCGCACGCCAACCGGGAAATGGTTTCCGGCGGAACAGGATGCCCGCCGCAGGTTTCCCGCAACGATGTTGCGTGGGCGCCGGTGGTGAAGGTCTCCCAGTCGACCACCAGGTTGATGTGAGGTCGGCCACCGCCTCGAATCGAGGCACCAGTCAATAGTTCGTGTGCGGCCGTGGCGGCCATGTTCGGTGTCTTGGTGACGCCTCCCCGGTTGGCCAGGCGTGCGAGGTGTGCTTCGACCGCATTCACGATCGACTCGTAACGCTCAGGATCGAACTCGGCACAGATCTTGCCCATGCCCGAGCGTTCATCGAACCAGTGCCGCCACCTCGACGCCGCCTGCCTGTGCTTGGTGGCGGCCAGCCCATGGTCGCCTTTGATGCGTTCGGCTTCCCGGCGAACCTTGGCCGCGAACACATCAGCCGGCTCACGGCGAGCGGCGTCGATCAACTCGTCGGTGTCGAGTTCCTGCTGCTGATCAGGGGTCAGGTCTTTGGTGGCGGTGGTGATGGCGTCGACCTGTGCTCCACCGATCTCCCCTCGATCGATGGCGTCACCGAGCTTGCTCATCGTGGCCGCGATCCTCGAGCGGGCCGCCTCCCGCCGAGCTGTCGAGCCGCGGACTCGGCGCCCATCTCCCAACAGCGTTCCGTGGGCACCTGAACCTGATGTGTCATGACCGTCGGTCACCAACCGGTCGGCGGCCACGCCGATCCGCATCAACAGGCTCTCGATGGCTGTTTGAGCAACCCTCGCACCGGAGGTGAGATCCCGTAGCTCAGCGGCCGAACACGCCGCCACGTCGACGCCACCGACCAATGGCGTCAACATTTCGAAGACCTCAACCGCTTCGGTCACCGGAATCGACCCGGGTTCGACCATCAACCCCACCAAACCTCTCCAGGAACAGAGCACCACGATGCGGCTTCGAGGCCTGCTCCGAGGTGGGGAAGAAAGATGGAGAGCAAAGCCAACCGCTCCTGCCACCGTAGTATCGAACGATCGTTCTGTCAAACAATTGTTCGGCTCGATTTCCGTCACCGCTTTCGAGGGAATCTGCAGTCGCCGACCTGCTCGGGGCCGTTATGGGATCGGGCTCGAGCTGGCTATGGTCTCCGAGATGGAATGGCTATCCGACCCCGCAGCATGGAGCGCGCTGGCCTTCCTACTGCTCATCGGGATGACGCCGAGCACGCTTCACAGGTGACTCCTCATGTCGGCAATAATGCGGAATTCCGTCGGTGCCGACGGTATCAGCGGGGGTGGTCAAGGAATTGCGAAGAAATGGCAAACGCTGGATTCCCTTTCGGCTCCGGCGTCCATCCCGCCGCAGGTATCCGGGGCGACAGAGATTCTTTACGATGGGGAATCGGACCGCCGGCCGCCGCGTCAGTTGGGCCTTGACCGCGTCACCTCGTCACCCCGACCGACCTGGGCGACCACCTCGATGTCGACGGCGGGGCGGGAGACACTACCGCTTCCCGAGCGGGATTTCGCCGTTGCGCCCTCGGCAGTGTTGTGTTTCAGGACATATGCAA
>Ga0224512_10004559_pt1 | contig 11646 bp, 9 predicted proteins | sample SF_May12_sed_USG_4_FD_169103 | JGI IMG/M metagenome (GOLD analysis project Ga0224512, IMG submission 169103) | Sediment microbial communities from San Francisco Bay, California, United States - SF_May12_sed_USGS_13 | ecosystem: Environmental > Aquatic > Marine > Sediment | place: USA: California... | reverse complement strand
CCCCGCTCTTCATTGGTTTTTCGTGCCGCGCCACCGGCCGCGCGGCCCGGCGGCGTGTCTTCTTCCGGACCCGCCGGCAGCCGGCACTCCTTGCCGCCTGACGGCAAGATCTGCCCGGGTCGGCAAGAATTGCCGCCGGGTGGGCAAGATTTGCCGGATCTGAGCCTATGGTTATTTTCCATTAATCACAATACCTTAGCTGGCATCTCGCGGACCTCTCCCGGCAGTTTTGGCACGGTCGTTGCGATCCTAGGGGCGGGGCAAGAACTGCCCCGTGACCAGAAAGGTCACCGATCAACTCTTCAGAATGGAGAACCAGAATGGCTGGAGAAGTTACCCTATCGGCTGCCGTGCGCAGCTCCCTTCTCTCCCTGTCCGGTACCGAGAACCTGATTTCCCGCACCCAGGACCGCCTGGCTTCGGGTCTGAAGATCGCGAGCCCGGTCGACGACGCCAGGATTTTCTTCCAAGCCAAGGGGCTCAACGACCGCGCCAGCGACTTCACCGAAAAGAAGGACGGCATCGATCAAGGCATCAGCTCGCTGAGCACGGCCCTCGAGGCGGTCGAGACGATCGACTCCCTGGTACAGCAGCTCAAAGGTCTCGCCAACGCGGCCAAGTCGGCCTCGACCAGCGAGCTGTCGTCGATCCAGACGCAGTACAACGAGCTCTTGACCCAGATCGACAACCTGGCGGCCGACGCCTCCTATCAGGGCCTCAACCTGATCAACGGCACCGGCTCGACCCTGGACGTCGAATTCAGTACCACCACCACGAGCCTGATCAGTGTCGCGTCGGTCGACCTGACCACGGGCACGCTCGGTCTGGACATCACCTCGGTGGCCAGCTTGACGGTCTCGAGCACGCTGACCACCAAGATCGACGATGCCCTTGCCGAGCTGGACACGGCGCTCGACACCCTGCGCTCGAACGCTCAGACGCTGGGTTCCAACGTCGCCTTGCTGCAGACTCGCCTCGACTTCACCGAGAACTATGTCAACGTCCTCGAGGAAGGTGCCGCCAAGCTGACGTTGGCCAACATCACCGAGGAGGGCGCGAACCTGGTGGCCCTGCAGACCCGTCAGCAGTTGGGTATCTCGTCCCTGGCCTTCGCCGGCCAGTCCGAGCAGGGCGTGTTGGCGCTGTTCCGGTAAGCCGAAACAACACCCGACAACTCTTTCCCTCGGGGGCGCTTCGGCGCCCCCGATTTTCTTGAGCCTGGGGCGCGCTTCGGCGTCCCAATTTCTTTTAAGGCCAGGGGCGCTTCGGCGCCCCGAATTCTTACGACCCCCGGGCGCGGCCCGGGTCGGCCGGGACGGTAGATTTTGCCACAAGATCCGGCAAAGCCTGCCGCAAGGCGGCAAGTCCGGCCGCCCAGGATTCTCGATTTTTCCACTAACTGACTGTTTTTAAGTGCATTTTCCGACTGGTACAGGCGTTGCACTGAAGGCCTCAGAAGCACGACTTCGGTCTGCACCCACTGCATCCAGTACGGAGACGAGAACCATGGGTAACGATATCAGCCTGTCGGCTGCGGTCCGGGAGAACCTGCTGGCCTTGGCGAACACGGAAAGCCTGGTCGCGCGAACGCAGAACCGGCTTTCCACCGGCCTTCGCGTAGCGAGCCCGATCGACGACGCGCGGGTCTTCTTCGAGGCCAAGGCGCTGAGCGATCACGCCGTCGACATGGACGAGAAGAAGGAAGGCATCGACCAGGGCGTCAGCTCGGTGACCACGGCGCTCGAGGCCATCGAGGCGATCGACGCCCTTGCCCAGCAGATGAAAGGCATCCTGATCAGCGCCAAGTCGTCCAGCGGCAACGAGCTGGTTGCCCTACAGACTCAGTACAACGATCTGCGCACCCAGATCGACAACCTGGCCAACGATGCGAACTACCAGGGCCTCAACCTGATCGCCGGCACCGGCTCGAGCCTCGACATCGAGTTCAGTAACAATTCTAACAGCATCCTCAGCATCGCCTCGATCGACGTGACCACCGGCTCGCTCGGCCTCGCCGTGACCTCGCTGGTCAACCTCTCGGTCGCCAGCACCCTGGCAACCAAGATCGACGACTCGCTGGCTGAGATCGATGCGGCGAAGGAAACCCTGCGCGGCACTGCACAGGCGCTGGGTTCCAACGTCGCCCTGCTGCAGACCCGTCTCGACTTCACCGAAAAGTACGTGAACGCCCTGGAGGGCGGCGCGGCTAAGCTGACCCTGGCGGACATCACCGAGGAGGGCGCCAACCTGGTGGCCCTGCAGACCCGCCAGCAGCTCGGCTTCTCGGCCCTCGCCTTCGCCGGCCAGTCCGAGCAGTCGGTGCTGTCGCTGTTCAGGTAATTCGACCTTTAGAGATACGGTGGCAAGGTCGGGGGACCTTGCGGAAGACAGCGGTCCCCCACCCGTCCGCCGCCGCGCCGGCCACGGCCCTACATCCGAACCTGCCCCCTGGAGAGAATCTCATGGCCACCACCGAAGCCACCGAAGGCACCGCCGCGCCGGCCCCGGCCGCCGGACGCGACGACCTCATCCGCGAGGCGCTCGCCGGCCTCGAGGCGGAGCTGCACGACGACGCCATCCTCGCCTGCGAGAAGCTGCTCCGGCAGAACCCGCTCTGCCCCGAGGCGATCTACCTGCTCGGCCTGGTCGCCTACGATCTGGACGAGCCGCTCCAGGGCATCAAGCTGATCGAAAAGGCGCACCAGCTAAACCCCAACGTCCAGGAGTTCCCCGATGCCCTGGCGGCGATCCAGGCAAGGATCGGCCTGGTCCACGACAGCCTGTTCCACGCCAAGATCGCGACCATGCTGCCGCCCCATCCGACCGTCCGGGGACTGCTGCCCGACCGCTTCGGCAGCTTCTTCAGGAACCTGGAGATCGGCCGCGCGACGCTCTACCGCGACCGCGCCCGGCGCGAGATGGACAAGGGCGCCTTCAAGAAGGCGGTCGCCAACTGCGAACGGCAGCTCGAGCTGACGCCCGGCGATATGGAGAGCCTGCGGCTGCTGGCCCAGAACGCCGCCCGCTGCGGCCGGACCGAGCGCGCCGTCGCCGCCTTTCACGCCGTTCTGCACAGCGAGGCGCGGCAGATCGGGGACCTGAGCGGTCTCGCCCGCGCCCTGGCCGCCGGCGGCCGGCACGGCGACGGCCTGGCCTGCCACCGCGCGGCCATCGACCAGGCCCCGGACGACCCGGCCCTGCATTCGCTCCTGCTCGCCGACCTGCTGCGCGCGCCGGAGGCCACGGCCCACGACCTGGCCGAAGCCCATGGCGACTGGCAGCGCCGCCACGCGGCCGGGGTCGCGCGGACCGCCCCGCCCGCGGCGCTCGACAGCGACCCCGAGCGCCCCCTGCGCGTCGGCTACCTCTCGGCGGCCTTCCACGAAAGCGACCTGATGGAACTCTTCGAGCCGGTCCTGAAGGCCCACCGCCGGAATCGGGTGAAGAGCTTCTGCTTCGCCACGGGCCTGCGGCTCGACCACGTGACCGAGAGCCTGATGCATCACGCCGACAAGTGGACCGACATCAACGGCATCGACGACGAGACCCTCTGCGAGATCCTGCGCGGCGACCGGATCGACATCCTGGTCGACCTGGACGGCCACCGCGACGGCGGCCGGCCCCTGCTTCTGGCGCGCCACCCCGCCCCGGTGACGGTCGGCTGGCTGGGATATCCTCATGCGCCTGGGATCGCGGCGCTCGATCACGTCCTGACCGACGGGACCGCCTGGCCCGAGCGCCTTCCGGCGCCGGCCACCGGGGAAGGGCTGTGGCGCCTGGAGCGCGCCGCCTTCGCCTGGCAGGCGCCCGGCCTGACACCGGAACCTGGGCCCCTGCCCGCGGCGCGAGCCGGCCACCTGACCTTCGGCGCGAGCTGCGACCTCGCCTTGATCGGTCCCTCCACGGCGGCGCTCTGGGGCCGCGTGCTCGGGGCCGTCGAGGGCGCGCGTCTGCTGCTCTGCAACCGTCTCGATCTGGACCAGGCGGCGATCGACCGCTGCCTCGAGCACTTCGCCAACATGGGCCTGCGCGACCGGGTCGACATCGTCAACATGGCCGACAACTTCGCCTCGCCCTTCGAGTTCTATCAGCATGTCGACCTCGCCCTCGACCCCGGCCTCGATCCCGGGACCGGCGGAGTCATCATCGAGAACGCCCGGGCGCTCTGGATGGGCGTGCCGCTGCTCGCCCTGGCCGGCGCGCACCACGCCCGGCGCCTGGGCGCGAGCCTGCTCGCCGCCGCCGGTCATCCGGAGTGGAGCGCCGAAAGCCCGGCGGATTTGGCCGGCATCGCCGCCGGCCTGGCGGCGGACCCGAACCGACTGGCGGTCCTGCGCGGCGGCCTGCGCGACGAGCTCGCCGCCGCCCCCCTGACTGATGTCGCGGGCTTCACCCACGACCTGGAAGCGGCCTACCGGGCCATGTGGGGGGCCTACCTCGCCAAGCTGGGCTGATCCGGCCAAAGGCCGGACGGTATCTAGCCTTTATGGTTTACGAGTTCTTAACTAGGCGGGCCCAGTCTGGCCGCCGGGACTGAGCTGTCCCGCGCCGCGCCACCTTCCGAGGCCACGCCGCCCATGGAAAGCTTCACCATCGCATCCCACCGGATCGGCGACGGGCGCTGCTTCGTCATCGCCGAGGCCGGGGTCAACCACAACGGCGAGCCCGACAGGGCGCGCGCCCTGATCGACGCGGCGCTCGCCGCCGGGGCCGACGCCGTCAAGTTCCAGACCTTCAAGTCCGAGCTCGTGATCTCCGCCGAGGCCCCCAAGGCGGCCTACCAGAAGGCCGCGACCGGCGCCGGGGAAAGCCAGCTCGAGATGGTGCGCCGGCTCGAGCTGAGCGAGGGCGACTTCCGCGGCCTCAAGGCCTACTGCGACGCGCGCGGCATCCTGTTCCTCTCGACGCCCTTCGACCATCCCAGCGTGGACTTCCTGGACGCCCTCGGCGTGCCGGCCTTCAAGGCGCCCTCGGGCGAGATCACCAACCTGCCCCTGCTCGGCCACATGGCCCGGCTCGGCAAGCCGGTCATCCTCTCGACCGGCATGGCCGCCCTCGAGGAGGTCGCGCGCGCCGTGACCGAACTCAGGGCCAAGGGCTGCCCGGCGCTCGCGGTGCTGCACTGCGTCTCCAACTACCCGGCCGATCCGGCCGACGCCAACCTGCGCGCCATGAAGACCATGGCCGAGGCCTTCGATACGCCGGTCGGCTATTCGGACCACACCACCGGGATCGACATCGCCCTGGCCGCCGTGGCGCTCGGCGCCGCGGTGGTCGAGAAACACTTCACCCTCGACAAGTCCCTGCCCGGCCCGGACCACCGGGCCTCGCTCGACCCAGGCGAGCTGGCGGCCCTGGTGACCGGCATCCGCCGCATCGAATCGGCGCTCGGCGACGGCATCAAGGCGCCGCGGCCGTCGGAGGCCGACACGCGCCAGGTCGCCCGGCGCAGCCTCTTCCTGCGCGCGCCCCTGGCGGCCGGCCAGCACATCGACGCCGAGCAGCTCGTCGCGTTGCGGCCCGCCGGCGGCATCGCGCCGAACGAGATCGAGCGGCTCGCCGGCCGCCGCGCGCTCCACGACCTGGCCGCCGGCGCCATGCTGCGGTGGTCGGACCTGACGTAGCCCGGCGCGCATGCAAGGGAAAGGACCGGACATGCCCTACGACGCGCCCGAGACCCGCCTTGCGGACTGGGACAGGATCTTTTCCAGCCGCCCCTGGGGCCGCTACCCGCCCGAGGAGCTGGTCCGCTTCATGGCGCGCCGCTTCGCCGGGCAGCCGGACAAGCGCGGGCTCAAGGTCCTGGAGGTCGGCTGCGGGCCCGGCGCCAACCTCTGGTACCTGGCGCGCGAAGGCTACGCCGTCGCCGCCATCGACGGCTCCCCGGCCGCCATCGAACAGGCCAGGGAGCGCCTCTTGGCGGAAGACCTGCTGCGCCCCGGCAACGCACCCGACCTCAGGGTCGGCGACTTCGCCGTCCTGCCCTGGAACTCGGAGACCTTCGACGCGGTGATCGACATCGAGGCGCTCTACGCCAACCCCATGGCCACCATCCGCGAGGCGCTGGGCGAGGTGCGGCGCGTGCTCAAGCCCGGCGGCGCCTTCTTCGCCAAGATGTTCGGCGCGGAGACGACCGGCGCCGAGAGCGGCGAGACGCTCGAGCCGGGCACCCAACAAAACCCGACCGAGGGCCCCTGCGCCGGCACGCCGCTCGCCCACTACTTCACGCGGGCGGAGCTGGAGGAGCTGCTCGCCGGCTTCTCCGAGGTCGCCCTCGACTGGGTCAAGCGCAGCGAGGCGGGCGGCCGCACCCTGGTCTTCGAGTGGCTGGTCAGCGCCCGGAAGTAGGGCGCCGATCTTCAGCTTCTCAGTGCATGCAGCGCATGTGGCGGGCGCCCTGGCAGGCGAGGCTGCGGAAGCTCCAGAGGCTCCTGATGTAGGCGACCAGCTTGCCGGCCTCGCTGGGCGTGATCAGCTCCTTGAACGGCATCATCCTGGGATTGCGCGGCGAGCCGTTCAGGATGGTCTGGGCCAGGTCGCGGTCGGCGTGGTGCCAGCCGTGGGAGCTGTCGTCGAGCGGCGGCGCGACGAAGCCGTACTCGTCCGTGCCGTGGATGTCCTCGGGCCGCTCGCCGATCCCCTTGTCGCCGTGACAGGACTGGCACAGCTTGCCGTAGAGCCGGCCAGCCGCGGCGACCAGCTCCGGGCTCTCCCGGTCGTGCCCCAGGTAGCTCGCCCAGGTCCGGCCGCCGTCCCTGCTGGTCACGATCGCGCCGGTGTCGGCGACCACGTGGAGCAGCTCCGGGTTCGCCGGGTCGCTCGCCATGTGCACCAGATAGCGGTCGGCGAAGCGCTCCGAGCGCAGCTCCCACTTACCGCCCGCGTCGTCGCCGGCCAGCAGCCCGACGCCATAGACGAAGACGTAGACCCGGCCGTCCGCGGCGACGTGGACCAGGGGCGTCGGGCGCGGCCACATGGTCGCCGCGGCCCAGTTCGTGCCGCCGTCCTCGCTCACGAAAAGGCCGCCACGCGCCCCGGCGTAGAGCCGCTGCGGATCTCGGGCCGAGGCCGCCAGATCGAAAGTGTCCTGGGGCAGCGTCCCGGCGACGCGCCAGGTCCGGCCGCCGTCGCGGCTGACCTGCAGGCCCTTGTAGAGGCCGTAGATCACCTTGGGGTCGGCGCGGCTCACGTCCATGGCGTGGAAGTCGACCGGGCCGCCCGCGCCCTCCGCGACGCGCTGCCAGGTGACGCCCCGGTCGCGCGAGGTCAGAAAGCCCAGGTTGCCGCCGCCGGGCGGATGGCCGCTGGCGTGAAAGCCGTTCGGGTCGGCGGGGTCCGCGGCGAAGGACATGAGATCGTCCTGCGCCGTGCCGACCCGGGTCGCGCTGCCGTCGGGCCGCGCCAGGAACAGGCCGCTATGGGTCGCCAGATAGAGCTGGCCCGGCTGCCCGGGGTCCACGGCCAGGCCGTGGATATGCTCGATGCCGTCGAGCGTCACGGTCTCGGCGCGCGCCGGGCCGCCTGGCACCCCAAGGAACATGGAAACCAGGAAGCCCAGACAGGCCCACAAGCCGAGCCGGGCGAACGCACCGGGCCGCTGTCGTGCGGTTTCGAGCATGGAATTGCCGTACCTCACCGAATTCACTCCGCCTTGCTGTGGGTCTCGGCCCAGGCGCCGGCCAGGCGCTTGGCCTCGTCGACCTGCGCCGGCGTCATCTCCGCCGCCAGGGCCTCCTGCAGCGCCTGGGCCAGCTTCTGCACGTGGCTTTCCTGGCGCGCCGCCAGGCTGGCCCAGAGATAGGCCTGGACCGGGTCCTGCGCCACGCCCTCGCCCCGGCGGTGCAGCAAGCCGAGCCTGATCTGCGCCACCATGTTGTCCTGCTCGGCGGCGCGCCGGTACCACGCGGCGGCGGCCGCCGGGTCCTTGGCCAGGCCCTGACCCCCGGCGTGCATGAAGCCCAGGAAGAGCTGGACGGCGGAGCTCTCCGTCTCCCGCTCGGCCAGGGGCCGCCAGGCCTCCAGGGCACTCGCGTAGTCCCCCTTGAGATAGGCCGAGAGACCCGCCCGGTACTGCTCGAGCAGCGCCGGGTCGCTCGGCACCGCCTTGCGGCCGTGCGCCTCGGCGGTCAGTGGAAGGGCGAGCGCCAAGAGCGCCGCCAGGAGGACGCCGACCACGCCCTTGAAGCGCCCGCCCTTGCTCGGGGGGGCCGCGTCGAAGCCTGCCATGTGCCGTTACCCGCTGGATGTCACTGCGCGATTATCTCCGCATCGCGGGGCCCCGGCCTTGAGCCAAATCAATTCCTTGCCGGCGGAAGCGCCCTGCGGGCAGCGGAGACAAGAGCCCGGCTACTGGGAGATCAGCTCGCGGTAGCGCGCCGGGATCTGGCTGGTCGTCAACTCGCGCTGTTCGGTCTCGTCGTGCGCGAAGGCCACCAGGTCCGCCAGGTCCTGCCCGTTGAGATCGATGACCTGGCCCAGCAGGTCCTGCTGCATCTGGGCCATGGCCGGGGCGCCGCGCCACATCCTGGCGGCGAACTCGAAGGCGCTCATCGGCTGGGGCATCTCGGCCGCGTCGAGCGAAGGACCGACCGCCCCGCCCACCTCGTTGACCGCGTGGCAGACGACACAGCCCTTTTCGAGGAACAGCTCGCGCCCCCGATGGCTGTCCATGGGCGGCAGCGCCAAGCCGATGTCCATCATCAACCCCATGACGCGCCCCATATCCTCGGTCGACATGGCCTCCATGGCTGCGAAGTCATGGCCGTGCTCGTGGCCGCCATGCATCTTCTTCATCATCTCCAGCATTTCTTTCTGGTCGGTCGCGCCATGGCCGTGCCCCTCGTCGCTCCAGGCAGAAGCCATGGAACCGCCCGCGGTCAGGGCGAAGCCCAGGACCAGCGCACAGAGGGTCGATGCATGCCGCTTCATGGTTTGCTCCCGAAGTTGCGGTTTGCCGAGCAAGCCCAGCTTAGCACAATATTCGTCTCGGCTTTCATAATGCGGCGAACACGATCAGTTTACGATCCGCCGCTCGCTGCTTGCCTCCGCCCTAGCTCACCACGTGGCGCAACTGCCAGCCGTTTCCGGTCTTGCGCCAGAGGTGCGGCGAGCGGAAGCTGTCGGCGATCTCGAGGAACTCGGCGCGCTCCATGCCCATGTAGTCCAGCACCTCGGGGAAGTAGCGTTCGGGGAATTCGCCGTCGTACTTGCGCACCAGGGCGACCCCTTCCTCGCGGGTGATGTGGCCGTGGCGGATCTCCTGCCCGGCCTCGTGGGTGCAACGGCCGATGCCGAACTTGACGTGGCCGCACCAGTAGTGGAAGCCGTCCAGCTTGTCGTCGATCGAGTTGTACTTGGAGTAGGTGCCCTCGGTGCGCTCGGTGTTGGCCTCGAAGCCCGCGTGCTCGACCGCGTAGTAGTAGTTCTGCTGCGGCACCCACTTGAGGAAATGGCCGAGGTAGTAAACCTCGATCCCCGCCGCGCGGCACTCCTCTTCGGTCAGCGGCAGGTACTGCACCAGCTTCTGCCGGGTGATGCCATGGCGGCGCAGCTCGTCGATCGGCAGGCCGCTGACGTAGATCTCGCCCGCGGCATCGCCGGTGTAGTAGCGCGGATGCAGCGCCGCGCTCTCCTCCTCGCCGGCGCGGCCGCCGTACTCCACGTGGCTCTCGCCATAGAAGATCAGCTTCAGGCCGAGCTGGCGGGCGATGCGCATAGCGAAGTGGCGCTGGCCGAAGATGAAGGGCTGGAATGGGTGCAGCAGGCTGCGGTAGGCCAGCTCGGTCAGTTTGCGGTGGACCTGCCCGTCGGGAGTCAGCAGGAAGTTGTCGAAGCCGCCCGTGTGGATCCAGTTGGTGAAGTTGCGCCAACCCACCTCGGTATAGAGGTGCGGCGCCCAGGTCACCGTGAGCGGGTTCATGCAGTACTTGCTCTTCAGGATGTGGGCCTGAAAGACCGAATCCTTGCCGCCCGATCCGGGCACGACGCAGTCGTAGGAGCCGTTGCGCGACCGGTGCTTGTCGAGCAGCTCGACCAGCCTGCGCTCGCGCGCCTCCCAGTCGGTCTGCTCCTTCTGACCGACCACGTCGCAGGCCTGGCAGACGCCGTCGGCGAAGGGGATCGTGGTCTTTTTCGAGTCGCGCCGGTCCTGGATCACGACCGAGGGCGTGGCGCGCTGGTTGGACACAACGCAGGCGCTGCAGAACGCGACCTCGGGCGGCAGGCCGTACTTGACCTCGAGCCAGCCCTCCGCCGCGTCCTCGACGAACAGCTTGCCGTCGACCTCTTTCGTCCGTGCCGCCATGCCGCGTCTCCTTGTGCTGGGTCTTTTGGCAGTCCTCGATGCTTGGTTACGTCAAATGCATTAACCATGACTTAAGGCCAACTATGCCTTCCCGCTTAGCTATTTAAGCGAGTCTTAACCAAGATGTGTAACCAAGCGGCCTGGAGAGAATCGCGGACGGACTGCGAGGCCGAGATGGAAGCTTGGTGGAAGACCTGGAGCGAGCTGCGCAACCTGACCGCGGGCAAGACCCTGGTCTTCTACGGCCGCTCGGAGGACTGGGTGCCCAAGGTCCTGCCCAAGCTGCCCCAGGCCCCGGCCTACGTGGTCGACAGCAACCCGAGCTACGCCGGGACCGAGTTCTACGGCATCGAGGTCTCGAGCGTCGAGCGCCTCGCCAAGGAGAACCCCGACGAGGTCTACGTGGTCATCACCTCGGGCAGCTACACGGGGATCGTCGAGACCCTCGACGGGCTCGGGCTCGAGGCCGGCCGCCACTACTGCTGCTGCCCGGAATACCGGGACTTCGCCTATCTCGAGGCCCTGCGCACCTACGAGCAGCAGATCATCGTCAGCTCGCCCGACTACAAGGAGACGAGCAAGAAGCGCTACAGCCGCGCCGGCGGCGGCATCTTCCGCTACCACATCGGCCCGGGCAGGAACGAGATCGAGCCCCTGGTCGCCGGCAACTTCCGCCAGATCGTCGCCAACGGCGCCTACCTCTACGCGGTCGAGTTCGTGGAAAGCAAAGTCTACGTCTTCGACAAGACCTTCAAGACGGTGGAGAAGTTCCAGCTCGACCGGCCGCACTACTGCGGCATCGAGTACGACGACAAGCGCAAGCTGCTGATCCTGGTCAACTCCGGCACCGACATGATCTCCTTCCACGACGCCGAGAGCTTCGCGCTGCAGGAGCGCATCCGCTTTTCCGAGAAAAGCGACGAGAGCGGCCCCAGCCACCATCACCTGAACGACGCCTGCGTCGCCGGCGACGAGATGTTCGTCTCCTACTTCTCGCGCTCGGGCAACTGGAAGCGCAACGTCTTCGACGGCGGCATCAGCCAGTACAACCTGGAGCGCCTGGACGAGGAGCCGGTGCAGATGGTCGACGGCCTGTGGATGCCGCACAGCCCCAAGATCATCGGCGGCGACCTCTGCTACCTGGAGAGCCCCAAGGGCAACCTCTACCTCGCCAACTACGCCATTGCCGGGCGCTTCCCCGGCTTCGCCCGGGGCCTCGCCTTCGACGGCCGCTACTACTACGTCGGCCAGAGCGAGACCATGTACCTGCAGCGGAATTTCGGCCAGGCCGGCAACGTCATGATGAACGCGGGGGTCTACCTCTTCGACGCCGAGACCAATGC
>Ga0224512_10004558_pt1 | contig 11651 bp, 9 predicted proteins | sample SF_May12_sed_USG_4_FD_169103 | JGI IMG/M metagenome (GOLD analysis project Ga0224512, IMG submission 169103) | Sediment microbial communities from San Francisco Bay, California, United States - SF_May12_sed_USGS_13 | ecosystem: Environmental > Aquatic > Marine > Sediment | place: USA: California... | reverse complement strand
GAGCGCGCGACCCTCGCAACGCGCCTGGCTCCCGGCACGGAGGTCTTCGTCCTGACGGCGATCAGTGGAGGCTAACCCGGCTACCGGGGCCAGGATGCCCTCGATCATCAGAGTCGGCAGCCTCGTCGTGCGGCCTTGACCACTGCGCCCCGACACCCCTCATCTTGGTGTAAAGCAACCACTATGGAGTCCCGAAGCTTGGCGATGCGCAGGACCCTGCGCCTGACCACCTGGACCTTCGGCCTCGTACCGGCCCTGGCGATCGTCGTGCTGGGCGCCGGGCTGGCCTGGCTGCGCGGCTCCTTGCCGCAACTCGACGGCAACCTGGAGGTCGCGGGCCTCGAGGCGCCGGTCGAGGTGCTGCGCGACGCCGACGGCATCGTGACGATCCGGGCCAGAAACGAGCGCGACGCCTATCTCGCCCTCGGCTTCGTTCACGCCCAGGACCGGCTGTGGCAGATGGACTTCATGCGCCGCACGGGCGCCGGGCGCCTCTCCGAGGTGGTCGGCGCCGAGACCCTGGAGCTGGATCGTCTGATGCGCGGCCTCGGGCTCTACCGGGTCGCCCAGGCCAACCTGACGTGGGTCTCGCCGGAAACGCGCGCCGCGCTGGAGGCCTATGCGGCCGGCGTCAACGCCTACATCGCCGCGCCAAGCGGCCCCTGGGCGCCCGAGTTCCAGCTGCTGCGCTACGAGCCGGAACCCTGGCGGCCGACCGACAGCCTGGTCTGGGGCCGCCTCATGGCGTTGCAGCTCTCCAACAACTGGGGCGACGAGATCCTGCGCCGCCGGCTTGCCGGGCGCCTCGCCCCGGAGCAGATCGAGTTCCTCTGGCCGCGCTACCCGGCCGACGCCCCGGTCACGGTGAGCGATGCGGACGGGCAGAAGCGCGCCGGCATCCCGCCCGATGACTCTCAAGTTGCGGCGAGCGAGCTCGACCTCTTCCCCTCACCCTCCCACCGCTTCGCGGCGGGCCCCTCCCTCTCCCCAAGGGAGAGGGTCAATTCTCCAGCACACAGCTCCCTATTTTCCCTCCCCTTGGAGGAAAGGGATGATCCTACTGTACCCTGTGCTCCTTCACCCCTCTCCCTGGGGGAGAGGGAGGGACCCGCCGCCGATAGGCGGTGGGAGGGTGAGGGGCAGTGTCCGGGGCCAGCCTCGCCGCTCGAGGTCCTGCCCTGGGCCTGGGCGCCGAAGGATGCCTCGAACGTTTGGGTCATCGCCGGAGAGAGGACGGCGAGCGGCAGGCCGATCCTGGCCAACGACCCGCACCTGGGGCTGGAGGCACCGGGCATCTGGTACCTGGCGCGAATCGAGACGCCGGAGCTGACCCTGGCCGGCGCGACCGCGCCGGGCGTGCCCTTCCTTCTCGCCGGCCACAACGGCCGGATCGCCTGGGGCTTCACCACGACCCACGCCGATACCCAGGATCTCTTCGTCGAGCGCCTGAGCGCCGGCACGCCCGGTCACTACGACACGCCGGAGGGGCCACGCCCCTTCACGACGCACGAGGAGATTATCGAGGTCAAAGGCCAAGCGGCCATCAAGCTGACACTGCGCGAAACGCGACACGGGCCGGTGCTCTCGGACCTGCGGCCCGGTTACGCCGCCGGCCTACCCCAGGACCAAGTGCTGGCGCTGGCCTGGCCGGCGCTCAGAGCCGACGACCGGGGCGGCGAGGCGATCTACCGGCTCAACCACGCGCGGGACTCGACCGAGTTCCTGGCGGCGATGGCGGAGTTCCACAGCCCGGTCCAGAACGTCGCCTACGCCGACACCGCCGGCAACATCGGGTTCGTCGCCGCAGGGCGCATTCCGCTCCGCAAGGCGGGCGACGGCCGCGTGCCCGTGCCCGGATGGGACGGCGTCCACGACTGGGCCGGATATATCCCTTTCCAAGAATTGCCCCAAAGCCTGAACCCGCCCTTCGGCCAGATCGTCAACGCCAACAACCGCATCGTCGACAGGGGCTATCCGCACCTGATCACCACCGACTGGCCGGATTCGCACCGCGCCCGGCGCATCGAGGAACGGCTGTCCACCAAACTTGCCGCGACGGTCGAAATGAGCCTGGCGCTGCAGCAGGATACCCTGTCGCCGGCAGCGCGGCAGTTGCTGCCGCTCCTGCTCGACGCGCCCCTGCAGCCGGATGCGACGCGTCCGGCCCGGGACCTGCTGGCGAACTGGGACCACCGGATGACGCGCGACCGGCCCGAGCCCCTGCTCTTCTATGCCTGGATGGCGGCGCTGAACGAGGCGGTCTTCGCCGACGAGCTGGGCGAGAGCTTTCCGGCCTTCCAACGCGCGAACGCGGACCTGCTGTGGGACGTGTTGACCTCGCAGCCCGAATGGTGCGACGACACCACGACAGCACGAATCGAGGACTGTGCCGAGCAAGTCAGCACGGCCCTGCTCACCGCCACGACCGAGCTCGAAGAGCGCTTCGGGCCGGAAATCGACGACTGGCGCTGGGGCGCGGCCCATGTAGCGCGCTTCCCGCACCCGGTTCTGCAGTATCTCCCCCTGGCCGAGGAGTTGCTCGGCTTCCCGGTCGAGGCCGACGGCGGCTTCTATACCGTAAACCGGGGCGGCGCGCGTTTCGGGGGGGCGCCGGAAAGCCGCTTCGCCGACGTCCACGGGGCCGGCTTCCGGGCAGTCTACGACCTCGCCGATCTGGACAACTCGCGCTTCATGATCGCCACCGGCCAGTCGGGCAACCCGCTCTCGCCGCTCTACGGCAGCCTCGCTCAGCGCTGGCGCGACGGCGATTACCTAAAACTGGTCGGTGGCGGAACAAAGGTTGCCCATCGCCTGACGCTGAATCCGCGCTAAACTAGCTACCCAAGCCGGGGCCACACCGGCCAAGGGGAGCCATTCCGGGAGCGCAGAGATGAGCGTCACGATCGAAGACATACGCACCGCCGCGGCGGCCATCCAGGGCGAGGTCGTGCGTACACCGATCGTCCCGGCCACGCGATTGTCCCAGGAGCTGGGCTGCGAGATCTATCTCAAGCTGGAGAGCCTGCAGTTCACCGGCTCCTTCAAGGACCGGGGCGCCCTGGTCAAGCTGAAGAGCCTGACGCCGCAGCAGGCGGAGGCCGGCGTCATCGCCATGTCGGCCGGCAACCATGCCCAAGGCGTGGCCTACCACGCCCAGCGCCTCGGCATCCCCTCGGTTATCGTGATGCCGGAGTTCGCGCCCTTCAGCAAGGTCGAGCGCACGCGCGGCTTCGGCGCCCGGGTGGTGCTGACCGGCGACACCCTGGACGCCTCGGCGGTGGCCGCGCGGGAGATCGCCGAGCAGGAGGGCTTGAGCTTCGTGCACCCCTACGACGACGAAAAGATCATCGCGGGGCAAGGCACCATCGGGCTCGAGATGCTGTCCGACGTGCCGGAACTCGACACCATCGTCGTGCCGATCGGCGGCGGCGGCATCATCTCGGGTATCGCCACCGCGGCCAAGGCGCTCAAGCCGGACATCAAGATCATCGGCGCGGAGGCGCAGCTCTTCCCCTCCATGTTCCAGGCGATCCACAAGATGCAGCCGACCGCGGGCGGCACGACCTTGGCCGACGGCATCGCCGTCAAGAACCCGGGCAAACTGACCCGCGCGATCATCGAGGAGCTGGTCGATGAGATCATCCTGGTCGACGAGCCGGCCATCGAGACCGCGGTCATGAAGCTTTGCGAGCTGCAGAAGGTGGTGGCGGAAGGCGCCGGCGCGGCCGGAATCGCCGCCCTGCTGTCATGGCCCGATCACTGCAAGGGCCGCAAGGTCGGTGTGGTGATCTGCGGCGGCAACATCGACGTGCGCCTGCTCTCGGCCGTGCTGTCGCGCGGCATGGTGCGCGACGGCCGCCTGGTTCGCCTGCGTGTCGACATCATCGACCAGCCCGGAGTGCTCGCCAAGCTGGCCCAACTCATCGGCCAGACCGGCGCCAACATCATCGAGGTCTTCCACCAGCGACTGTTCTACAACGTGCCGGCCAAGCAGGCCGAGATCGACGTCATCGTAGAGACCCGCAACGCCGATCACGTGCACGAGATTATCCAGTCCCTGCGCGCCGGCGGTTTCCCGACCCGCGTGCTCTCCGCCCACTCCGAGGACTCGGGGAGCTGAGAGCAAACGCGAACCCTGTCGTGGGTTCAGGCGTAAAGCGGGTCCGTGAGCTCGATCAGCTCCAGGCGGTGCAGGACGGCAGCCACGATCAGAAAGACCGGGCCTAGCAGCATGGTCAGGATGCCGAGCTGCACGAAGAGTGCGACGACGATGCTGACACCCGCCAGCGCGGCGCTTTGGGTCGCCGCGAGGCAGAAGGCGAAGGCCAGGCCGCCGACCAGTCCCAACGCCGCGGCGCTGCCGATGACGGCGCCCCACTCCCGCCGTGTTTCCGGCGCGACCAGGACCAGGACCAAGGCGGCAGGCAGCGCGGCGATCACGCCGGCGGCAACTTCCTTCGCCCCGAAGACCGTGCCGAGCAGCAGGTAGACCAGCAGCTGCAATCCAAGACCGGCCAACACGACGGCGAGACAGAGCAGCGGCTTGACCGACCAGGGCGGCACGTTGGAGCGCACCGCGCCGCCCTGCTCGTCCGACGCCTCGCCGGGCATCTTGGCCTTGCGCCGCGCGGTCACCGCGGGGCCGGCTTCGGCGCTCTGCGCCTGCGGCAGTTCCAATTTCTTGGCACGGATTCGGCGCGGCTTGCGCTTTTTCTTCGGTTCGAGCGAGGCACGACCCTGCAGGCGCTCGGCGGGACGGCGATAGCCTGTGCCATCGCTCAGGTGCTCCGAAGCCTCGGTCACACTTTCGGCTTCGGCGCTTTGCCGCAAGCGGCTGCGGGCCGCCTTGAGGGCATCCGCCGCCGACAACCGCCCGGCTTCCGTCGCCTGGGTTTCCGCGGCGTTCGGCTGAACTTCGGCGGGGCCTTGCTCGGCAGACTTCTGCTTGGCCTTTGACCTCTCCAGGGCCTGTTTGTACTGATCGACGGAGCTCGCGGGCCGCTCGGGGACGGCGTCCGGTGCCGTCGACGGCTGGTCGGGTTCCAGGCCGGTACCCTGCAGCCAATCGAGGGCCTTGCCGGCGCTTGAGGATGCTTCGGGAGACACCTCGGGCCGTGGCGCGTCCGCGGCCGATGCGGAGCCGACTTCCGACCTCGGCCCGGAGGACACGGGATCCGGATCGGCCGGCGGCGTTCCGCCCCCCTCCAGTCCGTGCTCGCGGGCCAGATCGTCAAGGAACCCCATGAAGGAGTCCTCGTTGGGCCCTTGCTTCTCCGCCGGCTGCGCGACGAAATCGGGCGCCGCCTCCGACGCTGTCTCCGCTGCCGGCTCGCCATTAAGCCCTTGCAGGGCTTCCTGATACTTGCTGAGCGACTCTTCGGGCTTGCCCGGAGCGCCGCCGTCCCGCTCGGTCATGGTTAACGTCCCCTCCACTGATCAGGCCCGGAGTTTGGCAGCCGAGGGTTGCGAGCGGGTTAAAGGTAAAATGCCATGGATCGGCTTCGATCCACGGCCGGCCAGTGCTTTCGCGCCCCGCTTCAACTTCAGAGGCCAAGCCGGTTCATGAAGCTGGTGTCGTGGGAAACGCCGCCATCCAGCTCGAACTTGAGGTCGGGCAGGTCGTGAACGTGGACGTCCTCCGCCGAGCGGGTCTTCAGGATTTCGACGGCACGGGTCTCGTGCGCGGCATCGGCGGTCCGGACCCACAGCAGCAGGCCGCCCCTGTCGAGCTGCTCCTGCAGATAGTGGGCGTGGTGCCCGTCGATGAAACGCGATAAGGCCGCGCCGACCGCGCCGCCGGCTCCGCCCGCCACGGCCGCGCCGATCAGGGCGGCGGCGATGGTGCCGCCCGAGGCGACGATCAATCCGACCGTGCCGAGCGCGCCCACATAGGCGAGTCCGCCGATCACCGCGCTCTTGGCCTCTGTCCGCGAGTCCGCGCCAATGTAGGCGAGATGCGGCGCTACCGGGTCGTCCTCGAGCTCGGTGACCTTGTCATAGGCATGGCCAAGACGCTGCTCGACCGTCTTGTCGCCCGCCAGCAGACTGAGATGGGAGCGGTCGAAGCCCGCGCTCAGAAGCTCGTCGGCCGCATCCTGCAGGGATTTCTCGTCATGAAAGACGCCGACGGCTTCGCGTACTGTCTGTTCGGCCATGGCGCTCTTGCCTCCTCCGATAAACAGCGGCCCGCCCCCGTTCGCATCCGAATGGGACACCCGAAAGCCCGCCGCGTCAAGCGCCCGGGCTTTGCACCGGCGAGCCCGGGGCCTATGCTGCCGATGGCCAGAGTCCATAGCCCCAACCAAAGCGAAAGCGCCACCATGCCGAACTCCGATCAAGTTCCCGGCGGCCCGGTCTCCGGTGCTCCGGTCTACAGCAATGTCCTGGAGATGATCGGCCAGACGCCGATGCTCGAGGTGACGCGCCTCGATGCCGGGCCCTGCCGGCTGTTCCTCAAGCTGGAGAACCAGAACCCGGCAGGCTCGATCAAAGATCGCATCGGTATGTCGATGATCGAGGCGGCCGAGCGCGACGGGGTACTCAAGCCCGGCGGCACGATCATCGAGGCGACCGCCGGCAACACGGGCCTCGGCCTCGCCCTGGTCGCGGCGCAGAAGGGCTACCGCCTGATCATCGTGGTGCCGGACAAGATGGCGCAGGAGAAGATCTTCCACCTCAAGGCCCTGGGCGCCGAGGTGCGGCTGACCCGCTCCGACGTCGGCAAGGGCCACCCGGAGTACTATCAGGATATGGCCGAGCGCCTGGCCGGCGAGATTCCCGGCGCCTTCTTCGTCAACCAGTTCGGCAACCCGGCCAATCCCGCAGCCCACGAAACGACGACCGGGCCTGAGGTCTGGGAACAAATGGGCGGCGATCTCGATGCCGTGGTCTGCGGCGTCGGCTCGGGCGGTACGATCACCGGCCTGGGCCGCTATTTCGCCAAGGTGGCGCCCCAGGTCGAGATGATCCTGGCCGACCCGGTGGGCTCGATCCTGGCCGACTACGTCAACTGCGGCGTGCTCAACAAGGAGGTCGGCTCCTGGGTGGTCGAGGGTATCGGCGAGGACTTCATACCGCCGGTCACCGACCTCTCACTGGTCAAGAAGGCCTACGCCATTCCCGACGCCGAAGCGCTCGCGACCGCGCGCGTGCTGTTGGAAAAGGAGGGCATCCTGGCGGGTTCTTCGTCGGGCACGCTGATTGCCGCCGCGCTGCGCTATTGCCGCGAACAGAGCGAGCCCAAGCGGGTCGTCAGCTTCGTCTGCGACAGCGGCAACAAGTACCTCTCCAAGATGTACAACGACTTCTGGATGATCGACCAGGGCTTCATCAAGCGCGAGCGCCATGGCGACCTCTCCGACCTGATCAGCCGGCGCCACGAGGAGCACGCCACGATCACGGTTTCGCCCGAGGATACACTGCTGTTCGCCTATGGCCGCATGAAGCTCTACGATATCTCGCAACTGCCGGTGACCGACGGGGACGGCAAGGTGATCGGGATCATCGACGAGAGCGATATTCTGCTCGCGGTGTTCCGCCACGAGGACCACTTCAAGGAGCCGGTGAGCTCGGCCATGTCCCGGCGTCTCGAGACCCTGCAGGTGACCGACTCCATGGATGCGCTGCTGCCGGTGTTCGACAAGAGCCACGTCGCCATCGTCATGGAGGGTGAGCGTTTCCTCGGCCTGATCACCCAGATCGACCTCTTGAACCACCTGCGCCGGAGCATGAAGTAGGGGCCATGGCAGACGACGGAAAACGACCCAACCGGCTGGGCTTCGCGACCCGCACGATCCATGCCGGCCAGTCGCCGGACCCCTCGACCGGCGCGATCATGCCGCCGATTTATGCGACTTCGACCTACGTCCAGGAAAGCCCGGGGGTCCACAAGGGCTACGAGTACAGCCGCAGCCAGAACCCGACCCGCATGGCCTACGAGCGCTGCATCGCCGATCTGGAAAGCGGCACGGCGGGCTTCGCCTTCGCTTCGGGCCTAGCCGCCGAGGCGACGGTGCTGGACCTGCTCGAAAGCGGCAGCCACGTGATCGCCATGGACGACCTCTACGGCGGCACCTACCGGCTGTTCGAGAACGTGCGCAAGCGGTCGGCCGGGCTCGCCTTCAGCTTCGTCGATCTGAGCGATCCGGCGGCGCTGGGGGCCGCGATCCAGCCCAAGACGCGGCTGATCTGGGTCGAGAGCCCGACCAATCCGCTGCTCAAGCTGGTCGACCTGGAGGCGGTCGCCGAGATCGGCAAGACGCGCGGCATCCTGACGGTCTGCGACAACACCTTCGCCTCGCCCTGGGTGCAGCGGCCGCTCGAACTCGGCTTCGACCTGGTCATGCACTCCGCGACCAAATACCTCAACGGCCACTCCGACATGGTCGGCGGCGTGCTGGTCAGCGGCGCCGCGCCCGAGGTCACTGAGCACCTTGCCTTTCTGCAGAACGCGGTGGGCGGGGTTCAAGGTCCTTTCGACTCCTTCCTGGCCTTGCGCGGGCTCAAGACCCTGGCGCTGCGCATGGAGCGGCACTGCGCCAACGCCGCGGCCGTAGCCGAGTTTCTGGCCGGCCATCCCAAGATCGAGACGGTCTACTATCCCGGCTTGGCGAGCCACCCCCAGCACCAGCTCGCCCGCCGCCAGATGAGGGGCTTCGGCGGCATGGTGACCGCGGTGCTGGGCGGCGGCCTGGAGACCGCCCGGCGCTTCCTCGAACGGGTCGAGATCTTCGCCCTGGCCGAGAGCCTGGGCGGCGTGGAAAGCCTGATCGAGCACCCGGCGATCATGACCCATGCCTCGATTCCCGCGGGAAACCGGGCGGCGCTGGGCATCTCCGACGGGCTGGTACGCCTCTCGGTAGGGGTCGAGGAGCAGGACGATCTGATCGCCGACCTGGTGCAGGCCCTCGGTTAGCCCGTCGGCGCGCTGTCTAAAGCGCCTAGCTGCTTTCAACTAACCACTTCTTAACCCAACTACGCCAAGGTCTTGGCCGTTCTGCAACCCGCGAGCCACCAGGAACGGTCTCTCCATGGCAGTGATCATCGGTTGTATCGTCGTGGTTCTATGTACCTTCGGCGGCTATGTTGCCCTGGGCGGCAAGCTGGCCGTGCTGTGGCAGCCCTTCGAAGTCGTGATCATCGTCGGCGCCGCGATCGGCGCCTACGTCATCGCCAACACCACGCCGGTCCTGAAGGGCACGGTCAACACCATCAAGGCGAGCCTCAAGGGACCCTCCTACAAGAAGGACGACTACGTCGAGCTGCTCGGCGTGCTGTACCAGATCCTCAAGCTGGCCAAGACCAAGGGCAACCTGGCGCTCGAACAGCACATCGAGAACCCCGAGGAGAGCTCCCTCTTCCAGCAGTTTCCCAACTTCTCCAAGAACCATCACGCGGTGGAGTTTCTCTGCGACTACCTGCGCATGGTCACCCTGGGGGCAGTCAATCCGCACGAGATGGAAAGTCTGATGGACGAGGAACTCGAGACCCATCACCAGGAGCACCACAAACTGGCCAGCGCCCTGCAGACCATGGCCGACGGCATGCCGGCCCTGGGCATCGTCGCGGCCGTGTTGGGCGTGATCAAGACCATGGGCTCGATCACCGAGCCGCCGGAGATCCTCGGCAAGTTAATCGGCGGCGCTCTGGTCGGCACCTTCCTCGGGGTCTGGATCTCCTATGGTTTCCTGGCGCCGATCGCATCCAAGGCGCAGGCCACCTTCGAGGCCGAGTCGAAATACTTCCAATGCATCAAGGCCGGCCTGCTGGCCCACCTGCACGGCAGCGCCCCGGCGGTTTCGATCGAGTTCGCCCGAAAGGCGCTGCTGTCTTCCGACCGGCCGACCTTCTACGAGGTCGAGGAGGCGGTCGCGGAGCTGCCGCCCATCGCCTGATCGGGCTGGGACCGGCGAGATTCACCCATGGCAGACGGCGACAACGCCCCGATCATCGTCAAGAAGATCAAGAAGGGAGGCCACGGCGGCCATCACGGCGGCGCCTGGAAGGTCGCCTATGCCGATTTCGTGACCGCCATGATGGCCTTCTTCCTGCTGCTCTGGCTGCTGAACGCGACCACGGACGAGCAGAAGCAGGGCATCGCCGACTACTTCAGCCCGGCCAGCCTGTCGCGCCAGACCAGCGGGTCTGGCGGTGTCATGGGTGGCTCCACGATGGCGCCCGACGGGGCGCTGACCGATCAGCGCGCGCCGGTCGGACTGACGGTCTCGATCCCCAGCGCGGAGACCGAACGGGACGAGCATGGCGAGACGGAGGGCCAGCCGGGCGGCGACCTCGACGAGAACGGGCCCGACGAGGCGCTGGCCAAGCGCGAGGAAGAGCAGTTCGCCGCCGCGGAGCAGGCCCTGCGCCAGGCGATCAGGGACGTGCCCGAGTTGCAGCAACTGGCCCAAAACCTGTTGATCGACAGGACTTCCGAGGGCATGCGCATCCAGATCGTCGATCAAGCCGGCAAATCCATGTTCCCGCTTGGCCGCTCGACCATGTTCGAACACACCGAACAGCTCATGCACCTGGTCGCGGAAGCGATCGGCGACATGCCGCAGCAAATCGCCATCAAGGGACACACCGACGCGGCGCCCTACGTCTCGAGCAATGGATACTCCAACTGGGAACTCTCGACCGACCGGGCCAACGCGAGCCGGCGAGCCTTGGTGGCAGCGGGCCTGGCGCCCGACCGCATCGCCTCGGTCTCGGGGCGCGCCGACCAGGAGCCGCTGACCCCCGAACGGCCCTTCGACGCGCAGAACCGCCGTATCTCGGTTATCCTGCTGCGCGAAAAGCCAAAGGCCGCTCGAGCCCAGGAATAACCGGACCGCTTGCACCCCCGACCCAACCTGCCTATCTCAGCAGGCAAGCACCACCAAAAGGGGGGACCGAGGTGACCAAATTCCAGCTGCCCAGCACCGAGGTTCGCGACGCCGCCTGGCAGGACGAACCGCCCGGGCCGCTGGACGACCCCGCGCTCTACGACGGATTGATCTGGCGCCGCGTGGCCGGTTACCTGATCGATGCCGCCCTGCTGCTCATGATGGTCGGGGCGCTCTGGGTAGTGAACGTCCTGATGCTGTTTTTCCTGACGCCGGTCGTCCTGACCGCCGCGGCGGTTCTGCCCCTGACCTACCACACCTTCTTCGTCGGCCGGAACGGGGCCACCCCGGGCATGCACGCCCTGGATCTCGAGGTGCGCAGCTGGAACGGGCGGCGCCCGGACTATCCGCAAGCCTTCATCCTCGCGGTCGTGTTCTACGTCAGTGTCTCCTTCACCGCATGGCTGGTCCTGCTTGTGGCCTTGTTCAACGATCGGCACCGCACGCTGCATGATCTCGTGGCAGGGACCGTGGCGTTGCGACAGTCGCGCCTGACGGCGGCAAGCTTGCGTGCCTCCAAGGCCTAAAAGCTGGTCTCGACACGGCTTTCCCTGCAATACTTGCCATTCGGGCGCAGCGGCTGGTTCCGCCGCGCGCTCCCGGGAAAGGCAAGATGACCGACACCAACGCCTCGAGCCCCTTGGCGAGCTACGATCCGCAGAGCTTCTTCTGCGAGATGCTGGGACGGCGGGACGCACCGAACCGCTGCGCCGAAACGGTCTGGCAGCGCATCGGCGAGCTGGGATTGGATGAGCTTCGTGCCCG
>Ga0224512_10004557_pt1 | contig 11651 bp, 9 predicted proteins | sample SF_May12_sed_USG_4_FD_169103 | JGI IMG/M metagenome (GOLD analysis project Ga0224512, IMG submission 169103) | Sediment microbial communities from San Francisco Bay, California, United States - SF_May12_sed_USGS_13 | ecosystem: Environmental > Aquatic > Marine > Sediment | place: USA: California... | reverse complement strand
TCCGAAACTCAGAATGTCGGTCGAACCGCTGGTCGCGATGTCCATGATGTGGATGGGTAACTACTCTAGGGCACTCGACATAATCAACTCAATGCGTATTTTGGCTGAGAGCAATGATCTGCCACCGGCAGCGCTTGCCAACCTCAGAAACGTAGAATCGATGTATTACATGCTCGTAGGCGATCACGATGCCTGCTGGCAAGCGGTCGAGCGGGGGCTGGACATATCGCGAACCCACGGCGTGCGGATCTGGGGCGATCAGCTGCTCGCGCACGGTATCGCAGTCCATCTCGAGATTGGGGAGTTGGAAACCGCCGCGCGGCTGCTGGCGGAGCTGGAGTTCGATTTAGCGCACTCCCGGCGTCTAGATCGCTGTCTTTACCACTCGTTGTCGGCTTGGAGCTGCATGTTACGGGGCGACGCTCAGAGCGCTTACCAGCATCAACGAACTGCGCTTAAGGTCGCATTGGAAGTCGGTAGTCCCTTCTATGAAGTGGTGTCTCGGCTTGGATGGGCACAGGTGCTAGCGGCTTGTGGCGATAAACGTAAAAGCGAAGCGCAGGTGCGCCGGGTGACCGGCATCCTCAGCAATATGAACAGCCGGTTGCTCGAGTTCATGATGTATCTGACATCCGCACAGATCGACCTAGAAAGTGGCCGCCAGACTTCTGGATTGCAGGTCTTGCGTACGGCCATGGGGCTTGGTCGTGAATACGGTTTTACCCATGCCCTTTGGTGGCAGCCTAAAGCGATGGCACGCTTGTGCGCCCACGCGTTGGCGGCGGGAATTGAGGTGGAGTACGTCAAGCATCTAATCCGCGTGCGTCGTCTCACGCCTGCCGAGGATTCCTTGACCATGATCGCGTGGCCCTGGCCGTTCAAGCTATTCACGCTGGGCAAGTTTCACTTATTGAAAGACGATCAACTACAGACGTTTGCGGGCAAGGCCCAGAACCGTCCGCTGGAGCTGCTGAAAGTTCTGGTTGCCCTGGGTGGCAAGGAGGTTCGAGCCGAGCAGTTGGCGGAAACGCTCTGGCCCCATGTGGACGGCGATTACGCGCACGCGTCGTTCACTTCCACGCTGCATAGATTGAGACGGTTGCTCGGCGTCGACGCGGCCGTGGTGTTGCAGGATGGACGCGTTACGTTGAGCCCGAGCTACTTCTGGGCCGACACGTGGACCTTCGAACAGGCGCTCGGCCAAGTCGATGCTGAGCTGGCCGAGTCACCGACCCTGAACGAGGACAGCCGCCTAACCAAATCGGCCGAACAACTGCTGGAACTGTATCAGGGACCGTTTTTAGAGGATGAATCGGAACAAGCTTGTTACATTGCCTTCCGCGAGCAGGCACGCAGCAAATTCCTGCGCTACATGAGCAAGCTTATCCAGCGTTGGGAAGCCGCCGAACAATGGGACCACGTAGTCAGCTACTACGAACGCGCAATCGAGGTTGACAACCTGTGCGAGGGCTTTTACCGCCAGTTAATGCTGTTCTATCAAAAGCGCGGCCGCAGTGCCGAGGCCCGAGAGGTCTACGATCGCTGTCGCAAGACCTTCTCCGCGCTGCTGAAGGCCAACCCGTCGCCGGAAATAACCGCAATCTATGAATCGATTCAGAGTTCTTGATACCTGACGTCAGGACTCAGGTCCTACTGACTCGCCTTGATCCGTGTTAACTCGGTGTCGAACTGTGACCAGATTTTCGCAACACCGATACGCACCGCGGTTGGCGGGGCATATTCGCGTCGCGGATACCCGCTCTTGGGCGGCGCTACCTCACGCATGCGCATACTAATCGACAGTTCCACGCTATCCGGCGGTTTCGGGACGGTCGTGACATTGATGACAATATCGAGACCCTCCGGTTCAAAATTCATGAGCCAGCGCATAAAGCCGATCTCTTCCTTCACGATCGTGCGCATTCTCGGCAAATCCGTTTCCCGCGCACGTTGCCACTCTTCTCCAGTCAGCGGTTTCGGTGCGGGTGCCGCGACCCGCAGATATCCGTCACGCGAGTCTTGGGTCTCGATTGCCATCCCAAGCTTCTTCAAGCATGCCTTCATGGCCGCAAACGCTTGCACCTCGGTTGCGTTGAAGACGGTCGTTCCGGATTCCTTCATGATCTGCTCGTAGGCCTGACGGAAGTCTGCATTGACCTCGTCTATGGCGCGCCTCTTTTCCGCTGGCGACACACAGCCGGCGAGCACGATAAGGAGGACGCTTAACGCCAGATGTCTCAAAGGCAACAAAACGGTGTTGACTTCAACGTTAAACAAAGTAGTTCAAAATTTGGAGTGACTGATGCCGTCCACTCCCAGTATTGTCTCACTACCGAGGTGGACACACCGGTCTTAGCCCTCGGCCTTCTTGCACTGCGCGTGGCGCTGGGCAAGCTTGCTCGCCTGTTCGAGTTCCACGGGTTGTAGTTTTTTTGCAATCGCATCGCGCCGTTCCTTTGCGATCTTGCTTCCGGCTGCGGCCGCCGCCTCGTACCACGCGTAAGCCTGAAAATCGCTCTGTGCTGTACCCCGTCCTTCAGCGTACATGTTACCTATATCGGTCTGCGCATCGGTATTGCACTGTGCCGCCGCCCGGCGGTACCACTCGAGCGCAGCACGATCGTCGCGGGCAACGCCTCGACCCTGCGCATACATGACACCCATTGCGTTCTGAGCCGGATCATAGCCCTGCTCGGCCGCTCGGCGATACCACTTCACCGCCTCCGCATCGTCGCGCGGCACGCCCTTCCCCGTGTCATACATAAGGCCCACGTAATACTTCGCTTCTAGCATACCATTAATCTCGGCCAACGGTCTGAGCTTGCCAACGGCGTTCTTATAATCGCCCCGTTTAAAGTTGGTAATGGCAATTGCGAGATCCTGCTCTACGCTTGGCGGGATGGTGATCGTGCTTTCGACCGCCTCGCCATTTTCGAATTCCGGCACTGCCTCAGACGCATTCCTTGCTTTTATCAGACGGGCTCGGGCGCTCGCGACACTTTCAGCCGCGGGCTCAATGGCCGCCGCTCTGTCCAGGTGTCTTTGCGCTTTGTCGAACTCATGGCGCGCCAATGCCTGGTTGGCAAGCTCGATGTAGCCGGTAACGATTCCTTTTTGTTCTTCTTTCTGTTGCCGTTCGCTTTCCAGAAGTTTCTTTTCTCGGTTCCCGAGTGCTTGCTGTCGAATCACCAATTGCCGTTTGTTTTCCTCGAGTTTGTTGTCTTGGTCCTCGAGCTCTTGCTGTAAAATCAGGAATTGCCGTTCATTTTCCAGAAGTGTCTCTTCCCGGTCCTCGAGTGCTTGCTGTCGAATCACCAATTGCTGTCCGCTTTCGAGAAGTTTCTTTTCCCGGGCCCCGAGTTCTTGCTGTCGAATCACCAATTGCCGTTTGTTTTCCTGGAGTTTGTTATCTTGGCCCTCGATCTCTTGCCGTGAAATCATCAATTGATCGCGTTCGGTTTGATCTTGCATTTCGCGCACGACGAGTATACCGAGCAGCGACAACAAGACAATGAATGCAACCACCACCCCAGTGCGAGCCCAGACGGAATAGACCGCCTTTGGTTGACCGGATCGTTGTTTGTGCTCCGGTCCTGCCGCGGGCACATCGGCTTCAAAATGCGTGGTTGTGTCCGAGCGTGGCGGTTCAGGAGTCTGGGTGCCCTCTTGCGCTGCATACCTTGGAAGAGAGGGTCTTCGGTTTTCGCGCTCAACTGCAGGTGTTTCATCTCCACCGGATGCCGGCGCTATCCCCGCACACAGTTCCAATCTCCAATCTGCAATCGTCTGCGGGCGGTCTCGCTCGTTGAATGCGAGCGCGTGATCGATCGCTTCTAGGAATTTCTGTGAATACCGTCCGCGCCCGATGTCGGTTGCCAGCACCAGGACATCGCGCGTGCTTCCCAGCAAGCCCTTGCTGCGTGTCATGGCATCAATAGGTAGGTCGCCTGCGATAGCACGGTATAGTGTTGCGCCCAGACCGTAGATATCGGTCCACGGACCCTGCTGATCAGTATTGCTGTGGTACTGCTCAAAGGGCGCATACCCGGGCGCGACCAGGATCGTAAGCGTGCGGTTGTTGCCGAGAGCTTGCCGAGCAGAGCCGAAATCGAGTAGTACCGGTGTCCCATCTTGTCGTATATAGATATTGTCTGGCTTGATGTCGCGATGGATAAACCCGCATCTGTGAACCTGCTCGAGCCCATCAAGGATCGGCAGCAGAATTTCCATTACTTCACCTTCTTCGAGCGTCTTGCGGCGCTTGAGTACGCTCTGCAAGTTCTCTCCGCGCTCGTAGCGCATGACGATGTAGGCTGTATTGTTGTATTCGAACACCGAATTCACTTTCACGATGCTCGGGTGATCAAACTTCGCCAAGGTTTGTGCTTCGTTGATTAAGCGGTCGAGGCCCCACCGGTATTTCTCTTCGTGATTTTCTGAGCGCGGTTGTACGGTGTCGTTTGCTGCGCGCACGGCGAACTCGGCCGGCAGGTACTCCTTGATGGCCACAAGTTGGTCGAGGTTATTGTCCCGCGCAAGGTAGGTGATGCCGAAGCCGCCTTGGCCCAGCACCCGCTCAATCCGATACCAGTGCAGTTCGTAGTCGGACGGAAGTACGTTTAGTTGTTGTTCTTCCACGATACGCGATTTCGCAGCCGGCCCGCGTTGGCGGTTCTATATGCCGTAGCCTCGGTTGGGTACGGCTCACGGGCAAGGCAATCCCTCATAGTATATATGGTTTATCTCACCCCAATACATACGATTTCTAGCGTGTTTCTTCGGAGGTGTATGAGGTGGCTAGGGAGCGTTTGGCTGGCAATCAGTGTTGCCGATCGCCCTACCCGACTAATGCCGTCGCCATTCCAGTGCCCCAGTACTAGCTGGATGATCACTCGCTTGTTTTTTGTAGCCCAGCTGTAAGCGATCTGTAAGCCATCAGTAAGTTCGGCCCCGGCAACATCCTATCTACGCGCAGTGTATCGGGCGGGGCGGACGGGAAATAAGTTCGAGCCGATACTGCACATAAAAAGAAAATAGACAAATTAGCTCCAATTGAGACGGAGGAAACAGCATGAATACCTCACCTGGAAGCAGCACTGCTCAAAATCGAAACATGGCGAACCGAACCGGCGAACCAGCGGATGATCGTAGTGTGATGAGCGGACATTGGTCCATTAACAGTAGACGCGGTGGGATCGTCTATATCACTGATGCGAATCACTGCACCTATCCTTTGATCGCAAACGACAGCACTGACCTAGAACGCCTCAAGGCCGCGATCGACACGTTTTTACAAGACGATATTGAGTGATGAATAAATCCGCGTGTCCGTCTCTATTGCTCTGCCTTGTTCCACTGTTGAGTATCAGTTCTTGTGGTGGCACTACTAGTGACGGCGGAGGTTCAGACGCGGAGTATTGTGCATCTTCCTTCTCTCGGCTGACAAACTACGGCGGGACGTGGCGTGGGATCGCTACGTCCACGGATGGAAATGCTGGGGGGATAATAAATCTCAGCTTAACTCAGGATGAAGACGTTGATATCGACGACGGCTTCTGTCATGACGGCGCGAATTTAGCCGGGGCAGTTTCTTTTCTTCCGTGCGTACCGGTTACGCCTATCCGAGGGCACGCGGGAGCTAATGTTTTCGCGATTATGACTATCGGTGGCAACAATCGCTCAGTTCGGGTAGAGGTTATTAGTAATTTTTCAGGGGGTGACCAAATGGCGACCGTCGGAATAGAGATGACCGGACACTACCGGCTCGATACCACCAATGTTGCGGGTTGTCCTGCATTGGATACGGGGACGCTGACCGTAGAGAAAACAAGCTAAGCCAGCGGATTCTGGTAACCTCGCAGTAGTCGGATAGGGTCCACCTGGGAGCCTGCTAGTCGTTGCCGATGCAGCCTACGCGCCGGCTGCGTCCCCTTAACCAGCTCCCCTCGCGCTACTATCACTTGCGCTGAGTCCTTGCTCAATTGCCGATCCAAGTCTTGGACGAACTGCTGCACTAAATTTAGGATGAATTTAGCGCCACGTCGGCCGAGGTCGGCTCCGGCTCGTTATCCTCCATCGGGCGCTTTCCTGGGCCGTCCGGCCACAGATGTAGGTCCCGCAATCAGAACGGCGACTATGCCAGCGGTGTCAGCCGGAACAGGTGGGCGTCTACCGTTGAGAGCAGAAGCAACAGCGCAGCGAAGATGGCGTCTGCCGTCAGGATCAATCCGTAAGTCATCTGTAAGCCAGCTGTAATTCACGTGTAGGTCCCACGCCGTCAATATCTTGTTCTACGAACCGGATATCTTTACTGAGGCCCCGGTCAGTCTAGGGGTATGTCCGGGACGCACTTCGATAACTTTGTAACACTGACCGAAGGAGGACACTATGTTACGTGAAAAGTGGCGCAAGCTTTACCTGGTGGCAGCCTTATCCTTGCTTCCCATGGGTGCCAACGCCGACGTGCCTTGGCAATTTGCCGGCAATACCCGCTTCGCGGCCTTTGGCGACAGCCTGGCAGCGGGCGTCGGTGCCATTCCCATGACTCAGGGGTATACCTATTTACTGTATCAACAGGGAGTCTTTGATGCCGTACCCAACACTTTGTTCACCAATGCGGGGGTTCCCGGGGCGACCAGTGAGGACGTGCTGCTCCACCAGGCGCCGATGGTAATCGACGCCTTCACGCCCAGCGCCATCACCCTCACGGTGGGCGGCAATGACCTGCTCAGTATCCTAGACGGGGCCGACCCAGGGACAGTGCTGTTCACCTTTCAAACCAACCTCAGCGGCATTCTTTCAGCCTTGTGTTTTGACCTGGCGACGAAGTTGCCGCCGACACAGCCCCCAAGAATTTTCGTGAGCAACCTCTACACTATTCCAGACTTTATGATCCCCGTGGACGCGGTGGTTGGCGCCTTCAACTTAATCGTGGATGGGGTCGTCAGCAGCTTTGCCACGGCCGGATGTAACGTGAGAGTAGCGAACGTGTTTAGTGCCTTTTTGGACCGGGACGGGCTATTGCTGATCAAGCGCAATGGCGCCGGTGTATTTGAAGTCCATCCCACAAACGCAGGCCACCGTGCAATGGCCGCCGCCTTCAAGAAAGCGATTAAGGCGGAGTAAGCGTTGAGCTGCGCGAATCATGCACAGCGGCCGCTTCGAAAGGTGGAAGCACAACCCACAACGCGATTAAAAAATGAGGTCATATTATGAATGCGACATTTACATCACAAGGTCATAAGACCAGAGGCATGAAAGATAAAACGCGTAATCCTTTGCGGGTCACGCGTTTGGCCGTCGCGGCGGCGTTATCGGCGCTGGTGCTCTCGGGCTGTTACGTCATGCCGGTCGGGCAGGATGCGAGCGGCAGGCCGGTCTACGCTTACTCGACGGTGCCGCTATCGGAGGCGTCAGCGCGGGGCGCAGCAGGCGGACCGGTGGCTCTCCCCGGCGGGCCGATGCCGATGGCGCTCAACGTGAAGCTCTACCCGATCAATGATCTCGGCAACCAGACCGGCGTGCTCACAGGTCAGGTGACGAACATGATGACCGGCAAGGGCCGTTTCACGTTCAATTACCAGGGCGAAACCCTGGTCGGCGAGGCAACGCGGGTTGCCAACGACGAGCGACGCGGCATTGCAAGCGCCTATGGGCCCAGTGGTACATTTGCCCGATGCGACTACCAGATGAGCAGTCCCAAGATCGGCGCCGGTACCTGCACATTCTCCAACAATGCCAAGTACCAGCTGCACGTCGGCAACTGATTCGCATAGTCGCAACACGCGGTGTACAGCAGCCCGATGCCAGGCATTTCGGCGTCAGGCTGCACTACATTTTCGATCCTACGAGATATTTAGAACCAGGAGGTTTTTAGAATGAGGCATATAGGGACGCTGTCTCGAAGTCTAAGCAAAGGTGCCTCTCGTCAATGAAGACGATGAGTTAGTATTCATGTCGTTCGATGTCGGCCCCGACCGTGTGTGAGTCGCAGTGAAGGGTTGAGAGAGTAAGCGTGCTGACAAATATCCGGTCTCGACTAACGAGCGCATTGGGCTTCAGGATCCTGATGAGAGCCGTACCTGATCCGCCTTCTACACCCACTCGGTATCGAGTACTGTGTCCCGATCGGGCTTAGGTCAGGTGGGTTAAACCTGTTAATTCATCCTCGTTACACACGTTGGGTGTTATCGCCGATACTGACCCGTGCTCGGCACCGTTGGATCTCCGATTCCTAGCGAATCATGTAGACCTTGCGAATCGTTTCGTGGACGCGACATGTGCCCATCCAGCCCTTTGGAAAGAACACGGCGGTGTCGGGTTCAATCTCAATCACGTTCCCCGATTTATGCATGTAGGTGCAGCGCCCTTCGAGAAAATGACAGAACTCGTCGCTCGTCACATGACAATCCCAATAGCCCGGTGTACAGATCCAGAGTCCCGCTTCAGACTCGCCATTGGGGCCTTTGTGCAAAATGACTCCCGACGTCATCGACTTGCCTTCGATCATCGTCGGAACCGGGCCCCAATCCACGACATCCGCCACGTCGCAAGGCTTGTAGAGAACAGGTGTCTTCATGGTTATCCCGGCTGATCAGTTGGATCGATGCACTTAACCCTGCCTCGTCACCAGTTCGCTCAGCAGCTTGGCGGCTTTGATAGTTCCCTGTTTCGATTGCATGTGTGTGGCGGTGGAGGTCAGCTTGTTTTGGGCCTCGCCTGATGACAATAGCATCTCTATGTTCGCTGCCAGCTCCTGATCGGTCCAATCGCTGCGATGCATCTTGAGGCCATGGCCCGTCTCATGAACGCGAGTGGCGTTGTCGTGGCCGTCCCAGACATAAGGCATGATGATGGCCGGTTTTCCAAAGTACAGGCATTCAGTAAATGTGTTGTTGCCTCCGTGGTGGATCACTAGATCCGTTTTCGAGATCACGCTCGGCTGGGGGAACCACTCCTGCACCTGAACGTTGGGCGGTAGATCATGATAAGCGTCGGGGTATTCGCCGATGTTGACCAGGACTCGATAGGGAAGCATTGCCATCACCTGGATGATTCGATTCAGTAATTCGGTATCACCGCAGCCGAGACTGCCAAAGCTAATATAGATCAATGCGCCGTTGTTATTCTCATCGAACGTCGGCACCTCAAAGGGCGCTTCTTGCCGCACGCAGCCCTCCAAGTATTGAAAAAACTTTGGATCCAGTTGATTGCGTCGGTTGAATTTTACGGGCTCCGGATAAAGCAACAGATTCAAGTAGGGTGACGCCTCGAAAAACTGCCCTAGAGGATATGGCGCCTCTCCGCATTGCTCGAGGAATTCGTTGAATTGGCGGTGAATGGGCCCAATGGCCTCGTTGAAAGCGGCCTCGAACGCCTGGAATCCCTCTTTATCATCCTCACCACAACCGGAGAGATGCGGCGGTATGTCGGGATCTGGGATCTCGTTCTCGCTGCAAGAGATGATTCGCACCCACGGCACACCATACTGCTTCGTAGCGGGAAACAGAATCACGTTGTCGATACAGATGAGATCGGGATCGACCTTGCGAAGAACACTGGGGAGATCCTTCTCTGCCCAAATCGAGGTATTCACGATATTCGCCCAGCATTCCTTCACATAGTTGTCAATTTGCTCGAAGGGCGTCTTGTCAAAATTCGGAATGTGGCTATCGATGAAATCCGTCCAATATTTTGCCATCTCTTCTGGCGGCATCGGTTCCGACATGTTGACTGAGTGTTCCTCGAATCCATAGCCCGTATAGACACCGGAAAGACCAGGGTCCGTCAAAAAGACCGCCTTGTGCCCCAGCTTCTCGCACTCCTGCGCGATACCGACAGAGTTCAGTGCTGGTCCGTAACAAGCTTCGGGAAAAAATGCAATTGTCTTACCTTCGTGCATACGAAGACCCTCAGTGTGTGACCGGTATATCATACGCAAAACTTGTTGCCACCCACAGAAACGAATGGAGGAGGACTCGAACATGGCTAAACGGGTTTCCGCACTCGACGGCCAAGTACGTGCGCTTGGCGCCAAGATGGGAGAGTGGAATGACATGGCCGTGGCGTTTGGTTACCCCAATGATCCCCACCTCGAGCACGACGCGATTCGCGAAACCGTGGGTACTTGGGATGCCTCGTCGTTGACGAAGATCCGTGTGCGCGGACCAGCGGCACTATCCGCGATCGATTATCTTGTCACCCGTGATATGTCTAAGATCTACATTGGCAAGGCGGGCTATTGCCCCATCCTCAAGGACGATGGTCACTTCTGTGACGATGGCTACATCTATCGCATTGCTGAGGATGAATTCCTGGTAGTGAGCAGCATCGGCCCTGCGCTCGAGCTACTGGAAGAGTATGCCCGGGCGCGCAATCTCAGCGTCGAACGGGACGAGGACTTGCATGTAATCACCGTCCAGGGGCCGAAGTCCGTGGAGCTGCTCGACGCCCACACCGGTGCAAATCTCTACGACCTCGTGTTCTGCCACCACATGAATTCCACACTGTTCGGCAAGAACACCTTGATTTCGCGCACCGGATACTCGGGTGAACGGGGCTATGAGATCTTTCTACCTGCAGACGAAGCCGTCTCGGTGTGGCAAGAGCTCATGCATTACGGCCAACCTCTTGGTCTCAGGCCAATCTCCTTCGGCGGGCTAGAGATGGTTCACATTGAGAGCGGGCTGATGGCCTATGGGGCGGAGGCCACTGAGGAGAACACACCTTGGGAGGTTGGCTTAGGTTGGGCGGTGTCTCGCAGCAAGGGCGAATTTCGCGGCAAACAGGCGCTTTTCGCGCTCGAGGGTAAGGAAAAGGTGAAGCTCTTTGGCGTTATCGCGGAGTACCATGACGTGGTCGAGCACGGCGCTGAACTCTCCATCGACGGCGAACTCGTGGGTCACGTGACGACACCTGCCTATTCGCGGCGGCTAGGAAAGTCCCTAGCACTCGTCCATCTCATACCGTCCGCTGCCAGGGACGGAACGGCGCTGGAATTGAGCGGTCCGATGGTGCAATGCCGAGCGAAAGCGGCTCGGATCCCTTTCGTCGATCCCGAACGAAATCGTCTGCGTGCCATGTGACAACACCAGAACCAGCCGAGGTATTGACAATTTAACCCGCGGGCGTGGGGTAGCACCGTTGGATGAGGATCTTAACCTGCCAGTACCCCCCGCAACTCTATTCTGTAGAGGTGGCTGCTGCGTCGCGATCGGAACGCTCTACTCTGCGGCCCTCACTCGGCTAGCGCGCCACCGCGGATCCGTTCGGCAACGACATCGAGTATGGCACGGACCATGCCGGAGTAGCCCGTACAACGGCAAAGATGCCCGCTCAGCATATCGCGGATCTCCCGTTCCGTTGGGTCGGAATTGCGTTCGAGGAAATCGCTGACCGACATCAGGATTCCCGGTGTGCAATAACCACACTGCAGCGCGTGGTGGCGGCGGAACGCCTTCTGCAGGTCGTTGAGCTCGTTGTTCTCGTCGGCCAGCCCGGCGGCGGTGTCGACGCGCCGACCGTCGGCTTGCAAGGCGAAGGTTAGGCAGGCGCGCACCGCCTTGCCGTCGAGCCGCACCGTGCAGGTACCGCAGACTCCATGTTCACAGCCCACGTGTACGGCATTGATGGCGAGCTCTTCGCGCAAGAAG
>Ga0224512_10004556_pt1 | contig 11652 bp, 13 predicted proteins | sample SF_May12_sed_USG_4_FD_169103 | JGI IMG/M metagenome (GOLD analysis project Ga0224512, IMG submission 169103) | Sediment microbial communities from San Francisco Bay, California, United States - SF_May12_sed_USGS_13 | ecosystem: Environmental > Aquatic > Marine > Sediment | place: USA... | reverse complement strand
CCAAAACTGCCAAAAGGAAGCAGAACTCAAGCGTCCTCGATCCGTCGCGAAAGGCTCTGAAGTCCATGTTGCCTCCTTTGTTATAGCATCGACGAAGCTTTGCAAGAAAGCCAACTACTGCTTATACGGTTTCCATATAATAGCTTTTGTCTTCCTGAGTGTCCATTTAAGCGCTGAGAATACACTTAGTCTACGACTCGCAAGGACGCCGACCCACCACTTCCATCAAGGGCGAGCCAAAGAATACCGCGTCGGGTCCCAGTGACCGTTCTTAATTTAGAGACTCTAACCCCAAAATCCTGGCTCAATGCCCCCACATCGAGCGAAGTAGGATCTTGTTCAGCTATGAATGATGCGCTCGTACTGTCATATTCCCGGGTGAAGCGCCCGGATCAAGGCGAAGATCAGTGCTGCCACAAGCGCCGCCGCGGGAATGGTCAAGATCCAGGCCCAAATTATCCGGCCCGCAACCCCCCACCTGATCCCAGATAGCTTCGTGGTTGCACCAACGCCGATAATCGAGCCCGTGATGGTGTGCGTGGTCGATACGGGGATTCCGCTGTGGGTCGCTAGGAACAGGGTGACAGCCCCGGCGGTTTCCGCGCAGAAACCGCCCACGGGCTTGAGCTTCGTGATCTTCATCCCCATGGTCCGCACAATGCGCCAGCCACCCATGGCCGTCCCCACGGCCATCGCGGCGTGACAACTCAAGATGATCCACAACGTTCTCGAATCGATCAAGGATAGTTGCACGTCGGGCTCGAGGTGGCCTGAGGCAATGAGCAGTGCCACGATGATCCCCATCGTCTTCTGCGCGTCGTTGCCCCCGTGGCCGAGCGAGTAGAACGCGGCTGAGACCAGCTGTCCTCGTCGAAACAGCTTGTCGACGGCCGTTGGACGCCACCGCCGGAAGAGCCAGTACACCGCCACCATGAGAGCAAACCCGATTGACAGGCCCATGAGCGGCGCTAACGGAATGAACTTCACTGTCGTCAGGATCTTATCCCAACGAATAATATCCCATCCGGCGTGCGCGACACCCGCCCCCGCAAAGCCTCCGATGAGCGCGTGCGACGAGCTGGTCGGAAGTCCCCACCACCACGTCATCAGGTCCCAGACGATCGCACCAACGAGGCCGGCGAGAACGACGTATACATAGGCGGGGTCACCAGGCGTTACCTTGACGATCTTGGAGATTGTATCGGCGACGGCGGGTGCAAAAACGAGCATCGCAGCAAAGTTGAAGAAAGCGGCCCACAACACCGCGGTACGCGGGGAAAGCACGCGCGTGGATACGATGGTCGCAATGGAGTTCGCTGAATCGTGGAACCCGTTGATGACGTCGAAGCCCAGGGCAACCGCTACGACAATGACGACAAGCGTTAGATCGCTGCTCATTGGATCAGGCATGCTCCAGGACAATGCCCTCGATAACGTTTGCAACGTCCTCGCAGGCGTCGGTCACCTCTTCCAGCGCCCGGTAGATCTCATACCACTTCAAGACCGAGATAGGATCGCTCTCCTCCTTGAACAGGCGTGCCACGGAAGCAGCCTTGATCCTGTCCGCCTGGTTTTCTAGTTCATTGATGCGTACGCATTCCCCCAAAATTGCGGTGGCGTTTTTCATGTTGCGCAGCCCCTTGACTGCACGCTCTACCGCTTCGGTCGCCTGAACAAGCACCACGGTCGCCTCTCGTGCGCTCTCCGGTAACGCGGTAATCTCGAAGAGCGAAAGCTGGCGCGCCGCTCCATCGATGAGGTCGATGACATCGTCCAGCTTGGAGGCGATCCGGTGGATGTCGTTACGGTCGATCGGCGTTATGAACGTCTTGTGCAACGTCTCCATGCACGCATGCGTGATGTCATCCGCTTCGTGCTCGAGATCCTTGATCCGTCTGGCGACGTCTTGAAAGTTGGCACCGTCCTTGGAAAGTCTCCCAAGTTCGCGCGCGCTCTCCACCGTAAGCGCCGCGTGTCGCTCGAAGAAGTCGAAGAAGTCACTCTGACGCGGTAGGAACCGCCATCGCATGATTGTCCTTTCGGTATCGTGTTTTGGGTTGATCTCGCGTGCGCGATCGGCAGCGGTCTGCTTGCACCGGCTCGATGAACGCACCGAGGCTACACACACCTCGTAGCCTAGCCCTTGGTCAATCTGGCATCTCTGTTTCGCCGCCGACCCCAGGCCCGGCCGATGGTCGTTCACGAAGGTTCCGCGGCGAGACCATGCCCGCACTGAGGACCAGTTTCAGAGCTTCCTCCACCGACACGTCCAAGTAGAACAGGTCTTCCACCGGGAGCGCAACCAATACCCCCGTGGTCGGTAACGGGGGCCCCGGGATGAAAACGTTCGCGATCCTGTGCACACCGTCCTGGGCATGGCGCGTTGCGTAGCTGGTTACGAAGCCGTAGGAATACATTCCGCGCCGCGGGTACTCCACCATCACCACATCTCGGAATACCTGCTGGCGCGACAGTGTTGCTGTATGGATGATGTCTTTGGACGCCTTGTAGATCGATTTGACCAGCGGCACCCCGCCAAGTATGCGCTCCGTCCACGCAAGCAGTCGCCGCCCCATGAAATTGGAGACGACAACCCCGGCGATCAACACCACGAGCACGGTCACAATGACTCCCAGGCCTGGGATGTGGCGCCCAATCAACCCGTTGATCCACGGCGCGAAGAGTCCATCGATCTGGACAAACAGGAACCGCAGAGCGAGAAATGTCGCAATAATTGGAACTACGACGAGCACACCCGCAAGGAACCGGTTTCGTACGTATGAAGCAGCTGTTTTCATGATCGGCCAGCACCCCCTTTTAACTCAGATTTGCTCACGCTCGTGTCTCTTCTTTCGTCTCCAGCGGAGATATGAGTTTCGCGGTGTCCCGGTGGGCACCGACAAGAGACGCTACAATTCCAACCGCGAGTATACCAACAATGAAGGCGAGCGATACGATCGTCGGTATCACATGGTCGTGCGAAAGCAGCATCTTCACACCCACAAAAGCCAACACGAAGACCAGGCTCATCTTCAAGTACCGGAAGCGTGACATGGCCCCCGCCAGCGCGAAGTAGAGGGACCGAAGCCCCAGTATCGCAAACACGTTCGATGTAAACACAAGGAACGGATCACGTGTGACGGCGAAGATTGCCGGGACGGAATCCACGGCGAATAGTACATCCGTGCTCTCCACAAGTATCAGCACCAGAAACAGAGGTGTCACGGCCCGCCGCCCATCGACGCGCACAAAGAAGCGGTCACCGTGCAGGCGATCAGAGACAACCAGTAGCCGGCGGGCGAGGCGGACAAGCACGTTTCTCTCCGGCTCCAGGTTGTCATGCCGGACGATCAGCATCTTCACGGCCGTAGCCAGCAAGAAGAGCCCAAATACGTAGGCAACCCAGTCAAATCGCTGGAGTAACGCTGCTCCCGCCGCAATCATCGCTCCGCGCATCACCAACGCGCCGATGATGCCCCAAAAGAGAATGCGGTGCTGGTAAGCTGCTGGTACGCCGAAGTAAGAGAAGATCAACGCGATGACGAATATATTATCGAGGCTCAGCGATTTCTCGATAATGTAGCCGGTCAGAAACTGCTCAGCCGCCTGCCGGCCACTGAGTTCGTGCCCAATCTCGAGCCCCACGCCCAGCCAGTGTTGCCCGTACATATAATAGACTGCGATCGTGAACCCCATCGCCATAACCACCCATACCGTGGTCCATGCGAATGCTTCACGAATGCCAACAACGTGAGCCCGGCGATGGAACACTCCCAGATCCAGCGCCAAAAAAGCCAGAATCATCGCCACAAATCCGGCCCAAATCCACATCGCCATTCACTCCTCGCCGCCTTTACAGCTTGCGTTATGGTAGCAATGGCCTAGAATTTATGCATCATGAATCCAAGGAACCGTTTCAGCCATGTCTCTCCGACGACGTCGGAGCCGCACGTTGTCAACGCTATCATCGAAATCCCCAAGGGGCGCCGGAGCAAATTCGAACTCGACGAAGAAACAGGACTCTTCAAGCTTGACCGGTACCTCTATTCGTCGAGTCACTACCCGGGGGACTACGGCTTCCTTCCCAACACGCTCGCCGAAGACGGGGATGACCTGGACATCCTCGTAATGGTCAATGAACCCACGTTTACTGGCTGTCTGATCCAGGCACGCGCCGTGGGGCTCTTCCGCATGCGCGACCGGGGCGTCAGCGACTTCAAGATCCTGGGCGTGCCGAACACAGACCCGCTCTTTGCCGAATACCGGGACCTCAAAGACGTGCCATCCCATTTTCTTCGGGAGGTCGAGCACTTCTTCGCCACGTACAAACAGCTCGAAGGGGCGGCGATCGAGACGGATGGGTGGGCCTCATCCAAGGAAGCCCTTGCAGAGGTTCGTGCCAGCGTTGCCCGGTTTTGCAGATAGACAAGCCCGCTGCTACAGAGCAGCTTGTTCACCTCAAGGTCCGCTGCAACGCTCACAACTACATGTCGAATAATTACTTACAGAGAAATGGCGTCCCCAACGTGACGTTAATCGAACCGCCCGCGAGTTCGCTGAGGCTCTTCTTGCGGCATAACCACAATTTCCGGTCAATCGCTCACAGAAGGGCCCCTATCCAAACCATCCGGTGATGGCGAGGCCGGTCCGACAGCAGCGGCCGTGACAAGGTGGGTCTGTCGGATGCAGTGGCTAGTTAGGCACCCGTCTTGATGACCATAATGCAGTAATCATCCGAGACCTCGTCGTACATCGTTGCACCCAATTTGGCGTAGTACTCAGGGATGTCCGTGCCGAGGTACAGCTGTCGGACTCTCAGGCGGACGGCCTCCTTCAGCAACGCTCTTACCAAGTCCGAGCCCACGCCTTGACCTCGATGCTCTGGCATCACAAGCAGGGCGGCCAACCACGGGGCCAAATCGGGGCGCTCCTCATTGTCATTCGCGACAAGATTCACGGTGCCGACTGGATTACCAGCATGCAGCGCAACGAGTGATAGCGGCACTGCGTTTTGGTCGCTCGCTTCACCGAGCCTCGACGCCATCGTCTCTACCGTATGCCCGGGCTTGTCGGACCACCATTCCTCGTGGATCCATCGCGCAACCGTTCCGAGGTGTTCTGGACACCCGCACAGATGTTTGATTTCGATGTTCATACCCACCTGGGGTCTAACGGGACGGCGCTCAGCTGCGTGGCACAGGCCGCCGACGGTCGCTGAGGCACCCACGTTCGATGCCAGAAGGCTACCAAGGTCAATTGGAACGTGCTGTGCCACGTCAGCTGCAGCGCCTTGTTAGGCGGCGGCCCACGGGTCGTAGGAGCCGAAGTTCCAGATGTGACCCTCGGGATCACGGCAAGAATAGTTTCGCCCACCGTAGTCCTCGGCCTTGATTTCCATGACGATCTCCGCGCCCGCTGCGACAGCGCGTGCGTAGTGTTTGTCCGCGTCTTCCACAACGATGTATGGGCTCTGAGAGACGGCGCCACCGAAAGCGCTAGGCGGCTTCTGAGGATCGTCGAACTCGCTCTCTCGCGAAGAGCCGAGCATGACCATCCCGTTGCCAAAGACGAGCTGTGCATGGACGACCGTCCCGCCTTCACCGGGCACCACGAGGTGCTTCTCGAATCCGAACGCGTTGCAGAGCCACTCGATGGCTGCCGCCGCATCGTTGTATCGCATGGTGGGAATCACCGTTGCCGTCGTTTCCTTCGCGTTATCGGCCATGGCTCTCTCCTTTTTGGTGCGTCGGCCCCATGCCGCCGCCTAACTCTTCTTATGCTGCACTTCTATCGTGGGAGTGTGCTGGATAACCACTCATACTGCAACTGCCGCATTCGCCGATCAAGATCGGCCTCAACGGGATTCGAACTCGTTTCGGATACTACCGCAACGAGTTGCCGCTGATGAATCCAATATTCCATAATCGTCGGCGCTCGCTCTGAATCGATAAGTAGAATGAGTCGTTTGGGTTACGCGTGTGCGAATAGAATGGCGTCCCGAACGTGACGTTAATCGAACCGCTCGTGAGTTCGCCGAGGCTCTTCTTGCAGCATAACCACAGTTTCCGGTCAAATTGGAATCCCCAACGGGAATTTATTCGAACCGCTTCTGATGTTATTGAAGCACTTATGGCCGCATAGGGCTAAAAAATCCGGTGGGAGAAGGCTACCTCGCGTTGCGAGCAGGCGAAACCCGAGCGCCGCTCTCGTCATCAACCACTGGAGAACAGCATGCGCGTCTGGATCTGCGAACTATAACGAGACCGCTGACAGCGATCGAAAGGGTCGTGATGCCCGCGACGATCGGCTTAATCGCACCAAGAAACGAGGACCCAAATAGCGAGAGATAGACAACAAGCATCGGTGATCCGCAGCAACCGATGAGGAAGCAACCTGCTGCATAGAGCCCACCGATAAGAGTCACGCCGCCGAGGATGCCGCCCACTTCGCGACGACGTTGCTGGAGACTGAATAGCACGGCAAAAACAGTGAAGGCAGCGGCGAGCGCGTAAGAGTACCCGAGGTAGAAATCCTGCCGTTCCACGTATCGCGACCACGCAGATGGTCGCTCAACGGTATCGAGCACTACCCACTGGGACGCCACTCGCGCCTCCTGCCAGGCGTGATACCCAAAGTGCGCCGCGAAGACCACGGCAAAAACGAAAAGACAAATGAGAAACGTCGACCGTTTCATTTGATAATCTCGACGCGCTTCGCCTTGAAGAGGAAGCGGCCTGGCTGCGGCTGGACCAGTTTTCCCGTTACGACGACGACCTGTTCCGGATCCGGCAACTTTCCAGAGAAGTCAATCGGGATTTCGTACCGGGCACACGTCACCACCTTGCATTCGGCATACTCAGACTGATCAATGATCGTGAATATCTTTTGTTTCGGAACCACCGCACCGACCACTCCCGTGACCATTATCTCACGGTCGGCGAATGCCTTGGGGTCCTTCGCAAGCTTGTCGACGCTAAGCGTGGTATCGGTCACCGTGGAATCGTTCTGTCCATAGCTTGGAACGGGCAACACGGTGCAAAAGAGCAGCACTGCCGCGCCGAGTATGATTGTCAGTTTTGCGAATGCCATTGTTTAGGACTCCCTTTCGTGACTCCCTGTGCAACCGCCTGACACGCAGCGAGACGGCTCGGGGGCGCGATCTTGGATGTACGGTTCACCCGTTCTAAGCGTCTGCTCAGCGCGCGCCAGCTCTTTCCCGAGGTACGCGGCGTGGTCGAGTCGAGAGACAAGCTCATGGCCGATCACCGTAGCGTAGACATCGTCGGCACGCTCCCCTGTAAAAACATGGGCCAGGGTGCCGTCCTTGATGTAGTGCTCGACGAGAATGCTCCGCCGTTCGCGGTCGGGGAAAATGACGAAGTACCCTTTGGGGTCGAGCACGAGGCGTTCAACCGGCTGCGCGCGAATCACCCGGGGGCCGTCATGGGGACGGCTGCCCGCACGACGCGGCCGTGAGACTGCCGACATTCCCGCGAGAGCTTCAATCACCGCACCAACATCTTCTTCGCCGACCAGATCCAGCACCCGAATCTCTTTCCGAAAAACCTCAATCGCATCATGCGCGATGTTTTTGATGAGCGGACGGCGCCCTTTGGCATCGATGATGCGCCCTCGCGCATCGACACCGTGCTCAAAAAGGCTGAGTAGAGTCTGCCCAGGCAAGTGTCCAATTCGCTGTTCTGAATCTGCACCACAAATAAGGAGATTCGTGACGTTGGGATTAGCGAGCACGTTGGTGATGATCCTCTCAATGCCCAAGTTCTCCGTGTACAGTGTGCCGACAATCGCGACGCCTACCGGACGCGCCTCAACAACACCTCCAACAAGCGCTTTGGATGTGAGCGCGCAGACCGCCACGTGCCCTGCGTTGTCGAGAACCGTGAAGTCTCCTGGTAGCGGTGGCCAGCCGGGTTCTCGCGCTGGCACTTCCGTTGGACAGGCGTCACCGCCAAAAGAGACATCCGGAAACGCTTCCGCCGCAAAATTGAGTGCGTTCGCCGGCCAACAAACTCGACAGCCAATGCAGTCATACTCTTCCGGGATTTTGTGCTTCATACCCGTCTCAATAACAGGTTGAATCATTTCGCGTGTCCCAGCAGGAATGCTGGGTAATGCATCTGTGAGTTCACTCAGCGCACCATGGAAACAGCCACACTTGTGACACTTCGCTGCCGCCGTCGCGGCCTGCATCTCATCGATGACGTTTTGAATCGCACCGTTTGCGGACGCCTTCTTCAACTCGACACCTTCCCGAGCAGATGTTCCTTCTGCACGCCTGTGAGACACTTCCCACGTTCGCGCAGCTTCAGTCGTTTTCTGAGCTCTGCGCGGTCATGCTTGACATGCCGCTCAGGAATCGCCGCTACCGCCAGAGAAAGCAGTTTTAGAAACTCCCCGTCGGTATCCCGCGGAGAGTAATACACCCAGCGGCCTTCTTTGCGGCTCTTCAGGAGCCCGGCTGCCCGCATTGCAGTGACGTGCTTCGATACGTTATACTGGGGCTCCTCGAGGCTATCAACCAGCTCACAGACACACAGCTCCTTGCCAGCATCGAGTAACAAACGAAGGATCCTCAGACGAGTGGGATCGCTCAGCGTCTTGAAAATCTGCGTGTATTCTTCCACGATCAATCACCTGCTTAGTTGCGCATAGACGCATATATCATACCGAATCGTCGATCAAACGGCAAACGAAATCGCGTCCCACATCGGCTAGGATAAGGCTTCCCGCACCGATCTGAAACGAGCATAACGCATGTATTAGCAATAGGTTAAAAGGATGTGGCGTCCCCAACGGGACAAAGTTATAACTCCGCTATTCTGCCTCGACGAGTATCAAGTCGAGCGGATACAACAGCTTGAGCGGCTGGTAGCGTGAGCCAAAAGCGCTGGGTTCGACATCGGTTTGGGAGGTGAAAGACTCACGCTCAAGTGAGGATCAGCGGCGCGGTAGTCGTGTCCGCAACTGCCTGCTCAATAAACACCCTTCCCCACAAGCCCAGATGGGCTCTACGCGCAGGTCCCACGCGGTCAGTCGACCAAAGAACTCCCGGGGGTCGTCGGGTCCGCAACGCCCTCCATCCCCGCCTTCGCCAGCCCCTCCATCAGATGGCCGGCTAACGCTGCCGAGAAGGCGTGTCGTTCGATCAACTCTCGGCGAAGCTCACTGACAGGTAGCGACCACAGTGCTCGTAGCTCCTCGAGTGCTTGCCTGGCGTCGTCGGGACGATCGAGTTGCCCGTAGGCTGCGGCAAGAAACAGCGGGTTTCGAAAATCGCCCAGTTCCATCCGGTTCGCTTCGGCGAGCGCCGCCTCGTACCGACCGTGAGCATAGTGATCGAGGAAGATTGTGTTCCTGATCCACGGGGGCGGATGCGGATTGAGCGCGATCACCTTGCGCATCATCGGCACGCTGTGCTCGAAGTCCCCTTGTAAGGAAAGGTAGTATCCGAGCAGGGCCAGCCAAAGTGCGTTGTTCGGATTGAGATCGATCGTCCGGTAGGCCTCGATCTTGCCCCGTTCGGGATCCCCACGTAAGAAGTGGGTCAACGCGAGCGCGCCGTGAGCCACGTAGTTAACGGGATCAAGGCGCACGGCCTCCTCGGCGATCTGCAGCGCCTGGTCGAGGGCATCGAACTCGCCGGTTCGCTCGTTCCAGCGGTGGTGATACTGTTCCGCATACAGGTAAGCGAGCCAGGCCCGGGTCAGGGCCCCGTAGGAGCCGGCGATCGCGTTGACCACCTGCTGCGTCAACTCGTCCTGCAACTCGAACAGACCGCGTGCCGTCAGGTTGCGCTCGTAGTTGGTGCCCCACACCGACCGTCCGTCGCCGGATTCGGAGAGCTGGACACTGATCCGGATACGCTGTCCGGCCTTGCGGACGCTTCCCTGCAACACATAGCGCGCTCCCAGCAAGGCACCGATCTCGCGGATGTCGACATCTTTGCCCTTGTAGTGAGCCGTCGAGTTGCGCGCGAACACGGACAGCTCGCGAAAGCGGGAAAGCTCCGTGATGATGTCCTCCGTCAACCCGTCGCTGAAGTATTCCTGATCCGGATCGCCGCTGGCGTTGGTAAACGGCAGGACTGCGATGGACGGTCCGCTCGATGAGACCTGCCCAGCGCCCTCGTCAACGTGGGCGCCTGTAGCCGTAATTTCGGGCGTTGCGTCTCGATGGACCGACCTTCGCTGCACGAACACGGTCAGCGCCGCGACCAGAACGAGCGCGGCCATCCAGGGCCAGTGCCTTACCAGGCGCCCAACACCCGTTTGTGAACTTGCAGATCGCGTCAGCGGAACCTGAGTGGTTGTTATCCGCTGAAGGTGACGTAGATCAGCCAGGAGATCTGTGGCTGTCTGATATCTTTCGCCAGGATCCTTCGCGAGGCACTTGCTGACGATTCTCTCGAGTTCGACCCGCACACCGGTCCGCATGCCTGTCAGAGGTTTCGGTTCCTCATTTACGATCGAATACATAACCGCCTGCTCGTGGTCACCCTTGAAAGGCAACTGCCCGGATACGATCTCGAAAAGCACAATGCCGAACGACCAAATATCCGACCGGTGATCGACTTCCCCACCTCGTACTTGCTCGGGCGACATGTAAGCCGCGGTGCCGACGGACGTCCCGCTTTTTGTTAGCCGCGCTTGCGTGGCGAGCTTGGCCAGACCGAAATCCAATATCTTGACGTGCCCGTCTTTGGTCACGAAGATGTTCCCGGGCTTGACGTCGCGGTGCACGATTCCCTGCTCATGCGCTTTGGCCAGGCCGGATGCCAGCTGCAGCACGATGTCGGTGACCTCTCCTATCTCCAACGGTCCCTTCGCAATCTTTTCCTGTAGCGATGCCCCTCCGTAGTGGGGCATCGCGATGAACATCTGACCGTCGTCGGTCTCAGCGATGTCATAGACTGCACAAATATTCGGGTGTTCGAGTGACGACGCCGCTTTGGCTTCGCGAATGAACCGTTTTTTGGCGGCGTCATTTGTCGCCAGCGAAGACGGAAGAAACTTGAGTGCGACCGAACGGTCGAGCCGGGTGTCCTCGGCCTTGTAGACGACACCCATACCACCTTCGCCGAGTTTTGAGACAATCTTATAGTAGGATATGGTCTTGCCGATCACACGCTGACTCCTGGACAATCCAACGGGTTTTGAACCCACTACTTATGATATCGCAACAGGGTGTCGGCGGCGATGGAAATTTGACGCCGTATCGACCGTCGGATTGAAACGGCAAGTTGACGGTCTCCGGTAACTTACGAGGAAAGAAATAAAATGGCGTTCCCAAGATCAGTTAGACGACCCTTCTCCCCGCTGTTTCACCTAGTGTCCTCTGGCACGCAACATCGTCAACCTTTGGGCCGCCTCGGCTGGTCCGTTCCGCCTGGCCTGACGTTCTCTCAGGTCTGCCATCGCTCTCTCGAATGCTGGGTTCCGAAGAACCTCCTCCAGACTGGGCCGAAGTCTACCCCGTCTCAGGGCCTTGAGAGAGAGGGTGCGACCACCTCCCAATCGCTCGACGATCTTCAGGTTCACGTTCTGTTCAGGCTGGAGCGGGATCCCGACGACCGGAGTGCCTGATGCTATCGCTGTCTGGACAGTCCCCTGGCCCCCATGGATAATCGCCGCA
>Ga0224512_10004554_pt1 | contig 11655 bp, 12 predicted proteins | sample SF_May12_sed_USG_4_FD_169103 | JGI IMG/M metagenome (GOLD analysis project Ga0224512, IMG submission 169103) | Sediment microbial communities from San Francisco Bay, California, United States - SF_May12_sed_USGS_13 | ecosystem: Environmental > Aquatic > Marine > Sediment | place: USA... | reverse complement strand
CGGCACTATCGTGGTCACCATTGCTTTCGAGGGCCTGCGCCATGTCGAAGGTGCAATAAACATTGCGCAAGTATTCCCTCGCCCCATCGTCGGTCTGACGGAGGTCACGCTGGCCGTGGGCATGATTCTGTTGTTGATATTTCGCCCTGGCGGCATCTTCGCGACGGCGGAAATCGGCACACTGCTCCTGCGGCACCGGCGCGGGAGAGATCCGACCGAGGAGGACATTTGATGAATTGGAAGACGGCCCATCGATCTTTCTACTACGCGAACGCAGAGGAGCCGGACGATATCGTTCTTCCGTGTGCCGAGACGGCGCACCTGGTGATCGACGTACAGAAGATCTATTTCAAGAAGGACACCCCCGAGGAAACCGAGCGGTGGACTCCGTTCTTCAAGCGGATGAACAATACGGTGATCCCGAACACTGCGAGGCTGGTCGAACACTGCCGCGAACGCGGGGTGGAGAACATCTTCGCCCGGATTGCCTGCCTGAAAGAGGACGGGCGCGACCGCTCGTTGAGTCAGAAGAAGCCGGGGTTCAACTACCTGCTGCTACCGAAAACTTTCGAAGATGGGCAAATCGTTGACGAGCTGACGCCGCGCGACGATGACATTACCATCACCAAGACCACCGACAGCGCGCTCACCGGCACCAATTTGCGCCTTGTCCTGCACAACATGGGGATCAAGAACGTTATTTGTTCCGGGATCTTCACCGATCAGTGCGTGTCATCGACGGTGCGCAGCCTGGTAGATGAAAGCTTCAACGTCATCGTGGTCGAGGACTGCTGCGCCGCGGCGACCATGGAGTTGCATCTCAACGAGCTGGAGATTATCAATATGATCTATTGTCACGTTGTCACGCTGGACGACGTTCTCGGATTTCTGGCCGACTGATTCGCCCGAAGAAAACGAACCCACGGGAGCGGGATCATGGGTGCCGACGATCTACTGGAACGACTGAATGCCGACGATGTCGACAATCTCACCGTGGTCTACCACGATTACAGCGGACGCGCTTGTGCCAAGACCATCCCCAGGGAGGGATTCGAGGGAGTCGTTCGGCACGGGGTCGTGTTCGCCCGGGCGAACCTGAGCTTTATGCTCGACGACCACCAGAGCGAAGGCGCGGCTTTCCTCGCCGAAACCGGAGACTTCCTCGCGGTACCGGATCCCTCGAGCTACGCGCGCGTTCCCTACCAGGAGGCTACGGCACGGGTGCACGCGTTCATGCGCACCGACGATGGCCGCCCCTGGGACGGTTGTCCGCGGCACCGACTGGCGGCGATCGTCGATCAATTCACTCAAGAGGGATTGGGTGTGCGGGTCGGGCTCGAGCCCGAGTTCTATCTCTTCGAGCCGGTAGGAGACGGCGAGTATCGTCCGGCGGACCAGGACGGGATGTTCACCCTGGCCGGACTGGATCGCCACTACGAGCTGTGGAAATCGGTGACCGACGACCTGCGCGAGATGGGCATCGACGTCGAGCAGTTCGGCAAAGAGTATGGCCCGGCACAGTACGAGGGTTCGCCGCGCTACGGATCTCCCATCGCCGCTGTCGATGGCTATCTTGCGTTTAAGGACGTGCTCAGGAACCGGGCGCGTGCTGCAGGCTATCTCGCCAGCTTCATGCCCAAGCCGTATCAGCATCTTCCAGGCTGCGGACTCCACGCGCACCTCAGCCTCTGGGATCTGGAGGGCAAAAGGGAGTTGAGCGCGGGTGAGCGCGACGCCGATCCGTTGTCGGAGATAGGCGGTCAGTTCGTGGCCGGTTTACTGGCGCACGCGAGTGGTCTAACCGGCCTCGGCTCTCCCATCGTCAACTCGTACAAGCGATTGCTTCCCGGCTCCTGGGCGCCGGCGCACGTGTGCTGGGGGGTAGGTAATCGATCTGCGCTGGTGCGCGTGCCCGGTCTCGGGCGCCGCCGGCATGTCGAGTACCGATCCGGCGACAACGCCATGAATCCGTTCCTCTTCGTCACCGCCTTGCTTGCCGCGGGCCTTGAGGGAATTCGTGAGCGCGTCACGCCGCCGCCGCCGGTCGATGTCGACGTGGGCCACCTGAGCCCCGAGGAGGTGGCCGCGCGTGGTCTCACGATGCTGCCGAATTCCCTGCGCCAGGCCCTGGATGCATTCGAGGCGGACGAGACGCTGACGGCTGCCCTCGGACCGGTGATCGGCCCGGAGTTCTTGAAGGTCAAGCGTGGCGAACTCGCCGCCTATGATCTGGCCGTTCACCCGTGGGAACGGGACATGTACCTGGAATCCATCTGAGATTCGGCGGCGCGCGGTCAATCACTCGACCCGGAATTAGTACCATGTTGCGAAGCGAAATTGACGATATCCCGCTCGAAGGCGATGTGTCGTTTCGCCAACGCGCCATCGAGAACGACCGGGCAGTGCTGCTCGTGGTCGACCTGCAGAAGGGTGAGTACAACGAGCAGAGCCGAAGTACCAGGCCCGAGAAGAGCTACCTGTGGGATCGCATCGAGCACAGCGTAATTCCGAGCGGGCAACGGCTCATCGATGCATGTCGACGCAGCGGTCTAGAGGTGATCTTCACCGTTATCGAGTGCCTGACACTCGACGGACGCGACCGCAGCCTCGACTACAAGGTGTCGGGGATTTTCGCTGCGAAAGGCTCCTGGGAGGCGCAGGTGATCGACCCACTCGCGCCCCTCGAGAACGAGATCGTCATTTCGAAGACGTCATCGAGTCTGTTCAACTCCACCAATTTCGAGTACGTCCTGCGCAACCTGGGAATCGAGTACGTCATGGTCATGGGCATCATGACCGATCAGTGCGTCGAAACTGCCGTGCGAGACGGATGCGACCGGGGGTTCCTCATGACTCTGGTGGAAGACGCCTGCGGCACGACTTCAGAACAGCGCCATCAGGAATCGCTGATCGGGATGAAGGGCTATTGCCGAGTGCGCAGCAGCGACGAGCTGATCGAAGAAATCCTATCGCAGACGGGAGCGAGCCAGTAGCGGGTCCGAGTCGGTGAGGTGAATCCGCCTTCGATGAAGCTACGCCGGGACAAGTCCGGCTTTGACAACAGAAAAGTCGTTAGCGCCGCGGCTCTTGCCAAGGTGGATGCTGCTCCGCGCCGGCTCAGCTGCCTTTGAGCGCCTCCAGCACTTTTGCCGGATGATCCGCGGTCTTGGCGACGCGTTTCCAGTGCTTGCGCACTGTGCCGTCCGGCCCGACCCAGACGGTGGAGCGAATGACGCCCGTGGTTTTTTTCCCGTAGAGCATCTTCTCGCCCCATGCCCCGTACTTGGACATCACCTTCTTTTCCGGGTCGGAGACCAGGGTGAAAGGCAGGGTGTATTTCTGCGCGAACTTCCGGTGTGATTCGGCGTCGTCGGGGGAGACCCCAATCACGACTGCGCCGGTCTTCTGAATATCCCTCCACAGATCGCGGAAGCCACAGGCCTCTTTGGTGCATCCTGGCGTATCGTCCTTCGGATAGAAGTACACGATCACGTCCATTCCCTTAAAAGTCTTAAGCGACACTTTATTGCCGTCAGCATTCTTGAGGCTGAATGCCGGAGGCGCCTTGCCTTCCACGATTGCCATTCCTATCTCCATCTGAACTACGCCGGAAGGTCTAGGGTAAACGAAGTTGCCATCGTGGCGCCAAAGACTCTAAGCGGGCCGTCGCCCGGCAACTTAAATTGTGCCTTCGCACAGGGTCTGGCCGACTCCGGGGCAAGGACTGCAAACACATTGGATTTCCTGTAAACCACGCCGGTTCTAAGATGCGCGTTATATAGTGATGACTGAGCTCGAACTCCCAAGCGGGAAAACGCGAGATGCCGTGACCGAACCCTTCATCCAGGATATTTCACGACTGATCTGGGACAGCAAGTACCGGTTCCGCTCCCACGGTCAGGCCCTAGAAGCGGGTATCCGCGAAAGCTGGCATCGAGTCGCCGATGCCGTAGCCGCCGCGGAAACAAAGCACCGGCAGCGGTGGTCGCGCCAGTTCCAGGACGCCTTGGGCGGGTTCCGCTTCCTGCCCGGCGGCCGCATTCTTGCCGGCGCGGGCACACCCCATCGGGTAACGCTGTTTAACTGTTTCGTCATGGGTGTGCTTGAGGACTCCATGGACGGCATTTTCAGCGCCCTGCATGAAGGGGCGCTGACCATGCAGCAGGGAGGCGGAGTCGGCTACGACTTTTCGACGCTTCGCCCGGCGGGCAGCCCCGCCCACGCCACCGGAACCATCGCCTCCGGGCCGGTGTCGTTCATGCAGATCTGGGACGCCACCTGCGCCACCTTGCTTTCCACGGGTTCCCGCCGTGGTGCCATGATGGCGACGCTTCGCTGCGATCACCCGGACATCGAGACCTTTATTGCGGCGAAACGCGAGTCGGGCTCACTGCGTAATTTCAACCTTTCGGTGCAGATCAGCGACGAATTCATGAGCGCCGTGGCGGGCGATGAAGATTGGCCGCTGGTATTTCCGGCGGCACAGCTCGACAGCCCGAGCGTTTCCAAGGCGCCGAAAGTTCACCGGCGTTGGACGGGACAGCAAGAGGCCACCCCCTGCGCTGTCATTCGAATCGTTCGCGCCCGCGAACTGTGGGAGAAGATCTTACGCGGGGCCTATGAGTACGCGGAGCCGGGCGTCCTTTTCGTCGACACCATAAATAAGACAAACAATCTGGCGTATCGCGAGCACCTGACGGCAACCAATCCCTGCGGCGAGATCCCCCTGCCGCCCTACGGCGCCTGCGATCTAGGTTCCATCAACCTCCCGGCGTTCGTGGATCAGCCCTACAGCGACTCGGCGGCTTTCGACTTCGATGCCATCGCCGGACACGCTGCCACCGCCACGCGATTTCTCGACAACGTGATCGACGTTTCGGAATTTCCGCTGCAGTCACAGGCAGACCAGGCGCGCGGCACGCGCCGGATCGGGCTCGGGATCACCGGACTGGCCGATGCCCTGATCATGCTTGGCGCCGACTACGATTCCGACTCGGGCCGAAGAACCGCCTCGGAAGTCATGGGTCTCATTTGTCACACCGCCTACCGGACGTCGGTACAGCTGGCCAGGGAAAAAGGCGCCTTTCCATTTTTCGACCGTGACGCTTTCCTTGCCAGTCAATTCGTGACGTCTCTGCCGGATGATATTCGCGACGACATTGCGAAGCACGGGATACGCAACAGTCATCTGACTGCGATAGCGCCCGCCGGCACCATCAGCCTGCTGGCGAATAACATATCCAGCGGTATCGAACCGGTTTTTTCAACTGAATACGATCGCCGTGTGCTCAAGGCCGACGGCTCTTACGTTAAACATCGCGTGCGAGATTACGCCCTGCAGAAATGGCGCGAGCTCGATCCGCGAGAGCGGGGAATGCCTCCCGGCTACGTATGCGCTCACGAGTTGTCGCCCCGCGCGCATGTCGACATGATGGCGGCGTTGCAACCTTTCGTGGACAACGCCATATCCAAGACAGTCAACGTTCCGGAAGAGTATTCTTTTGAAGACTTCAGTTCGCTCTACGACGTGGCCTGGCGCGCGGGCTTGAAAGGCTGCACCGCATTTCGGGCGAACCCGGTGACCGGATCGATACTCGAGGTGAGCGCAACCGATACCGAACTGAGTTCTCCGCACTGCTGTAACATCGAACGCGAGGCCGACTGAGTCGCAGGCCAGGTCGGCAACCCGATTTGAAAGTATTGTCGGTCGTTGTCGATCTTTGGGCGAAGAGTCAGCTAGCGCGACCGCGGCCTGCCCGCGCAGAATTTACCGCAACGGACAAGGTCAACCTCAGCCTTTGATACAAACCACCGGTCGGAGACGGACGACCCTGCGCGCGAGCCCCGCCTTTTCCGTCGCTTCGACCACCGCGCTCACGTCTTTGTAGGCACCCGGTGCTTCCTCCGCTACGCCGCGGGGCGACGGGCTGCGAACGATGATGCCGCGCCCGGCCAGCTCGTCTCTCACCGCCCGCCCGCCCCAGCGCTTGCGCGCCTGGTGACGGCTCATCTGCCGGCCGGCGCCGTGGCAGGCGGAAGCGAATGCATGCGCCTCGCTGTCCCGCGTACCCACCAGCACATAAGAGGCCGTGCCCATGCTGCCGCCGATCAGCACCGGCTGACCCCAGGGACGAAGGTGCTCTGGCAGGCTCGGCGCATCGGGGCCGAAGGCTCGGGTTGCCCCCTTGCGGTGGACGAACAGCGCCTTGCTCTCGCCGTTGATGCGGTGCGTCTCCTCTTTGCAGGTGTTGTGCGAGACGTCGAACAGCAGCTCGAGATGCGCCGCCGGGAAGAACTCGGCGAACACTTCCCGCGCCAGGTGGCCGATGATCTGCCGGTTTGCCAGGGCACAGTTGATCCCCGCGCGCATGGCGCCGAGATAGCGCCGGCCGAGCTCGGAATCGAGCGGCGCGCAGGCCAGCTCGCGGTCCGGCAGGGTGATCCCCAACGCCGGCGCCTGGGCCACCATTTCTGCCAGGAACTCAGTGCCGATCTGGTGACCGAGCCCGCGCGAGCCGCAGTGGATGCTGACCACCACGGCGTCCTGTTCAAGTCCGAAGGCCGCGGCGGTGGCCTGATCGTAGATCTCGGCGATCCTCTGGATTTCGAGATAGTGGTTGCCGGAGCCCAGGGTGCCCATCTCCTTGCGCTGGCGCTTGTGCGCCCGCGCCGAGACACAGGCCGGATCGGCGCCGGCCATGCGGCCACCTTCCTCGATGCGCGACAGGTCGCGCGCCTCGCCGTAGCCCTGCTGCAGCGCCCAGCGGGCGCCGCCGACCAGCATGGCGTCCATCTGCCGGTCGGTGAGACGCAGCTCCCCGGTGCTGCCGATCCCCACCGGCACCTTGGCGAACAGCGACCGCGCAAGCGACTCCTTCACCGGCTCGATGTCGGCGGCGTTCAGACCAGTGGTCATGGTGCGCACGCCGCAGGAAATGTCGAAGCCGACCCCGCCGGCGGAGACGACGCCGCCGGCATCGGGGTCGAACGCGGCCACCCCGCCGATGGGAAATCCGTAGCCCCAGTGCGCGTCGGGCATGGCGAAGGACGCTTTGACGATGCCGGGGAGGGCGGCGACGTTGCGCACCTGCTTCTGCACCTTGTCGTCCATTTCGGCGATCAGATTGGCATCGGCATAGATGATGCCGGGCACCCGCATCGCGCCGCTGGGCGGGATGTGCCATTCGGTGTCCGAAAAGCGCTGCAGCATCGTCAAATCCATCGTCGACTCCCGCAACGGGCGTGGCCATCGCCGCTCACACGTCCACTACGCACTGCGCCAGCCAGCGGCCGTTATCCAGTTGACGCACGCTGAGCTCGGTGTAGGTGGCCCCCTTGGCCTCGGCCGCTACCTCGTGTCGCTGTTGATCGATAGGCTCGCCTTGCGCGTCTGCCTTCAGGCTATCGCCGTCAATCCGGACCTCGAAGCGGCAGAACAGCATGCCGCGAGTCGCGATCTCATAAACGACGGCGTTGAGCCACTCCACCAGCAGCGCCTCATCGTTGGCTGCGCTGCAGCGGATGTGCACCTTAGTCTTCGGCACAATGCGCTCGATCTCGGCAATTGCGGCGATCAGCGCATACGCCGCCTGCTCAAACGCGGCTTCCTTGCTTCGGCCGACGCCGCGCACGCCGATGTCCGCGACGTGCGGGAAATGCTCCCAATGGTCGGCGACGCCGTGCTCATTGGCCATGCCACGTGACCGTTTGGTCAACATCGTTCAACCTAATAAGGCTCGCTCCGATGTGGTGACGTCGTATTGCCTTGGATCAAGGATTGCGGCTCCGGCCCCGCGTAAGCTCGATGTTGAAACTAATCAGCAGCCGCCCGGGAGAAACCGGATGAATCGAGCGATGGTTTTGTTCGCCCTGAAGACCAGCCGCGATTTTGGCGCCAAGGTTGCAGAGCAGCTGCAACAGCCGCTCGGCGAACTTGAGGAGCGCGAATTCGAGGACGGAGAGCACAAGGCCCGTCCTCTAATCAGCGTGCGCGGGGCCGACGTCTTCGTCATCCATTCGCTTTACGGTGAACCCGGGCAGAGCGCTAACGACAAACTCTGCCGGCTGGCTTTTTTCATCGGCGCTTTGCGCGACGCGGCCTGCGCCAGCGTGACCGCGGTGGTTCCCTATCTCTGTTACGCCCGCAAGGACCGCAAAACCAAGTCGCGTGACCCCGTGACAACGCGCTACGTCGCGCAGATGCTGGAGGCGGTGGGCGCCGACCGCGTGGTGACTCTGGACGTGCATAACCTGGTGGCTTTCCAGAACGCCTTTCGCTGCCGCACGGAACACCTGGAGGCCGCGGGCTTGTTCGTCAAGCATCTGGCGCCAAAGCTCGATTCGGATCCCGTTGTGGTGCTGTCGCCGGACCTGGGGGGCGTCAAGCGGGCCGACTACTTCCGCGAACGTCTTGAGAAAGCGCTGAATCGATCGGTCGACAGCGCCTTCATGGAAAAGAAGCGCAGCGCCGGCGTTGTTTCCGGCGAGGCCTTCGTCGGCGACGTCGCCGGCAAAACGGTCCTGGTGGTGGACGACATGATCGCCGGCGGCACCACGACCCGCCGTGCCGTCGAGGCTTGCGCCGCGCGCAAGGCGAAGCGCGTGCTCGCGTTGGCCACGCACGGGTTGTTCATGCCCGGCGCCGAAACGCTGTTTCAGCAACCTTTGCTGGAGCGCATTATCGTCACCGATTCCGTTCCGCCGTTCCGGCTCGCCCCGGAGGTTATCGGTGACCGCCTCGTTGTGCTTGACACTGCGCCGCTCTTTGCCGAGGCAGTGTCGCGTATCCACGGCGGTGGTTCTGTTGTCGCGCTGCTCGAAAGCTAGCCCAACGCGCTTGCATAGTTCCGCGACAGGCCTAGATAAGCCCCTGCGCGGTCGCGCCAGGCGGCATCGGTCGACGCTTCGGTGCTGGTGATGTGCCGCAGGCACAACCTGGCCCGTAAGCAGGCACGACGACTCTGATAGAGGGCGAGCAGCGTGGGCGGCGCGGGATCGCCGCTGAGCTCTGCATAGCGCGCGAGCAACCGATTGCCGACGGTCTCGCGGTCACGCACGCGACACTCCATCGCCAGATAGCCGAGCTCGTCCAGCGGATCGACAACGCGCAGCGCGCGGTTGAATTCCAGGCAGTCGATGATCTGTGGCGGTGGGCCGAGAAAGACGTGTCCGGGGCGCAGATCGCCGTGGCCTTCGACGATTCGGCCCGCGGCGACCCGATCATCGAACAGCTGCGGCGTGGTGTGCAGCAGATCGAGCTGGGCACGGATGATCGGCTCGATGGCTCCGCGTGCCAGTCCGTATTGCGGCTCCAGCAGCACCTGGCGATTGGAGCGGACGTCGTGCTCCAGGGTACGGCGATAGACCTCGGAGACTACTGGCTCCGGCGGCTGATCGCGATAGAAGTCCACCAGCAAGCGGACCACGGCGTCGAGCTCGGCGTCCTGCACCGCGCCGGCTGCCATGGCGTTGTCGAGCATCCTCGCGCGCGACAGCCGCCGCATTCTTACCAGCCAGTCGACGGGCTCCCCATCGCCGCCGAGCGCGAGCCGGTCGCCCGCTTCGCGGGTCAACGGCACGATGCCCAGGTAAACACTGGGAGCCAGCCGCTGGTTGAGGCGCAGCTCCTCCAGGCAATCGTGACGACGCGCCGTGACGCTGCTGAAGTCGAGATACGGATAGTGCACCGCCTTCTTCAGCTTGTAGGCATGGTTGCCGGCCAGGAACACCCACGACATATGAGTTTCGATCCGCTCGACCGTCGCGGGCGCCTCGGCGTAGTTTGCTGGCTGCGAAAGGAAGGCGGCTTTGCGCGCCGTGGCGTCGTCGCCGTTGCGCGTAGAATCCGCGTTGTCCCGAGTTCTTCCCTGCGTTTTGCCGATGCTGCGCGCTTTCGCCATGCTGCGGCCGACTCCGAGTGGGGTTGGAACGAAGTGTACGTTGGCACTCCCGCAGAGCGATGACGTGGATCAAAGTGTTCCGGCGCGAGTCAGCATAGCGTGTAATCAGGCCGACATTGCTAGTGGGTGGGTTGCTATGCGAGCCGCGCGGCCGCGCGCGCGGCCGCTGCCAATCTTGGTGGCTTCCATGAGAAAGGATATTTTCGACGACCGACACGAAGCGGGACGGCTTCTCGCGGAGCGACTTGCGCACCTGCGCGAGGAAAAGCCAATCGTGCTGGCACTTCCGCGGGGAGGTGTGCCCGTTGGGTTCGAAGTCGCCAGGGCCCTCCAGGCGCCCCTCGATGTAATCTTGGTCCGAAAGATTGGCGTGCCCGGCCAGCCGGAACTGGCGCTGGGCGCCGTGGTCGACGGGGTGCGGGCGCAGACCATAGTGAACCGCGAATTGATGGACATGCTCGGGATCTCCGAGGCTTACCTTCACGAACAGACAGAGAAACAGCTTGCCGAAATTGATCGCCGGCGCAAGTTGTACGTCGGTGACCGCCCCTATCTAGACGTTGGGGGGCGCACCGTGATCGTCGTCGATGACGGTATTGCCACCGGCTCAACCGTGCTTGCCGCCCTGAAAGCGGTGCGGCAGGCTAAGCCACGGCGCATCGTGCTGGCGGTCCCGGTCGCACCCCCCGAAACGGTAGAAGAGTTGAGCGAACAGGTCGATAAGGTGGTCTGCCTGATGACCCCGGGGTGGTTTGGAGCCATCGGCCGCTTCTACGCCGATTTCCACCAGCTTAGCGACGCCGAGGTGGTGAACTATCTGGTTGCCCGCGCGCCCAAAAAGGGGACCCTTGCGGAAACTAAGCCGGCAGAATAAACCTGCAGGTTGGATCAGCTTACGCGAACAATCGCCGGCGGAATCGCCTTGAGTATTGCATCGGAAAAATATTTCGATTATTTTGGAAATATGGAATTATCAGATGAGACCCAGCTGGCGGTAGAGCGACTCGCCGCCCTGGCGCAGCCGACGAGGCTGAAGATTTTTCGACTTCTGGTGGAGGCAGGGCGCAACGGCTTGCCGGCGGGCGCTATCGGTGAGCGCCTGGGCATCGTGCCAGCGACGCTGTCGTTTCACTTGTCCCAGCTCAGTCAGGCAGAACTTCTGACCAGTACGCGGGAAGGCCGCTCTATCATCTACTGCGCCAGCTTTTCCGCCATGTATGGGCTCATCGGCTATCTGAGTCAAAACTGCTGCCGCGGCGAAATGAAAAAGAAGCGCCGGGCGGTCCACGCGTAGAGGAAACTGCCATGAAACGCATTCACATCGGGCTTGCTGTTCAACACCTGGAAGAGTCCGCGCGCTTTTACAGCGACCTCTTTGGCGCCGAACCGGTGGTGCAGCGGGCGGATTACGCCAAATGGATGCTGGAAGATCCGCGGGTGAACTTCTCCATCACGTCCAAGGCTAGAGACGCCTCCACCGGCGAGGTGCACTTCGGAATCCAGGTGGAGTCCGAGAACGAGCTTCAAGAAATCTCCAGCCGGCTTCGTGCAGCGGGTCGACGGCTCATCGCCGAGGGGGAGACCTCCTGCTGTTACCACAAGTCCACCAAGGCCTGGGTGATGGACCCCAATGCGCTTCCCTGGGAGACCTTTTTCACCCATGGCGAAGCGACGGTCTATGGAGAGAACACGCCGGAAGTCGAAGCCGCGCGTCGCGAGGCCCGCTGCTGCGACTGATAGGGGAGATCAATTCTCA
>Ga0224512_10004553_pt1 | contig 11656 bp, 9 predicted proteins | sample SF_May12_sed_USG_4_FD_169103 | JGI IMG/M metagenome (GOLD analysis project Ga0224512, IMG submission 169103) | Sediment microbial communities from San Francisco Bay, California, United States - SF_May12_sed_USGS_13 | ecosystem: Environmental > Aquatic > Marine > Sediment | place: USA: California... | reverse complement strand
TCGTCCATGCCTGCCTCCAGGCAGATTTCCTTGTCGCCCTTGAGCGCATGTGCCGTCAGTCCGATGATCGGCGTGCGCACCCCGTCACCGGCCTCGGCCTCCGCCTGGCGCATGGCCTTGGTCGCCTCCAGCCCGTTCATTTCCGGCATGGAAACATCCATCAGCACCAGATCGGGCCGCTCGGCCATGAACTGCTCCAGCGCCAGCTTGCCGTTATCGACAATGGCATAGGAATGCCCGGCATCGATGAGGATCTGCTCCACAACGATCTGGTTCACTTCATTGTCTTCCGCCACGAGGATCATGAGACCGCTCCTTCCTTGTCTGGCGACAACCTTGCCGTCGCCCTTGCCGGCTTGTGTTCCTATCGGAGCCGGCGCCGCCGGTCCGGCGGCCGTATTTCCATCGCTCGTATCGTCGTCTGCCGCCTCCGCTCTGTTGGCGGCATGGGCGTCCTGCAAGACGCCGATCATCTCATCGAGCAGCATGGAGGCCCGCGCCGGCTTGACCAGATGGGCCTGGATGACGAGATCGCGCAGCCGCCGCGAATTGCGGTTGTCGTCGACCGAGGTCAGCATGATGATCGGCGTGTCCTTGATCGCCGGATCGGCGCGGATCGCATCGGCGACTTCGGCGCCGTCCATGATCGGCATGTGATAGTCGAGAATGACCAGGTCGACCGGCCGGCCCATTTGCGCGGCATGATTGAGCACCGCGATTCCTTCGCGCCCCGAGGGCGTTGCCGTGGCGTCGAACTTCCAGGCGCCGAGCTGTTCCAGAAGGATCGAACGGTTGACCTCATTGTCGTCGATGATCAGCACGCGGGCGCCCGATATGTCGACCGGCACACGCTTGCGCCGCCCCTCGGCCTCATGCACCGGCAGCGGCAGGGTGAACCAGAAGGTCGAGCCCTTGCCGGGTTCGCTCTCAACACCGATCTCGCCGCCCATGATCTCCACAAGTTTCCTGGCAATGGTCAGGCCGAGCCCGGTGCCTTCATGGGTGCGCGTCGAGGAACCGTCGACCTGCGAGAACTTCTCAAAGACACGATCGACCTTGTCGGCCGGAATGCCGATACCGGTGTCTTCCACCTTGACCAGCAGCGCCGCTTTCACATCACCACCATCGTCATCGCCCGCAAGCGTGCCCGACACATCGACGAGCACATGGCCCTGTTCGGTGAACTTGACGGCATTGCCGACCAGATTGGTGATGATCTGGCGGATGCGGCCGACATCGCCGAAATACATTTCCGGCAGGTCCGGCTGGATGCGAACGGCCAGTTCCAGCTCCTTTTCCAGCGTCTTGCTGGAGACCAAAGTCGCCACATCCTCAATCGCGTCGGACAGCTTGAATGGCTGGGGATCGAGCTCCAGCTGGCCGGCATCGATCTTGGAGAAGTCGAGGATGTCATTGATGATGGTGACCAGCGCATGGCCGGATCTGACGATGATGTCGGTGAACATCTTCTGCTTGGTGTCGAGTTCGGTCTTGGCCAAAAGTTCCGCCATGCCCATGACGCCATTCATCGGCGTGCGGATTTCATGGCTCATATTGGCCAGAAACTCCGATTTGGCGCGGTCGGAAAGTTCGGCCTTGCGGCGCATAAAGTCCAGGTCTTTGAATGACCGCCGGATCTGCCTGTCCATTGGAAAAAAGATAAGCAGCCCGAAGGAAATGACCATGCCGATGCCGATCGCAGTAAACATATAAACCAGCATCTGAAATTCGTCCGCCAGTTCGCTGTTATAGGTGTTGATCTCGCTGTTCATGGTCTCGAAGATATCGCGGCCAAGGAAGAAATAGATTCCATGAATGCGATTGCCGACCGGCCTGGCAATCTCCGGTATGGCGCCGGCGGCTTCGCGCACCGCGTCAAGCAGGCCGCGATAGATGTCGAGCGGATCTTTGGATTTCGTGCTGGCGACTGCTAGCCGGTTGCGCAAATCCTCTGACATTTGCGGCCAGAGGAATTCAACCTCAGTGAGCAATTTGTCGATCGATTCGGCGCGAATGGCAAAAGCGCGATTGAACATCAAAACCGCTTCGGCCGTGTCAGCCTCAACCAGCTGGATGCCTAACTGAGCAGAGGCCTGGGTGGCGATGTCCAGTTTTCCGAACAGGACGCTGAGCCGGCTCGTTATCTGCAATTCATCGGCGTTTTCTTGCGAAACGATGAAAAATCCGGCGCCAGCCAACGCCGCAATTATCAGACTGGTCGCATAAAGGATCCGGACAGACCGGATCACTTTTATTGAACTGGCCATTGACGCGGTTCTCCTCGGAATTCAACTGCGGCAATCCCCACTGCTGTATTGGGCACGCCCCTGCCCGTCATTTTGCCGGAGCCGGAAGTTGCGTTATCCAATCCGCCACCAGCCTGGTGCCCGGTCATGCTGTGTCCAGCCATGTCGTGCTCTCTTCGCGACGGGCACGCCGATTGACGTTGACGGTCGCGATCGTGCCGAGGACACAAATCGCCGCCGCAACCAAAACAAAATAGAGATTGTGCCCAAAAAACAGTGTTTCGAAAAATCTGATCATGTTTCCCCGCCGGAATGGTTATGATCCCAAATTAGAAGGAAAATTCACAAAGATTGATTAAAAGCTATGATTGTAGAAAATTTCCATTTCAATTAAAAATTGTATTGGCTTTTTGTTGGCTCTGAATTCGAGATCGATCGGGCATTCGGTTTCGACGACCCGTTCGTCCGCATGTGTCTTCAAGCGAAACGCTTGCAACGCATATTCGCCTTGCGCCGCGCCCGTCGCCGCCAGGTTTCCTCTTCGTCCTGACCATCGTACCCATAAGCTTGCGTAGTCGTTTCAAGCCGTGCAAATTCCCTGCACACAGCGATCAAACGACGCACAAATCCGTGTATCTGTGCCCATTTTGGCGCACGCCGATCATGAATCAATTTGTTTGATATGAAGTCCAAGAAATTGAAAAATATAGAGAAAATTTTTGCTGTCGCCCCGATGATGGACTGGACGGACCGCCATTGCCGTTATTTCCACCGCGGCCTGACGCGCCATGCGCTTCTCTACACGGAGATGGTCACGGCCGATGCGGTGATCCACGGTGATCGGGCGCGCCTGCTCGGGTTTTACAAGGACGAACATCCGCTCGCCCTGCAACTTGGCGGCAGCGATCCGCAAAGGCTGACCGAGGCGGCGCGCATCGGCGCGGATTTCGGTTATGATGAAATCAATCTCAATGCCGGCTGCCCGTCGGACCGGGTCCAGTCCGGCACCTTTGGCGCCTGCCTGATGTTGCAGCCCGAAAGTGTGGCAGCCTGCATAGCCGCCATGAAGAGTGCAGTAAGCATGCCGGTCACGGTCAAATGCCGGATCGGCGTCGATGACCAGGATCCGGAGGCAGCGCTGGACACCTTCGCCGATGCCGTTGTTGGGGCCGGCGCCGACGCCATTTGGGTGCATGCCCGCAAAGCCTGGTTGCATGGCCTGTCACCAAAGGACAACCGCTCCGTGCCGCCGCTCGATTATGACCGCGTCTACCGGCTCAAGCAGCGTTTGCCGGACCAGTTCGTCGGCATCAATGGCGGCATCGCCTCGCTGGACGAGGCCGAGGCGCAACTTGCCCGCACCGATGGCGTCATGATCGGCCGCGCCGCCTACCAGAACCCGCAAATCCTCGCCGACGTCGACAGGCGTTTTTATGACAGTGCGGTCGGCACGGCGGATATCGCCGCCGCGGTGGAACGCATGATCCCCTACGCGGAAAAAATCTGCCGCGAAGGTGGCCGGGTTTCGGCCGTGACCCGGCACATGATCGGTCTCTTTCATGGCAGGCCCGGCGCCCGGCGCTGGCGGCAGGTTTTGAGCGTGGAAAGCGCCAGAGCAGGCGCTGGTGCAGAGGTGATTGCTGCGGCGCTGGAAGCCGTTGAAGCCGCTGGAAGTCTTGCCGCCAATTCGGCCAGCGACGCCAGCCGGGCAGCCTGACCTGGGGTCTGGACCCTAATCCGGCCTCGCCATCAGGATCAGCCGGTCGCCTTCCACTTTGAGGCTGGCAAAGCGCGACAGTACATTCATCCCAAGTAGGCTGGTTTGCAACTGGTCGTCCCGCAACACGCCGACGCCGACATTTCTCAGGGCAAACGGGCCGATTTCAAGTCGGCCGACGCGCGTCCGCGCTTCAAAGGCAAGACCGTTGGCGGTCTGCACCGGCCGGTTGAAGGTCAGCGCCTCAACGTCGATCCCGGCGCGCGCCGCGTCCCGTTCGGCGAGCACCGTGCCGGTCGCGCCGGTATCGATAAGAAACCGTATATCCGTGCCGTCGACATTTGCCGCGATATTGAAGTGCCCATCGGACGATCGCGCCACGCTCAGCGTTTGAACCCCGTCCGGGTCGCTGACGATGACAGCACGGTCCGGGTTGAGTTCGGCAAGCACCGGTCCGGCCAGGCGCAGCAGGGGACCGCGATAGGCGTAGATTGTCACCATGACCGCGAAGATAAGGACCCAGATAGTGGCGTGCTTGAGCGCCTGCGGCAGCCGGTGCCGGTAGGCCGTCAGGCCGCCGCCGACAAGGATCATCAGCCCGGCCAGATAGACCAGCCGGGCAAGGCCCTCATCGCTCAGGCCGAAAACGGCGAAGATTTGCGTTTCCATCGATCGGCCTACGCCGTTGCGTGCCATTGCACCGCCAGGCCTGCCAGCAGCATGGCCTCGGCAATCTGTTGCGAGGCGCCGATCGTGTCGCCGCTATGACCGCCGATCTGCTGGTGCACCAGCCGGGTCAGCGCGACTACGCCGAGACTTGCCAGCGCCACGGCAAAAAACACCGACCCGCCGGCAAATGGCACTAGCAGGACCAGCGCCAGCGCACCGATCCCCAGGCCGATCAGCATGGCCAGCCGGTCCGGCCGTCCGGCGCGCACGGCAAGGCCATCCTGGCGTGCCGGGTCCAGCGCATGCCAATGCGCCAGCGCCAACGACCGCGACGCGACGGCGACGGCCAGGATCGCGGCGATCGCCGCTGGCAAGCTGACGGCGATGATAGCGGCAAGGCCGAATATTCGTACAATGACACTAATCACAAGCGCCAGCACGCCGTAGGTTCCAAGGCGGCTGTCGCGCATGATTGCGAGTTTCTTCGCCTTGTTGCCGCCGCCACCAAAGCCGTCGGCAACATCGGCAAGCCCGTCCTCATGCAGCGCGCCCGTCAAGCCAATGAGCAGCATCACACTCAGCGTTACCGCAATCACCGCCGGAATCCCGGCAAGGCTGACAAGCAGCAAGACGCCGGCCGGGGGCAGCGCGATCAACAATCCGGCCAGCGGCCATGCTGCGGCGGCAAGCCCTAGCTCCGTCGGGCTGTCGGCCGGGCGCTCGAAATGCCGGACTGGAATTTGCGAGAAAAAGCCGAGGCAATCGATAATGTCGCCGGGCAGGCGGGTGAGCCGTTCCCGAAGAACGCCAAGATCACCAAGATCGCTGTTCATGCTGGCCTCGCTGGCGGCGTTATGGTCGATTTCCGTTGCGTGTTTGACAAAAAACCGAATAACCGGCGTTTAGACCGCATCGTGACCGCCAACAAGGTCCGAGTCGAACTGGCCAAAAGCCCGCTGCCGTTCCAAGGACAGACATTTTCATGACAGCCGCCGCCACCGGTCTTCCGTTCGATGATATCCGCGCACTGGTAAAAACACTGCCGGGCCCGGACGCCGATGCCATTGCCGCCGTTCGCGCCCGCGATGCGCAGTTGACCAAGCCGCCTGGAAGCCTTGGCCGGATGGAAGAGTTGGTGGAATGGCTCGCTGCCTGGCAGGCAAATCCACGCCCCGACGTGACCCGGCCGCTTGTCGCCGTCTTCGCGGCCAACCATGGCGTAGCCGATCGCGGGGTTTCCGCTTTCCCGCAGGACGTCACTCGTCAGATGGTTGCGAATTTCGCCGCCGGCGGCGCGGCGATCAACCAGTTCTGCATTGCCCACGATCTCGGCTTGAAGGTTTTCGAACTGGCGCTGGACCTGCCGACACCTGATATTACGCAGACCGATGCCTTTGATGAAGCGGCCTGCGCAGCGACCATCGCCTATGGCATGGAGGCGGTCGCCGGCGGTATCGACCTCTTGTGCCTTGGCGAAATGGGGATCGCCAACACCACAATTGCCGCGGCAATTTACCATGCTCTTTACGGCGGTGCGCCGCAGGATTGGGTCGGCCGCGGCACCGGCGTTGGCGATGACGGTATCAGGCGCAAGGCAGATGCGGTCCGGTTGGCGGTTGGCCGGCTTGGCGGCGAACGCGACGCCCTGGAAGTTTTGCGGCGCATCGGCGGCCGCGAAATCGCCGCCATGACCGGCGCCATCCTGGCGGCCCGCATGGAGCGCGTACCTGTCGTCATCGATGGATTTGTGGCGACGGCCGCCGCCGCGATCGTCCATACCTTGGCGCCTGATGCGATTGCCCATTGCCTGTTCGCTCACAGATCAGCCGAAGCGGCACATGATAAGGCTCTGAATGCCATGGGTCAGAAACCGCTTCTCGATCTCGGCCTCAGACTCGGCGAGGGTACCGGCGCCGCGCTGGCCGCCGGTCTCGTCCAGATTGCGGCCAGAACCCATGCCGGCATGGCGACATTTACCCAGGCCGGCGTTTCCGGCAAGTCGGAGAGTTAGTAGAAACTGCTCGCTCAGGCGCTGCGCTTGAAGCGGCTGGAGCGGCGATGTGTTGTCGGCGCCGCCGCCTGCCGGGCCGATCCCTCGTTCATGACGGCGGACACGACCCGCTTTGTCGGCAATGTCGCGATCGCTTCAGTACCGACGCCGATCTGCGAGCGCAGCGTGAAATTGCCGCCATGCAGATGGATGAGCGCCTGCACGATGGGAATACCCAGCCCCGTGCCCTGTTCGGCGTTCTTGATCGAAACGGACCCCTGGCCGAAGGCGGACAGCACAACCGGAATCTCTTCCTTGGCGATACCGGGGCCGTTGTCGCGGACGGAAATATACTGCCCGCCTGACTGGGTGCGGCCGACCTTGATGATGATTTCACCGCCCACCGGCGTGAATTTGAGGGCGTTGGAAACAAGATTGAGCACGACCTGGCGCATTGCCTGCGGGTCGACGACGATGCGCGGCATGGTCTCGTCATAGACCTCGGCGATCTCGATATCGCGCTGCCGCGCCTTCAGGTCGAGCAGGCTTCGCGCTTCCTCCGCGATCGACACCAGCGAGACCAGCTGCTCGTTGAGTTCGCGTTTGCCCGCTTCGATACGCGATAAATCGAGGATCTCGTTAATCAGCTTGAGCAAGTGCTCGCCGCTGTGATGAATGTCATCGAGATATTCCTTATAAGTCGCATTATCGATTGGCCCGAGCATTTCTGTGCACATGAATTCCGAAAACCCGAGGATGGCATTGAGCGGCGTCCGCAATTCGTGGCTCATCGTTGCCAGAAACTGCGACTTTGCCATGTTCGACGCCTCGGCCCGTCGGCGCGCTTCATCGGAAACCGCCTTGGCCTGTTCAAGTTCTGCGAAGATTGCGTCTTTTTCCGCCCGGAACCCAAGGCTCATCACATGCTGGTCGTAAAGATGGCGGGTCAAATAGAGGAAGAAGATTTCCGCCCCCATGGTGCAAAGGGCGACCAAAACGCCGAAGAATGTCGAATCGATCATATGAACCACCGCCATCGCTATGGCGATCGGCATGGTGCCGCCGACGGCCGCCGCCGGGATCGGCGAGGACAAAAGCGCGCCGACGGACAGAACAACGATAACGGTGGCGAAGCGGACGATGTCGAGACCGGCGACCAATTCAGGGGCGACATCGGTGGGAAACAGCAGTGGAAAGACACCCCATGACAATCCGTAAAACGTATCGCGGATGACAAAGCGCCGCCGCCATGTCGACAATGTCAGCCGGCCCGTTTCTTCCTGCAGGAATTTCCGGCAGGCCTTGATCACGAAACTGTGGCTGAGAAGCGTCAAGCTGCCCCATGCGGCGGCGATCAGCGGATCGGTGACGAAGCCGACGGCGATGCCCATGATCAGCACGAGGACGGGAACGACGATGGACGATGACAAACGGTTCTTGGCGAACTGGTCGACCATCTCCTGTTCGAAGTGGAATAGTTGCGTGCGCGGGTCATTTGCGACACGCGGATTGCCGAGCAGCGCGCGCGTTATCAGCCGCCGGCGCGCCGCCCGCGATGTCGTGCCTGTGGGGTGAGGCCGGACTTGAACCGGGGTGTCTACCATGACCGTCGGAAGAATTCTCTCGTCTCTTCAGCAAATCCGATAGCGTTTCCAAGTTAAGATGGGGCCAGCGAGGATGGTTAAGAGAGTGCTGAGAACGGTGGCGTTGCAATGAGTTTACGGGCTCTGCGCTCGTGGATGATGACGCTCGTTCTGTTCGCCGTGATAACTGCTGCGATTGCTTATCTGGGCGCCGGACCTGGAGAAGTTTTTTCCGGCACGGCGCGAGCCATCGACGGCGATTCCCTGGAAATCGGCGGCCGTCGCGGCAGGCTTTTTGGCATCGATGCGCCCGAATACGGCCAAACGTGCAAAAAAGCCGGCGAAACGACGCCATGCGGTCGCCTGGCCCATGCAGAGTTAAAGCTTCTTGTATCTAGAAAAATTTGGAATGTGAGAGTTTTGGATTTGATCGTTATGATAGAACATTAGCCAAGTGTCAGACCGGTGAGACCGATCTCGGCTCGGCGATGGTCCGTGCCGGCTGGGCCATTTCCTATGGCGATTATCGCAGCGAAGAACGGTCCACGCGGCGGGCCGGCGTTGGCATCTGGGCCGGTGAATTCATTGAGCCGGCAGACTGGCGTGTGCTCAATGGCCAGGCCGCTGCCGATTTTAGCGTCTGGCGGCGCTGGTTCTGACCGTTCCGTTGCATGGCGATCGCGCCCATGCTTGTTCGATGCATATACGTGAAATTTCGCCCCGAAAGGCTTTTGTGATGAAATTGATCGAAGGCGACCCGGCGCCAATCCGCGGCGGATCACGGGGCGGCCGGGCGCCACGGCCTGAGCGTCCATGGTAAGACCGGCTGCGCCCATCGACGAGCTGAAGGCGGAGATCGCCGCTTGCCGCATCTGCCGCGACGCGCCGCAGGGCCCGCCCTTGCCGCATGAGCCCAACCCGATCGTCCGAATCTCTGAGACCGCCCGCATCTGCATAGCCGGGCAGGCCGCCGGCACTCTGGCGCATGAATCAAGCACGCCGTTCCGGGACCCGTCCGGCGACCGGTTGCGCGCCTGGCTCGGCACCAGCGAGGACGAATTTTACGATAGCGCGCGGATTGCCATTGTTCCCATGGGGTTCTGTTTTCCCGGCCTCGACGCCAGGGGCGGCGACCTGCCGCCGCGGCGCGAATGCGCCCCTGCCTGGCGCGCCCAGGTTTTCGCCGCCATGCCGCAGATCGAACTGCTGCTGACGATCGGCCAATATGCCCAAAGCTGGCATTTGGGTCCGCTGCGCCAGGCCAGTTTGACTGCGACGGTCGCCGACTGGCGGAAAATCTGGTCGGCGCCGCAAAGTCCGCGCGTGCTGCCGTTGCCGCATCCCTCCTGGCGCAACAATGCCTGGTTGAAACGCCATCCCTGGTTCGAGGCCGATCTGCTGCCGGTGCTGCGCGCCGAAGTGTGCCGGCTGCTCGATTAGATTATTTTGTCGAAGGGCAGGGCGCGCCGCAAGGCGCGCAGGCGGCCTCACCGGTGCCCTGCGAGGCGTGCAGCGGCGGCGACAAGAGATGATCGGCCAGCGCCAGGGCCAGCCCGGCGATCATCAGCCCGTAAAGAATACGCCGTCCGCTCATCGTTCAGTCCGCAAAGCCGAATAATGGCCGCAGGCGGATGCCGGCAAAAGTGCCGGCAAAGGCGAAGATGAACCATATCCAGCCATGCAGCGATCCCGACGCGATGCCGCCGAGAAAGGCGCCGATATTGCAGCCAAACCCCAGCCGCGCGCCATAGCCCATCAACAACCCGCCAATGACCGCCGCCGCCATGAACCGTGGCGTCAGGTTGAGCGGCCTGGCGAAGGAGCCGGCAAGGCCGGCAGCCAGCATGGCGCCGAGGATCAGGCCGACATTCATCACCGAGGTGACATCGGCGAAGACTGAATTTTCCAATGCCGTCCTGCCCTTGGCCCATTGCCAGAAGGCAAAGCCCGACATGTCGATGCCCAGCGCCTCAGCCCCCTTGGCGCCCCACAGCGCAAAGCCATAGGTGATCGTCCAGGGATGGCCGGCGATGAGCAGCGTCGCCACGTCGAGAAAAGCCAGCGCGATCGCCGCCCAGAGGAAGGGCCATGGCCCGCGCAGAAGACTGCCCGGAGCGGTTGCCGGCGCCGCAAAACCGCGCCTGATTTGATAGCGCAGCGAGAAAAAGGCGAGGCCGCCGAGCACTGCAGCCTGCAGGACCAGCGCGCCCGGCACGCTCAGATAGGCCGCCAGATTGACCGGATCATAGCCCGGCTGCGCCAGCCACCAGGGCAGGTGCATCGATCCGATGACCGAGCCGATGATGAAGAACGCCAGCGTCACGGCCATCCGCGCCGAGCCGCCGCCGAGCGTGAACAGCGTGCCCGATCCGCAGCCATTGCCAAGCTGCATGCCAAGGCCGAACAGGAACGATCCGACGACAAGCGATGTACCGACCGGGGCGATCGCGCCGGTCAGATTGTCAGGACCATAGCCGTTGATCAGCGGGATGAAGGCGAGCATCGCCAGCGCGATGACCATGAGCTGCGCCCGGAAACCGCGGCCGTCGCCCTTGGTGACGAGGTTGCGCCAGCCGGCGGTGAAACCGAAGGCGCCGTGTAACAGGGCAAAGCCGAGGCCGGCGCCGATGATCAACAGCGCGGCCATACGAACGGATACTTCCGCGCCGATAAACAGCGTCAGAAGCAGCAGCAAGATGCCGGCAAACCAAACGGCCGGACGGTCGACGACCACCCGGCCTTTTACGGTGGGCGCGGCGATTGCCGCCGCACCCTGATCGGCACTCGTCAGGGACATTGCTTGCTCCGGGCTTGATCCGGTTGAGAAGCCTAGCTGAACAGCCCGTTCAGCCACGCCTTCAGATCGTCAAGCCGCGTGCGCTCGCTGTCAACCCGGCGCGCCGCATCGGCCGTCCAGCCGACCATGCTTTCATCGTAAAGCGTGACATTGGCATAGCCGAGCAACTCATGCAGCACGAACCAGTTGGTCGCCGCCCAGTGCCCGGTATTGCAATAGCTGACGATTGCGGCATCGGGCGCCAGCGCCGCCGGCACAGAGGCTTTCAGCGCCGGCAGATCTTTCAATCGCTCTGATTGCGCGTCGTAGAAAAGGTTCTGGTCAAGCGACATGGCGCCGGGGATGCGGCCATAGCGGGCCGCTGCGGAATGTTTTTCCTTGCCGCGATACTGCGCCTCCGGCCGGCCATCGAGCAGCACGCTCTGGCCGCCGACAAGGCTTTCCACAGCCGGCGTTTCGATGAGGAGGTTGTCCCGTATATCGGCGACGAAGAGATCTCCCTGCGGCGTCACATTGCCTGTTTCCGTCGCAAGGCCGGCCTCGCTCCACGCCTTCCAGCCGCCATTGAGGATCGAAACGTCGTCGTGGCCGAGATATTTCAGCGTCCAGTAGATGCGCGTCGCCACGCCGAAGTCGGTCGAACCCTTGCCCGCC
>Ga0224512_10004552_pt1 | contig 11657 bp, 8 predicted proteins | sample SF_May12_sed_USG_4_FD_169103 | JGI IMG/M metagenome (GOLD analysis project Ga0224512, IMG submission 169103) | Sediment microbial communities from San Francisco Bay, California, United States - SF_May12_sed_USGS_13 | ecosystem: Environmental > Aquatic > Marine > Sediment | place: USA: California... | reverse complement strand
ACCTCCCCGGACCGGATCGTCAGGTGGCGACGACGCCCTCAGGCGCCGTCTCGATGGAGAAGGCCGCCGCCATGAGCGCGCGCGTGTAGGGGTGCTCCGGGCGCTCGAAGATCCGCGCCGCCGGCCCCTGCTCGACGACGACGCCGTCGCGCATCACGAGGATGTGGTGGCTCAGGGCGCGCACCACGCGCAGGTCGTGACTGATGAAGAGGTAGGCGAGGTCGTGCCGCTGCTGAAGCGTGCGCAGCAGATCGACGATCTGGGCCTGCACCGACACGTCGAGGGCCGAGGTGGGCTCGTCGAGCACCACGAAGCGGGGCTTCAGCACCATCGCCCGCGCGATCGCGATCCGCTGGCGCTGCCCCCCCGAGAACTCGTGCGGATAGCGGTGACGGCACTCGGGGTCCAGGCCCACCTCCTCGAGCACGCGCACGATCGCGCGCTCGCGCTCCGCCTCGTCGCCGAGGCGGTGGATCGCGAGCCCCTCCCCGACGATGCGGCCCACCGGCAGGCGCGGACTCAGGCTCGCGAAGGGATCCTGGAAGACGATCTGGAGCTCGCGGCGGAGCGGACGCGTCGCCGACCACGAGAGGCCCTGGAGGTCGCGGTTGCGGTAGCGCACCTCACCGCGACTGCGCTCGAGGCGCAGGAGTGCGAGGCCGAGCGTCGTCTTCCCGCTGCCGCTCTCGCCCACCACGGCGACGGTCTCGCGCTCTCGGACGGCGACCTCGATTCCATCCACCGCCTTGACGTAGCCGACGGTGCGACGTAGCACGCCCTTCCGGATCGGGAACCAGACCTTGAGGTCCCGGCCCTCCATCACCGTCTCGGCCCCGGGCGCCGGCGGCGGCGGGCGCGCCCCGGGATCCGCCGCCAGCAGGTGCCGCGTGTAGGGGTGCTGCGGCGACGCGAGCACGCGCTCCACGGCGCCCTGCTCGACGATGCGCCCCTGGGTCATGACGCACACGCGGTCGGCGACCTTGCGCACGATGCCGAGGTCGTGCGTGATGAGCAGCAGCGCCATGCCGAGCTCGGCCTGAAGCTCCTTCAAGAGCTTCAGGATCTGGGCCTGGATCGTGACGTCGAGGGCCGTGGTGGGCTCGTCCGCGATCAGCAGCTCGGGCTCGTTCGCGAGCGCCATGGCGATCATCACGCGCTGGCGCTGTCCGCCCGAGAGCTCGTGGGGGAAGGCCGTGAGGCGCTGCTCGGCGTCGGGAATCCCCACCCGCGCGAGCAGCTCGAGGGTGCGGGCCCGCGCCCGGTCGGGGGCGAGGCCCTTGTGGAGCCGCAGCGTCTCCCCGATCTGCTTCTCCACCCGGTGCAGCGGGTTCAGCGAGGTCATGGGCTCCTGGAAGATCATGGCGATGCGGCCGCCGCGGATGGCCTGGAGCTCGGAGAATGGGGCGCCGACGAGCTCGTGGCCCGCGAAGCGGATGCTGCCCGAGGGGTGCCGCGCCGTGGGATAGGGCAGGAGCTGGAGCACCGACAGCGCCGTCACCGACTTGCCCGAACCGCTCTCGCCCACCAGCGCCACGCTCTCGCCCCGCTCGATCCCGAACGAGATCCCGCGCACCGCCTCCACCGTTTGCCCAGCGGTATCGAAGTGGGTGGACAGGCCCTCGATCTCCAGCAACGGGCTCACGCGTCCGCCCCTCCCTGCCAGGTGCCGGCCAGGACAGCCGCCTCCGAGGGCGGGACCTCGGACCGGAAGGTCTTGCGCGGATCGAAGGCGTCGCGCACGGCCTCGCCGATGAAGATGAGCAGGCTCAGCATGAGCGCGAGCACCAGGAAGCTCGAGAGCCCCAACCACGGGGCGTTCAGGTTGTTCTTGCCCTGGCCCAGGAGCTCGCCCAGCGACGGACTGCCCGCCGGCAGGCCGAAGCCCAGGAAGTCGAGGGCGGTGAGCGAGGTGATCGCCCCGCTCAGGATGAACGGCAGGAAGGTGAGCGTCGCCACCATGGCGTTGGGCAGGATGTGCCGGAACATGATCGTGACGTCGCGCGCGCCGAGGGCGCGGGCCGCGCGCACGTAGTCGAAGTTGCGCGTCCGCAGGAACTCGGCCCGCACCACCCCCACCAGGCTCATCCAGCTGAACAGCAGCAGCAGCCCCAGCAGCCACCAGAAGCTCGGCGTCACCACGCTCGCGAGGATGATGAGGAGATACAGCGTGGGCAGGCTCGACCAGATCTCGATGAAGCGCTGGAAGTACAGGTCGAGGCGACCGCCGAAGTAGCCCTGGACCGCCCCCGCGACGATGCCGACCGCCGAGCTCACCAGCGTGAGGATCAGGCCGAAGAGCACCGAGATGCGGAATCCGTAGACGAGGCGCGCCACCACGTCGCGGGCCTGATCGTCCGTGCCCAGCCAGTGGCGGCGCGACGGAGGCGACGGCGCCGGCGTCGAGAGGTCGAAGGCGACGGTGTCGTAGCGGTACGGCACCGGCGGCCAGAGCATCCAGCCCTTGGCGTCGATGAGCGCCCGCACCTCGGGGTCGCGGTACTCGGCTTCCGTCTCGAAGAAGCCGCCGAAGCCGGTCTCGGGGTAGACCCGGAGCACGGGCACGTAGAAGCGGCCGTCGTAACGGACGAGCAGCGGCTTGTCGTTGGCGACGAGCTCCGCGAAGAGCGTCGTCACGAACAGCACGAGGAAGATCCAGAGCGATGCCCAGCCCCGGCGGTTGGCCCGAAAGTTCTGAAGACGCCGCCGTCCCACCTCGCCCATCCGCACGCCGAGGCGCCGTCGCCGGTCCGCCATCGCCTAGACCCGGCGGCTCTCGAAGTCGATGCGTGGATCGACGAGGGTGTAGGTGAGGTCGCCCACCAGACTCATCACGAGGCCGAGGAGCGTGAAGAAGTACAGGGTCGCGAACATGACCGGGTAGTCGCGGTTCACGGCCGCCTCGAAACCCAGCAGGCCGAGCCCGTCGAGGGAGAAGATCACCTCGATCAGGAGCGATCCCGTGAAGAGGATGCCGATGAAGGCGCTCGGGAAGCCCGCGATCACGATCAGCATGGCGTTGCGGAAGACGTGTCCGTAGAGCACGCGCCGCTCGGCCAGCCCCTTGGCGCGGGCGGTGATCACGTACTGCTTGTTGATCTCCTCGAGAAAGGAGTTCTTCGTCAGGATCGTGAGCGAGGCGAAGCCGCCGATCACGAGCGCCAGCACCGGGAGCGCGATGTGCCACAGGTAGTCGGCGACGAGCGCCGGCCAGGAGAGCTCCCGCCAGTGGTCGGACACGATCCCGCGCAGCGGAAACCAGTCGAGGTAGCGCCCGCCGGCGAAGAGCACGATCAGCAGGATCCCGAACAGGAAGGCCGGCACGGCGTTGCCCACGATCACGACTCCGCTGGTCCAGACGTCGAAGCGCGAGCCGTCGCGCATCGCCTTGCGGATTCCGAGCGGGATCGAGATCAGGTAGACGAACAGCGTCGTCCAGAGCCCCAGCGAGATGGAGACGGGCATCTTCTCGAACACCAGATCCATCACGGAGCGGTCGCGGAAGTAGCTGGTGCCGAAGTCGAACACCAGGTAGCTGCGCATCATGTGCAGGAAGCGCTCGTGCAGGGGCTTGTCGAAGCCGAACTGCCGCTCGAGCTCGGCGATGAACTCGGGATCGAGCCCCTGGGCGCCCCGGTAGGTACGGCCGCCGCCGCCCCGCGCGCCGCCGGAGGTCGCTCCGCCGGCGAGCTCGCCTCCCTCGCCCGAGACGCGCGCCGTGGCCGAGACGACCGTCCGGTCGAGCTGCGACAGGATGCGCTCGATGGGTCCGCCGGGAACGACCTGCACGACCAGGAAGTTGACGACCATGATCGCGAAGAGCGTCGGGATCATGAGCAGCAGTCGCCGGACGATGTACGCGCCCACGGCCCGCCCTCGCGCCTAGCGCCGTCGCCGCATCACGAGCCACGTCCCGACGACCGCGAGGATTCCGACCCCGAGCAGGACGACTCCGAGCGAGGGCGCCTCCCGGCCCGCGTTTCGTGGCGCGGTTTCGTCCGCCCCCGGCTCGACGGGCGCCGGCTCCTGCGGAGCGAGCCACCACGTGTCGAGCTGGACGCCCTGATCGGGCGTGATCTCCGGACGCCCGAACTTGTTCCAGTAGACGATGCGGTCCGAGCCGATGTACCAGTGGGGAATCACGTAGTGGCCCCACTGGAGGACGCGGTCGAGGGCCCGGGTGCGCGCGACCAGGCTCTCCCGGTCGGGAGCGGCGATCAGCCGCTCGACGAGCGCGTCGACGGCGGGGCTGCGGATCCCGATCCAGTTGCGGCTGCCTTCGCGGTCGGCGGCGGCGCTGCTCCAGAAGTCGCGCTGCTCGTTTCCGGGGGAGCGGGACTGGCCCCACGAGCCCACCGTCATGTCGAAGTCGAAGCTGTCCATCCGGCGCCGGTATTGCGAGGTGTCGACCGTGCGCACGCGCGCCTCGACGCCGATGCGCTTCAGATTCTTGACGAAGGGCAGCGCGATGCGCTCGAAGGCCGGCTGCACCAGGAGGATCTCGAAGGCCAGCGTCTCGCCGGTCTCCGCGTTCGTCATCACCCCGTCGCGAATCTCCCAGCCCGCCTCCTTCAGCAACTCGACGGCCTTTCGCAGGTTGCCGCGGATGTCGCCCGAGCCGTCGGTCGCGGGAGGCCGGTACGCCGTCGTGAACACCTCGTCGGGGATGCGGCCGCGGTAGGGCTCTAGAAGCGTCCGCTCCTCGGGGCTCGGGAGTCCCGTCGCGGCCAGCTCGGAGTTGTCGAAGTAGCTGCGGGCGCGGGTGTACTGGCCGTAGAAGAGGACCCGGTTCGACCACTCGAAGTCGAAGGCGTGGGCCAGCGCCCAGCGCACGCGCGGGTCGCGGAACCTCTCGCGCCGCAGGTTGAACACGAAGCCCTGCATGCCGGCGGTGCGCTCGTGCGGGAAGAGCTGCTTCCGGATCGAGCCGTCGGCGACCTGGGGGATGTCGTAGGCGGTGGCCCACTGCTTGGAGTTGTTCTCGACGCGAAGGTCGAACTCGCCGCCCTTGAAGGCCTCGATGGCGACGGTCTCGTCGCGGTAGTAGTCGAAGCGGACGACGTCGAAGTGGTTCCGGCCCACGTTCACCGGCAGGTCCTTCCCCCAGTAGTCCGCGACGCGCTCGTAGGTCACGACGCGCCCCGGCTCGAAGCGACCGATGCGGTAGGGACCGCTGCCGAGCGGCGGCTCGAGGGTGGTCTTGTCGAATTCGCGGCCCGCCCAGTAGTGCTTCGGCAGCACGGTCAGCTCGCCGAGGATCAGGGGCAGCTCGCGGTTCTCGCCGGGGGCGAACGTGAACTTCACGGTCCGCGGACCCGTCTTCTCCACGCCGGCGACGCTTCCGTAGTAGAAGCGATAGGCCGGCGATCCCTGCTCCAGCAGGGTCCGGAAGGTCCAGATCACGTCTTCGGGCGAGACGGGCCGGCCGTCGTGCCAGCGCGCCTCGGGCCGCAGGGTGAAGGCCACCCAGGAGCGATCCGCCGGCGTCTCGACGCTCTCGGCCAGCAGGCCGTACAGGCTGAAGGGCTCGTCGGCGGCGTGGACCATCAACGTGTCGTAGAGGAGCCCCACGCCCGTAGCGGGGTTCCCCTTGATGATGAACGGGTTGAAGCTGTCGAAGGTCCCGATCTCCGCGCGCCGGATCTCGCCGCCCCGGGGCGCGTCGGGGTTCACGTAGTCGAAGTGGGTGAAGTCGGCGGAGTACCGGAGGTCGCCGTGCATGGCGAGGCCGTGCCGTACCGCGGCCGCTGCGCCCGCGAGGCCCCCCGCGGTCACGCCGGCCAGGAGCACGAGCCCCAGCGGGACTGCGATTCGAATCCTCATGCGGCGAACGCGACCTAGTCTTCCGGCGCCGCCGTCCCCTCGGAGCCCGCCGGTGTGGGCGCCGGCACCGCCGGCTCTTCGGGCGCCGCCGGCTCTTCGGGCGCCGCCGGCTCTTCCGGCACTGCCGGTTCTTCCAGCACCACCGGCTCTTCGTCGGCCGAGTCGCGAACCTCGGTCAGGTCCACCCAGACGAGTTCGTCGGAGTCCCAGTTCTTCGTGGCCCCGACCTCGCCGGTCACCGTGTCGTGGCGGATGAGAACCCCACGCCCGAGCCGCAAGGGGAATACCATGAACTCGTAGCGACTCGCTGCCGGCTCCGCGCCGTCCGGCACCAAGGACGCCCCGATCGGAACCCAGTGCGCATCCTTGAAGATGTCCGCGGCGCGCCACATCTCGCCGGTGAGGGTGTCTCCTCGAACTATCGCCGGCCGGCCGCCGGCCCGGGTGGACAGGACCATGTAGCGGCCGGCCACGGCGGCCTCCCCGGCCTCGCGTCGCTGCTGGACGATCAGCAGCACCAGGCACAGCAGGATCGCGGTCAGAAGAATCCGGGTGGTGAGGTCGGTCTTCATGGCTCCTCCTTCGCTCCCTCGAGCCCGTGATCCATAGCCGAGCGCACGCTCGATTTCACCGTCCCGGCGGCCCGGCGGCCCGACGGCCGGACCGCGGTCACGGCTCGCGCACCGGCCGACCGGCCTCGTACTCCGCGAGATTCCGCTCGAAGCTCTCGATCACGTCGTCGGACACCTCGCGGTTCCGGAGCAGCGCGATCGCGCGCCGCGAGGTCTCGACCGCCTGGCCGAAGTCCCCGACCTCTGCGTAGGCGGCGGCGAGGGTGTCCAGGAAGCTGGGGTGGGCCGCACCGTCCGCGTCCACCACCTCCGTGGCGATGCGGAGGGCCTCGGCGCCGTTGCGGACGCGATCGTCGCGAGCGGTCGCCAGGGCGTAGGCATACTCGTTCCGGAACGCAGTCCGGTTCGGGTCCCGGCAGGTGTCGATGCTGCTTCGCAGCAGGTCGAGCTGGTCGTCGTAGCGCCCCTCGCCGGCGAGCAGGTTGGAGAGGCGGACCCTCGGGTGCAGGCCGCAGGGATCCAGCTCCATGGCGGTCCGCAGCAGGCCCTCGGCCTCCTCGACGTCGCCGCGATCCTCGAGCAGGGCCGCGAGGATGACGTAGAAGTCCCGGAAGCCGGGGTCGAGCTCGATGCCCCGGCGCAGCAGGGGGATCGCCTCCTCGTCGCGCTCCAGGTGGTTCAGGGCGAGAATCAGGCCGAAGATCAGGGCGGGGCTCTCCGGGTGCGCGGCCCGGAGCGCTCGGAAGCTGGCGGCCGCCCGCTCGTAGTGCTTCGACTTGAGGTGACCGTAGGCCTCCGCGACGGCCTGGATCTCATCGGTCAGCAGGGCCGGATCGGGGCCCCGCAGCGCGAGCTCGGCGAGCTCGTCGCCCAGCTTCGGCGCCGGGCTCGCGCCCACGTAGCCCAGCGCCGCGAGCTGCTCCAGCGTCTCGGCGTCGAGGGGGACCTCGGCGTCCTCGGGGCGCAGCGGCGCCGCTGCGATCAGCTCGCGGAGCCTCGATTGGAGCCGCGCGAGCGTCTCCGGATGGGCCGACGCCCGGTCGTCGAGCTCGCGGGGGTCCTTCCGCACGTCGAAGAGCTGGGGGCTCACCTTGTGGACGTACTTCCAGTCGCCCTCGCGCACGAAGCGCAGGATCGCCGTCCCGAAGGTCTTGAGGGTCTCGAGCGACTCCCCGTAGCCCGTGAGCCCGAGGTCGGCCTCGGTGCCCTCGATCAGGGGCCGGAGGGAAACCCCCTGGACGCCTTCCAGGGGTGGCAGGTCCAGCAGGTCGAGGATCGTGGGAGCGATGTCCACGGTGCGGACCAGCGGCGTCACCACCCGGCCGGTCGGGACGACATCGGCGCCCCAGAGGATCAGGGGAACGCGCATCGTGCTGTCCCACACGAAGTAGGCGTGGGTGCTCTCGTCGTGCTCGCCGAGACCCTCGCCGTGGTCGGAGGTCACCACCACGAGCGTCCGTTCCCGCAGGCCGAGGCGGACGATCTCCGCCGCGATCCGCGAGACGTGGTAGTCGGCGTAGAGGATCTCCGCGTGATACGGGCTCCGGGGCAGGCGCTCCGCGAAGACCGGGGGCGCCGCGTAGGCCCAGTGCGGGTCGAAGTAGTGGAGCCACAGGAAGAACGGCCCTTCGCGGTGCGCGCGAAGGAACTCGAGCCCGCGACGCGTGATGTCCTCGGCGCCCCGCTCGGGCAGCTCGACGCTCTCGAGCCCGGTGGGCGTCATCAGGGGGACGGACTTGCGGAGCACGTCGAAGGCGTCCAGGTCCCGGTAGTGGTCGAAGCCCTGGTCGAGCTGGGTGCGGCTCCCGATCACCTGGGCCGCGATCTCGGCGCCGGTCGCGTAGCCGTGGCGCCTGAGCACCTCGGCCAGCGTCAGGTTGGTCTCGGAGAGCACGTAGCCGGAGTTGGAGCGGGCGCCGTGGGCGTAGGGCTGCTTGCCGGTCAGGATCGTGGCGTGGGAGGGCAAGGTGCTGGGCGCCGAGGTCACGACCTGGTCGAAGCGCAGGCCCTCGGCCGCCAGCCGGTCGAGGTGGGGGGAGGCGGGGAGCGGCTGTCCGTAGCAGCCGAGGGCGTCGGCGCGGGTCGTGTCCAGCGTGATCAGGACGACGTTGAGGGGAGCCCGAGCGGCGGCGCGATCCGGAGCGTCCGGTTCGGTCCCGCAGGCCGGCCCCAGCCCCGCCAGCGCGGCCAGGGAGGCGACCGCGGATGCGCGTCGGAAGCGGTGCGTCGGCGAGCTCATGGGGGGGCGGTTTCGGGCGCCCCAGGGTGCCACCTGCGGAGCGCCCGCGCCACGCGTCCGACGGCACCGGCAATGCGGAGGGGGCGCGAAGACGCGAGAAAGCCCCGGGTCGTGAAGACCCGGGGCTTTCCTGCTCAGCTCAGAGCAGGCTTCGCTCGAAACAGAGGCCCTAGCGTCGCCGCATGCGACGGCCGCTGAGGCCGAGGCCGAGGATCCCGAGGCCCATCAGGACCACCGTCGCCGGCTCGGGAACCACGTTCACGCTGATGCTGTTCGTCGCGCCGGCGTTCCGGGCGATGAAGTCGGATCCGAGGAACTCTCCCGTCGCATTGACGGTCCCCGTCCCGAATCCCGAGACGTGGAACGTGACGGTTCCCAGAAGGATCGAGCCGGTCGTGGGCTCACTGGAAGTTCCCTTCCCGATGGCGACCTGGGCGTAGTTCTGCTCGATGATGTTGACGATACCGATCGTCGTGAGGCCGCCGTCCGCGGGGCTACCCGCGCCGCAGTTAAGGGTGAGCGGAGCCCAGCTCCCGCCCGTGGCGTCGCCCGGCGGGGTCACGAATCCACCCCCGTAGCCCTCGTAGCAGAGCGTCGGGGTCAGCACCGACGAGTCGTACGTCAGGTCCGCCTGGGCGAAGTTGCTCCCGCCGCCGGTCGGCCCGAAGTTCGCGAACACATCCACCCTAAACGTCGCAGTGGTCGACGTATAGGTCGCCGCTGCATTCGTCGTCAGCGTGATCGAGTTCGCCGACGCCGTTCCCGCGAGCGCAACCACGGCGACCGCGGCCACGATGCCAGCCAGTGTTGTCGTAAACAGTTTCCGCATGGTTTCTCTTCTCCTGCTCTGAGAGCCGTTCAGTCAGTCCAAATCTACATCAATGCCCGAGTCCGATAGCCATCACGCCATCACGGACAGGGGATCGAACCCGCGCAGCTCTTGCCGGACGGTCCCGGGGCCAGCCCGAAGAACTGCTTCAGGACACCGAGATCAGCCGCGCTGACCGAGTTGTCGCCGTTGTGGTCGTGGTCCGGATTGTACAACGGGGCCCCGAGGGAGAGCCCGAAGGTCTGCTTCAACCTCCCGAGATCCGCGGCGGTCACCGAGAGATCGTTGGTGCTGTCCGGATCGCAGACGTTCCCGTAGCCGTCCGTGTTGCTGTCGGTCTGCGACGTGTTGACCTTGTTCAAGCAGTTGTCGTCGGGGTCACAGATGGTGTCGCTATCGGCATCCGGGCATGCGCCCGCTTCCGACGAGGGCGGGAAGCCCGCGACGAGCAGAAACGCCAGCGCCAGCGCGAACGCCATCGTCAGTGTGATTACGCCGGTTTTCATCGTATCCTCTCCTTGATCGCTCTCACTCAAGGCTTAAGTAGCCTTGGAGTACCTCAATGTGTCAAGCCGCAGCCGCCAAACTGCAATTTCTTTTTTGGCCTGCTTGCGGAATTGATCAAAATCCTACGGCTCTCCTCCCGGCAGGTTCTTCCCCTCAGGGGATTCTGCCCGCTCGGCAAATCTATGTGCAAGCGGGATGCCAAGGTCACGAGGTGACCTAAGCTGCTGATTTCATTGACATCAGGCGGGGCGGGCCCGACGCGCCAGAGGAAAATCTTTTCCGAGATCGGGAAATTCAGGAAAAGCTTTTCCTCGCGCGCCGTCCCTACAGCCCCTTCACGTCCCTACAGCCCCTTCAGGGAGGGAGCGCAGCTCCGCACGCAGCAGCGCGTAGAAGCGGAGCAGGCGCTCGGCGGCCTCCCGGCGCGCCGCCGCGTCCGGCCCGTACACCGCCGTACTGATGCGAACGACCAGGACTTCGCCCGGTCGTCGCAGCGGGCTCGCGTCGAGCGCCAGCAGCGAACGGAGCGTCTCGCTCCACAGTCCGCCGCTGCCGGCCCGCCAGTGGTAGACCAGGCGGCGGCTCGCTCGCGACCGGACCACCCGCGACTCGACGGCGAGCCCGCCGGGCTCGAGCGTCACCTCGCCGGTCTCCTCGACGATCCAGCCGCTCCCCGGCAGCGCGGTCTTGGGCGAGAGGGGGCTGCGCAGCCGCTGCGACCGCTCGCCCAACCCGATGAAGACGTCCACGGAGTCTCGGCCGTCGCGGTAACGACGAGCGACGACCTCCCGAAACCGCACGCGCTCCAGGAACTGGTAGTCGACGGGCAGGGGGGTCGATCGCCAGCCCCCGATCGCTTCGCCGATCTTGCCCGGGAGCCCCACCGGCAGCGTCGGCCGGGTTTCCCAGGCGGGCACCCCCAGCGAGATCGCCGCCGCGAGCGCCGAGGCTCCGCAGAGTGCCAGGGCCCGGCGGGTGCTCGTCGGACGCCGGTCGCGCGCCGGCCGCGGGCTTCGCCCCCGGGCCCACTCGCGGGCGGCTCTCCCGCCGAGGAGGCCGGCGAGCACTCCGTCGAGGGCATAGAGGACGATCAGGCCGGCGAGCAAGATCGCGATCCCCTGAAGGTTGTGGATGGCCACGATCTCCGAGTGGGGGTTGAGGACGAGAGTGACGGCGCGCAGGCCGTTCAGCGCGAAGCCGAGCGGGGGCGCGGCGAGCAGGATCAGCGCGGCATGCCATCCGCTGCGGCGGAAGAGGTCGATCAGGAGCACCGCGAGGATCGTGAGCGTCTCCATGGAGCGCAGGCCGCTACAGCTCTCGATCACGGCGAAGAGCTGGTCCGCCCCCAGGATCTGGTCTCCCGAGACCAGGGCCGGGACGCCGAGCCGGTGCAGGATCCAGCCGGTGACGTCGGCGGTGGCGATCTGGAGGGCGAACACGATCCGGTTGAGCAGCGGCGCCGGCACCGGGACGGCCAGGAGCAGGAATGCCGCCGGCAGGGCGAGCACCCGGAGCGCCCGCCGACCGCGGTAGAGAACCGCGGCGCCCAGGCCGCCCAGCGCCAGCGAGAGCGCGAGCAGGTCCGGCGCCGCCGTGTAGGTGGCCCACGCCAGGACCAGCGCGCCGGCCAGCCACAGCGCACCGGTCAGCCAGGCCGGCCCCCCGGGGCCGGCGAGGCCCCGCAGCCGCT
>Ga0224512_10004551_pt1 | contig 11657 bp, 9 predicted proteins | sample SF_May12_sed_USG_4_FD_169103 | JGI IMG/M metagenome (GOLD analysis project Ga0224512, IMG submission 169103) | Sediment microbial communities from San Francisco Bay, California, United States - SF_May12_sed_USGS_13 | ecosystem: Environmental > Aquatic > Marine > Sediment | place: USA: California... | reverse complement strand
CCTCCGATGAAGCTGCGGCTCGTCACCTACAACATCCACCGCGCGATCGGCGTCGATCGGCGGTTCCGGCCGGAGCGGATCGTCGAGATCCTCGCCGGGCACGCGGGCGACATCGTGCTGTTGCAGGAGGTGGACGAAGGGGTGCCGCGCTCGCGCGAGCTCGACCTCGCCCGCGAGCTCGCCGCGGCCCTCGGCTACCCCTACTTCGCCGTGGGCCACAACGTGAGCTTGAAGAAGGGGCGCTACGGCAACGCGACGCTGAGCCGCCTGCCGATCCGCCGCGAGCGCAACCTGGACCTCTCCGTCGGCGGCCGCAAGCGGCGGGGATGCCAGCACACGACGCTCGCGGCGGAGACTCCCGGTGGCATGGTCGAGATCGAGGCGTTCAACGTCCACCTCGGCCTGTCCGTGCGGGAGCGCCGGCAGCAGATCGGGCTCCTTGCCAGCTCCGGCGAGTTCGCCGGCGTCGGCCAGGACACGGCCTGCATCGTGGCCGGCGACTTCAACGACTGGCGCTCGCAGCTGCGGCCGTTCTTCGTCGACGTGCTCGACTTCCGCTGCGCCAGCGACCGCCGGACCCGGCGCGGGCCGCGGGCGATCAAGACCTACCCCTCCTTCTCCCCGCAAGGCGGCCTCGACAAGATCTTCTTCCGCGGCGCCCTGCGCGAGCGGGCCGCCTACCGCTGCCGGCACCAGGCCTCGAGGGTGGCGAGCGACCACCTGCCCTTGATCTGCGACTTCGAGCTCGGGTGAGTGGGGCCGGCGCTGCGGGACCCTGGGACGGCCGGTGGCGCCGCGGGGGCCGGGTCCTCGTCGAAGCCTCCGCGGCGGCGGGCGCGGACGACCGCCGGCCTGCTACAGTCGCGCGCCGTGAACGCTCCGCGCCCGACCCCGAACGGCGCCACCGCGAGCGGCGGCGGCCGTCTCGTGACCGGCCTGGCCGCGCGGGGCAGCCTGCGCTGGGTCGTGGCCGACCTCTCGCTGCCGCTCGAGGAGGCGCGCCGGCGCCTCGACCTATCGCCCATCTCCGCGGTCGCCCTGGGCCGCGCCCTGACCGGCGCGGTGCTGTTGCGCCGCATCGCCCTCAAGATCCCGTCGCGGATCGTCCTCGTCGTCGCCGGCGACGGCCCCCTCGGGCGCGTCGTCGCGGAGGCCGAGGAGGGCGGGGGGGTGCGCGGCCTCGTGGGCGACCCGAGGGTCGCGACGCCCGCCGACGGCTCGCTCGCCCTGGCGCCCTGGGTGGGCCGGGGGACGCTCAACGTCACCCGCGAGACCGGCGCGAAGCGCTACTCGAGCCAGGTCGAGCTCGTCACCGGCGAGATCGGCCTCGATCTCGCCCACTTCCTCGAGCAGAGCGAGCAGATCCAGTCGGCGGTCCTCCTCGGCGTCCTGCCCCGGCCGACGGGAATCGCCGCCGCGGGAGGGGTGATCGTCGAGGCGCTGCCGGGCACCCCGGCGCAGGTCGTCGGCCAGCTGGAGGGCAACATCCGCGGCGTCGCGGGCGTCAGCCGGACCCTGGCGCGCGGGGGGATCGGGGCGCTCGAGGCGGCGGTCCTCGCGGGCTTCGACGTCGAGCCGCTGGAAGAACGGCCGCTGGCCTATCGCTGCGGCTGCGATCGCGAGCGGCTACGCGTTCAGCTGTCGACCCTGTCGCCGGCGGATCTCGAGGAGCTGCTCGCCGACGAGGGAGAGTGCGACGCGGAATGCGCCTACTGCGGGGAGCGTTACCGGTTCCGGGCGGCCGACCTGCTGACAGCCGACGATCCCAGCCGCTAGACTGAGCCGTCTGGATCGTCCCCCCGCACCGCCGCCGTCGGGTGCATCCGCAGCTCGCCCCGGCGCAAGGGCCCCGTAGCGAAAACGTGAGAGAGGAACCCGAGTGATGAAACGCATCGTCGCAATCGCCATCGGCGCGAGCCTCGCCGGCGCCGCCCTGGCCGGCCCGGCCGAGGCCCAGGACCGCTACCAGAGGAAGATCGAAGCGTCCCGCCAGGCCTACCTGCGGCTCTTCGAGGTCGAGGACCGGCGGGTGCCCGAGCGGCTGCTCGAGGGGGCGCGCTGCATCGCGGTGCTGCCCAACGTCATCAAGGGCGCCTTCGGGTGGGGCGGCCGGCGCGGCCAGGGGGTGATGAGCTGCCGCAACGACGAGGGCGCCTGGAGCCCGCCCGCCTTCGTCAAGCTCACCGGCGGCAGCTTCGGGCTCCAGGCCGGCGGCCAGGTGACGGACCTGGTCCTGTTCTTCATGACCGAGAAAGGCGCCCGCTCGCTCCTCAAGAGCAAGTTCATTCTCGGCGGCGACGCCACGGTGGCGGCCGGACCGGTCGGCCGCGCCGCGGAGGCCAGCACCGACGCCTACTTCAACGCCGAGATCTACGCCTACGCGCGCTCGCGCGGGCTCTTCGCCGGACTCTCGATCGAGGGCGCGCAGCTCTCCGTCTACCAGGACTGGATCCGCGGCTACTACGGCGAGCGGATCTGGCCGGAGGACATCCTGTTCGGCCACGCGGTGCCCGAGCTGCCGATCGAGGCCCGCACCTTCATGAGCGTCCTGCCGCCGATCGAGATCGAGCCAGCGCGCTAGCCCGCGGCGCGACCGGCACCGCGCCGGGCACGCCCCCGCCATGAGCTTCCTCGCCCCCAAGCCGTCGCCGGGTGGCCGGCACGTCGTGCTCTACGACGGCGAGTGCGGCCTCTGCGACGGCGCCGTGCAGTTCCTGCTGAAAAAGGACCGCGCCCGGGTGCTGCACTACGCGCCGCTCCAGGGCTCCACGGCGGCGGTCCTGAGAAGGAGGCTGCGGGTGCCGGACGAGATCGACTCGCTCCTCTTCGTGCGCGACGCCGGTACGGCGCGGGAGACGCTGCTCGTTCGCTCGAGCGGCGTCCTGGCGATCCTCGACGTCCTCGGCGGCCCCTGGCGCGTCCTGTCCTGGCTGCGGGTCGTCCCCCGGCTCCTGCGCGACGCGGTCTACGCCTTCATCGCCAAGCGCCGGACCGTCTGGTTCGGACGCTTGGACGCCTGCCGGGTCCCGGAGCTCGCGGCGAGGGAGCGGTTTCTCGACTAGGCCACCGGGCAGCGCCGCCTCTGCCTCTAGAAGTCGACCACCAGCGCGGTGGTGAAGATCGTGTCGAGCTTTTCGAGCTCGAACGGCACCGTGCCGCCGGTCGGCGCTCCCGTCGCGTCGACGATCGGCGCCAGGCCGAGGGCCGGGAGGTTGTCGTAGAGGGCCTGCAGGCCGACCTTGAGCGCCAGCCGGTCGCTGATCGAGATGGACAGCGAGTTCGTGAAGTCGGCCCGCCAGTCCGCGCTCGCGTCGAGGCGCTGGTCGGCGATCAGGATGCTCGAGAGCTCGGTGGTGGCCGTCAGTCGGCGCCAGTAGTCGTAGGAGAAGCGGACGCCCAGGAAGCCGTCGGCGAGGGCGGCGTTGGCGACGAGGTCGTCCTGGCTCGTCCACGTGAGGCTGTAGTCGGTGCGGAACCGCGAGCCCTCGCGGTCCCACCACAGGTTGCCCACGCCGCCGATGCCCGTGAGCCGCTTGGTGAAGCCGGCGAACTCGTTTCTCTCCCAGGTCAGGCCGGCGTGCCAGAAGAAGGTCTCCGAAACGAGGTGATCGTAGCGCCCCCGGAGGGCGTAGTTCTCTGCCGTCGGCACGGTGACCGAGGTTTCGCGCACCGTGAACGGAGGCGGCCCGATGGCCACGCGGCTGGTCGTCGTCGACTCGGCGCGCAGGCCCGCCGCGGAGAGCGCGAGGGTCGAGCGCTCCATGGTCCGGACGAAGGACGCCTTGAGACTGAAGGTCTCCGACTCGGCGTTGCCCGAGGTGGCGACGAGGCTCAGCTCGGCGTTCTTGCTCCAGCCCAGGGTCTTCTCTTCGTCCTGCCCCCAGGCGGGCATGGAGCCGGCGACGAGGACTGCGGTCGAGAGGGTGGCGGCTACGGCCGCGACACGACGAATCTCGTTCATTCTGTAGTCTCCTGGTCCTGCGGGCGGCTCAGGGATCGCGAGCAGCCCGAGGGCACGTTAGCCGATTTGGACCGCTCCCCCCGGCGTGAGTCACATGGCACCGGCGGGACCGAGTCGGGTGTTCTTCTTACCCGAAGTCTTTTCGCGACGCCTCGCGTCCGAGGTTCGGTCCGAAAGCCTCGAGGACGGCGCCGGCGCCGCCGCCCTAGCCTTCGAGGATCATCCGCTGGCGCAAGCGCTCGGCGGCGGGGGAAAAGGGGGCGTAGGTGAGGATGCGCTGGATCCCGGTCACCGCCTGGGCCGCGTCGCCGACGGTCTGGTAGAGGACGACTTCGCCGTAGAGGTCGTCCGCCAGGTTGTTGAGGCGCGACGTGACTTCCGCGGCGTGCTGGCCCTCGGGGAAGGCGTCGAGGTAGGCGGCGCCGTCCTCGACCCGATCGAAGCGCGGAGCCAGGTCGGCGAGCCGCTTCGCGGCGGGTGCCGCGATCTCCTGGTCGGCGCCCGCCGCCAGCCGCTCGAGCGCCGCGAGGTCGCGCAGCCGGGTGGCGAGCACCGTCAGGCCCCGCCGGGCGCGCTGGCCGGCGTCGCTCTCGGGGGCGGCGCTCGAGGCTCCCAGGAAGCGGGCGACGGCCTCGCCATGCCTGCCGAGCCGGCTGTAGGCCTCTCCGAGCTCGAGCTCGACGGCGGCGGTCGCAGACGACCGCGGGTAGTTGCTGAGGAAGGTCTCGAGGAAGTGGGTCTCGTAGATGCCCCCTTCGAAGACCGCGAGCGCGTCCTCGTAGCGCGCCTGGCGGCGCTCCTCGAACTCGGCGATCTCCCGCCCGAGGGCCGGGATCAGCGGGCTCTCGGGGGACAGCTCCTCGAGGTCCTCGACCTCGCGCTCGTAGCTGGCGATGAGAGTGCCGAAGTCCTGCGCCAGCGGCGCCTGCGCGGACTCCGCGTCGCGCAGCTCGTGCAGCTTGGCCAGGCGGATCTCGTCGGCCGCAGCGCCGCGCGGCCAGGTGTGGAGGGCGACGGTGCGCGCGTAGTCGAACGCGTCCTCCTCGAGCCCCTGCTTCGCCGCCCAGTCGAGCAGGACGCGCTGCGTCGCGGCGCGGAAGAGCGCGGCGTCCGGCCGCGCGCCGGCCACCTTGAGGAGCCCGCCGCGGACGTCGGCGTGCTGGACCCGCTGGTCGAAGAACGGGTGGGTCTGCCAGTAGCCGTACTCCTTCGTCTGCGGGATGTGGACGCTCATCTTGTTCATCAGGCTGCCGGTGCCGGCGGGGTCGTAGCCGGCCTGGGCCGCGAGCCGCTGGCCCGTGGCGTCCGCCTCGTCCTCGAACTCGCGGCTGTAGCTGCGCATGAGGAGCTCGCTCGTCACCAGACTGGCGGCGGCCGCCCCCTGGACCCGGCTGGCGGAGTCGCGGCCGGCGTAGGGGTCGATGTAGGGGTCGTTGCGCCGCCCCTCGTCGCGGTTCACCTCGTTGACCAGCACGCCGATCACGAGCGCCTGCCCGAGGACGTTGAGCAGCCGCGCCCGCTTCTGGGTCCGGATGCCGTGGTTCTCGACGACGTGGCCGATCTCGTGTCCCAGCAGGCCCGCCAGCTCGTCGTCCGTGAGCCCCATCTTGAGCATGCCGCGGGTGATGAAGATTTGGCCTCCGGGAAGGGCGAAGGCGTTGGGCACCGGCATGTCGACGAGATGAAAAGTGAACGGGTAGTCCGTGAAACCGGACGCCTGAGCCAGCTGGAAGCCGATGTCGGTGACCCGCCGCAGCTCCACGTCGTCCTCGTACGGGCCGAAGAAGCGCAGGGCCTGATGGGCGGCCTCGAAGCTCTGCGCGAAGAGCCGCTCGTCGCTGATCCGTTGGGCCGCGAGGGGTCGGGCGGCCAGCCACGGCAGCAGGAGCCCGCACAGCCCCAGGGCCGAAGCGGAACGCAGGCGCAGTGGCCGCCGCCGATGGACGCTCCCGTTCACCTCGAAAGCGAATCTAGCAGGATGCGTGCCAGCGCCGGCCGCGGGACGCGCGGAGCACCCGCTGTGATACGTTGCCGCGAGACCGGGCGAGGGCCGGCGCGCCGTCCGCGGGACCGCCGAGCCTCGTCGCCGCCGGGCTCGAGAGGCCGATCTCCAGTGAGCGATTCCGCGTCCCAGCCGCCCCCGCCGACCTACCTTCCGGCGCCCAACGACGCGCCGGCCGGCGAGGAGATCGGCGCGCGCGCCAACACCGTCTGGACCCGCGGGCCCGGCGCGGCGCCCGCCGTCGTCGGGCTGGTCGGCAAGGGGCTCCGCGGCGCGGCGGGACGGGTGGCCATCGTCGACGGCTGCCGGACTCCGTTCTCGCGCAGCGGCACCGATCTGTCCGAGATGGACGTCGTCGACCTGGCGTCCGTGGCGGCGAGCGAGCTCGTGCAGCGCAACGCCGTCGACCCGCGGGAGATCGGCCTTGCGGTCTTCGGCTGCGTGGTGCCGGCGCTCGACGCTCCGAATCTGGGCCGCGAGGTCGTCTTGCGGGCCGGCCTGCCGGCGACGATTCCGGGCACGACGGTCAATCTGGCCTGCGCGTCGTCGAATCGCGCCATCACCACCGGCGCCGAGGCGATCCTCACGGGCCAGTGCGAGGTGGTGCTGGCCGGCGGCGCCGAGTCGCTGACCAACGTGCCGATCCAGGTCTCGAAGGGGGCGGCGCGCAGGCTCGTCGAGCTCGGCAAGGCGAAGACGCTGGGCCAGCGCCTCGGGGTCATCTCCAGGGTCCGGCCGCGCGACCTCGTGCCGGTGCCGCCGGCGATCGCCGAGTACACGACCGGCAAGTCGATGGGCCAGTCGGCCGAGAAGATGGCGCAGGAGAACGACGTCTCGCGCCGCGCCCAGGACGAGATCGCCCTCATGTCGCACCGGCGCGCGGCGGCGGCCGCCGCCGAAGGCCGCTTCGCGGGCCAGATCGCCATGGTCTTCCCGCTGCCCGGCTACGATCGCGCCGTCACGACGGACAACGGGGTGCGCGCGGATTCGTCCCCGGAAGCCCTGGCGAAGCTGCGCCCGGTCTTCGACAAGCGCTACGGCACCATCACCGCCGGCAACGCGAGCCCGCTCACCGACGGCGGCTCGGCCGTGCTCTTGATGAGCGAGGAGAAGGCGCGGGCGCTCGGCCACGCGCCGCTCGGCTACATCCGCTCCTGGGCCTATGCGGCGCTCGATCCGGCCGGGCAGCTCCTGCAGGGCCCGGCCTACGCCGCGCCGGCGGCCCTCGACGCGGCGGGGATGAAGCTCGGGGACATCGACCTCGTGGAGATGCACGAGGCGTTCGCCGCGCAGATCCTGTCCAACCTGAAGGCCTTCGCCTCGAAGAAGTTCGCCCGCGACGAGCTGGGACGCAGCGCGCCCCTGGGCGAGGTCGACCTCGACCGCTGCAACGTCAACGGCGGCTCGATCGCCATCGGCCACCCCTTCGGCGCCACGGGCGCCCGGGTGACCATCCAGCTGCTCAGGGAGCTCGAACGCCGGGGCCTCGACACCGGCCTCCTGACCGTCTGCGCCGCCGGGGCCGTCGGCCTGGCGATGGTCGTCGAGAGAGAGTAGACGGGCATTGCCCGCCGGCCCCTTGCGAGACCGTCCCGCTGAGGTCCGGCGGGAGGTCGGGAGCAGGGATTCCGGGTGAGAGGGGAAGGCGGCCCGCGCCCGAGAGCAGGCTTCGTCTGGCGTGCCGGGGCGAAAGGCCGTAAAATGGACGGAGGAGAGCTGGCTGGCTTGGGCCGGGCTCTCTACAGGCGGGTCTGGACGACCGTTTGCAGCCGGGCCGAGAGCTCTCCAGAGAGCACGACGGATCGGAGGCCGCCATGGCTGGAAAGAACAAGCCTCGAGAACGCAGGAAGCTGCCGCGGGTGCAGGCGCTCCACCTGCTCGCGGTCGAGCCGGGAGGCGCCGGCACGCCGGACTCGCCCGTCTACACGGGCCGCACCCTCGACGTCAACGAGCTGGGGGCGCGGGTCGAGATCTCCGTGCCGCTGGTCCTCGGCCAGGAGGTGGACTTGGAGATCGGCGTCGAGGATCGCATCCTGGATGTTCGGGGCGAAGCCGTCCACACCGAGCTGCTGCCCGACGGGCTCTACGGCGCCGGGATCCGGTTCACGTCGATCTCGCAAGCCGAGAGAGACATCCTCGCGGCCGAGGGCGGTTGACCCGCCCCAGCTGGGACTCGGAAAGCAGGTCTCTTGCGTCCTGTCTGCCGTCGAGTCTCTCGTCTAGGTCCGACTGGCGGACGGTGACGGCGGCGGCGGCGGGGTGAGCCGGCGGGTGAGGACGAGGAGGGTGACGTCGTCGGTCAGGGGCTCGCCGCCGCGGTGCTGGTCGAAGGCCATGAGCACGCGGTCGTGGATCGTCTGGGGCGAGCCGACGTCGGCGAGGAGGCGGCGAAGGCGCTCGAAGCCGAAGGCCTCGCCGTTGCGGCCGACGGCCTCGGGCAGGCCGTCGCTGAAGAGCATCAGGAGGTCGCCGTCATGGAGGCGGGTGCGGTCGGCCCCGACGTCGAGCTCGGGGCGCATGCCGAGCGGCAGCTGGCCCACCCCCAGCTCTTCGACCCCCCCTCCGGCGCGGCGCAGCAGCGGGAAGGGGTGCCCGGCGCAGGCGTAGTCGAGCTCGCCGCTCGCCGGGTCGAGCAGTCCGTAGAAGAAGGTCATGAACGCGCGGCGGTCTCCGGTGCGGTAGAGCGCCCGGTTGAGAAGGGCGATGACGGCCGGCGGACGCGGGTCGAGGTCGAGGGCGGTCTTGAGGGTCGCGTTGGCGATCGCCATCAAGAGACCCGCGGCGATCCCGTGGCCGCTGGCGTCGCCGACGACGACGGCGATTCGGCCGTCGGGGGTGGGCAGCAGGTCGTAATAGTCGCCGCCGATGGTGTTGGCGGTGCGGTACGAATGGGCCACGCTGTAGCCCGCCACTTCGGGCACCCGGTCGGGCAGCAGATCGCGCTGCAGCTGGCGGGCGATCTCGAGCTCATCGCGGACGCGGATCCGGTCGACGAGCTCCATCGTGAGCACGAGGATCAGTCCGGCGATGCTCGCGAGGAAGAAGAGCGGCGAGAAATCGAGCGAGATCGAGAGCTGGTCGCCCGAGAGCTGCACCGGATCGTCGTCGACGAGACCCAGGAGCGCCAGGATCAGCGACAGGGCGAAGATCACCCGGCGGGCCGGAGCGAGCTTGTACGACAGGCCGAGGAAGAGGACCTTGGCGCGGTAGAGCAGCCGGGCGAACCCCTCCGCGGGCTCCTCGTCGTCGCGGTCGCGCGCCAGGATCTCGTAGGCGTCGGCGACGTCGCGGTCGAACAGGCGCCGGAACTGATCGGCGTCCGCCCCTGCCGTGTAGTCGCGCAGGAAGGTCGTCGTCTGCTGGACGTAGCGGCGGGCCTTGCTCATGGCGGAGGCTCTTCCCTCGGCTCGTTCCTCTCCTGGTCCTTGTTACGGCTCGATCGGGCCAGGGTTTGAGCGCCTCAGAGCGCGACGACCCCGCCGTAGGCCACGCCCGTCAAGTAGGCCACGTCGCGCTTCCAGGTCGTCAGGTCCTCGCGGCGCAGGTCGGCGAGGCGGGTGTGGCCGCAGGCGCGGGCCAGCACCTGCATGAGCTCGACGGCGGCCGCGAAGAAGCGCGCCAGGCGGTCGGCGGCCTCGTCGACGGGGAGGCGGGCGCGCAGGTGCTCCTTCTGGGTGGCGATGCCGACGGGGCAGTTGTTCGTGTGGCAGGCGCGCATCCCGAGGCAGCCGATGGCCTGCAAGGCGGCGTTGGACAGGGCGACGCCGTCGGCCCCCAGCGCCAGCGCCTTGGCGAAGTCGGCCGGCGTGCGCAGGCCGCCGGTGACGATCAGGGTGACGTCGCCGCTCTTGCCGCGGCGGTCGAGCTGGCGGCGGGCGCGGGCCAGGGCCGGCAGGGTGGGGACCGAGATGTTGTCGCGAAAGAGCAGCGGCGCCGCGCCGGTGCCGCCGCCGCGGCCGTCGAGGATGATGTAGTCGACGCCGACGCGCAGCGCCGCGTCGACGTCGTCCTCGACGTGCTGGGCCGAGAGCTTGAAGCCGATGGGGATGCCGCCCGTGCGCTCGCGCACCTCGTCGGCGAAGTGCCGGAAGCCGTCCTCGTCGTCCCATTCCGGGAAGCGGGCGGGCGAGACGGCCGGCTGGCCTTCCGCGAGCTGGCGGACGGCGGCGATCTTGCCGCGCACCTTTTCGCCGGGGAGATGGCCGCCGGTGCCGGTCTTGGCGCCCTGACCGCCCTTGAAGTGGAAGGCCTGGACGCGATCGAGCTTGTCCCACGAGAAGCCGAAGCGGGCCGAGGCGAGCTCGTAGAAGTAGCGGCTGTTGGCCTCCTGCTCCTCGGGCAGCATGCCGCCCTCCCCCGAGCAGATGCCGGTGCCGGCGAGCTCGGCGCCCCTGGCGAGGGCGATCTTGGCCTCCTCGGAGAGCGCCCCGAAGCTCATGTCGGAGACGAAGAGCGGGATCGCGAGCCGCAGCGGCCGGGCGGCGCGCGGCCCGACGACGAGCTCGGTCGCGACGGGCACGTCGTCGAGCTGCGGCACCCGCGCCAGCTGGGCCGTCACGAACTGGAGATCGTCCCAGGTGGGCAGCTCGGCGCGGGAGACGCCCATGGCGGCCACCGGGCCATGGTGGCCGACCTTCGCGAGGCCGTGGTCGGCCAGGTGGCGGATGAGCTTGACGTGCGGCTCGGCCGGGGAGCCGTGGGTCGGGTCCTGGTAGGCGCCCTGGTAGCCGTCGCGGGCGTACGGCTGGGGATTGGCCCGTTCCCAGGCGGCGATCTCGTCGCCGTCCACCCAGACCGCCCCGTCCTCCACCCAGGCGCCGAACTTGTGCAGGCGCTCCTCGTGACTATAGGAGCTGACGCCGGAGCGGAACTGGTAGTCCCAGTCGTGCACGCCGCACACGAGGTCGTCGCCCCGCACGTGCCCGTCCGCCATCAACGCGCCGCGATGCTGGCAGCGGCCGTAGAGGACCGAGACCTCGTCGTCCCAGCGAACGACCACGAGGTCCACGTTGGCGACCAGCGCGTGGGCCGGCGCGCGGTCCTCGAGGGTCGTCCAGACGGCTACCTTCACGCGCTCCATGGTCGTCCTCCGGGCTCCTCTGTGCTTGCAGCAGGTCCGTGAGCGAGCATAGCCGATCGGCACGGGCGGTATCCTTGCGCGGATGCGAGCCGAATCGGACGTGGTGCTGATCGCGCTCGGCTCCAACATCGAGCCGGAGCTCAACCTGCCCCGCGCCTCGGCGCGGCTGGCCGGTTGCATGACGATCCTCGCGGCCTCCAGGGTTTACGAGAGCGCTCCCGTCGGCGCCCCCGGCACGCCGCCGTTCCTCAACGCCGTCCTGCGGGTGGAGACCCGCCGCGGTCCGCGAACGCTCAAGTTCGAGATCCTGCGGGCGATCGAGGCCGAGCTCGGGCGGCGCCGCGAGCCCGACCGCAACGCGCCGCGCACGATCGACCTCGACCTCGTCCTCTACGGCGACCGCGTCGAGACGGCGCTCGACTTGACGCTGCCCGACCCCGATCTCGCGCGGTTCCCCCACCTCGCCGTCCCGGCCGCCGACGTGGCGCCGGAGACCCGGCATCCCGCCACCGGCCGAACCCTGGCCGCGATCGCCGCGGCCCTCGACTCCACCCTCGTCGTGCGGCCCGACGTCCTCCTGGTGACGCCGAGACCGGCGCGGGCTGACGATCTGA
>Ga0224512_10004549_pt1 | contig 11660 bp, 12 predicted proteins | sample SF_May12_sed_USG_4_FD_169103 | JGI IMG/M metagenome (GOLD analysis project Ga0224512, IMG submission 169103) | Sediment microbial communities from San Francisco Bay, California, United States - SF_May12_sed_USGS_13 | ecosystem: Environmental > Aquatic > Marine > Sediment | place: USA... | reverse complement strand
GGAGAAGCGCCACTCCGAGCCCTGGATCCTCGGCGAGACCGTCTCGGCCGCGATCGGTCAGGGCTACAACCTCGCGACCCCGCTCCAGATGGCGGTCGCCTACGCCGCGCTGGCGAACGGCGGGAACCTGCTGCGCCCGCGCCTCCTGCTGCGGGCGACCGGGCGGGACGGGTCGGTCACCGAGGGGCCGCCGCCGGAGGTGCTCGGAACGGTTCCCGTGGCGCCGGAGCACCTCGCCCGGATTCGGGACGGGCTGGAAGGCGTGGTGTCCGAGCGCGGCGGCACCGGCGGGCGCGCGCGGGTTCGTGGCGTGCGCGTGGCGGGAAAGACCGGCACGGCGCAGGTCGTCCGACTCGAGCACACCGAGAACCTCGAGGAGGACGAGGTGCCGGTCCGGTACCGCGACCACGCCTGGTTCGTGGCCTTCGCTCCGGCCGACGCGCCCGAGATCGTGGTGGCGGTCCTCGTGGAGCACGGCGGCCACGGCGGCAGCGCCGCCGCCCCGATCGCGCGGCGCGTGCTCGAGCGCTACTTCGAGAAGCGGCAGGACGACGAGGCGGTGCGCGTCGCCGGGGCGCCGGAGGCGGAACTTGCTGACGATTGACCGGCGCGCGATCCAGAACTTCGACTGGACGCTGCTCGGACTCGCGGCGGCGCTGGTGGGCATGGGGCTGGTGAACCTGATGTCGGCCACCCACACCGACGTGGGCGTCTCGGACGAGGTGAGCCGGCAGCTGATCTCGCTCGGCATCGGTGCGGTCGCGTTCCTGGTGACGGTCGCCATCGACTACCGCCACTTCGAGCGCCTGGCGCTGCCGGTCTTCGCCCTGTCGATGCTGCTGCTCGCGTCGACGCTGGTCCTCGCGCCCGTCACCCGCGGCAGCCAGGCCTGGCTGCTGGGCGACCGCGTCCAGCCCTCCGAGATCGCACGGGTGGCGCTGATCCTCGTGCTCGCCCGCGCCTTCCAGCGCAGCCCACCCGGCGAGATCCGACGGCTGCGCGATCTCGCCCGGCCCGCCGCGCTCACTGCCGTCCCGGTGGCGCTCGTCGTCCTGCAGCGCGACCTCGGCGTGGCGCTGCTCACGCTGCTCACGGCCTCGACCTATCTCGCCTTCGTGCGGATTCCCTGGCGCGCCTGGCTGGGCGTGGCGGTCCTCGCCCTCGCGGGGCTCGCCACGCTGTGGATGTTCGCCCTCGAGCCGTACCAGCGCAGCCGCATCCTCGACGTGGTCGACCCGGCTCGCGACCCGCTCGCCTCCGGCTACCAGGTGATCCAGTCGCGCATCGCCGTCGGCTCGGGAGGGCTGCTGGGCACGGGCTTCCGGGAAGGAACGCAGACCCAGCTGCGCTTCCTCCCCACGCAGCACACCGACTTCGCCTTCTCGGTGCTCGCCGAGGAGTGGGGCTTCGTGGGCAGCATCGCGGCGCTGGGGCTGTACGCCATGCTCCTGCTCTGGGGGCTGGTCGTCGCGCGCAACTCCAAGGACAGCTTCGGCGCGATGCTGGCCGTGGGCGTCGTGGGGTCGCTCTTCTGGCCAGCGGCCCTGAACATCGCGATGGTGCTCGGGCTGGCGCCGGTGATCGGCGTGCCGCTTCCGTTCTTCTCGTACGGGGGCTCCGCCCTGGTCTCCGCGCTGATCGCCCTGGGGCTGCTCCTGAACGTCTCGATGCGACGCTACGTATTCTGAGGGGCTAGAATCGGCGGATGGCGCTGACCGTCCCGATCCCGTCGCAGCCCCGAGTCGGCGCCTTCTTCGACATGGACAAGACGCTGATCGCCGAGAACTCGGCCAGCCTCTACATGCGCTACCGCTACCAGCGCGGCGAGATCAGCGGCGTCGATCTGCTCAAGGGTCTCGGGGCCTATCTCCAGTACAAGCTCGGAATCCTCGACATCCGCAGCTGGACCAAGAACACGATGATCCAGTTCCGGGGCCAGAGCGAGCGTGAGCTCGAGGACCAGGCCAACCGCTGGTTCGACGAAATGGTCGTGCAGTCGATCTACCCCGAGGCGGAGGCGCGGGTACGCGAGCACGAGGCCGCCGGCCACGTCGTGGCCATCGTCTCCGGGGCGACGAAGTTCGTCGTCCGGCCGCTCGCGCGGCGGCTCGGCATCCCGCATTTCCTGTACACCCGACTCGAGGTCGAGCGAGGCCGCTTCACGGGCCGGGTGGTCGAGCCCATCTGCTTCGAGGAGGGCAAGATCTACTGGCTCCAGCAGTTCATCGAGGAGCAGGGGATCGACCTGGCCAAGAGCTACTTCTACACCGACTCGATCACGGACCTGCCGCTACTCGACCTGGTGGGGCACCCCGTCGCCGCCAACCCCGACCCGCGCCTGTACCGCGCGGCGGTGCGGCGCCGCTGGCCGGTGTGCTTCTTCGACGGGCCTAGCTGAGCAGCTTCTTCGCCATCGCGTCGAGCTGGTCCCGGACTTTCGGCGCGGCGCCGACGATCTGCTCCACGACCTGTCCGTCCTTGAAGGCGAGCACCGTCGGAATGGATCGGACGCTGTACTGGCCGGGCGTGCTCGGGTTCGCGTCGATGTCCATCTTGACGATCTTCACGCGGTCGCCGTACTCCGCGGCGAGGTCGTGGATGATCGGCGAGATGACGCGGCAGGGGCCGCACCACTCGGCCCAGAAATCGATGATCGCGGGCCTGTCGGACTTCAAGACCTCTGCCTCGAAGCTCTGGTCGGTGACTTCCGCAACTTCCGCCATGAATGTCGTCTCCTCGCGGTCGCCGGGTTGGATGCCGGACGCCGGCGAGGGTATCACCCCCGCTCGCCGACGCGCCCGGGGTGCGGGCGCCACTTTCCGGAGCCCGGCGTTTTTACTACGTTTTTCCGGCGAGCCCATGATGGAACGGCGATTCGAAAGCCCGCTCGACGCGCCGGAGCGCGTGCGCGCCAGCCTCGCGGAGAGCGCGCGGGTCAAGCACGCCGTGGTCGACGCCTGCGCCGACGCGATCGCCCGGGCCGCCGAGGTCGTGGCCCGGGCCTTCGCGCGCGACGCCCGCGTACTGGTCTTCGGCAACGGCGGGTCGGCGTCGGACGCCCAGCACTTCGCGGCCGAGCTGGCCGGGCGCTTCGACGGCGAGCGGCCCGCGCTCCCCGCGCTGGCGCTCACGGCCAACAGCTCCGACCTCACCGCGATCGGCAACGACTACGGCTTCCAGCACACCTTCGCGCGGCTGATCCAGGCCCACGGCCGCCCCGGCGACGTGGCCGTCGCCATCTCCACCTCGGGCGACTCGGCCAACGTGAACGCCGCCGTGAGCGAGGCGCGGGCCCGGGGCTTGAGCACGATCGGACTGATCGGAAAGGGCGGCGGCGAGCTCGCGACGCTCGTGGACACGGCCGTCGTCGTGCCCTCGGACTCGACGCCGCGCATCCAGGAGTCGCACATCGCGATCGCCCACGTCATCTGCGAGCTGGTCGAGGCCTCGCTCTTTCCCGCGGACGGCGCGTGAGTCGCCGGCCTCCGCGCATCGACCGCTCGCGGGTTCGCACGCTGAGCGCGCGGGAACGCCCGAGCAAGGTGCACCTGGAGCACGAGGGCCGCCCGCTGCGGCCCGGCGCCAGCTTCGCCGATTTCCTGGAGAGCCTGCCGTCGTTGCTGGGGGCCGCCGACCTGCGCGCGGCCATCGACGCGACGGCCCGCGCCTTCGCCGACGGACGCACGATCCTGTGGGGCTTCGGCGCTCACGTGATCAAGGTCGGGCTGGCGCCGATCGTGGTCGATCTGCTGGAGCGCGGACTCGCCGGCGGCGTGATGCTGAACGGGGCCGGCTGTGTTCACGACCTGGAGCTGGCGCGCCTCGGTCACACCAGCGAGGACGTGGCCGCTGCGCTCGACGAGGGCCGCTTCGGCATGGCGGACGAGACGGCCGAGCGCCTCAACCGGGCCATCGCCGAGGGTGCCCGCGAGGAGCTCGGCATGGGCGCGGCGGTGGGTCGCGAGATCCTCGGGGGCGACTACCCGCACAAGGATCGCTCGATCCTCGCCACCGCCGCGCGCCTGGGGATCCCGGTCGCCGTGGCGAGCGCGATCGGCACCGACATCCACCACATGCATCCGGGCGCGGACGGCGCCGCCCTCGGCGCCACCAGCTACCGCGACTTCGAAATGCTCGCCGGACTCGTCGCCACCCTCGAGGGCGGCGTGGTCTACAACGTGGGCTCGGCCGTGATCCTGCCCGAGGTGTTCCTGAAGGCGCTCGCCCTCGCCCGCAACCTCGGCCACGACGTTCGCCGCTTCACGGCGGTCGACCTCGACTTCATCCGCCAGTATCGGCCCGCCGTCAACTTCGTGGGGCGGCCGACGCGCCTGGGTGGCACGGGCCTGTCGCTGATCGGGCACCACGAGATCCTGTTGCCGCTGCTGGTCGCGGGCATCGTCGAGTCGGTGGCGACGTCGTGAGCGGGCGCATCACGCTCCGGGAGGGAGACATCACGGCCCAGGAGGTGGACGCCATCGTCAACGCCGCCAACAGCGCCCTCGTGCTCGGTGCGGGCGTCGCCGGCGCGATTCGCGCGCAGGGCGGACCGAGCATCCAGGCGGAGTGCGATGCCATCGGGCCCATCGCGGTGGGCGCTGCGGCCGTCACGGGCGCCGGCGACCTGCCGGCCCGCTGGGTGATCCACGCCGCCGGGATGCCGCCGGGCGGGTCGGCCACGGAGGAGAGCGTCCGGTCCTGCGTGCGCCGTAGCCTCGAGCTGGCGCACGAACGCGGCTGCCGCTCGATCGCGATTCCGGCCATCGGCGCCGGCATCGGGGGGTTTTCGGCGCAGCGTTGCGCGGAGGTCCTGCTGGCCGAGGCGCGGGCGCACCTGGCCGGCGGCACCACGCTGGAGGAGATCCGCTTCGTGCTCTTCGGGGAGCCGACCTACCGCCTGTTCGAAGCGGCCCAGGATGCGGCGAAGATCCTGGAGCAGATGGAGCGCACGGCCTCCCGCACCTGACGGCCCCCACGCGCTACGCTGCGGGCGTCTCTCGCGACAGGGGACCGGGTGTGATCGTTCCGCTTCACCAGCTGACGGCCGCGATCTACCTCCTCGCGAGCATCGTCGCGGGCCTCGGGATGTCGGTTCCCTCGCGGCGCGCGGCGCGGATCGCCGTGGGGCTGCTCGTCCTGGGCGCGGTCGTCCACGGCGCCACCTTCTCGATCTTCCACATGGCCGAATCGCCGCCCGGGATCACCGAGCTGCCGGCCGCGGTCTCGTTCATGGCGTGGGTGGGCACCTTCTTCTTCCTGATCCTGATGCTGCGGCGCAAGCACCTGGCCCGGCTGGTCGTGCTCGTCGCGCCCGTTTCGTTCCTGGGTGTCTTCTTCGCCGCGCTCCGGCTGCCGTCGGCGGGGCCGGCCGCCGGCCTGGGCAGCGGCACCTGGCCCCACGCCCACGTCCTGCTCGCGAGCGCCGGGCTCTCGCTGGGCGGCATCGCGGCTCTCGCAGGCGTGCTGTTCCTGACCGAGCACGGCCGTCTCAAGGCCAAGCGGCCGCTCCCGGCGTGGCTGAACCTGCCCTCGCTCGAATCCCTGGACCGCGTCGGCGCCGCGGCCCTCGCCATCGGCTTCCCGCTGCTCACGCTCGGGGTGATCGCGGGCATGATCTGGCTCCAGACCCTCGAAGGACGCGGCTGGCCCACCACGGCCCACGAGCTCTGGACGCTGGTCGCATGGGTCGTCTACGCGGTGCTGGTGACGCTCCGTTTCACCTCGCTCCAGGGCGCGCGCAGCGCGGCCGCCTTCGCCGTGGGCGGCTTCGCGTTCCTGTTGTTCGCCGTGATCGGCGTGGGACTCCTCCCGTGAAGATCCTGCTGGTCGGCATGAACCACCGCAGCGCGCCGGTCGAGCTGCGGGAGCGGCTCGCGGTGGAGGATCTGGCGCCGCCGCTGCGCAAGCTCGTCAGCGGCGGCGAGGTCGACGAGGCCGTGCTGCTCTCCACCTGCAACCGCGTCGAGGTGGTCGCCCTGTCGCGCACGCCGGACGCAGCGCGCGATCGGCTGCACTCGTTCTTCCGGCGCGACCTCGGGGACGGCAACCTGCCGGTGCTGAGCGAGCACCTCTACGAGTTCGCCGACAGCGAGGCCGTGCGCCACGTGCTGCGGGTCGCCTCGGCCCTCGACTCGATGGTCATCGGCGAGCCCCAGATCCTCGGCCAGGCCAAGGACGCCTATCGCGCGGCACTCGAGTGCGGGGCCTGCGGCCCGATCCTGGGCCGTCTCTACCAGACCGCCTTCGCGACCGCCAAGCGCGTGCGCACCGAGACGCGCATCGCCGAGCGTCCGGTGTCGGTGGCGCGGGTGGCCGTGGAACTCGCGCGGCAGATCTTCGACGAGCTGGAGGACAAGCGAGCGCTGCTCGTCGGCGCCGGGGAGATGATCGAGGCGGCGCTCGCGGCGCTGCGCGGCGCCGGACTCGGGTCCGTGCGCGTCGCGAACCGGACGCGCGAGCGCGCCGAGGATCTGGCCGCGCGCTTCGGCTCCACGGCGCACGGCCTCGATGAGCTGCCCGGCCTGGTCGCCGACGCCGACATCATCCTGACCTGCATCGGCGGAGATCGCCCGATCCTCACGCGCGAGCATTTCGACGGCGCGCTACGGGCGCGGCGCAATCGCCCGATCTTCGTGATCGACCTCGGCGTGCCGCGCAACGCGGAGTCCGAGATCAACGCATTCGAGAACGTCTACCTGTACGACATCGACGACCTGGGCTCGGTCGCCGACGACAACGCTCGGGAACGAACGCGCGAGGCGGTGCGCGGCGAGGAGATCGTCGCGGAACAGCAGCAGCGCTTCGACGGCTGGTTCGCGGCGCTGCGCGCGGTGCCGACGATCCGCCACCTGCGCTCCCGGGTCGAGTCCATCCGCGGCCGCGAGGTGGAGCGCACGCTCGGTCGCCTCGGGCTCGCGGCTTCGGAGGAGGAGGCCGTCGAGGCGCTCACGCGCTCGATCGTGAACAAGATCCTGCACGCTCCGCTGTCGCGCCTGCGCCAGGAGGCCGAGCGCGAGGAGGGCATGGTCTACCTGGAGGCGGCGCGTGCGCTCTTTGACCTCGACGACGGCGACGAGTCGGGCGAAGGATGACCACGCTGCGCGTCGCCACGCGGGCGAGCGACCTCGCGCTCAGCCAGTCGCGGCTCGTCGCGCAGCGGATCGAGCGCGAGCTCGGCGTCCGGACCGAGCTCGTCCCGCTCAAGACGACCGGCGACCGGCTGCTGGACGTATCCCTGGCGGCGTTCGGGGGCAAGGGCCTGTTCGTGAAGGAGATCGAAGAGGCGCTGCTGAGCGGGCGCGCGGACGTGGCCGTGCACAGCGCGAAGGACCTGCCCGCTGCGGTGCCCGCCGGTCTGGCGCTCGTGGCCTTTCCCGAGCGGGTCGATCCACGCGACGCGCTCGTGGCGCGCGAGCGCGGCGCCCGCGTCGACGCCCTCCCCCGCGGCGCGCGCGTCGGCACCGGCAGCCTGCGGCGCACGGCCCAGCTGCGCGCACACCGCCCGGACCTGGAGATCGTTCCGCTCCGGGGCAACGTGCCCACGCGGCTGCGCAAGCTGGAGACGGAAGCTCTCGACGCGGTGGTGCTGGCCTGCGCCGGCCTCGAGCGGCTGGATCTCGCCGCGCGGATCGACGAGCGGATCGCCCCGGAGATCCTGCTCCCGGCCGTCGGGCAGGGGACGCTGGCTCTCGAGGCGCGCTCCGACGATCCGCTGGCGCGCGACCTCGCGGCGCTCAACCACGAGCCCACCGCGACGAGCGTCGCGGCGGAGCGCGCCTTCCTGATCGGACTGGCCGGCGACTGCACCGTGCCGCTGGCCGCCTTCGCGGAGGCCGCGGACGGCGACGGCCTGCGGCTGCGCGCGCTGCTGGCGGCGAGCGACGGCGGCCGCATCCTCCGCCACGACGCGACGGCCCCGGCGCGCGACGCCGAGGCGCTGGGCGCCCGGGCGGCCGCCGTCATCCTCGAGGACGGCGGCAAGGGCCTGCTGGCCGCGCTGCGCGCGGATGCCGAGCGATGAGCTCGTCGGAGCGGACGGCGGCGAAGGGGAAGGTGATCCTGGTGGGCGCGGGCCCGGGCGATCCCGACTTGATCACCGTGCGCGGCGTCGCCGCGCTGCGGGCGGCCGACGTCGTCGTTCACGATTCCCTCGCTTCGCGGGATCTGCTGGACCTCGCACCGCCGGGCGCCGAACGCATCGACGTCGGGAAGCGCGGCCACGATCCCCCGACGCGCCCCCAGCCCGAGACGAACCGGCTGCTGATCGCGCGCGCGCGCGAGGGCAAGACCGTCGTGCGCCTCAAGGGAGGCGACCCCTTCGTGTTCGGGCGCGGCGGGGAGGAGGCCAGCGCCTGTGCGGACGCCGGCGTTCCCTTCGAGGTCGTGCCCGGCGTTTCTTCTGCGGTCGGAGCGCTCGCCTACGCGGGCGTTCCGCTGACGGATCGGCGTCACTCGGCCTCCTTCGCGGTCGTGACCGGCCACAAGGATCCCACGCGCGTCAGCGTCGAGACGCGCTGGGAGGCGCTGGGCAGCGCCGTCGACACGCTGGTGATCCTGATGGGCATGCGCAGCCTCGAGCCGATCGTGGCCCGGCTGCTGGCCGGTGGCCGCGCTCCGGAGACCCCGGCGGCGGCGGTCATGAACGGCACCCTGCCCAGCCAGCGGGTGGTGGAGGCGCCGCTCGGGGACATCGTCGCCCGCATCCGCGCGGCCGGGCTGGGCGCCCCCGCCGTGGTGGTGGTCGGCGACGTCGTGCGTCTGCGCGAGAAGCTCGCCTGGTTCGAGCGGCGTCCGCTCTTCGGGACCCGGGTGCTGGTGACCCGTCCCCGGCAGCAGGCGGCGGAGATGGTCGCGGCGCTGCGCGAGGCCGGGGCCGAGGCCGTGGTGCACCCGATGCTGCGACTGCTTCCGCCGGAGGACCCGGCGCCCGTGGACGCCGCGCTCGCCCGCCTCGACGCCTACGACGGACTGATCTTCGCCAGCGTCAACGCGGTGCGCTTCTTCGCCGAGCGCGCCGCCGAGCGCGGCGTCGATTGGACGAGCGGTGCCGCCGACGTCTTCTGCGTCGGGCCGCGGACGGCGGAGGCGGCTCGCGCCGAGGGCCTCGCAGTGCGAGGCGTCCCCGAGAGCCGCTACGACGCCGAGGGGCTGCTCGCCGCCATCGAGAAGCACTTCCCGCCCGCGGGTCGCCGCTTCCTGCTGCCGCGGACGTCGGAGGGGCGCGACGAGCTTCCGACGGGACTCCGGGTCGCGGGCGCCACGGTCGACTGCGTGAGCGTCTATCGCAGCGCGCCGCCCGACGTGGACCCGGAGCTCATTCGGGCCCCGCTCGTCGCGGGAGCGATCCAGGCGCTCACCTTCACCAGCCCGCTGACCGTCACGAACTTCAGCGCCCTGCTCGACGCCGAAGCCCGGTCCGCCGCCGCGCGCTGCTGGATCGCCTCGATTGGACCCGTCACCGCCGAGGCGCTACGACGGGAGGGGCTCGAGCCGGACGTGATGCCGGAGCGGGCCGGAGCGGCCGATCTCGTGGCGGCGCTCGCCGCCCGCGTGTCCGAGGGCCGCCCGAAGGAGAAGCGATGAGTTATCCCGAGACCCGGATGCGGCGCCTCCGGCGCAGCGAGAGCCTTCGCCGGATGGTCCGCGAGACGCGGCTCTCCCGCGACGATCTGATCCTGCCGCTCTTCGTCGTGGAGGGCAGCGGAGTGCGCGAGCCCGTCGCGTCGATGCCCGGAGTGTTCCGCTTCTCCATCGACCTGCTGGTGCGCGAAGCCAAGCGCGTGCGCGACGCCGGCATCCCGGGCGTGATCCTGTTCGGAATTCCGGCGGAGAAGGACGCGCGCGGGTCGGGGGCCGACGCCGCGAACGGCGTCGTCCAGCGTGCGGTCGACGCGGTGAAGGCGGCGGAGCCGGACCTGTGCGTGATCACGGACGTCTGCCTGTGCGAGTACACCGATCACGGCCACTGCGGCATCCTCGAGGCCGGCGAGGTCGCGAACGACCCCACGCTGGAACGCCTGGCCGCGACCGCCCTCTCGCACGCCCGAGCCGGCGCCGACGTCGTGGCGCCCTCGGACATGATGGACGGTCGCGTGGCCGCGATCCGCAGCGCGCTGGACGGGGGCGGCTGTCCGGACGTGGCCATCCTCGCCTACGCCGCCAAGTACGCGAGCGCCTACTACGGTCCCTTCCGCGACGCCGCCGAGAGCACGCCCCGCTTCGGAGACCGGCGCGGCTATCAGATGGATCCGCCCAACGCGCGCGAGGCGCTCTGCGAGATGCGGCTCGACCTCGAGGAAGGCGCCGACGTGCTGATGGTGAAGCCCGCGCTGCCCTACCTCGACGTGCTGGCCGCCGCGCGGCGCCGCTTCGAGGTGCCGATCGCGGCGTACCAGGTCTCGGGCGAGTACGCGATGATCCGGGCCGCCGCGGAGCGGGGCTGGATCGACGGCGAGCGGGCCATGGACGAGTCCCTCGTCGCCATCAAACGCGCCGGCGCCGACTGGATCCTCACCTACGCGGCGATGGACGTCGCGGCGCGGCTGCCCGGCTAGGCCGACATGCCGCTCCGCTACAAGGTGGTCGAAACGGGCACGGTGACCGACGAGGAGATCGAGTCCATCCTCAACGAGTGGACGAGCCGCGGTTGGAGCTTCGACGGCATCCAGTTCGCGATGCGCGAATCCTCGAAGCGGCCCAGCATGGCCTTCATCACCTTCACGCGCGAGGACGAGGCGTCCGAGGGCTAGCGCCGCAGCGCGTAGGGCAGGACCGTCCGGAACAGATCCACCTGCGATTCGAGGCCGCGGCTCACGCCGGAGAGCAGGGCCAGCACCCGCCCCAGCAGCACGATGTGGCCGGGGACGCGGACGACGGGGTTCTCTCGGATCCGGTCCGGGAGCTCGCGGCCCATCCGCTCGCGCATGTCGCGCTGCAGGTACGAGCGCTGCTGGAACTCGATGGCGAGCTCGAGCACGAAGCGCGCGATCTCGCCCAGGGCCTCGGGGCGCCCGTCGCGCGTCTCGAAGCCCAGCTCGAGCAGCGCATCGGCCATGGCGTCGGCGTCGGTGCGGAACAGCGCGCCGGCGAAGGCCAACACCCCGTTGCGGAAGTGCGCCGGGAGCCGCTTGGTCAGCCCGAAGTCGACGAAGACCACCCGCGGCCCTCCCGACGCGCTTTGCTGCACCAGGATGTTCCCGGGGTGGGGGTCCGCGTGAAAGAAGCCGTGCACGAAGATCTGCTCGCAGTACGCCTCCACCAGGATCTGCGCCACGCGGTTCGTGTCGATGTCCGCCGCGCGCAGGCGGCGCAGGTCGCTGATCTTGATGCCGTCGACGTAGTCCATCACGAGCACACGCCGCGTCGTGTACGGCCAGTAGATGCGAGGAACCGCGACCTCGTCGCTCCCGTCGAAGAATTTCGCGACGGCCTGTGCGTTGCGGCCCTCGTTGACGAAGTCGAGCTCCCGGGGAACGTGGGTGGACAGCTCGTTGATCAGGGGCATGAGGTCGAAGTCCCGCTCCACGAAGCCGAGAGCGCGGAAGAGGAAGCGCAGGTTGGCGAGGTCGCCGCGCACGAGGCTCTCGATCTCGGGGTACTGGATCTTGACCGCCACGCGCTCGCCGCTCTGGAGGTGCGCTTCGTGGACCTGGGCGAGCGAG
>Ga0224512_10004548_pt1 | contig 11665 bp, 12 predicted proteins | sample SF_May12_sed_USG_4_FD_169103 | JGI IMG/M metagenome (GOLD analysis project Ga0224512, IMG submission 169103) | Sediment microbial communities from San Francisco Bay, California, United States - SF_May12_sed_USGS_13 | ecosystem: Environmental > Aquatic > Marine > Sediment | place: USA... | reverse complement strand
TTCATGCTCACCCAGACCAGGGACGACGACCTCCGTCTGTTCCTCGACCTGTCGAACGAGGTCCAGCCCGAGAGCCCCGAAGAGATCGGCGCTTCGGTGCTGGTGCCTGCCTTCGTGGTGAGTGAGCTCCGAACGGCGTTCGTGATCGGGTTCGTGGTGTTCGTTCCCTTCCTGGCGATCGATCTGATCGTGTCGACGGTGTTGATGGCGCTCGGCATGGTGATGCTTCCACCGACCTTCATCTCCCTCCCGCTGAAGCTGCTGCTGTTCGTGCTCGTGGATGGCTGGGTGCTGCTGATCGGCTCACTCGTCTCGTCGGTGAACGGATAGGAGCGGCCGATGACGGACATCCAGGTCATCGAGATCCTGTTCGACGCCTTCAGCGTCGTCACGACCGTCGCCGGTCCGCTGCTCGCTGCGGCACTCTTCATCGGCGTCGGCGTCTCGGTCGTACAGACAGTCACCCAGGTCCAGGAGATGACGCTGTCGTTCGTCCCGAAGCTGGTCGCTACCGGGGCGATCCTCGTCTTCGGCGGCAACTGGATGATCAGGGAGCTCGTCGCCTGGGTCACGGCGCTCTGGACACAGATCGGGTCGATGTGACTTCGAGCCTGGTCCTGAACCAACAGGATCTGCTCGGCCTCGTGCTCTCGATGAGTAGGGTCGGGGCCTTCGCCGTGGCATCCCCCCTGGTCCGGGTCCTCCCGGTTCCGGGTCGTCTCGCTTTCACCCTCGCGGTCGGGCTGGCGCTCGCGGAACCGGCACTGTCCGACGGAGCGATGTCCGACTTCGTCGCCGCCACCGCAGTGAACGTCGGCGTCGGCGTCGTGCTCGGCTTCCTCACCGGCATCTTCATCCATGCGTTCACGGTCGCGGGTGCCATCATCGACCTGTCCTCGGGTCTCAACGCCGCCCAGGTGTTCGACCCGGTCACCGGGATGCAGAACTCGGTCTTCGGCCGAGGCTTCAACCTCATGGCGATCGTGCTCTGGTTCGTCGTCGGCGGCGACCGGCTCATGGTCGAGGGTCTGGCGGCGACCGTCGCCACGATCCCGCTCGACGGGTCCATAACCATCGCCGCAGGGGTGGCCGACTTCGCCGTCGACCTCGTCGCCACGATGCTCCGCAGCGCCATCGAACTCGCCATCCCGGCGCTCGCCGCTCTCTTCATCACAGAGGTGGCGTTCGGGGTCGCCGCCCGGTTCGCTCCTCAGGCCAACGTCTTCTCCATCGGGCTTCCAGCCAGGATCATCGCCTCGCTGGCCACCGTGTCGCTCGTCGTCGCAGCGTTCCCTTCGGTGATCGCCACCAACCTCGACACGACACGAGAGACGATCGTCACCACCATCCGCGCCCTCGGCGGATAGCAGGTCGGCCTGGCGGCCTCCCGCTGTGGGCGCGCTCGCTTTGCGCTGGCGTAGAGTCGCAGGGCGGAGCCGACTGAGTTCCTCGGAAAGGATTGGCCGTGGCCACCTGGTTTGAAGGAAACGGCGAAATCGACTGCACGATCCAGCAAGTCGAGCAAGAGCTGTCGGATCCCGGTCATCTGTTCGTTGAGGTCGTCAAGTGATGCCTGGCCTGTTGAACGTCGAGCTGATGGAAGAGGAGGACGACTCGGTGACCATCAGTACCAACGAGGGCGTGATGACACGCTCCAACATCGCATTCGATCGAGACACCGAGGCCCTGGCTCTCGTTTACGACGAGATGTACGAGGCCGGATCGAAGGTCACGACCACCGCTCACTTCCGCGAGGAGTTCGCAAGCACCGATACCGGGGTACGGCACACCCTCGTGATGTCCGACGTCGAGGCCCCGGGAGTCTTGGGTTTCCTGTACAGCCGATTCGGCAGCTCGAAGACCGGGAACGCCTTCCTGAGCGCAACCAAGGTCTACCTCGAGCGTTCGTAGCGCACGCGAACGAGGTCGGCCTGGTGGCCTCCCGCTGTGTGTTCAGGCTTGCGCCTTCACGCCGTGGGCTCGCTCGCTGACGCTCGCATGACCAGCACTTAAGCCACGAGCTCAGCCGCCGACGGGCATGACGTCACGGAAGAGATGACGAGCCAACGGAGTGGCGCAACACAGATGTTGTGCCAATGAGCGACAAGTCGCAGAAGACAGAGAAGGCGACCCCGAAACGCAAGCGGGACGCCAAGCGGAAGGGTCAGGTCACCAAATCGACCGAGATCCCCGTTGCCGCGTCCCTGATCGCCGCCCTCATCGCTCTGCGAGCGTTCGCCCCCTCCGCCACCCGCTCGGTCGTCAACACCGCTCAGAGCCTGATCTCGCAATCCGGCAACGGCCTCGAGATGACCACCGTGGGATCGATGGCCGGCCAGATGTTCGTTGCCGGCGTTGCCCCGTTCGTGGCGGTCGGCGTCGGGCTCGGCCTCGTTGCAGGCGTCGGCCAGGTCGGCTTCATGCTCGCTCCCGAAGCCGCCAAGCCCAAGTTCTCGCACATCAGCCCGAAGAAGGGTCTGCAACGCTTCAAGCCGTCCGTCGCCGGTTGGGACCTGTTCCGCACGATCCTCAAGCTCGGTCTGCTCGCCGTCTTCATCTACGACCCCATCGCCAACGGCGTGAAGGTCCTGGTCGGGACCTCGAACCTCGACAGGGCGCTCACCGAGACAGCCGGCATGGTCTGGAACGTCGTGGTCCGCTCGGCGCTGCTCGCAGTCCTGATCGGCGGCACCGACTACGCCTTCAACCGCTGGCGTACCAACCGCGACATGAAGATGTCCAAGGAAGAGGTCAAGCGAGAGTCGAAGGACGCACAGGGTGACCCGCTGGTGAAGGCTCAGCGCAGGAGACGGGCGATGGACATGAGCCGCAACCGCCTCATCAACGTCACCACCGCAGACGTCGTCGTCACCAACCCGACCCACTTCGCGGTGGCGCTCGCCTACTCCTCTGGCGATCCGGCCCCACGAGTGGTTGCCAAGGGCACGGACTTCCAGGCCAAACGAATCCGCAAGATGGCGGCGCGCCACGGCGTGCCGATCATCGAGCAGCGGCCACTCGCCCGAGCCCTGTACCGAAAGGTCAAGGTCGGGAAGATGATCCCCTCCGTCCTCTTCGAAGCCGCAGCCGTGGTCCTCGCAGAGGCGTATCGCCGACGCGGACGCCGAGCCGCCTGAACCCGGAGCCGATTCCTTGACCACACCAAACCTCACCACGAGACAGACCATGGCGGCCACCGTCGGGCCACTCGCCCTCGTCGGAGTCGTGATGCTCATGGTGGTGCCGATGCCGGCGGTGCTGCTCGACGTTCTCCTCGCTGCCAACATCGCGTTGGCCATCCTCGCGCTCTTGGGTGCGATGGTCGTGACCGACACGATGGAGTTGTCCGTCTTTCCTTCGTTCCTCCTCGTTGCGACTCTCGCCCGACTGGCACTCAACGTGTCATCGACGCGACTGATCTTGACCAACGGCTACGCAGGAAAGGTCATCGACACGTTCGGTGGCTTCGTCATCGGAGGCTCGGTCGTTGTGGGTCTGGTCGTGTTCCTGATCCTGGTGGTGATCCAGTTCGTCGTGATCACCAACGGTGCCGGCCGCGTCGCAGAGGTTGCCGCCCGATTCACCCTCGACGCCATGCCAGGCAAGCAGATGGCGATCGACGCCGATCTCGGAGCCGGTCTGATCAACGAGCAGGAAGCCAAGGCGATGCGTCGGAAGATCGCCAAGGAGTCCGATTTCTACGGGGCGATGGACGGCGCATCCAAATTCGTCAAGGGCGACGCCATCGCCGGAATCATCATCACCACGATCAACTTGATCGGTGGTCTGGCGATCGGCCTCGGCTCGGCGGGCCTCACCTTCGACGAGGCCATCGACACCTACAGCCGCTTGTCGGTCGGTGATGGCCTCGTGTCGCAGATACCGGCGCTGCTGATCTCCATCGCCACCGGCCTCCTCGTCACCCGGGTGGGTTCCGAAGGCTCGATGGGCAACGAACTCGGACGACAGATCTTCGGAAACCAGCTGGCGTTGCGCATCGGAGCCGGTGTCATTGCCGCCCTCGGCATGCTGCCCGGCCTCCCGAAGCTGCCCTTCCTCGGTATCGCGGCCGTGCTGGCCCTCGCATCGACCCGCATTCCGCTCGGCGACGTCGAAGCGGAGATCAAGGTGGACGCCGAGGCCGAGGTGAGAGTCGGTCCCGACGATCCCGAGGCTCTCATCGAACAGATGCGCATCGAGCCACTGGAGCTCCACCTCAGCCACGACATCCTGGATCTGGTCGATCCCGACCGTGGCGGCGACCTGCTGGAACGGGTGAAGTCGCTTCGCAGGCAGATGGCAGACGAGCTGGGTGTCGTCATCCCGCTCCTTCGGGCACGCGACGACGCCGGCCTTCCGCCTTCGACCTATCGAGTCGTGCTGCGCGGAACCGAGGTGGGCCGGGGCATCGCACCCCGGGACCGCCTGCTGGCGCTCCCGATCGGGGACGGAGCCGAGCTCGAGGCGATGGACGGCATGAGCACCACCGAGCCGGTGTTCGGGCTCCAGGCCTACTGGGTACCCGACGGCGCTCGCACCGCCGCCACCGCAGCGGGAGCCACGGTCGTAGACCGCTCATCGGCGATCGTCACGCATCTCGCCGAGGTGGTCAGGTCGTCCGCCTCCCAGCTGCTCACGCGCCAGGACGTCCAGATGCTCATCGAGGGTCTCCGCTATGACGAGCCGATCCTCGCGAACGAGGTCGGGTCCGACCTGCTGCCGCTTCCACTCCTCCACGCCATCCTGCGCTCCCTGCTGGACGACGGCGTGTCGGTCCGTGACATCGGCCGGATCGTGGAAGCGGTGACTTCCAAGGCGTCCGAGACGAAGAACCTCGATCAGCTGGTCACGGCAGCCCGTATCGCACTGGGCTCGGCGATCGTCGGCAAGCTCGCCCCGGACGGCCAGATGGCGGTGGTCACACTGGATCCAGCTCTCGAAGCGGCGTATCACGAATCGCTCCGCCAGATCGACGGCGTCACCCATCTCGTCCTCGACCCGGTGAAGCTGGAGAAGCTCCGCCAGGACGCCTCCGCGGCGCTCACCGCGGCGGCAGGCAATCCCATCGCCATCGTGTGTAGCCAGGCACTCCGAAAGCCCCTGCACCGCACGCTCCACTCCATGGGCGTCGACATCGCCGTCGTCGCATTCCCGGAACTACCACCACACATCAGCCTCACACCGATCGGTGTGATCGAACACGGGGAGACCACACATGTCTGACAAGCCAGACACCATCCTGATCGAGGCCGACACCATCGAGTCGGCGCTGGAGGCGCTGACGGAGCGGTACGGCGCCGAGGCCACCATCGTCAGCGCCGAACGTGTCCGCCGCGGTGGCATCGCCGGGTTCTTCGCGACCGAGGTCGTGGAACTCGTGGCGATCCCTCCTCTGTCTGGGAGACATCTGGACGAAACACCCACCGACGGGGTGATCGACGACACGATCGGTCGAGGTCCTGGTGGTGGCGTCGACTCGGCATTTGCGCAACTCCTCGATGCCGCCGAACGGTCCGACATCGGTGTCGCCGGTCCGTCGACGAGCGTTGCAGTCCTCGACCACCCGACCCGCGGAACGCCGGCTGCCGATGCGGCCCCGGAGCGGCTCAGGCGTGAGGCTCCCGTCGAGGGCATCCGCTGGGACGTTTCCCGCCTCATCGAGATCGGACTGCCCGGATCGTTGATCGAAGATCTCATGTTGCTCGACCCGACCGACGATCTCGCCCACGTCGAGCAGTTGGCCAGGTCGATCGCTCCCCTCACGGGGGTCCTGCCGGCGCAGCCACATCGCATGATCGGCACTCAGGAAGGACGCCACACCGCACACGTCGAGATCACAGACCGCAGCCGTCCGGTCCATCTCGTGCTCGCGCACGGTGACCAGCTCGACGTCACCAAGCCCCCTCCCGCCATCGTGTCCTGGGCCCACGACGCCGCCGCTCCGACCGCCATCGCCGTCGCCTGGCAGACCGGTGCCACCCTGGGCTGGGCGGGATCGAGCGACGGTCGGGTGAGACGGATCACGCCGGTCGACGCCGCCCTCGCCGTGAGAAGATTGATGGTGGCCCGATGAGCGCTCCACACGCCTTCAAACGCCTCGTTGCCGTCGGAGGGCTCCTACTGGTGATCCCGATCGCTCTGCAGCTCGTCTCGGGCACGATCACACCGCTCGACGCCGGTATCAGAGCGCTGGTCCTGTTCGGGGGCGTGCTGGTCGCACGCCGCCTCGCAAACCTCACGCCTCGCCCGTTGCTCGTGGTCGACACCGACGCCGACTGACCTCGCACATCGCAGGTCGTTCACGGTCGACGCCTCGAGGGAGCAGCCGACAACCCGCACCTCGCCGCTACACCGTCCCGTCGCTCATGCTGCCCCCAGGACGAGTGAAGTGGCTTCCCCTGCTCGAGTAGGTGGCGGGCAGGTGCATGAACTTCGAGTAGGTGCGGATCGTCCAGGACACCGGGCCACGGAAGAAGTACCGGTCGGGCTCGGCGATCTGGTCGATATCCTTCTTGTATCGCTCTGCAGTGCCCTTGGTGAGGTGGAACTTCAGTTCCTTGGTGTCCTCGAAGACCTCGTGGATGATGAGCGCATCTTCATCGACGACGCGATAGGCCTCGAAGCGGACCATGCCCTCTTCGAGGTCGTAGGCGTCAGTTGCGACCCGTTGCCACCAGTAGGCCAGCTCGTCGAGCTTCGACGTGTCACCTGGCTTGGCCGTCCACTTGGCCGTGACGTTGATCGCCGTCGCCGGGTCGGGCATCCGGTAGTCGTGCTTCACGAACCCGAAGAGGTATTCGCCGAAGGCGGCGCTCACGCCCTTGTCGCGAATCGCGGCTCGAGCGTGTGCGGGCACGCTCACACCCCGAACGATGTGAAGGTCCGGCTTTGCGACCGCGGTCAGCGGGCCCATGTGCGCCGTGGCGGTGGTCGAGAAGTAGTGGACGAGCGCATCGGCGTTCTCGAACACGTGATGTACCAGCACGGCGTTCTCGCCGACGGCGTGGTTGATCTCGGTGGACAGGACTCCCGAATCGGAGCGGGCACCACGGTGGATGTCCTCCCACTCCGCCTGCATCTCACGTGACTCCTCGGTCTCGCGGAAACGCCTGCCCGGCTCTCTGGGCACCCACTTGCCGGTGATCGAGATCTCGTCACCGAGTCGGGAGGGCTCGGCCAGGTGTGCTGGGAGGGGGGATGTGGATGTCATGCTACGTGCGCTCCGATCGCGGGCATTCGTCGCTGCACTGCGCAACCACGTGGTCCGCACTCTGACAGGACACGTTTAGAATATCAAGTGTCTTGTTGACCTTCTGAACTATCATTCACCCATGGCCGTCGATTCAACCGCCACCCGCAAGAGCTACGCACAGTTCTGTCCGATAGCGACCGCCCTCGACTTCGTGGGCGACCGCTGGACGATCCTCATCATCAGGGAGCTGTTGGGCGGCCCGGCCCGCTTCCAGGATCTCAAGGATGGCCTTCCCGGCATCGCGACGAACCTGCTCACCGAGCGGCTCCGCCGCATGGAAACGGACGGCATCGTGCGCCGCCTCGATGGCGCCGGCACAGGCCCCTACACGCTCACCGACGCCGGAGACGGCATCCGCTCGGCGATCGAAGAACTCGGCATGTGGGGCGCTCGCCTGACACACTCCGTGGGGCCGGTGGTCCCGCCGGTCCACGAACGAAGCATCCGCTCGATCGCCATGGCCATGCAGTCAATCCTCGTACGCGCCGGCGACGCGCTGCCCACCGAGACCCACGTGCTCGAGGTCGATCTCGACGGAGAGCACATCGAGATCCGGCTCGGGCCCCGACCGAGCGCAACTGCCCGCACGCCGTCACAGACCGACGCCCGGGTGTGCTCGTCCCATGAGGCGATCTCTCGTTTCCTCATGGGCTCGACCACTGACGCCGCTACTTTCCAGCACGTGTCAGGCGATCCTGAGTCCACCCGTCTTCTCATCACAGCGATGGGAGGCATCGAGTGACGCGCGCCTGACGAGCACGTCCGGCGCGGCGCTCGATCCGATCGCAACCGCGATCCTGCTCGGCGGACCCACCGTGGAGGCGGCCCGACATCGGGAGGAGCCGGGGTCACCACGCTGACGGCCGTCTCGTCGGCCATTGCGGACTCGATCCTCCAACGGATCACCTCCGCAGACGCCACGACGACTCGAGGCGTAGGGTCAGAGGTGAAGCGTCGGATGAGGTGCCATGGGAGCGGCAATCACCACCGAGAGCCTCTCGAAGATGTACGGGAGGCGCCAAGGACTGGCGAGCCTCGACATGACCGTCGAGGCAGGCGAGATCTACGGGTTCCTCGGCCCGAACGGAGCAGGCAAGACCACCACGATCCGCATCCTGCTCGACGTCATCAGGGCGACCACGGGACGGGCCGAAGTGCTGGGACTCGACCCGACGGCCAACAGCGTCGCCGTGCGGCGGAAGGTCGGCTACCTCCCGGGTGACTTCGTCGTGGACGGGCGCCAGACCGGGCGCCGGCTGCTCGATCACCTCTCGGCACTCCGCGGAGGTGTGCCACGTGACCGTATCGATGGGCTCGCCGAACGGCTCGGCCTCGACCTTTCGGTGGTCATCAAGTCCCTCTCGAAGGGCAACCGCCAGAAACTCGGACTCGTCCAGAGCTTCATGCACGAACCCGAGCTGCTCATCCTCGACGAGCCCACCTCTGGCCTCGATCCCCTCGTTCAGCGCGAATTCCAGCAGATGGCCCGCGAAGCCATCGCCAACGGCCAGACCGTGTTCATGTCGTCGCACGTGCTGAGCGAGGTTCAGGCGATCGTCGATCGGGTCGGGATCATCCGGGACGGCCGCATGGTCGCCGTCGACCGCGTCGAAGATCTTCGCCAGCGGGCGGTGCGGCGCATCTTCGTCCAGTTCGACGAGGCGATCACGCCGGACGGCTTCTCGACGCTGAACGGCATCGCCGATCTGGCGATCGACGGAAGCACGCTCACGTGCACGCTGGCCGGACGCGCCGACGGCTTCGTCAAGGCACTCGCCAGGTACCCGGTGGCGTCGATCCTGTCGGAGGAGCCCGACCTGGACGACATCTTCTTCGCCTACTACGCAGGGGAGGGAACATGAGCGTCGACATCCTCACCAAATCGCTGTGGGACGCCCGACGCTCGTTCCTCGGATGGGCGATCGGGCTGGCCGGCGCCGCCGGGATCTACACGAGTTCCTACGCCCTCATCGAGCCGACCTCCTACGAGGAGGTCATCGATGCATTCCCGACCGAGATCCTCGAGGCGATGGGATGGGACGAGATCGCCACACCAACCGGCTACCTCGGCTCGACGGTCTTCGGTCTGGTGGTTCCGATCCTCGCCGTGATCTTCGCCATCGCCGTCGGCACCAGGTTCCTCGCCGGCGACGAGGAGTCGGGAACCATGGAGCTGACACTCACTCATCCGGTCTCCCGGACCTCGCTGGTGCTGCAGCGTGCCGGGGCTGCACTGCTCGCCGGGCTCGGCGCAAGCGTCGTCGTCAGCGTGGCGGTCATGGCCCTGGCCGGCCCCGTCGGTCTCGACGTACCCGCCTCACGGATCATGAGCGCGAGCTTCTCCCTGGGGCTGATGGCGGTGGCATTCGCCATGCTGGCGGTCGCCATCGGAGCCTGGGTCGGCAGGCGGGGGATCGTGCTCGGCGCGTGCTCGGCGGTGGCGGTCTTCGCCTATTTCGCGAGCACCGTCCTCACGACGGTCGACGGCTTCGAATGGCTCGACAGGACGTCGCTGTTCTACTACTACGGCGGGCAGGACATCCTCGAAGATGGCCTGTCGATCGGCAACCTGGTCGTGCTGATCGTCGTCTCGGTCGTCCTGGTGGTCGTGGCCGTGATCGGATTCCAACGCCGCGACGTCGGCACGGGCTGAAGGGCCCGTTTCAGGTTCCACGTCCCACGTTCCAAGTTCGTCGCAATACGTGCAACGTGAAACTTGGAACTTGAAACGTTCAGGTGAGGCTGAAGCGCTCCGAGGCGGATGGCGGACGACTGCCGAATGCATCGGTGGTGCTCTCCGCGAACAACATGGCCTCGCTCTCGACGAACTGGGTGTGCTCGCCGAGCCCGATGGTCTGCATCGCACGCTTGAACGGAACGTCCACGCATCGAGCTGCCATGTCGTTCGGGAGTGCCGCGATCGCGGTCCTGATGATCTCGTCTTCGACGGTGTTCGGGTTGTGGTGGGCAGCGACCGGCGCCGAGATCTTCGGTGGGAGGTTCCACTCCTCGAGCAAACGGGCGGCCAACCGGTCGTGACGCTCACCGTAGATCAGCGCCTCCTTCTCGAGCAGTTGGTCATCGGTCAGACCGCGTTGCCACTGTTGGTGGCGCCATGTGAGATACCCGTCGTCCTGCACGGTCAGGCTGGCCAACCCCGAGCAGCTGAACAGACCGGCCACGAAGAGAATCTCTGCCTCGTTGCGGTCGGCCCCCCTCAGGTTTGCGATGACCTTCGCTGCCCGCCCGACGATCAAGGACTGCTCCCACAGCTCCGGAGCACCCCACGTATCGACGAGGTCCTTGTTGAGCGATGCCATGGCGAGGGCTCCCACGGTGCGACAGCCGACCCTTACCACCGCTTCGAGGATCGTGCCGACGGGATAGACGGCACCGACGTAGGCCGAATTGGCATACCGGATCACCGCAGCAGCAGTATCGGGAATCGTGCTGAGGCGCGCGGCAACCTCGTAGCTGTCGGGTTCCGGCGCCATCGACGCCGTCCACAACTCGGCTTTCCGTCCACGAGGATTCATCCCGTGTCCAGTCGACAGAAGAGAACTCCCCTTAAGGAAGGGGAGTTCTCTTCGTCCGGAACGACCGGTTGATCTCGATCGAGGTCAGACCTTCAGCGAAGCGCCATTCTCGGTGATCTCGTGGTACTCCGGCTCGGCATCGAGGCGGCTGCGCCACGTCGATTGCTCCGACATCCGCGACAGATACGCGGCCCGAGCCCGTTTGCCGGGAGCGTCGTCCGGTGCCTCGACCACGCCGTCGTACTGGGTGGAGAAGAAGGACCGCATCGACATCAGCGCCTCGGAGCGGATCTGGCTGACCCGGGCTTCGGTGAGCCCCATGTCGGCGGCGATGTCCTGGAGCAGCTCGCCCTCGAGGTAGTAGCGGGACACCACTTCGGCCTGCACGGGTGGGAGGTGCTTGACGGAGTCGATCAGCGTTCCCCGGAGCTCACGCTGTTCGAGCGAGGCATCCGGCTGGAGCTCATGTGAACTCTCGACGACGGTGTCGGCGAGGGTCGTGTCCTGATCCTCGGTCGGCTGGTCGAGATGGAGGAGGGTGGATGCGCTCGCCTTGGCCTGGCGCTTGACCAGGTCCTCCTCGGAGATCTCGAGGAACTGGGCGATCTCGGCATTCGATGCGGAGCGACCCAGTTGCTCCTCGACGCCGGCCTGGGCGTCGTTGATCTCACGCTGATTGCGCCGAACCGAGCGGCTGGCCCAGTCACGGGTTCGGGTGGAATCGATGATCGCACCGCGGATCCTGATGGCGGCGTACCGGGCGAACGGGATCCCCGACTCCGGGTCGAATCGGCGGCTCGCCTCGACGAGACCGAGTGAACCTGCGTTCCAGAGTTCTCCGCGGTCGACGTGGCGTGGATACCGGGCCGATACTTCT